>Ga0181560_10005119_pt1 | contig 11779 bp, 2 predicted proteins | sample 011ome_20_FD_133751 | JGI IMG/M metagenome (GOLD analysis project Ga0181560, IMG submission 133751) | Coastal salt marsh microbial communities from the Groves Creek Marsh, Skidaway Island, Georgia - 011509CT metaG (megahit assembly) | ecosystem: Environmental > Aquatic > Marine > Intertidal zone...
AAGGCTTGGTACAAGAACAATGATCAGCGCGACTGCGCACACCCCGACTGCGAAAGAGCCGAAACCGGCTACAGCCAGGCCCGGTGCTCGTTCCATCACACCTGGACAACCCACAACGACCCAGCACGCGACGACGACGTGCACACAGACTACAGCTCGGCCACGTCAGAAAAGCTGGGCGACACTCCCGATCCTCCATATTCGTGTAGAAAGCAGACGGCACAGAGCGTGCGCCCCAGCAAGCCCGAGTTGCACAGGAACAATGACAAATACATAGCGCTTGCCAAGGCGCACTTGCGCGATAGTCTAAATACACCCGAAACTCAGAGTGTTTGTTATCGCATCGATTCAAGGTGCCTGCACCCAAACCCAGATACGTTTTTCTTTGATTTGAACCCGTTGAACAAGTATATTTACGACGACGTGTACCGCCGCGTTGTGCAAAATGCAAATGTCGGCACACAACAACAAGAATTCTATGACGCGTGGTACGCTCAAGCAGGCTCGGTGTTTCGCGACAGCGCCGCCGCTGCGCGCCTGTTTATGCAGCGGGAAGGGGCTGGGACACCGGGCCCGACACAAAGCCGTGTGCTGGACGTAGCTGTGGGGCAGTCGCTCCAAGGCTACGTCAAGGTGCAAAAGTACACTTTGAACAAGGAAGATTTTCCTGACGTCACATACGCGCACTTGACGACCAAGGACCGCGTGCTGTACGAGGTTCGACGCGGTACCGCGAGACAATACGTGTTCGGGCACGCGACGGGCGGCAGAGACCGTCGCGTGCTGGCAGCGCCGGTGCGCTCGTTCTGCCCGCGTGCCGGAGACAGGACCGAGTACATGCACCACTGGAAAAAATACACGCCAGAGTCCAACGTGCGCATCGACAAGCCGGTGTTTGCAGCTGAGTTGAAGCAGAGCGGGGTATCCGTAGCCGGAAGTCAACTGCGCGTGCAGAGCAGCGGGGCGGGTGAAGCCGTTAGTGTGTGGCAGGAGCTGCTAAAGTTTCTATACCGCAAGATTTCGTTTTCTCCGACCACTGAGAACGACAACGCGTATGCACCATGCAAACACGTGAATTATTTTGAAGACACCGATGCTCCGTATGATATATTGCGTTTACGCCTGTATCGCGAAGAGAAGACATCTCGCGGTAAAATATGCTTCAATTGTGAATGGAAAAACAATAAAGACCTGACAAAAATGTTCGATGGCACATATGATGAAACGCCCTATTTTACTTTCTGGCCGTGGTATGGTGTGGAAGATGGAACTTCGTACACTTATAAGTTTCATGAATTGAATTTGCGGCAAGTTGCTGACAATCGGAGGCTTACTCCGAAAACAAGAGATTTTTGTCGTAGTGAGTTGAAGCGATTGCAAAACATTTTTACGTGTGACATGCTAGGAGCGCGTGAAGACATAGACAGCGCTTTCCAACAAGTGTATGATAAATGCCATCCTGCACATCCAACGATATGCAACACGGATGATGACGAGACTTTGGATGGGCCGCAGTCGCGGGCAAAGATGATTCAGGCTGGTGTATGTGAAAATGTTCGTACACCAAGCTTTTTGCTTTCAAAGAACATTCGGTACGACAAATGGGAACAGAAATCCCCGTCAGAGTGGATTGAACGTGATGATGACCAGCCGATAAAAGAGCAAGACGATCTAGAAAAATCACTCGAAGAATATTATACGTTTTTGGGTCGATCTCGTCAGGCAACCATGCTGGATCTGCGACAAGACATGATTCAGGATTCGAGCACGGCGACGCCGCCGTACACACCGCCATTCACACCGCCGTGCCAGGTGCCGCGCGTCGGGCACACAATGCAATATACCGACCTCGGAGCGTGCTACGAGCAGGACGTGCACGACACGAGCAATTTCGAGAACGAGCCGTGGTGGGTCGAGAGCACCTGCGATATGCTGCGCAATTTTTTGGACGGCAGAACACACTACAACGCGCTACGGCATTGGCTCGACTTTCGCATCCCGCAACATTTCTCGCTCAGCTTTTTCACGCACTTTTTCCCCGACACCGAGAAGATTTGGAGTGCTTTGGATGATTATCACCCATTATTCAAAATACATGTTTCCGATTATAAGTACCATACTTATTGGAATCAATATCACGACAAGATATGGACGTTTGACAACTACCAAAAGTTTTTGTCCAACCACTTGTCAATAACATACGAAAATTTCGGACATGTACTGGCCAATCCGCGCGACCGGTACTGGACCGAGAACCTCGTGCATCTGCTCATGTGGTTCCACGTGCGTGACGACAGTGCACCAGACTATCGAGAAAACAGAAATCGCCTGACGGCGTGTGCTGGCACCAAAGACTCACGTGCACAGAACATACACTTTATCCAGAGCAACGACTACGGCAAGCACTGCAAGAACGGCGGCTCGCAAGAGTACGTAATCACAAAACCGACGCTCTGGGCGGAGATGGACGGCACGAGTGGGGAGCACATGGTGCCGTGTTCGCCCGAAGAAGCTCAAACACAAGGCACAGCGTGCCGGTCCATTTTGAAAGAATGGGACCCGAACGCGCAAGACCAGCGAGTGGTGTCGTTTGAGGTAAAACTCGAGAACGACGTGCAGTGCGAGCCGTCGGACATTACCGGCGGGGGCCCTGTTGGCAAGCGCGTTTGGGTCCCCGTGTGGGGCGTGAGAGGCAACCTTGCACAGGAGGACAGCCAGGCGCTGTGGAAGGAGGTCGACTGCGAGACCTACGACCCCGCGGAGGTCGTGCTGCCGAAGGGCAAGACTGGCTGTCTTGGGTGCGGCCTCTACCGCTTTGGCGCGCCGGTTGAACACGGCCGCGACGTGCAGTTTATCTCCGAGGACCGAACCCTCGACCAACTGAAAAACGACGTACAACAGGCATACCAGGGCATTCTGGAGGCCGGCGACAGCAGCAGCGGCAGCATGCTTTCTCGGCTGCAGACCGCCCTTGCGTCACTCGAGAACGACAAGTACATCATCAAAAAAGAGACGGTCGGCGCCGATGAGCAAATATGCGAGTCGACCAACGCCGGCGGGCAGTGCTACAGCCTCTGGATGCAAGTCGACAAAAACAAGGCCATGGACGAGCAGATCGACGAAAGGCTGCGCGCAACGTTTACCGAGTTCGGGCAGGACCAGCGAGGACAGCAAGTGTGCCGCGAGGACCCCGAGCAGAGCACGGACTGCCCCTTTGCGAGCTTCGACGCGAACCGAGCAAGGCGCGCGTCGCACGCGCTCCGCATGGACATGGAGCTCAACTGCCAGCCCCCGAGCGTGGACAAGGTGGACCTGCACAGCACCGTAGCGTGTGCGTCGCAGATTGACGGCAACGCCTCGCGGCTGGAAGAATTGCGTGATTTTGTGGACGGCGTGTACAGGGGCGAGCTGGGGCTCGGGGTGCCCACGGTCAAACTCAACACCGCGGCCGTGCTGCAATTCACGGAATCCGTCGAGCAGAGGGGGCACCCGTCGTGGGAGGACGGCGTGCACTTTTTCTTTGCCGACGCCGAACGCCCCGGGCAGCAGCACCTGCGGCGGCTGCTCGACCGCGGGCGCTGCCGCGACTCGTGGGGCGACACGCCGGTGCAGGAGCGCACGTGCTTCAAGTCGCAGCAGGAGCGCGGCACCGTGGCGACGCCGTGGCTGGGCGGCAACTACTCCTTCCCCCGCGTGCCGTACGCCAACTTGGATTTTATCCAGCATATAGCGCCGGACCAGCGCGAGCTCATCAACCTCGGTTTTGACATGTGCACGATGGAGGGCGCCGAGCAGGTCGAGCAAGTGCTCAGCATGAATCTGCCGTTTGCGCGCGCGTGCCACGCCGTGGACTGCCTCGACGACGCAACTTTGAACGAAACCCGCTTGACGCTGTGCGAGCAACTGGACAAAGCGGGGATCTCGGGCTTGGCACCCGAGCGCGAGCTGCCAGACCTGAACATCCGGGGCATCGTCGCTCCGATCCTGCGCCCCGAGAGCGTGCTGCTGACGCACGCGCCCGGTGGACATTGCAAATTGCCGCTGCAGCAACGGGCGCGCGGGGCAGCCCCCGGCGCGCGCTGCACGCACACGCAGGCGCCGCTGGGTTTTGGCGTGGCCCAGGCGCGCGGCTTTGCCGCGCCGGCGGCCGACTTTTCAGGCGCGCACAGCATGGGCGCGCGCGTCAAACAGCACGTCTTGCGCATGGGGCGCGTGCCCGGGCTTACGGGGCTCTGGGCCGGCGGCAGCGTGCTCGGGCAGGGCGTGCGCGCGGACCAGTTTGGGTACGGGCTGCTGGCGCGCGATCCGGCACAGACTGGACCGCACTCCATTGCGCTGCAGGTCTCGAGGAACGCGCACATGCATGTCGCGACCGTGCGCCTGGCACGGAACTCGACTCACGCGCACCCGTGGGTGCGCGACGCGCACGCGTCAGTGCAGGCGGACATCGACCTCGTGCTCGGCAGTGCACTGTACGCCCCGCGCAGCGCCAGTGCCGATGCGCACTGGTCGTGCGCGCTGACACGCGCGGCCGCGTTTGCGCTCGACGAGCACTTTTACGCGCGCAACCCCCGGCTCCGGCTTCTGACCCCGGACCCCGTGCGCATGCTTGACAAGTACAAAACAGCTGCGCTCGACGGCGCGCACCCTTTTGTGCGCACCGAAACGCTGCGCGATGCGGTTGGCAACACCACGCGCGCGTACGCGCGCGTCGGCCCCGGCTTCTTCATGCCCGTGGTGGCGGCAGGCGAGCGTCTGGCGCTCGCGCAGAACGTGTTGGCGTACCTCCGAACTCTGCGCGATCATCTCGCGTACGGTACGTCTTTGAACCACCAGGTGCACGCGCCGGGCATGATTCCTGTGCCAAGCGTGGACTGGCCCTGGCTGCCCAAGACGCTGCGCTCAGGCGAGAAGCACGGAGTGCCGGTGCACGTGGACCTCGGCAAGCTGCTGCCGGAGTACTCTAGCGCAATCAAGGCCGACGGAGCGCTGCGGCCCGACTACGCGCAGACGACGCTCGAGCGCGGCGGAGACTGCCATCGCGGGCACGTTGCGCAGTTTACGCGCGCCGAGCTCGACGCGCTCTTGCTGTATGACGAGTGCCACACGGCCAGCAGCGACAAACTTGCGTGCACGCGCGCGGGCAGCGGCGCAACGCACGAGTTTTCGCTGCGGTGGCACCCGCGCACGGTCACGCGGCGCGAGCTGCGCCGCGCGCACTTTCGCTTTCCTGCACGCCGCCACGCGCTGAATCACACGCTTGCGTACCCCGTGCGCGCGTCGCGCGCGGCGACGCCAGTGGCGCACGAGCTCAGCGTGGGCCGCAGCGAGCGCGTGTCGCCGCTCCACGCGGTGCTGCGGCGCGCAGCGTCCGCGGGCATGGCACTCGACAGCGACGTGCGCGCGCTGTGGACGCGGTCGCTGGCCGCGCGTCTGGACAATGCGGCGTGGCACGCGCGGCCTGGGCCTGCGGGCGTGTCGGCCGACTTTGACATCGGCGTGCGCGGGTCGGGGTGCACGGCCCGCGTCAATGCCAGCAGGTGGGCGGGCGGCGACCGCTGGGGCGCGTGTGTCGACGCGATGAGCATGCGGCAGTGCCAGATGCAAAACCAGGTCCTTGATCTCTGTGACATTGACGAGCTTGCGGACATGTGTGCGCACCTGCGCCAGTGGCGCCTGGACGTCGCGCGCGTAAACGCCGCGGCCAACGGGCAGGTGCGCGTGCGCGCGCGGCTGTACGTGCCCTCCGCGTTTGAGAGCGCACTGGGCACGTTTGTGGGCGAGATCGTGCAGCAGACGTACAAGCACCACGGGGCGGTGTGTGTGTACGCGGAGGCTGACGCCGTGCCGCTCACGAGCACGACGCGCTGTTTTGCCGGCGAGGCAATCCGCCTGATTGACGCGCTCAAGAACCTGCACGACTTTGCCATGCAGCTTATGGATATGCTGTTCCAGTACATGCGCCTGCAGGTGCAGCTGGCGTACGTACTGTGTCTGTCGATCATGAACGCGGCGACGGGCGCCGAGGACACGGGCGCCGAGTTTGACACGGCAATCAGCGACTTTTTCACAGAGGTGCAGACGTTTATCAGCGACGTCATTGCGCTGCTGCCGGACCTCCTGAACCTCGTGTGGATACTCGTGCAGCGCACCGCGGGATGGATTGGCATCCAGGAGATTATGCAGGCGATCTGCGTTATCATCCAGGTCGTGAGCCTGATTATCCACGAGATCATCGTGTTTCTCAACAGCATCCCCTTTGTCTCCGAATTTTTCCCAGACCCCGCGCCGTACAACACGGACATTTGCCAGTTTTGGCGGCAGCCGGACTACGCCGCGGACACGCACACGTACTCGACCGCGCTGCTGGCGTCGCACTGCCTGGCCGCGACCGCAGACATCTCGATCCCCGTCGACTTCTGGGGCTCAACGTACGGGAGCTACTCGTGCCACGCCAGCTCGTTCTGCACGCGCGACGGGGGCGCGCTCACCGACGACACGGCAATTCTCTGCGGGCGGTGCGCCAGTGGGGTGTACGGGTGCGACATGGCGGTCAGCCGCTGCCGGTGCGGCATGCGCAGTGAGCAGCGCGCCACGCCGTGCTTCACGGCGCAGGACTGCAACGCGGCGGGGACAGTGTGCAGCGTGGCCGTGGAAATTGCTGCCAGTTTTGGCACCGCGGCGTGCGCGGACACGCAGGGACTTCGCACGTGCCTGTATGAGTCTGGCGCTGCGCACAGCGGGGCATGTGCGGTGCTGCCCGCGCGCACGGAGGCAGAGTACACCGACTGCGAGACCGCCGGCGAGGTTGTAACGGCCGAGCAGGTTCTCTTCGGCGAGTGGTGCCTGGCGTCCGACGCGCCGCTCGCTGGCAGCGCACCCTCGGTGCACGAGGACCAGACGTTTGCGCTGCCGTGCTACCTCGTGAGCGCCGGCGGCGCCGCGCGCCGCGCCAAGTGCGCGCAGGTCGTGTTTCCGCAGCCCGCGCGCAAGTGGGTGGTGCTCGCCGGCGACGGCATGACGCGCCGCCGGCTGCTCGGCGCGCAGGCTGCGCCCGAGACCGAGCTGCAGCTCTTTGCGGGCGCGAATCTCGCACGACTGCCAGATCGAAACACTACGGCTGGTACCTCGGCCGGCGCGCAGCACTTTGACTGCGGCACGGTGCTTGCCGCCTGCGCGCCGGAGCTCGCGACCGTGGGCTGCCGCGCGTGTGCGCGTGTGTGGTGGTTCTGGAACCTGACGCTCGACTCGACGCTCGCAGGGCGCGATGTGCACCTGCTGTCGCCGCACGCCGTCGTGCGCGCGTGTGGGACGACGCCCAACCTCCGGCGCATGCTCGGAGCGCGCGGCGCGCAAGCCCTCACGCGCGTCACGCGCGACTGGCTGCAGGACCAGGTGGCGTGGCGCGCCCTGCAAGCGGGGCTCAACGGGGCTTTCTCGCAGCTCACGAACGCGCGCGTGCCCAAGCACGCGCCGCCGAACACGCGGCGGCGGCTGCTGCAGGCCGACGCACACGCGCCGCCGAAGACACAGCGGCGGCTGCTGCAGGCCGACACGCCCGTGACCGGACAGGCGCAGTACCTGCAGCAGTACACAGACCAGCTTGCGCGGCTCTGGGATATGCAGGTGGCGCCGCCCTCGCGCACTGCCGCAACAGCGCCCGCGGAAAGCACGTGCTCGCGGTCGGGTGTGGCCATCGTGGACAACATCTTGCTGCGGTTCAGCAGCACGTTCAAGATGCGCGGGTACACGGCACGGCACGAGTGCAGCACCGACGAGCGCGCGCAAGCGTCCGCGCAGACCCTGCAGTGTCCGCTCTTTGAAATGCCGTTCCGGCGCTGGCTGCGCGAATTTACCACGCTCACGCAGTACTACGAGCATATGCAGCGCAGCGGGTGCCTGCAGAACTCGGACGTGTCGTGTCTACCCGAGCCGCACACCTCATTTGACTCGGTGTCCGAGGCGATCCCGACGTTGTACGCAGAGCCGAACGAGGACGGGGAGTTTGTCATTGGATCGTTGGCAAACCTCGACCCGTTCTCGAGCATCATAGTGCGCATAATGGAGTTTGGGCTCGACACCGTCAAGTACTTTTTAGACCACCCGGCACACACGTTTTTTGGCGCGCTGTCGCTGCAGGCGTACAGCGACGACGTGCACTACGAGGCGCTCGTCCGCAGCAACACGTGGACCATCGGCCGCGTGGCGCGCGAGTTTCTCACGTGTGACTTTGAAAACCTGACGACTTGCGCGCGCGTGCGCTCGCCGCTGCACATTACGATTGCCGCGGTCTTTTGCCTGCTGGTGCTGGTGCACTTTTTCGTCCCGATCCACCCCGTGCTGTCGTTTTTCCTCTGGACGCTGGGCCTCACCGTGTTCGTGCCCTTTTTCGCGTACGGCTTCAGCCCGCTGTGCTTTCCGCGCATTCCGAACTGTCTCACACAGGACCTCTACAAGCTGGCGCGCGCCGCGGTGCCCATGCGCATTATGTTTCCGCCCGACCTTGTGAACGCGCAGACATGCTCGCGCGGGCTCGTGCGTGTGCACGACGGGCAGCCCGACCCCATGTGCGTCATCAGCTGCGCCGCGAGTCGTATCACGCACATGCACACGACAAGCGCGATTTTTTTCACGCTCGAGCCCATGCTTACGCGCGGCAACGTGCGCGTCACCGAAAGCATCGTCGCGTTTGTGCACAGCGTACCGTTCGTGGACTTTGACAAGCACAACGCGTTGAAAATTGTCAAGCACTACAGCTACATCTTTGCGTACGGCACACCCGAGCAGCAGCACGCCGTAATGTATTGCGTCGGCTTGAACTCTTACACGCTGATCGCGGCGTATGTCGTGCTTGTGCTGTTGCTGCCCGTGCTGATTGTGCTTTTGCAGTACCTCGTGCTCGCGTTGCTCACACTGGTCGCCGTGTTTGGCAACTTTGTCACAGAGCGGGGCTCTCTGCCACTGATGCCCAATTTTTGAGCGCATGCAATAAAAATGCCCGCGGGCGCATAAACACTAGACCCCGCGCAGCCGCGCCGACCGCAAGCACGGCGGGGCTTTTACTCGGCACCAACATGCACAGTGTGCTGTTGTTTGCACAGCTTTGTGTGCCGCAGCGCAAATACATAGTAGCGTTCGGCCTCGGGCTCGCGGAAGCGCTTCGGAAATCGCACAGCGATCGTTTTGTAGTGTTGGTACGACACGTAGGAAAATTTGCCCGTGCGGGGGCACCAGTACAGCGGGCCCGGCATGTTTTCGCACCGCGCTGTGTGCACGCTGAGCATCTCGTTCAGGAGTTGCCGGTCCACGGTCGCAAGGTCGTACGCGCTATGTTCTGCGCTTCGCGTCGCCGGCACGCACACCCCGCTGCAACTCGCGCAGATTCGCTGCCATTGTTCTCCAGCCTGCTCGTTTCTCAAGGCGTACACGCTCTGCGCCGGGTGCAACGCGTCAAACAGGTCAAACATGACGCCGCCGTACACCTTTCTGTACACCTTGTTGTCCTCGCGCCGCGTCATTGTGTGCGGGAACCCAGCAATCTCCCATCTGCACAGCACGACAATGCCGAACACGCACATGCTGCTCGCCCTGGCAAACTCGCGCATGTCGTACCGGGTGCTCTCGAGCACATAGTGCAGGAAAAAGATGCTGTATTCCAGCAGCACCTGTTCCTTGGACCGCAGCTCGTTGTACAAGGTGTTGTCGTGGCCTGTCACAGTAGTGCCGAGGCACACCAGTGCCTTCATCAGGCACTGCCTGTTGATGCCTTCCCTGCCTTCGTCGCCGCAGTGCTTCAACGCGTCTTCCACAAAGAGCGAGGGGTAGTCCACGGCGCCGCCTTGTTCGTACTGCCGTTCCGCCTTTTTGCTGGCCGGCTGGCAGATGTAGCAGATCACTACCGTGGCTTCGCTTTCCATGTACCGCATCTGCGCTTGGTAGACGCGTGAACTCGTCGACGTCCTACTCTTGTGCAGGATGTCGTGATACATGCGCATGTTCTCGATGACGCGCACATTTTTCCCTTTGCGCTCCACTGGGCGCAAGCACAATAGGCACCGACCAAAGTCCTCAATGTTGAGACCCGTGCGCACAATGTCCCCGATGCCCGTGTTGTTGAGCTGCTGCATGTTTCACGCGTGCGCGTCGAGTGGTGTTTTGCGTCTGCATGAGCTTTTCTTTTATTCTCCCAGCTGGTGCAGAGGGTGACGTGGCAGCGTCGCCTCATGTGTCAGGTTCTCATATCAAATGCACGGAGTGTACGTTTACACCGGATCAGAAGTGGATTTGGCCAACGATAAAGTTGGAAAACGCAAATTCTACATGTACAAAGTTTGGTATTTGAATTCGATAGTCTACAGGCACATTTTTGCTCCGCTTTGAACTTTCATAAGGCAATTATTCCCATAGTGGTACAAATTAGTACAACCACATGTTTCTACGGAGAGGTGTGGGATTCAGGCAAACCGAAGCAAATCTGCAAACACTTCGCATCCGGTGTGGTAACGTGCTCTCCGAATTCGAATGTCAACGGCAGGCGAAAATCTATTTTGGTGTAATTTCGAATCCGGCTATAAAAAACAGGCGCTCGGAATCCTCCGCATCCCCATGCCTTTTCTGGACCCGACCATGTGCCCCGAGCCCTCTGGGCCGTGCCCAGGAGCTCCTGTCAAGAAGTACACCGCAAGGCCGGTTGTAGCACAGGACAACTCCACAGCTCAGCGCGTGTTGGACTTGCTTGTGAATATGAGTTGCTAGGGTGCCGTGCAGGCACTGAGCACGACAACCCTGCAAAGTTTTGTTTTGTGCACGAATAAAGAACAACAAACACAGAACCATGGCGTTTGCCTCAAAACAGCGTGAGATAAGCACATACATGCGCAAGACACAAAGGACCCGGCTTCAGAGCACAGCCACAGACGAGCACCGAAGATTTGGACAGCGAGAGCAATAGAGACGAAGGAGGAGGAAAGAAAAAAAATACAGTCGGAATTCGACGAAAATAGAGCAGTTTATAAAAGTCCGCAAACGACGATGAACAGTTACGCGGCGAAAACTTGACACGCAGAGGGGACCACGCGCTGTGAGCAGAGGCCGGGATGTCTGCACGCGCTGCACCCGCGAGATGCGCACACAGCGGGTGCAAGAAAACGCTTACTGCGCCCCTTTTACGATGCTGGCGGTGCAAGGATGCGGTGTACTGCAGCAAGCTGTGCCAGGTACACTTCCGCTCGTTTTTTTGCGCGCAGACGGTGCTCAAAAGGGGCTGATCGCGGCGCGAACGTGCGTGTGGGAGCAGACTGTGGGGTGGAAGGCTGGACACAAGCACGAGTGCCACGCTCTGCTGGCGCAGCGGCTGCGTGAGTTGGAGCATGCGAAGAACTGGGAGGCCGTCGTGGCGTTGGAGGCAGAAGCGCGCGCAGTGGCGCGCGCGGTGCGAAAGGCACACCCGGACATAGCATGCCAGATTTTGAACACGCTTGGATGCAGCTTGAAGAATACGGGAAAGTATGCACACGGGGTCGAGGTGTACGAGGAAGCCAGAGCGCTGTGCAATGCGGCGGGGGACCGCGCAGGCGAGGCCGGGGCGTGCAAAGGGGCTGGCATCTGCTACTACCACATGAAGCAGTACGCATGCGCTGCTGAAATGCACGAGCAGCATAGGGCACTTGCGGAGGGGCTCGGGGACATTGTCGGGATTGCAAGGGCGTGTGGCAACCTGGCAAACTGCCACGAGCAGCTGGGCAACTCCGAGCAGGCACGCAAGTTGTTCGAGCAGAGC
>Ga0181560_10005125_pt1 | contig 11775 bp, 8 predicted proteins | sample 011ome_20_FD_133751 | JGI IMG/M metagenome (GOLD analysis project Ga0181560, IMG submission 133751) | Coastal salt marsh microbial communities from the Groves Creek Marsh, Skidaway Island, Georgia - 011509CT metaG (megahit assembly) | ecosystem: Environmental > Aquatic > Marine > Intertidal zone...
ACGTGAGCTTGCAGGCGCGTTCTATACACTGGTTCCCATACGACCGCGTCGGCGAGGTGGACGCCGATCCTTAAGGACTTTGCCCGGCGCATCTCTCCGCCCATCCCTCGGTTTCAATCCCCGTCCTCGACGCCTTTCAACGCCAACTGACGCCTTTGAACTCCACCCCGACGTGAGCTCGCAGGCGCGGAGCGCGGCGGCGCCCAAGTCGAAGGAAGCTCCCGCCGCGAAGTCGGAGGAGGAGGAGGAGGCGAAAGAGGAGACGGGGGAGGGGGAGGAAGCGCGCGAGCCGGTCGCGGCGTGAACTGAATGATGTTGACGATGTAGTACTTACTCGCTCGCTTTATCACACGACGAATTGTTATCTAATTGCACCGCACGCGAACAAAACGAATAAAGCGCGCAATAACAGAAGCGAGAGAGAAACAGAAAGAGGGAAGAGACAGACGCGAACGAAACGATGTTCCCTCGCGGCGACGCGCGTCTAATCGCGCCGCGTGTGTTCTACAGTATGCACCCATCGCATCGCGCCGCATCACTTCCTCGTCCGTTTGCTCCGACGCGTCGCCGGCTCTGGCTTCTCCTCTTCGCGCGCCTCCGCCTCGTCCTCACACGGCTCCTCTTTCACCTCCGTTTCTTCCGGCTCCGGCTCGTCCTTCACCACCGGCGGCAACTCCTCCTTGACGTCCTCGAGCTTCGGCGCCGCGGCCGCGGCGGTCTTGCGTTTCTTCGGCTTCGTCTCCCCGCCGCCCGTCTCAGAGATCCCCGCGAGGTCCAGCCCGCCGCCGAAACTCCCCGTGTGGGCTTTCTTCCCGCCCCCCTTGGGCACCGCGGACACGAGCACGATCGCACCCTTCGGCGCGGACCCGACCGCACGCTCCAACCGCACGCAGCCTCGGTAGTGCCACTCCTCCTCCGCGGGGTTCCAGAACGTCTCGAACGTTTCCCCGGACAACGCGCACGCCGTTTGATTTTCATCCACGGGGACGGAGGAGTCCTTCGGAATCTCATCCTCCTCCGGCTCCTTCGCCTTCTTCTCCGTGGCGAAAAACGCGGGCGCGTCGTCAGCCGCCTCCGCGGCCGCGCCCTTGACCCACTCCGACGCGTCCACGCACCACCGCCGGGACGTGTTCCCTTCTTTTTTCTTCTTTCGGCGCATGTGCGTCAAATCCAGATGCGCGTCCAGTTCCGCTCGCGTCGAGAACCGCCGACCCGTGAGCGCGCACTGAAACGCGCGGTCGCCGTACATAGCGTCGATCAAGTACTCCCGCCGTTTCTTCAGCTCGCCGTACTCGCCGTGGACGTTCGGGTCGAAGTCCGCGTCCAGCGGCGGCGCGTTCGCCTCCGCGTCGCCGAGCCGCGACGTCACCGCCGGTTTTCCCGGCGGCGCGCGCGGCGGCGGCGGCGGCGGCGCGCCCCCGCCGCTCGCGCCCGACCCCGTCGGCGACCCCCCGCCCGGCGCCATCCCGGCGAGGTTCGACCCGGACGACTTCGCCTTCGCGGCGGCGATGGACGACATCAGCGCGGTGATGTCGCCGCCGCCCTGAAGGATCCCCGCCAACGCGTTTCCCGCCGCGATGGGCGCCATCGGCGGGCGCTGACTGTTGTACTGCTGCTGCGTACTGTACGCGCCGTAGATGTTGCCTCCGCCCATCTGCGGCGGCGGGAGCTGCCCGTACATCCCGGTGCCGGGACCGGGCATGCTGCCGTGCTGCGTCATCGGCGGCCCCGGCGGCGGCCTGCCGTACGCCGAGACGAATTTGTTCGGCCTCGCCGGGAGTTTCGCCTCGATCACCTCCAACACCTGCTGCGGGAACACCGCTCTCCACGTGTCAAACAGGTGGACCATCGAGCGCTGCACGTTCGCGTCCGCGATCTGGTACGTCGACATGAACAGATCCGCGAGGTTGCGTTGGAAACACACCACGAACGGCCCTTTGACGTTCTTCACGATCGAGTCCATCAGATAGAATCCCGTGAGCTTCACCTTCGCGGTCGACTGATGAATAGAATAGACGACGACAGAGCGGCGAACGACGACGAGCGCAGGTTTAGTATACTCATAAAATATAAAATACAGAGGCGAGGCAGCAGAAGAAGAGCGGCGAGGGAGGGAGGGACGAGACGAGTTCTGAGCTCTTCGTAAACGACGAATCGTGAAAACATTTCAGTCGTTCGTTCATTCGCGCGCGACGCACCGTTCTGATGTGCTTCTCTACGAGCGCGGCGATCGCCGCCGCCGCGGTCGCGTCCCCCTGTGCGATTTCCTGCGCGAGTATCGTCAACGACGTGATGATCGGTTTGGAGTTGACCACGAGTTCGGCGAGCGCCGACGCGTATTCGTCGATCTCTTCTTGCCCCATCTCGTCGAGCCGAGCGAACGAAGACGAAGTGAGTCCTCTTGATTAACCGCGTCCGTCTCTTCCAGCGGTCCGCGGCTCGTCGCGATCGACAGACGAGAGCGCGATCGATGAACAAACGCGGGTCGGGCGGATCGAGAGTAGTCGCGCGCGCGTGGAGCTGAGCGTGCCAAGCCGTCTGTTGTCTCGCGATCTGACGACGCTCGCTTCAGAGTCTGATCGATCTGGGAACTGTCGATCGGTCGAATTCTGAAGTCGCTCGCTGAGGGTTGCCCAGGGCGGTGACTGATGACGTGAGACGCGAGAGTCGTGCGAGCGTCGTCCAAGAAGAGACGTCGGGTGTAGACCGTACTATCACTGGGCTTCAAAGGAAAGATCTAAGGTTGTAACCTAACCAAACGACAGACGACGCGTCGCGCGACGCGGGTCTCCGGACGCGCGCGCGATCTGATGAAAGATGCGGGAAGATCGATCGAAGCCTTTTTTCCCGCTCGCGAGCGCCCCCCTTCGACGATCTCGTCTCCGCGCGCGTCCTCCGCGCGAAAAACTCGCGCGCTCGACGACGGCGCGACTGCGACCTATGCTACGCGCTACTCGCGAACGTTCTCGGCTAAATCGAGTTCGGCCGCCTCCCCTCGAAGCGCGGGCGTGAATGGCCACTCCGCGGGGAATCGTCCGCCTCGAGGTTTCCTTCGCGGATTCGCTTCGGCCGGTCGGCGCGCGGCGCGGTCCAGCTCGCGACGTGGAAAAGCGCAAGCTGTGTCGTCGCACAGTAAGATAGCGCCTCACAGTGGGATGGCGTCCTCCGCTCTGACCGCCTCGTCCGCCGCCGCCGCGTTCGCGCGGCGCGCGTCCACGAATCGCCGCCGCCGCGCCGTCGCGCCGACGACGACGCGCGCGGCGTACGGAACCTCGTCGACGGACGCGACGTGGCGCGAGAACCCGACGAACGCGTTCGGCAGCCTCATCAACATCGCGAAGGGGCAGCGAGAGATCGTTCAGGCGGGCACGCCGTGCCTGCGCGAGATCGCGGAGGAGGTCCCGCTCTCCTCCATCGACACCGCGAAGACGCAGGAGCTAATCCAGGAGATGCTGTCCATCTGCCGCGGACGCGGCGTCGGGTTAGCCGCGCCGCAGATCGGCGTGCCGTATCGAATCTTCGTCCTCGAAGACACCGAGGAAGGGATGAGCGACGTCTCGAAGAAAGACCTCGAGGCGATGGACCGGAAGCCGTTCGCGGCGAAGGTGGTGATCAACCCGGTCGTGACGCCGGTCTCTAACCTCAGCGCGGCGTTCTTCGAGGGCTGCCTCAGCGTCCAGGGGTACCGAGGCTTAGGTGCGTTCTATACAAAAGTTTTTCACCCATAGCTCGGTTTCAACATTTGATCGCGTCCCCTGTCAACTGACCGGTGAACTATTTTTGTATGGAATAGTGCGTCGGTACCTCGAAGTGCGCGTGACGGGATACGGCGGCGACGGATCGCCGGTGGACTTCGTCGCGAGAGGGTGGCAGGCGAGGATCGTGCAGCACGAGATGGACCACCTGAACGGCGTCCTGTACGTCGATCGAATGGACACGCGGACGTTCCGGCGGGTGGACAAGTTGGACGAGCCGCTGCCGCCCGCGCATCCGGAGTTTGGACCCGCGCCCGCGGTTGGGCCGCTCGGCGACGGAGTGAGACGGGGCGGCGGCGGCGGCGGCGAAGCGCGGGGCGGCGTCCAGGGCGCGGAAGACGTCGAGGGGTTCCTCGGGAAGAAGAAGACGCCGGGGAAGAAGCGAAGGAGTCGGTGACGAGAGGTACTGTACCTTCGCGCGACGCAGGGTGGGGGGTGACGATACCGCGCGAGTATACGAAGGTAGTTTCATATATGCGTCGATCGACTCTAAGTTCTACAGTAGTCGCGCTGCGCTGCTATCTCATACTGAAGTACGGAAGAAAGTACCTTCGTATGCGCGCGGTGGTCTACGCGTCCTCCGTTTTCGCAACCTTCGCGTCTTTGCCGTCGTCCGCGTCCTCCGCCTTCCGCTTCTTCCCGCCGTTGCCCGCGCCGGAAACGCTCGGCGGCGCGGCGACTTCCGGCTTCGTCTCGGTCTTCATGTCGGGAACGTCGGGGACGGCTGCGGCGGCTGCGGCTGCGGCGGCGGCTTCGCCCGCGGCGACGTCGCCCTTCTCCTCCTTCTCCTTCTTCGCCTTGACGTTGCGCGCGTGCTCCTCGACGATCTTCTCCAGCCCGAGCGACTTCTTGTGCTTCGCGAAGAACGCCTTGCACGCGGTGGCGGACTTGGAAGGCAACGCCGCGGCAACGGCTTTGAAATCTCTCCCGTGCTCGAGGAGTTCTTCCAGAAACCGAGCGCGCTCCTTCGACGTCCACTTCTCCGCCGCTTTATCCTCCTTCGCGTCCTTCGCGTCTGAGGTCGCGGCGACGGCGTCGTCGGCGCTCTCGAGCTTGTCGCCGGAACCGCCGCACTTGGACTTTTTCTTCGGCGCGGCGATCGGCAAGTCGTCCTCCTCCTCGGACTCGTTCGCCGCCGCCGCCTCCGCGGCGGCTTTCGCGGCTTTCGCCTTCTTCTTCTCCTTAGCCTTCTTCTCCGCGCGCGCCGCCGCCGCGAGCGCGGCGCGCTCTTGCCTCGCCTCCACGCCCAGCGCGCCTCGCCTGGCTTCTTCTTCCTCTTTCGCCTTGGCCGCGGCTTTCGCCGCCTGCGCTTGCGCGGCGACGGCTTGCGCGGCGTGCGGTCCTTTCCACGCGCCGCCCGTCATCCGCTGCGCCTCGGCGTACGCCCTTCGCTTCTTCGCGAGCGCTTTCCTTCGCCCGCGGAACCCGTCGTCGGTTTTCTGGCGCTGGTAGTAGTACACGACGCAGTCCGCGGTGGTTCTGCCGTCGATGAACGTCGCGATGCGTTTGAAGTTTTTCCCGTACGACGCGAACTTCTCGTGGAAGATTTTCTTCTCCTCGGGCGTCCACGGCCGAACCTTCTTCAGCTGCTCCATCTCCCCGTACGGGTCCTCCACGAGCGCGTTCCTCGTGCGAAACACCGCGAGCCGCTTCTCTTCCGGGTCTAACACCATCGCGGGAAGCTTCGTGAGCGTCTTCAAACGCTCGCGGTTCTGAAGCTGACGGATCAACAGCTCCTGTTCGTAATCCGAACGCACCGTGCCGAACGTGTCCGCCATCGACGCGCGACCGCCTCTCCCGCGGCCGCTCGAAGACCCCTGCTCCTTCTTCTCCTTCTCGAGCTTCGCGTGCGCGGCGCGAAGGACGCGCATTTTCCACATCTCCCGGCGTTTCAAGTACGTCACCGCGAGCGTCAGCTCCTTGTCCGCGACGTGCGCGCCGCGTCGTCGAAGCACGGAGACGACGGCGTCTTTAATCGCGGCGCGCTCCGGCGCCGCCTCCGCCGCGACGTTCCGAGCCGCGATCTCGTCCACGGCGACGCGCTCGTGCTCGTGCGGCAGCGGCAGCCCGCACGTAGTCTTCAACCCCAAGTGCGACTTCGCCGCGAGCGACTTGTTGCGGTCGCAAACGCGCTTCACGAGCGCGTGCCTCGGTTCGCGCCCGGCGAGCATCCTCTGCACCGCTCGCGCCGCCGCCTCCGCCGCCCTCGCGAGCTCGTCGTCGTCCATCTCCTGCGCGACGCCGCTCGCGATCTCCTCCGCGTGCTTCTCGCGCTCTTCCGCGCGCGCCTCCGCGCGCGTCGCCGCCTTCTCCGCGTGTTGGACGCGAGCGCGCGCGCCCTCGAGCTCCCTTCGGAGCCTCGCGTCTTCGTGCGTTCGCTGCGCCTCGACTTGTTCTCGGTCGTTCTCGCCCTTATCCTCGCTCTCCGCGATGTCGCGCTCTAAGACGCCGATCGCGGCGTCGGTCTCCTCCATCTTCTCGAGTATGGACGCCTTCTTGAGCTCGATGTCGCGCATCATCTCTTTCCGAGCCGCGGCTTCGGCCTTGGCCGCCTTGGCGGCGGCGGCGCGCGCGATCGGGTCCACCGCGCCCCCGCCGCCGACGCCCCTCCCGCCGGCGCTGCCCGGGAGAGAGTCCTCGCTGTGCCCCCACGGCGACGGCGCGGAGACGACGCCTCCGGGGGTGTCCACGGCGATAAAAGGATCGCGCTTGCGCGCGTCCGGCGGCGGCGCGCCGGACGGCAACGGCGGCGTTCGGTTAGCGTCGCCGCGAAAGGAGGAAATGTCGTACGGATTCGACGAACCGCCGTCCAGCCCCGGCCCGCCCCCCGTCGACCCGGGCGGCGGGCCGAACGGCAGCGGCGGCTGGCCGTCCAGCGATGGCGTCGGGATGCGGTCGTCGCCGCCCGCGCCCGCGCCCGCGAGGGGCGTGGGGAGCGATTTCCCTCGCGCGAGGCCTTGCCCCCAGCCGAGTTTTTTCCGCTTCGCGGGCGCGGGGGATTCCTCGGGCGTCGCCGCGGTCGCCGCGGGCGCGGACGCCTGGCGCGCGATCGGCGCCGGCGCGGGCGCCGGCGGAAGCTCGCCCTCCTCTGTGGGCGTCGCCGTCGCCGCGGGCGCGGGCGCGGGCGCGGGCGCGGGCGGTTGCGGCTTATCCCAACCGCCGCCGCCGCCGCCGAAACGGGAGTCGCCGCGGGAGTCGCGCCGCGTCCTCACCTCCCCCGCCTCCCCTTCCTCGCGCTCGTCCCCCCTCCATTGCCCGCCGTCCGACGCCGACGCGACGCGGTCGAGCGACCGCGGCGGCGATCGATCGCGCGAGTCCGCGCGGCCGTACGAAGACGGATTCCGTACGATCGTCGCCGTCGTCGGATTCGCTCCGTATTTGCTCCCGCCCATGCCCATCCTCGGGCGCTGCGACGCGAGAAGGCTCGGCCGCGCGCCGCCGCCGTTCCCTGAGGGCCGGTCCCACCCCGTCCCGCCCGCGTTCGGGCCGCGGTTGTGGTACGGCCCCTGCCCGCCTCCTCTCCCGCCGTGGCTGGCTCCGGCGCCGGACGACGTCGGCCCGTTCACGCCGCGGAGGCCCTGCCCCCACGCGGACGGGCGCGAGGATCGGTCGCGGTCGCGGTCGGGTCCCGCGTTGTTTTGTTGCCATCCCGGCTGGTCGCGACGTTCGTCGTTCGAGCCGCCGGCCTGTTGGGGCGACGAGTTGTTTGGGGGTGGGGAGGGGGGCGGGACGGCTCAGCGGGCGAGGTGCGTCGACGAGGCGGGAAAACACTAATTCATTCATTCATTCATTCATTCACTCGATCGATCGACTCGATCGGTCGACCGTCGGCGAGGCGTCGCGGCGAGGGCGAGGCGGCGGACGGACCTGTCGCGGGGGGTAGCCGCCGCCGAACCCGCTGCGGTTCCGCGCGCGATCGCGGTCGCGGTCCATGGCGCGCGAGCGAGCTCCGCGCGACGACCGTCTGGAGGCGCGCAACCCTAAATTTGCGATCTCGCTCGAGCAGAGCGAGCTCGCGACTTCGACGAGCGACGGACGTCGACGTCGCGGACTTTCTCTCACTCCGACGCGCGACGATGCGCGCGGCGACGGCGTCCCTCCCGGCGGTCGCGCCGGCGCGCGGACGCGCCACAGCGAACGCCTCTCGCGCCGCCGTCCGCGTCCGCGCGTCGGCGGCGCCCGCGGCGGCGAACGACGACGACGACGACGCGTCGTCGTCGTCGCGCTCGCGTCGCGACGTCGCCATCCCTCGCGACACGTCGTCGTCGTCGTCGTCGTCGTCGTCGTCGTCGTCGTCGTCGTCGTCGCGTCGAGACGTCATCCTCCGCCTCGGCGCCGCGCTCGGCGCGGCGTCGCTCGCCGCGCCGACGCTGACGCCCGCGCCGGCGCGCGCGCTCCCGCTCGCGCCGCTCGGCGGCGTCGTGCGCGTCGGCGGGGAGAAGCGCGTGAACGTCCCCATCGACGACATCGCGAAGCAGCTCGAGGTGGACCTGCGAGAGGGGCAGTACTTCGTGACGGGGAAGCTGACGCGCGAGCTGTTCGCGGACGACTGCCGCTTCGTCGACCCCACGAACGACGTCGTCGGTCTGAGTCGATACCTCACCGCGCTGGACTTGCTGTTCGATAACGACACGAGCTCGGTGGAGCTGTTCGACGTGCGGGTGACGTCGCCGACGACGATAGAGGCGGATTGGTCGCTGCAAGGGTACTTGCGGTTTCCGTGGAAACCTCGCGTGGAGCCGTACGACGGCCACACGACGTACGTTTTGAACCCTGAGAACGGGTTGATACAGACGCAGACGCAGACGTGGTCGATCTCGGGCGCGAAGGCGATCGCGGAGTCGTTCACGCCGACCGCGGGGGCGGCGAGTTAAGGTTAGTTATAAGTCGTCGGTAGTTTCTACGAGGGGTTCTGTTGATCCAAAAAATTGTTACGACGACGACTCCTACGACTCGTACGACGACCACCGAACACCCTCTCCCACGTGCGAGAACACCTCCATCCGATGCGTTTCAACCATCAATCAATCAATCACCGACTCGACCGACTCGATCGCGTAAGGCTGGTCATCAATCCGAGAAATACAACGCCATCTGTACCTCTTTCCGTCGCATCCCGCACCGCTCGTAAAACGCCTGGTTGTCCTCGGAACAATCTAAGATGACCTTGTAGCATCCCACGGACTCCGCGACGCGAGTCAGCGCGCGGACGATCACCAACCCCAATCCTTTCCCCCTCGCTCTCTCGTCCACGACGACGTCCTCGATGTGCCCGCACAGGCCGCACCCGCGCGCGAACTTCCTTTCGAGCACGAGCGTTCCCGCCGCGACGATCGCGCCTCCGTCCTCGACGACGTACACGAACTCGGGTCCGTTCCGAACGTCGAGCAGCCTCGACGCGAACTGCTCCGAGGTGACGTTCCCCACCGTCGTCAGCTGCGACAGGAGACTCAGGAACCCCTTGTCTTCGTCGTCGCGCTCGAGCCTTCTGACGAGGACGCGCGGCGACGACGCGTCGTCCCATCCCTCCCTCGACGACGGCGCCAGCAGCGATCGCGGCGGGCGGCGGCCTTTCCGCGCGGACGCCTCGCGCAGGAGCACGCCGGCGACGAACCCGACGGCGAAACGCAGGCTTCCTCCGTGCGAGAGGTACATGACGACGACGACGACGACGACGACGACGACGCGAGCGGCGGCGACGGCGGCGGCGTCGCGACTGCGCCCCGACGGCGCGCGATCTAATTTGTAGTTTGAACCACCCGAGAAAGTTAGAAAGTTCGGCACCCCGTCTGATGATGATGCGTTGTTTCATTCCGCGGCGTCCGCACTCGCGCGCGCGCGCCGCGCGTCGTCCGTCGTCATGGGCCGCGTCACGATCTTCTCGCTGCCGTCGTGCCGCCACTGCGTCCGCGCGAAGGCGCTCCTCGCGCGTCTCGAAATCCCGTTCGTGGACGTCGATATCGAGGCGCATCCTGAGCGAGGCGAGGACGCGCGAGCGCTCTCGTACAAGACGTCCGCGCCGCAGATCTTCGTCAACGACTCCCATCTCGGCGGCGCGAAGGAGCTCGAGGCCGCGGTGGAGACGGAGGAGGGCGAGCGCGCGTTCGTCGAGCGCGTTCGACGCGCGCTTCGAGCGCCCGACCCGTCGGACCCGCGGCTGCGACTCCCGGGGCACGAGCGCGACGACTCCGACGAGGTCCTGCGAAGGGCGAAGGCGAAGACGTCGACCGCGAACGCGCACACCGTGGACGCGTCGCCGCGGATCGTCGACGTCGACGTCGCCGTGGAGGAGGAGGAGGAGGAGGAGGAGGAGGAGGAGGAGGAGGAGGAGGAGGAATCAAAGAAGAAGAAGAAGTCGAAGTCGACGCGCGCGCGCGTCGTCATGACGGTCGCGGAGGCGTGGCATCTGCTCACGACGCGATACACCCCGCGGCCGCTCGCGAGGAAGACGCGCTCGCGAGGGCTGCGAACGCACAAGCGGTGTTTCGAGCGCGGGGCTCTTCTCGAGTGCGTCGCGCGCAGCGATCGCGTGCGCGACGTCGTGGGCGGGGACGAGGATCGGAGGAGGCGCGTCGCGCGGGACGTCGCGGACGCGTTCCTTCGCGCCGGCTTGATCGCGCGCGTCGACGGCGGCGGCGACGGCGACGGCGAATCGCGCGACGACGACGACGACGACGACGACGACGCGCGGCTCTACCGCCTCCGCGCGGACTTCGAGCCGAACGTACTGAACGCGATGATCGCGTGGGAGGCGCGCGGGGACGGCGGCGGCGGCGGCGGCGGCGGCGCGACCGCGAGCGCGACCGACCGGACCCCGGACCCCGCCGACCCTCGCGCGTTGATTCGGGACTTGAGCGAAACCTTTTCGTTCCTCCGCGCCGCGCATCTCGACCCCTCCACCGGAAACGTCGCGTACGACGTCATGACCGCGGACGGCCCGTGGGAGCAGTCGTACCGATCGCTGCACGCGCAGACGCGGTGGTACCACGCGTTTTGTTACAAAGCCTGCGCGTTGCGGGCGGTGGACCTGTCGCGGATGACGGACGAGGATGAAAAACTCGCGTTTCTCGTCAACGTCTACAACCTCATGATCGTCTTCGCGTTCGCGCGGTTCGGCGTCCCGCGCTCCAACGCCGCGCGGTATTCGTTCTTCGACGACGTGAAGGTCAACATCGGCGGGCACGCGTACTCGTTCAACGATATAGAGCAGGGTTTGATACGAGGGAACAGGCGGCCGCCGTATCATTTGCGGAGGACGCTCCGCGGGGGCGACGTCAGGAGGGCGTTCGCGCTCGCGCGTGTGGACCCTCGCGCGCACTTCGCGCTGAACTGCGGCGCGAGCTCGTGCCCGCCCGTGAAGATGTACACCCCGGAGGGGTTGGATGAAGAGTTAACGCTCGCGTCGAAGGCGTTTTGTGAAGACAGCGTGACGTTCGACGCGGACGCAAACGTGCTGACCGTCAGCGCGATTCTGAAGTGGTACCGGAGCGACTTCGGCGCCGACGACGCGGCGGTCGCGAGGCGCGTGCTGACGTGGCTGCAAGGGGACACGAAAACAGCTCTCGAAAACGCGTTACGGCGGGAGAACTCGTCGATCAAGCTGCGGTACGCGCCGTACGACTGGACCGTCAACGCGACGGCGACGTCGAGAAGCTACGAAGGCGTGAAGACGAAAGTAGACGTCAGCAGAATCACCGGCCGGTGACGGCCGGTGCGTGAGTACGGCAGTACATCCAGTCCGCGCGAGAGTACTGTAGTGTAATGTACCCTCAGACTAGTCTAGCAGGAGGTGAAATCGAATCGCGAGGACGCCACGTACGTCGTATTAGGTATGCCCTACAACTCAACTCAACTCGTCGTCAATCGTCAATCGTCGTCGACTCGGTCCCCGTCTCGCCCCCCCCGTCGTTCGCCGCGCGCGTCGTCACTCCGTGTCCATGTCGTCGCCGTCGTCCGAGAACCGACACTCGCGCGCGACGAAAGCCCCCCCCCGCCCGCGCTCCCCCCCACCCCCCCCCCC
>Ga0181560_10005130_pt1 | contig 11770 bp, 8 predicted proteins | sample 011ome_20_FD_133751 | JGI IMG/M metagenome (GOLD analysis project Ga0181560, IMG submission 133751) | Coastal salt marsh microbial communities from the Groves Creek Marsh, Skidaway Island, Georgia - 011509CT metaG (megahit assembly) | ecosystem: Environmental > Aquatic > Marine > Intertidal zone...
CGACCGCGAACGCCGCGCGCGCGTCGATCGCCGCGAACGCGTCGGGTCGCGCCGGCGCGTTCGTCTTCGGCGCGCGCATCGTTTCATCCCTTCGCGCCGTCTCCATCGTTTCGCGCGCGTCGCGCCGTCACCGCGCGTCCGATCGACCTCGCGCGCGACGCACCGCTCGCGTCGATCGTCGCGCGTCGATCGCGCGCGATCGCGACGCTCGAGCGCCCCGCGCGCGCGCCTCGCGCGCGAATCGATCGATTCGCGAATCCAATCCGCACTCGCCGACGCGCGATTCGATCGCCGACGCGCGCGCGCGCGCGCCCCGATCGCCGCGATCTCGCGCCGAGCGACGCGACGCGTCTTTTCGCGCGTCCGGGCGCGCGCTCGAGCGATGACGACGCGCGACGACGACGAGACACCGCGCGACGCGCCGAGGAGTGCCCGGTTCGGCGTCGCGCGCGCGCACGTCGAGCGCGGCGCGACGCGCGACGGCGCCGCGACGGCGCGCGTCAACGCGCGCGCGCTCGAAGAGCATCGCGGCGTCGACGACGTCCGACCGGGGCTGGCGCTCGCGTTCGACGGCGCGTCGGGAGGGGCGTTCGGGACGACGACGACGACGCGCGAGCGCGGCGACGTCGACGCGTTCGACGCGGCGATCGAACTGCGGTACGACGTCGACGCGAGCTTCGACGCGCGCATCGAGGCGCGCGTGGTGAGGAACGACGGCGAGCGGGTCGCGCGGGAGGTGCACCTGGGGCGGTTGGGCGAGCGCGGGGGAGGAAAAGGGGTCGCGCGGGCGCCGAAGCGGGCGCGGAGCGCGGCGATCGATCGCGCGGTGGCGCTCGAGGGAGGAATACGGGGGAATTGGACGGAGAGTTTGATCTTTTCGGTGGATCCGGTGGGTGATGGCGAGGACGAAGGGTTTGGGAACGCGTCGACGGTGGTGCGAGGGACGGTGTACGAGGCGGTGGTGGTGTCGGCGTACGACGACGACGACGACGACGCGTCGGCGGGGTACTTTTTCGCGAGCGGGAACGATACGACGGCGGCGGAGGAGGCGGAGGCGTACGCGCGCGCGGTGGAAACCATGGCGGAGGTGATGAGGGAAGCGCGCGCGTCGGCGGTGATCGATCCCGGTGACGATGCTTCGGCGCCGATCGCCGTCGTTTGGTCGACGATCGGTACGCTGGCGGCGCTTCTGTCGTTCGTCTCGTGTTTCGCGTGCGCGCGGCGACGACGGGCGCGACGACGCGCGCTGGAGCTCGCGACGGCGACCGAGAAGAAGGTTGATGATGAACCGGCACCGAAGATCGAAACGAGCGCGCGCGAGGTTCGACGACGAAGAACGCCCGTGAAGTCGCCGACGCCGACGCCGAATAGATTCGTCGCGTCCAATCGCGCGTCCAACGCGCCAATTTTTCCACACACCAACGCGTTGACGCGTAACGTGGTGTCGCGATTGGACTCGCTCGGTGTCGCCACCGCGGGGCTTCGCAACGATTCCTTGCTCGACGCCGATGACGGCGTGGATGAGCACTTGGCGCTCGACGTCAATCGCACCCAGGACAGCGAAGAGTTTCATCAGCACGCCGTGGACATTCGCGATCGCACGCGCGATGGCGAGGGCGCGTTCGACGACGACGCGGAAGACGAAAACGACGATGACGATCAGTCGAGGAGCGGTTCTGAGATTTCCGCGATTTTTGCATCCGCGATCGACGAAGACGACGAAGCGGTGGAATTGACGGCGGCGGAGTTTGCCCACGAAATCGCGCAGTCCCTCGACGTCGATGACACCTCTTTCGCGTTCATCACGAGCGATGAATTTGAACGGTATGTGCAAGTTTTCGAAAAGCTAGGCTCGGGCGGTCATTCGACCGTGTACAGCGCGAAGTGGAACGAACGGCAGGTGGCGCTGAAAATCATGCACGACGAGAGCGATCGAATGACGCTGCAAAGCGAGATCGAGATCATGCGCGCCGTGAACCATCCATCGATCGTCAAAATTTACGGCGCGTGCTCGTCACCGATGTGTCTGATGTTACAAATCGTTCATGGGGGGAGTCTTCACGAGGTATTGCACTGCTCTACCGCCGCCGAAGCGCCTCTGGCGGAGACGCAAACGCTTCGCATCGCTCGAGACATCTCGAGCGCGATGACGTACCTACACGAACTCAATCCAAAAATCATCCATCGAGATCTAAAGCCTCAGAATGTTTTGATCGAGCAAGACACGCTTCGCGCGTTGCTCTCAGACTTTGGCGTATCGCGCGCCGTGCGCACAAGCTTGTCGCCGAGTTCGCTCGGCGCGGGAACGGTCAACTACATGGCGCCCGAACTCTTCGACGACGGTCGCGCGGATGAAAAAGTGGACGTATATTCGTTTGCGATGATTCTTTGCGAAACGCTCAGCGGTAAGCAGCCCTGGAAAGGGATTCAACCGGTGCGAATCGCTTCGACGATCCTCGGCGACTCGGAGACGACGTCTCGACCACCGTTGCCGCCAAACGTCTCCGAATTCACGACCGAGCTCATCCGCGCGTGCTGGCACCGCGACTCCGAGCGTCGACCGGCGTTCCGCGAAATTCTCACCGCGCTCGATCGACACATCTCGGACGCGTGACGCCCTCTCGAAGCGCCGCGATGCGCACGACGACGACGACGACGACGCGAAGACGAAGACGAAGACGCGTCTATGTAAACGTAAATATTTCACGACGTCTCTCGCTCGTCTCCCGAACCCTCTAAACCAAAGCTCCTCGTCGCGTGTCGTTTCATCAACTGCGCGTTCCCTTTGCGTATCATATCCTCCACCAACGTCTTCGCGCGCGCGTAATCAAACTCCTCCATGTACGTCTCCCTGCACGCGCAAATCCGCAGCGCCACCTCCGGATTCGTCCCGAAGAACGCGTCCAACCATTCGTCCCCATCGCCCAGCGGCACGCCCTCCATCGCGCGTCGCAGGTCGTCGTAATCCGGGCACATGCACGTCCCGTCGCGCCCCGTGACCTGCGGCGCGAATCCTCCGTCGTTTCCCGCGCCCTCGAGGTGGCTCTGCACGACGCGAATCGCGACGAACGTGAACAGTCGGCGCAGCGTCTTCGCCGCCTTGGCCTCGGCGCTCTCGCCGCCCATCGCGTCGCCGGGGACGTAGAGCTTCGGCAGCGAGCGCGCGCGCGCGCGGCGCGCGCCGGGCGGCGGCGGCGCGACGCGACGCGGGCGCGCGGCGGCGCGCATCGTCGGTCGGTCGGCGGTTCGTTATGCCGACACACCGACGCGATCGATCGCGCGCGACGATTCCGCGCGACGTGGGACGAAACTCCGGAACGAACGCGCGGGGTAATCACTACAGCGTCCCCGGCGGGACGAACGCGAGCTCGGGGACGTCGTATCGCTGTGCGTGCGCGACGCGCGCGCGGTCGAACGCATCCGAGTCAGCACGCGGGCGACTGACGAACGCGCGGTTTGGACGTCGCAGACTCGAACTCGAACGGGTCGTATTACTACGCCAACGATAATGGGTCGACGTATTATAACTCTGGATCGGGAAGCGCGACGTACACGCCGCCGAGCGGGGGATCGAGCGACGCGGCGAGGGGGCGATGAGCGCGAGGCGAGACGAGACTGGATTCGCATCCAGCGCCGACGCGCGCGTTTTTACCGCTTCGCGCGAGAGCGACGATTTTCGTTGTAACCGCATCGCGCATCGCGTGTCGTGCGCGCGCGTTCGTTCGTTTGGTTCGTCGCGGTGGTCGGAACATCGTATTGCACGCGTCGACGCGTCGCGACTCGATTGCTAAAAGTTCAACCACGCCGTCATGTACTCGCACGACGATGGGTTGATCAGCCCGTCCGGGCGACACTCGTTGATCACCGGACACACCCCACACGGGATGTCGGTGTAGGCGTTGGACTCGGGAACCGGCAGCGCCGCTCGCGTGTAAAACGTGATCGGCTGGAAATCCTCGTCTGCCTTACCCATCCCGTCGTCCTGAGACTCGTCTTTGATTTCATCCACCTTGCCGTCGTACACGAGCGTGTTGACTATTTGTAAAACTTCATCCTGTCCGAGATCGATGCGACTGAGCTCGCTCGCGCGAACGAAATCGCTCACTTCTTTCAGCGTCACGCGCTCGCGCGAGTAGATGAATTTCACGCACTGCTCGCGCAACACGCTGATAAATTCGGCGTCGTACTCCTGCTCGGTGTACCACGCCCCGCCAGTGATCTCTCGGCTCGGTTCGAGCTCGTACAGCATGTACACCTTTCGATTTTGTTGCGCCACGTGCTTGACGGATTTGATCAACTTTCTCGCCTCGAGCGTCTTGAAAATCTTCGTAATCTGCGGCACCGGTAGATTCGACCGCTGTTTCAGCTCCTTCGTCCACATCCCCGCGTTCCCGGCGTGCTGAATGATCTGATACACCAGCATATCTTCCGTGCTCAAACCCTTAAACTTCGCCGCCTGCGCCTCGCGCACTCGCGCGTACACCAACCCCCCGCCCCGTCCGAACACGTCAATCTTCTTCTCCCGCAGCAAGGTGTTGATCGCCTCCGCGCGCTCTTCCACCGACATCTCCTGCCCGAGCATCGTCGCCAACTCGTCCTCCGTCACGCCCGTTCGCGCGCCCTCGCGTCTCGACGCGTTCGACGAGCTCGCGCCGTCGCCCCGTCCCGCGCCCGCGCGTCCTCGCGCGTCGCCATCCTCGTCCCGTTCCCCTCCCTCCGCGTCCTCGCTCGCGCCGGACCGTCGTCGCTTTCCCGGCGCGTCCGCGCGCGCGCCCTCCGCGCCGCGCGCGTCGTCGCCGTCGCCGTCGCCGTCGCCGCCGTCCGCCTTTTCGATGTGTTCCAAAACCACCCGCGCGCGGTTCCGCGCCGCCGCCTGCGCCGCCGCCTGCGCCGCGCGCGACATCGACGTCGCGCGTTCGATCGATCGTCGCGCGGCGCGGGCGCTCGAGCGCGGCGCGCGCGTCGCGCGATGGCGACGGCGGCGAGCGCGCGTCGGTCGCCGCCGTTTGAGCGCGGTGTGTAAATAATCTGGTGGCGTGTGATAATGCACCCATACGACGATGATTTAAGCCGAGCATCATTCCCAACCATCGTTCGTAGTGCGCGCGCGAAAGCGCCGTGTCGTCGTCGCGGCGCCCGCGCGCGCGATCGATCGATCGAGGTTCACCGCGCGCGGTCGAAACGCGCGCCGAGTTTCGCTCGCGCGCGGTGAACCTCGACGCGAGTTTCGCGCGCGAACGACGCGGTCGATCGATCGCGCGCGGGCGCGCGGCGCGCGGCCTCATTCCCGCACGCACCCCGATGTTCGCGCGAACCTTGAACACCGTCACCCTCGCGAGCGCCCCCGCGCGCGCGACGAAGCGCTGCGCGAAGCGCGCGACCGTGGTCGTGCGCGCCGAGGGCGAAACCGAGGCCGAGGCCGCGCCGGCGCCGGTCAAGGTGCGATGATTCGACGACGCGCGCGCGCGATGCGGGATCGCGTCTCGGACGTTCGGGCGGTGTGACGACGCGCGCGAACGCGCGGTGGGACGAACGACGGCGCGAAACTGTGGATGGGAAAAGTTTGCGGCGGATCGACGGCGTCGCGAGGGCGCGCGCGCGAGGGCGCGCGCGCGAGGGAGGGGCGATGGCGATCGGGGCGTTGATACGATCGCGCACCGTATCTCGCGACGGGGTTCAAAGATTTGGGTGATTTGTTGAGTCGTGACTCGCCAATCGTGGGGGTTGGGCGAGCGCGCGCGAGACGAGACGAGACGCGCGGTGACTGACGACGAATGCGTGTTTTTGTGTGTTTTACAGAAGGCGGCGCGCAAGACGGATGACCTCGCGCCGTTGTACGTGCTCGGGAACTCTGACCAGTCGTTGTCTTACCTCGACGGCTCTTTGCCGGGCGACTACGGGTTCGATCCGCTCGGGTTGTCCGACCCGGAAGGTGCCGGTGGTTTCATCAACCCGCAATGGTTGGCGTACTCTGAAGTGATCCACGGTCGATGGGCAATGCTCGGTGTGGCCGGTATGGTTGCCCCGGAGGTGCTCGGCGGCCTCGGCATCATCCCGCAAGAAACCGGCTTGGTCTGGTACAAGGCGGGTATGATCCCGGCGCAAGGCACGTACGATTACTGGGCCAACCCGTTCACGATCTTCTGGATCAACGCCGCGTTGATGAACTTTGCTGAACTTCGCCGCGCGCAAGATTACTGGAACCCGGGCTCCATGGGCAAGCAAGAACTCATCGGCTGGGAAAAGATGCTCGGGGGCTCCGGCGAACCGGCATACCCGGGTGGTTTCTTCAACATCATGGGCCAAGGCAAGTCCGACATGGCGAAGATGCGTGTCAAGGAAATCAAGAACGGTCGTCTTGCGATGATGGCGTGCTTCGCGTGCGGCGCGCAAGCCGTGATGACGGGTGAAGGCCCGGTGAAGAACTTGATTGACCACGTCTCCGATCCGTTCGGCCACAACTTGCTCGTGAACTTCCAAAACATTGGCGGCGTCTCTCCGTTCTAAGCGGGTTGACATTTAGCTAGTAGCAGCGCTTTGTTTTGTATGTAAACACAACAAAAGCATTATCAAAAACAATCGTCCCATCAACTTCCTCCTACTCGGCGACGCCCCACGCCTGGCGCGCGCATTCGACGGCGTCGCTCGGTTTGGCGAGACGCAGCGTTTCCAACGCCGCGGTCGCGGTCGCGGTCCCGGCCAAACGTAAGTGCGCGCGAAAGCAACCACAGCGCGTCAGCGCGCACAGAATGCTCGCCGCACGCTCGACGCAATTTTCGTCTCGCTCGACGCGAGCGCGAATCAGTCGAACGAAATCGCGCAACGCGTCCAACCCGATCTCAACCTTGAACACTGACTCGAACGCGTCGAGCGGAAAGTCGAACAAGAATTGTGTCTTCAACGCGTCGTCGGTTCCGCACGTGCGTCGCCATGCGCGCGCGAATTCATCCGCCGTGCGCGGCGCGCGCGGCGACGGCGCGGTCAACGAACCGCCGCCGTTGACCTCGGACGCGCGCGGGCGACGTAGATCGAACGCGACGTTCGAGATCTGAACGTCGTGACTCTGAGCCGCATGAAACACTCGCGACGTCGTCGTCGCCGCCGCCGTTCGCGATTTCTCGATCGGTTTCAAGTTGGCTCCGAGCACGAGCTGGCGAAAGGCTTGGTAGTCGCACCGTTGCTCAGCGGCGCGCTTCTTCGCGTCGTCCACGGCGGCGCGGTGACGATCGAGTTCGAGCGCGCGAGAGAATGCGATTTCCATAGATTCGTGGCGCTGGAGCGCCCGCGGGGCGTTCATCGTCGACGATGGTACGAGGGGAAGAGTGACGCCGCGCGTGGCGCGACGAAGTAGTGGATATTTTTTCTCGGATAACAAATTTCAACGCGTTTCCGCATTGAGGGATCAACCAAACGCTGCGATTCGCGGGCTAAGGCGCTTAGTACACCTCAACGTGCCATTGGCCATTCTTCTTGAGGCCTTCGAGCCATTCTTCGTAGCTGATGCCCTTCTCCTTGCACACGCCTTCCAACATGGACAAGATGCCCGGCATCATACCCTTGAGACCGCAGAAGTACATGTGAGCGCCGCCGTCGAGGAGTTGGAACACTTGGTCCTTGTACTCCTCAACCTTGTCTTGGATGTACATCTTGCCACCGTTCTTGTTGGTGTCTTCGCGGGAGAGCGCGTAGTCGATGCGGAACTGATCCGGGAAACGCTTGGCGCACTCTTGGAACTCGTCGTCGTACAACTTGGCGTCGGAGTTAGCGACACCCATGAACAACCACGCGAGACCCTTGAATTCCCAGTTCGGGACGTCTTCGAGGAAGAATCGGCGAATGTAGGAGCGCATCGGGGCGATACCGGTACCGGTGGCGACCATGATGACCGGCGTCGCCGGGTCCTTCGGCAAGAGCATGACTTGACCAGTCGGGCCAGTCATCATGACTTCGGCACCCGGCTTGGCGTCGCACAAGAAGTTGGAGCAGATGCCCTTCTTGGCCGGATCTTCGGCGTTCATTTCCGGATCCCAGTACGTCGCACGGCGAACGCACAAGGTCGCGGTTTGGCCGTCGTAGGAGTCGCCGTAACGGGACGACGCGATGGAGTACAAGCGCACGCCGTGCGGCACTTCCTTACCCTTGGAGTTCACCTTGGTACCCGGCGGGATGACACCGTACGATTGACCTTCCCAGAACGGCATCTTACCACCGTGTTCGATGATGATGTGGCACGTTTCGCCAGTCGCGTTCGGGCCGACGATGCGCTCGACGGAGCGCACCTTACCCACGAACGGTTCCTTGTTCTTGTACGTGTTCAACGGAAGCGGCATGTCCTCGAGCTCGAGCGGCACCTTCGCGCGTCCATTCGGGTCGATGTTCTTGTTCGCCGTCGGCGAGCACTGCAAGCCGAGACCGTAGTCCGTGCCTTCGGCGCGCACCACCGCCGTCGCGCGGCGCGCCTTGGTTTGGCGCGCCGCGTTGATCTTCGCGCCGGCGAACGCGGAAACCTATCGCACCACGTCATCACGCGCGTCGCATCGTCAGTCTCCGCGCGCATCGCATCGCGCGCCTTCGCATTCATCCCCCTCGCGCCTCCGCGCGCGTCTCGTCGCGCTCGTCGCGCTCGCCTCGCGTCTCGCCGGGTTCCAAAGCCCGATCGCCCGCCCGCTCGGTCCATCGCGCATCGCTCGGCGCACCTTCGCGGAAACGTTCATCTGCGTCCGTGGAAGCGATCGCACGATTTCATTCCATTCGTCAGTCCTCCGCGCGCGTCTCGCGCGCGTTCGCCTTCGTCGTCGCGTCCCGTCGACGCGATCGCCGTCGACCCGCGATCGCCGCGCGTCGATCGCCGCGCGTCGCGTTTTTCCCGCCGTTCGCGCGCGCGCGTCCCGGTCGCGCGCCCGCGACGGCGACGCGATCGAGCGCGCGAATATTTTTGTCGCGCGCGCGTCGCGCGCGGGACGCACCGTGAGCGCCATCGCGCGCGTCGTTCGAGAGTGTCGCGCGCGGCGCGGCGACGGCCGACCTTATCCGAGTCTCGCGTCGTCGTGGGTGATACACGGATCATCACGTCACGGGTGGTCGGTCGCCGTTTGCGTATTGTGCGCCGCGGAACGCTATGTGTGGGATTTATTTTCGTGACGACGACCGGCCGCGCGCGTCGTCGCGCGCGCGTCGACGCGAGACCGCGACGCGCGATGCGTGCGAACGCGCGCGCGCGCGACGCGCGTGACGCGATGCCGCCGCGCGGTGGCGCGCGCGCGACGACGCGACGCGCGACGCGCGCGACGACGCGGCGATGCGAACGGACGCGAAGGGCGATGACGTCGCGCGTTTCAAACGCGCGCGTCGTCGCGCGGGCGTCGGACGCGCGCGAGGGATCGCTGTTGGACGCGATGGACGACGCGTGCCCGGTGCCGCGGGATCAGCGGCCGCGGGCGCAGTACGAGGAGCTCAGGGACGGGGTGGTGCAGTCGTGGCCGGCGCGCGGCGCGGCCGGCTACGCGGCGCGCGTGACGGGGCTGTTTGGGTTCTTTTACGGCGTCGTCGCGTACCCGATCGCGTGTGGGTCGTACGATCCGACGAGTCAGTTCACGGAGACGTGCGTGAGCGCGCTCGTGGGGGCGTCGGGAGCGACGGCGGCGATGGTGTTGAACATGTACAACGGGTGGTCGTACGTGCGCGACAGGTTGTTGAGCGCGACGGTGGAGTACGAGGAGACGGGGTGGTACGATGGGCAGGTGTACGTGAAGGATCCGGAGATGCTGGCGAGGGATAGACTTTTGGGGACGTACACCGTGCGACCGGTGGTGGAGATGTTGAGGAAAACGTTGATTGGGTGCGGGGCGACGGCGATGATTTCGCTGCTCGCGCTGCGAGTCATCGACGCGCCGAGCGGGCAGGGTCGAGGCGATTTCGGCGCGCAACAAGGGTATTACTCCGAGACGTCCGCGGCGAAATATGAAGAAGACGAGGAGGAGGAGGAAGACATGGAGCAAATGCAAGCGAGCGCGTTTCGTTGGTCTTCTGACGCGGACGCTCCGGCGATCGAGATTTCCAGAGAATGAATAGATTTTGCTGCGTAGTTTGTCAATTCTAAACCCCCTAGTGTAACTCCCTTCTACCTACTTACTACTGCTCCCCGTTCGCCTCGAGCGTCTGGAGCGTGCTGGCGAACCGCACGCACACCTCGGCGTGCAGCGGGAGCGGCGCGCGAATGCTTCCAAATTCATCCGCGATGTTTTCGCTCAAGCACATCATTCCGAGCTGCGACAGACGCGTGGCGTATAGCGCGGCCAAATGCTTCAGCGTGTTCATATCTGTCGTGGCGTCGAGCGCTCGCACGCGCGCGCTCGATACGTTGGTGTTGAATGCGACGCGGAATGATTTCTGCGCACACGGCGGCGCCGCGTACGTCTTGACGGTCTTGGTCTCCTCGACGCTCTCCGCGACGAATGACACATCGCGCGCCGTGGTCGGCACCAGGGCGGCGATGCGCGCGGGCACGGAGTCGGGCTCAAAGCATGTCATCTCCAGACGCGTCAAGAAATCGCGATCGAGCGGTGCGGGCGCAGCTTTGCACGCTGTTTCCAGCGCCGCGCGCTCCGCCGATGACGGCGCACCCAGGCGACAAATCGCCGCGCGCTGAAACTTTAATCGCTCATTCGCTTTCGCGCCGTACGCGAACGCCAACTGCTCGGCGAGTGCGCTCGTTCGATCTATGAGCCATCGCAAGCCAGTCGCGAGGCAGTCGGCCTCGTCCGCGAACGGTTCGGCCTCGAGCGTGAGGAATTCGCCGTGTGAGTCGGACCACGAGGCGACGATCCATCGCGACGCCGCCACGACGTACGCGCAGTGCAAGCCACGAACACGCGAGTCGTCGTCGTCGATTTCGGGCGTCAACGTGTATAGCGGCTCGTACGCGGGAAACGGTGGGAGATTGCGCTCGCTCGACGTCTCTGGAATCCTAAACAACGGGTGCGGCGTTCGCCTGCCGACGACGGCGGCGCCCGAGACGCCCTCGCGCCCGTCCGTCGTCTCGGAGGTGCGAAAACTTCGCGGGGCATCGTTGAGATGATCGTTCGGGAGCGACAATCCCCGCGTCACCGTAGGTCTGGTGAGTTTAGTGAAGACGTTGAACGCCATCGCTCGCACGCTCGTGGATGACCAAGAGTACGCGTCTTCGCACCACGACGCCGGAATCGCTTGCACGGAGACGGACAAGAAGCGTCGCGCCACCGACGCCGTCGCGGCGCTCATGACGTGCGATGCGAGCGCGATCACGGTCAAGGCGTCGATATCTTCGACTTCGTCGGGAATGACGACGTAAATCACGCACATTCGCGGACCGAGCGCGCCGAGCTCAGCCGCGCGCTGCGCCGCCGCGCTCAACGTTCTCGAATACCGCTCCAACGCCGAAAGCGTCGACGCGCTCGCACCGTCCTCGGCGCCGTCGAACAAGCCCGCGTCGTCGCCTTCGACCATCGATGCGTGCGTCCCCAGCCCCAGCGCCGCGTACTCGCGAGAAATCTCTCGCATCACCGTCGCCGCGCCGCGTCTCGCGCGTTCGCTCGTCGTCTCCCCCGCGCACACCGCGTACGCGCAATCCTTCCCTCTCCCCGCGTACGGCTCAAACGGCGCCGCGCGCCACCGCTCCACGCACTCCTCCACCGCGCACGTCCCATCTTTCCCTCCCACGTCCAACCAATCCCCTTGATACCGCGTCCTGATCCCCCTCCCCGTCGTCGCCGCCGTCGCCTCGCGCGTCCCG
>Ga0181560_10005135_pt1 | contig 11765 bp, 11 predicted proteins | sample 011ome_20_FD_133751 | JGI IMG/M metagenome (GOLD analysis project Ga0181560, IMG submission 133751) | Coastal salt marsh microbial communities from the Groves Creek Marsh, Skidaway Island, Georgia - 011509CT metaG (megahit assembly) | ecosystem: Environmental > Aquatic > Marine > Intertidal...
AATACATTCCATTTGATATTGTTGTCACAAAATCTAATGACCCGCGTTCTTACCGTGTAAATTCAGATAAATTGCTCGCTACAGGTTTTAAACCTAAAAAAACCGTCGAACATGCGGTGCAAGAGATAATTGAAAGCCACCAAAGTGGCAGCTTGAAAGATGAAGATCACTTTTATAACCTGAGGTGGATGGAGATGACGAAAGTGGTTGCCGAATGACCGTTGATACATCCATGCAGCTGGAAAAATTCTTTGCTGGCTATGCAAAAAAGCTTAGTGCGGTACTTGATTCCTCGGATTGGTCTAGCGTGTCTCAACTGGCTAAGGATACGCGCAAATGCTGGCTGGAAGGCCGGCAGGTATTTTTATGTGGTAACGGGGGTAGCGCTGGTAATGCAATCCACCTTGCCAATGATTATTTGTACGGCATCGCCAGGCGCACAGGCAAGGGTCTAAAGGTCCAGGCTCTGTCGGCTAATTCAGCTGTAATCACTTGCCTTGCCAATGACGTCGGTTATGAGTCTATCTATTCTGAACAGCTTGCCGTTTTAGCTGAGCCCGGTGATTTACTGGTAGTGCTGTCTGGAAGTGGTAACTCCCCTAACATTCTTCGCGTGCTCGACCAGGCGAAGAGCATGGGGGTCAAGTCGTATGCTGTGCTTGGCTATTCGGGTGGACGATGTAAATCTTTAGCCGACGTTTCGATCCACTTCCCCATAGATGATATGCAGATCTCAGAAGACATGCAAATGGTGGTTGGGCACATGATAATGCAGTGGCTATATCAAAATCAACCAGAATCATAGGATTGAGAATTGTGGCGGACCAACAAACCTGCGTAGTTATCGGAAGTAACTCCTTTTCGGGTGCTTGCTTTGTGAACCATCTATTGAAACAGGGCTATGACGTAATTGGAACTAGCCGGTCGATTGAGCCGCATAAGGTTTTTACCCCTTACAGTTGGCGGCCTCAGCCTGGGCAGTTTAGTTTTTACCAGTTCGACCTAAACCAGGACATAATGGGACTGATGGAGTTGGTCCGTAAGTATGAGACCCCCTATGTAATAAATTTTGCCGCGCAAAGTATGGTGGCAGAAAGCTGGCTTTATCCTGCTGATTGGTTTATGACCAACACCGTGTCCATGGTGAAATTGCATGATGAGTTGCGTAGGTGCGATTTTCTCCAGCGGTATGTTCATGTATCCACGCCTGAAGTGTATGGCAGTTGTTCTGGATTTGTCGATGAAAGCTTCCCTTTCAATCCAAGCACGCCATATGCAGTTTCGCGTGCAGCCGGTGACATGAGTCTGCAAACCTTTCATGCTGCCTATGACTTTCCTGTAGTTACGACCCGCGCAGCTAATGTTTATGGCCCTGGGCAGCAGCTTTATCGCATTATTTCTCGCACTATTTTATACATTTTGCTCGGAAAGAAATTGCAGTTACACGGTGGTGGAGTGTCTCAACGTTCGTTTATTCACATGGATGACGTTAGCGATGCCACACTAAAGATTATGTTGCATGGCAAAAACGGTGACACGTATCACATATCAACCGACGAGGTTGTTTCCATTCGTCACCTTGTTGAAGTGATTTGTGGTAAGCTAGGAGCCCGTTTTGAGGATCACGTTGAAATCGTTGGTGACCGCTTGGGTAAGGATGCGGCTTATCAGCTTAATAGCACCAAGCTCCGGACTGAATTGAACTGGAAGGATAGCACAAACCTGGATACAGGCCTTGATCAATGTATCGACTGGGTAAATCGTAATTTTGATATACTGAAAAATCAGCCTTTTAACTATGTTCACAAGCGCTGAATCGGAGCTTTCATGGGACGAGAAATAGATTTATTGGCAAATTATCCTCGCACTAAACGTAATGTTGAGGAGAGAGGTGCGACGAAAACTGAAAAAGTTCGCAGCGTTGCCAGACAGTTTGGCAAAGAATTTTTTGATGGCGACCGTCAGTATGGCTATGGTGGGTTTAAATATTCTGCACGTTTCTGGCAGCCAGTTGTGCCTACGATGCAAAAACATTTTGGCCTTACCGAGAAAAGTTCTCTATTAGACGTAGGCTGCGCCAAAGGGTTTATGTTACATGACTTTATTGAATTAATTCCTGGTATTACAGTTTGTGGGATCGATGTGTCCGATTATGCTATTGAGCATGCGATGGATGATATTAAACCAAAAGTACGGGTCGCGAATGCATTGAATTTGCCATTCGCTGACAACACATTTGACGTCGTGTTGTCCATCAATACTATCCATAATCTCGAGCGGGATGATTGTGCCAAAGCATTGTGTGAGATCGAACGAGTGAGTCGCACAGGGTCGTTTGTAACGGTGGATGCTTATAGAAATGATGATGAAAAGGAACGAATGTTAGCCTGGAATCTAACTGCTAAAACCATAATGAGTGTGGATGATTGGGTAGCTTTTTTCAAAGAGGTTGGCTACACTGGTGACTATTATTGGTTCACACCATGACCCCAGACATTTCAAAACAACTTTTATTTCAAATGAAGCGTATCCGCTTTGTCGAAGAGGAGATCGCGCGTCGTTACTCTGAAGGTGAAATGCGTTGTCCTACGCACCTATCCATTGGGCAAGAAGCGGTCGCGGCTGCTGTTGGCTTGGCGTTAGGGCAAAAAGATTTGGCCGTTAGTGGGCATCGTGCACACGCACACTACTTAGGCAAAGGCGGCGACCTCAAGGCAATGATTGCAGAAATATATGGCAAGTCAACTGGTTGCTCACATGGCAAGGGCGGCTCAATGCATCTAATTGATGAGTCTGTTGGATTTATGGGGAGTACTGCCATAGTTGGTGGCACTGTCCCGGTTGGGGTGGGCCTGGCCTATGGCATTAAAATAAAAAAAAGTGATCAAGTGAGCTGTGTGTTTCTTGGCGATGCTGTAGTTGAGACAGGCGCATTTTTTGAGTCTGTGAATTTTGCTATACTTAAAAAGCTACCGGTTCTTTTTGTGTGTGAAAACAACCTCTACTCAGTGTATTCACCGCTAGGCGTTCGGCAGCCTGAGGGGCGCAGAATCGCGACCATGATTTCTGGCCTTGGTATTCCAACGTTTAGTGGTGATGGTAATGATGCCGCTGCTGTATACGCGTCGGTCTGCGATTCAGTTGCTGCTATTCGTGCTGGTGGCGGCCCGAGGTTTGTTGAATTTTCTACCTATCGCTGGCTCGAGCATTGTGGCCCTTCTTATGATAATCATATTGGTTATCGCTCTGAGTCAGAGTTTCTTGAGTGGCAAGCCAAGGAGCCGATTACACGCTTGGAGAGAATGATGCTCGACGATTCAACTTTAAGCTTTTCAGAGTTGCAACTGATGACTGATAATATTTCTCTGGAAGTGCAAGAGGCCTTTACGTTTGCTGAGTCATCTCCAATGCCGAGGGCTGATAGGGCTTATACCGACTTGTATTCTGAGTTATCCGATGGCAGTTCTGTGTCCCAAAGTTAAGGTCGGTGATGTATGGCTATTATAACGTTTGCCCAAGCTATTAATGAAGCATTAACAGAGGCTATGTCTCGAGATCCAAATGTTATTTGTTACGGGTTAGGCGTGCCTGATCCCAAAGGTGTGTTCGGCACAACTTTGGGCCTTCAGGAAAAATTCGGTGTTGATCGGGTGTTTGATATGCCCACAGCCGAAAACGCTATGACGGGTATTGGGGTTGGAGCATCGCTCTATGGGTTGCGGCCGATCATAACACACCAACGGCTGGATTTCGCTCTGCTATCTATGGATCAGTTAGTGAACAATGCTGCAAAATGGCGGTTTATGTTTGGTGGTCAACGAGGAGTACCCCTAACTGTGCGTATGATACTGGGTCGTGGCTGGGGCCAAGGGCCAACGCATTCACAAAATCTACAGGCGTGGTTTGCGCATATACCTGGGCTCAAAGCAGTGATGCCCGCAACTGCAGAAGACGCTAAGGGCTTGCTGCTCTCAGCTATCTTTGATCCTGACCCAGTTATATTTCTAGAGCACCGTTGGTTACACAATCTACGTGGCGAAGTGCCGGGTGGTGACTGTCGTATCCCACTGGGGAAAGCTGCGTTGCTGCGTGGCGGTGCAGATGTAACAGTCGTAGCCATGTCATATATGACTATAGAAGCTCTGCATGCAGTTGATCATCTGTCAACTCAAGGCATTAATTGTGACATGATTGATTTGCGCTGTATACGTCCGATGGATTGGAAAACTATTGAGGCTTCTGTTAGTCGGACCGGTCGTCTTTTGGTGCTGGATACCGGTAATCTTACTGGATCAATCTCAGGGGAAATCGTTGCTCGTATTACGGTAAATTGTTGGGAGGCATTAAAGTGTGCGCCGCAGAGGCTGGCGATGCCAGATTTTCCGGAGGCAACCAGCCCTGCGTTAACCAAAGGTTATCATGTGCGGGCAGAACACATTGCCGAAAAAATTGGTAAAATGCTTGTCAGAGATGTTGAATTTTCGTCTCTTGCACTGCAGCGAAGTCACCCTCACGACGTCCCAGGTGACTGGTTCACAGGACCCTTTTGATATGAACTTACCCAAACCGTCAAAAGTCATTGTGCTGGCTGTCAGCAGCGATATTGGCGCGTATCTTGGGGAGCATTATGTGCGTCAAGGTGCTGAAGTTGTTGGGACCTACCGTAGTTGGTCGCAGAACGTTGCCAAGTTGGAAAAGCTGGGTGTTAAACTGTTTCCTATGGATATAGGATCAAACAAAGATGTGGCATATTTTGCGAAGCAACTTACAGCATCTAATTTTTCATGGGATGTAATGATTAGTTCGGTCGGAATGCTAGATCCAATTGATTCTTTTTTCTCTACAAATTTTGATGCTTGGGAAAGAAGCGTTATTACAAACTCGACGTCTCAGCTGAGGGTGTTGCATGCGGTTCATGGTCTGAGGGACAAATCTAAAGTGTCGAAGGTACTTTTTTTTGCAGGTGGCGGCACTAACGGTCCTTTCGATAATTATTCCGCCTACTGTTTGGGAAAAATTCTCCTTATCAAGATGACAGAGTTACTCAACAGTGAATGCCCTGATCTACAGGTCTCTATTATTGGCACAGGTTGGGTAAATACTAAAATCCATCATCAAACAATTGCTGCCGGTAACTTGGCTGGGCCTAATTTTGAAACTACGCGCCAGTTCCTGGCAGATTCTGAGACTGCAGGCACCTCACTCGAAACGGTTGCTGAATGTGTTGACTGGTGTTTAACAGCACCCCAAAATGCAGTGGGTGGCAGAAATTTTTCCTTGGTTCACGACCAATGGCGACAACCACAGTTTATTGAAGAGCTTATTGCAAATCCAAATAGCTGCAAATTGCGGCGTCTTCCATAATGGAATTTATAAGATCATGAAAAAAGAGACGAAGCTGAGTGACTACGTGATTGAGCATCTTCATTCCAAAGGTACGAAGCATTTTTTTGGTATGTCGGGTGGAGCGGCGGTCCATCTGTTTGATTCAGCCGCCAAACATTCAGGCGTTGGTACAACCTTTGTTGCGCACGAACAGTCAGCCGCAATGGCGGCAGATGGGTATTACCGCGTTTCGGGTCAATTGGGTGCATGCATAGTAACTAGCGGCCCTGGTGCAACCAACCTACTTACAGGTGTATGCTGCTCTTATTATGACTCGGTGCCTGCATTGATGCTGACCGGACAGGTGGCCACGCACCGACTGAAAGGCGAGCGAAAAGTACGGCAAGTTGGCTTTCAGGAAACAGAATCGCTGTCGATTTACTCGAGCGTGACTAAATATGCCAAACAATTGTCCAATCCTAGCCAAATCGCTAGCATATTAGATCACGCATTCGTTGAGGCTGAAGATGGGAGGCCAGGGCCCGTACTGGTGGATATTCCTGATGATCTTCAACGCTCTTATATCGACACCGCAAAGCTGGTGCGTTACACACCACCTTCGCAAGGGTTTTCAGATAAATTACCTGATCAAGTAAGGTCGCTTCTGACAAAAATATCTGGTGCAAAGCGCCCCGTCATCGTGCTCGGTGGAGGGCTCAGTACGCCTCGTATGGTAGATGAGCTTCGTGAGTTCCTTCAACATGTTAACGTTCCTCTGGTGCAAACCTGGGCTGGACTTGACCTTGTGCCTCACGATTGGAAACACCGCGTTGGTACATTTGGAGTTTATGGTTCTCGTCTTGGTAATTTTGTTGTTCAGCACTCTGACCTAGTTGTTTGTCTTGGCACTCGGCTATCACAAAACCTGACTGGCGGTGACCTCACTACGTTCGCGTCAAAATCTGAAATTGTCATGGTGGACGCAGACATTGGTGAGATGGATAAGTTCGACGGCTACGGCTTGAAAATCGCAGTGCGTATCAAGTGTCTGATGAAGGATTTTCTTAACACGGCCAAATTGGAAGTTAAGGAGTTCAAGTCTCCCGATATTTTGCCGTGGCTTAAGACGATAGACCGTTGGCGCGCAGAACTGCCGGACGACATCCCGACAGTGCCGGCAGACGGCGCTGGCTTCATTGATGTGCACCACTTTGTGCGTGAACTTTCTGACGTGCTTGCTGAGAACGAACTGATATTTATCGACACTGGTGGTAATCTGACTTGGACCTGCAACAACCTCAGAGTTAAACCAGACCAGAGGGTTTTGTCGGCATGGAATTTCACACCAATGGGTTATGCTGTTCCCGCAGGTATTGGCGGTGCAGCCGCGGCTCCAGGCCGTCCGATCACTTGCATTATTGGTGACGGTGGCCTTCAACTCTGTCTAGGGGAGCTTGCTACGGTATTTCGCTACCAACTGCCCATTAAAATATTGCTATTCAACAATCATTCCCATGGCATCCAAAAGCAAACTCTTGAGACCTGGCTCAATGGAAACTATGTTGGCGTAGATCCCGCTTCAGGCCTTGGATTATCGGACTTTCCGAATGTTGCAAAGGCAATGGGGCTGCCAGTTGTCAGCATATCTAAAAGCTCTGACATACTGCGAAAACTTAAAGAGGCTTATGAAATGCCAGGCCCAGTCTTCTGCAATGTTGAGATCAACCCTAATCAGAAATTGTATCCAGTGCTAAAGGCGGGTGAACCCCTTGAGAATCAGATGCCATTGATGCCTGCAGATCAACTCATTGAGCTCTGCAAATATTAGTTCACGCTCTTAACTACAGCCCCCAGACTATCGGGAAAAATTAGCTTTAGTCCAAAGGATAATAAATCATGTTAATCGACCAGTTGGAAAATTTTTTCGAATTTATTGCGGATCATCCTCAACATCATGCCAGAGATACATCCTTCTATAGGTTTATTGAAGGCATAACAACTCCCGCTTTTCAAGAAGCGAAGTCGAGATTTGAATCTGGGCGAGATGTTGCGATAGCTGAGCTTGGCTCGGTCAGGCTTCCTTATGAGAAGATGGGGGCTATTGATTCTATAGATTTATTCGGACTGGATGAATTGCTCATATTTGCGTTTTATTACCGTAATCGAGGGCTTTATCAGCATGCGGCGGATATAGGGGCTAACTTAGGACTGCATTCAATAGTGCTGTCACTTTGTGGTATTAAGGTTGAATCTTATGAGCCCGACCCGCAACATTACGTAAAGTTACTTCGCAATTTACAGCTAAATAATATTACTGACTGCAGTGCTCACGAAGCGGCTGTGTCTGACAAAGAGAGTACGATGCAGTTCGTCCGAGTTCTTGCCAATACAACTAGTAGCCACCTTTCAGGGTCGAAAGCTGACCCCTACGGAGATCTTGAACATTTTGATGTCAACGTAAAAGGAATCCGGGCTATTGCGGAACGCGTCGATCTTTTGAAAATCGATGCGGAGGGGCATGAAGCTGTAATTATCAAAGGTATGCCTATTGATGCTTGGAAACGGGTTGACGCTTTTGTTGAGATAGGTACGCCAGAAAATGCTGGCCTTATATATGATTATTTTGTTGGGACGGGCGTTAACATTTTCTCTCAAAAATGTGGTTGGGCTCGCGCTAAATCTGTTGAAGATATGCCTTTCAGTTACAAAGAAGGTGGGGTGTTTGTAAGTGGCAAGTCGGTGATGCCTTGGTAAATAGCGGCTCACAAAGGGTTGTGATGAAAGCAGCTGTCTTAAGCAATCTTGGCAAGCCACTGGATATCTTGTCTGGGATTCAGTGCGCCCCACCGGGGGCGGGGCAAGTGCTGGTCAAGTTGGCTTACAGTGGCGTTTGCCACAGTCAGCTGATGGAGGTCCGTGGGCGCAGGGGGGCTGATGCCTACCTACCGCATCTGCTTGGGCATGAAGGTTCTGGCAAGGTGATTGCGGTTGGTGAGGGAATAAGTAAGGTTGGTGTGGGTGACTCAGCAGTTTTAGGGTGGATTAAAGGTAGTGGCTTGGAGGGTGGTGGCGTAAAGTACAGCTGTAAGTGCCTCCCGCAGACAATAAATGCAGGTGGTGTAACCACCTTTAATGAATATGCTTTAGTCTCAGAAAACAGGGTGGTGCCCTTGCCTGCGGGCGTTCCCCTGGACATCGCCGTGCTTTTTGGTTGTGCGGTGCCTACAGGCGCTGGGATTATTACAAATGACCTGCGGCCCTTCGCTGGCAGCAGCGTTGCAGTCTTTGGTCTGGGTGGTATTGGTATGAGTGCCTTAATGGCTACCATGCTGTTTGAATGCGCTAAGGTAATAGCGATTGATGTGTCTGCCGACAAGTTAGCGCTGGCGAGCTCGTTTGGTGCTACGCACATAATCGATGCCAGCACTAGTGACCCAGTGAATGAAATACGGGCACTGACAGGTGGTTCAGGCGTGGACTATGCGGTGGAGGCATCTGGACAGGTAAAAGTGATTGAACAAGCTTTTGAGTCCATTCGCCGTAGCGGCGGTTTGTGTGTTTTTGCCAGTCATCCTGAACATGGCAAACATATCTCAATTGATCCATATGAGTTGATTTGTGGTAAACAGATTAGGGGAACATGGGGTGGTAGCAGCAACCCTGACCTCGACATTCCAAAGTTTGCTCAACTCTACTTGCAAGGCAAACTTCCGCTTGAACAACTTATCACCAAACGCTACCCACTAGACGCCATTAATGATGCCTTGGATGATCTTGAGCATCATCGAGTTGGCCGGCCTTTGATTGAAATTGATGCCAGCTTGGGTTTGCCTGAAACCTCGATACAGAAAAATGTTTGTTATGACAATCAGTGATGGTGCCCAATTAGCAATCCAGATCATCCGTTCGAAAATAGCGGGTAAGGAACGTATCGTCTTCGTATCTGGCGCTTTTAATATTTTGCACCCTGGTCACTTGCGTTTGCTGCGCTTTGCTGCAGAGTGTGGTGACTTTTTGGTGGTTGGCGTGCTTTCGAATCATTTGGCATCGAACCCACATTTAGAAGAAGATGCACGTTTAGAGGGGGTAACCGCTATAAGTTGGGTTGGCCATGGGTTTATTTTGAGTGATACCCCAGCAGAATTTATAGCAGCGCTGAATCCTGATGTCGTGGTTATGGGAAAAGAGCACGAGGGTATGGTCAGCGCTGAAAAAGATGCCATCGAGGCTTACGGTGGCAAGTTACTGTTCAGCTCGGGAAGTGCTATCTTTTCTTCGTTGGAGCTTCTGCACCTTGAGACAGAATTGCGTAACTCCAGCGCTATCCTAAAACCAAAAGAATATTTAGACCGAAATAGAATTGATTTGAGCGAATTGGATGTCGTGATAACACGCATGAGAGGCTTGAAAGTATGTGTTATTGGAGACACTATTGTTGATGAATATATTCAGTGTGACCCGCTTGGGATGTCGCAGGAAGACCCAACTATTGTTGTCACACCTATCATGTCGCAAAGGTTTTTAGGTGGAGCGGGTATTGTGGCTGCTCACGCACGTGGACTAGGCGCAGGTTCCGTTAGTTTGTTTACTGTAACTGGTGAAGACGAATGCAAGGATTTTGTTTTAAGTAAACTTAAGAGCTATGGGGTTGAAGCAAAAATTGTTATAGATGAGAGCCGGCCAACCTCGCTAAAGCAACGCTACCGTGCAGGCAACAAAAGCTTGTTGCGGGTAAGTCACCTTCGTCAACATAAAATCAACAAAACTTTACGGCACAAATTGCGGGATCATGTTTTTGCAAATCTGATTGATACTGACCTACTTATTTTTTCAGACTTTAATTATGGAGCATTGCCACAAGATTTAGTTAACGAAATATCTCAAGAATGCATTACACGCGGCATTCCAATGGTGGCAGACAGCCAATCTTCATCGCAGGTGGGTGATGTTTCACGTTTTAAAAATACTGCTTTATTAACCCCTACAGAACGTGAAGCCCGCTTGGCTCTTGGTAATTACGATGATGGCTTGGTGGTGCTTGCTGAGGCACTGCGTAAAAAAACCAATGCTCTCAATGTGGTAATTACATTGGGTGGAGAGGGCTTGCTAATTCATGCAGGTTGTTCGAGTGAATCGCAGGTAGTTACTGACCGTATACCGGCGTTGAACAACGCCCCCAAAGACGCTGCTGGTGCAGGTGACTGCCTTTTAGTTTGCACTGCCATGGCCCTCGTTCTGGGCCGCCCCATATGGGAGAGCTTGTATTTAGGATCCGTAGCAGCTGCGTGCCAAGTAGGGCGCATTGGCAACATTCCACTTACCGCGTCAGAGTTGCTCGTCGAAATTAATAAAAGTAATGGCACTCTTTAAGGAAATACAATGCGCGCACTGCTGTTAGCCGCTGGCCTAGGTACCCGCCTGAGGCCGCTCACAAATCATCTTCCCAAATGCCTAGTTCCTATCCGTGGTCGGCCTTTGCTGGATTATTGGCTGGAAACGTTACTCGAGCATGGGATTGAACAAGTATTGATCAATACTCATTATATGGCGCCAGTAGTTTGGAAATATTTAAGTGAAAGCAGTTGGTTGCATCATATTACTCTAGTTCACGAAGAAAACCTCTTAGGCACCGGGGGCACGATATTGCAAAACCGGGATTTTTTTAAAGACGAAGCTTTTTTAGTTGCACACGCCGATAATCTGACCACTTTCAAGCTCCCAGAGTTTACCCATAAGCATGCTAGCCGACCCACAGGAACCGAAATGACCATGATGGTTTTTGAGGCGCCTCACCCACAATCATGCGGGATAGTATCGGTCGACAGTCAAGGCGTTGTACAAGCCTTTTATGAAAAAGTGAATAACCCACCTGGCAACTTGGCTAATGCCGCAGTTTATATTTTTGAACCATCAATAGTGGGGTGGATGGCGGGAATAGGTAAAAGTCAGGTAGACATAAGTACCGAAGTTATTCCGAATTTTACGGGCAGGATATTTACCTACCTCAATTCAGTGTATCATCGTGATATTGGTACTATGGAAAGCTGGGCTGAAGGTAATCGTGACTTCCCAAAGTCATTTGCGAATGAGCAAAATATAAGCTCTTGGAAAAAGATTATGGTATCTGAAAAAGCCCATTTAGTAGATGAATTTTTGGCGAGCTTATCGCCTCGTGGGGAGTGATGGAGGAAAACTATAAGAGATAAAAAGTCGAAAACGGCTAAACATAACAGATCTCCAGGCTGTTTTTTATTCTGTTTGTGACCGCAAATCTGCGCTTGAATTGTTTTAAGTATTCAATGATTAGTTATTCCATGTGCAATTGCGGATTTAGGGTCAATTTTTGTTTCTGCATAAGAAAACAAAGAAAGTGGAGTGTACGTGTGTTTTATCTTTACGTGTTGGATTGTAAATACAATTATTTTTACTAACGATTGATC
>Ga0181560_10005141_pt1 | contig 11757 bp, 11 predicted proteins | sample 011ome_20_FD_133751 | JGI IMG/M metagenome (GOLD analysis project Ga0181560, IMG submission 133751) | Coastal salt marsh microbial communities from the Groves Creek Marsh, Skidaway Island, Georgia - 011509CT metaG (megahit assembly) | ecosystem: Environmental > Aquatic > Marine > Intertidal...
GCGGAGTTCGGTGAGGACCCGGCCGTGTACGCCCCCGAGCGCTATGACGCGGTGTACGCGGTGGCTGACGCCATCAAGGCCGCCTGCTCGGTCGATCGTGATGCCGTGCGCGCCGCACTGGCCGATGTCACTGCCGCCGGCTACAGCGGCGTGATGGGTGATGTCACGTTCGAAGGACAGGACATCCGGGTTCCGGGCATCCTCGTCCAGTGGGATGGCGAGACGGAAGTCCTGCTCACCAAGTAGTACCGCCGGGTGTGGGGGGCGGAGCATGCTCCGCCCCCCACACCCACATCCACGGGCAGCCGTCGGCCATGGACGGCGGCGTCCACCGAGGGGATCCGGTCAGCAGCGACCGGCTGCTCGCCGATAGGGAGGCCGCATGAACCTTCAAGACGTCGTCAATGCGATGACCTTGGGGTCGATCTACCTGCTCTTCGCCCTTGGCATGGCCCTGGTCTGGGGCACCATGGGCATCCTGAACTTCGCCCACGGCTCGATATTCATGTTCTCGGCGTTCATGGGTTTCATCGTTACCGGGTTTGTGCCTCTTCCGTTGCCGGCGGTTGTTCTGATCGCTGTGGTCACGGGAGCCCTTCTGACGTTGGCCATCCAGTACTTCGCGTATCAACCCATTCTCAAACGGGTTAAATCCGTGGCCGCGGCCGAACTGCAGATCGTCGTGGCGGGCATCGGTATCGCGGCGGTCCCGGTGGCCATCGCCGAGAAGGTCACGCTGAGCAACAACTTCGGTTTCCAGAACAGCACCTTCGAAGCGGAGGTCTTCGAGTTCGCGGGGATCCGCATCACGAACATCATGATCCTGATTCTCGTCGCGGGCCTGGGCCTGGGTATCGGCACGGCGCTGTGGATCGCGCGGTCCCGCCGGGGCCTTGGTCTGCGGGCCGTCGGCGTCGATCCGGAGACCGCTGCGCTCATGGGCGTCGACCGCAAGCGCATGGCTCTGGCGACGATGGCGTTCTCTGGCGCACTCGCCGGCCTCTCGGGTGCTCTGCTCACCTACTACCTGACGGCGATCAACCCACACTCCGGTGACGGGCTGCTGCTGAAGGCCTTCGCAGTCATCATCCTCGGTGGTCTGGGCAGTGTCGTCGGCGTCATCCTCGGAGCGTTCATCCTTGCCTTCGCGGAGACCGCGGTCTTCGCCTACACCAGCGGTACGTGGGTGAGCGCCATCTCCTTCGGTTTGATCTTCATCCTGCTGCTCGTGCGTCCCCAAGGCATTCTCGGCAAGAAGGAGGTGCGGCGGACATGATGGATTGGCTTTCCGGCTACGAAGTCCTCTTCCAACTGACGCTGTCCTTGACCCTGCTGGCTCTCAGTCTCCAGATTCCTCTGCGGATGGGAGTCGTCTCCTTCGCCTCCGTGGGCTACTTCGCCATCGGCGGCTACACGACAGCCATCCTTGTGGTCCACTCCGGGTGGAGCACGTGGCCGGCAGTCGTGGCCGGCACGGTCATCGCGGGAGTGATCGCCTACCTCCTCGGACTTGGCATTGCGCACCTCAATGGCCTCTACCTGGCCATGGCGACCGTGTCCTTCTCCATGATCCTCAGCGTGGTGGCCGTCAACGGTGGCTCACTGACCGGCGGCCCCATCGGACTCTTCGGCGTCATGGGTGATGCCACGACCTGGCATTTCTTCATCATCGTCATCCTGGTGATCATCGCCATCTCCTTCACCGAGCGCGGGCGTCTCTCTCGCCGGTTCGATGCCATCCGCGAGGATCCGCAGTTGGCCTCGGCCATGGGTATCAACGTGGTCCGTTACCGCCGACTGTCCTTCCTCATCAGCGGCGCGATCGGCGGGCTCGCCGGGTCCATGAGCGTTCTGATGAAGACGACGATCAGTCCTGAATCGATCGGCTTCGGGCTGATCGTCCTGGCCTTGACCGTCATCATCGTGGGCGGCCAGGGGTCGTGGGTCGGGGCAGTCGTCGGATCGGTGTTCTTCCTGTGGATGCCGCAGACTCTGGACTTCGTCGGCACCTGGGAGGCGGTCCTATACGGCCTCATCGTCGCGGTCGCAGCCATCTATCTGCCGGGCGGTGTCGTAGCCGTCTACAAGAACTGGCGGTACCGCCGTTACGTAGCGCACCGTAACGCCACCCTGCCCGAAGCCGTCGGCGCTAGCCAGGGAGGCGAGTGATCATGAGTGCTCAGACAACGGCGTCAGTCGCTGGATCCTCCTACGACTACGAGCCCACACTCGAATGCCGGGATGTCTCCGTGTACTACGGAGGTATCAAGGCAGTCGACGGAATCACACTCGGTCTGCGTCCGGGGGAGGTGTCGGGCATCCTCGGACCCAACGGTTCCGGCAAGAGCACCCTGCTGGGTGCGGTGACCCGGATGGTCAAGTTGACCAGGGGTCAGGTGCTGTTCCAGGGCAAGAACTACTCCTCGGTTGGACCCGGGAAGGTCATTGGTTTGGGTATATCCCGAACCTTCCAGACGGTCCGCCTACTGCCTGATCGCTCGGTCTACGACAACATCATCCTGTCCACCGATGTGGTGTGCCGGGGTGAACGAGACCAGGTCGAGGACTTCGTGCGATCCGCGATCGCCCGCACCGGGCTCGAGGGTTACGAGGGTCTGCGTCCCAGTGAACTCTCGTACGGAGTCCAGCGACGGGTGGAGATCGCCCGCGCTATCGCCGCACAGCCCAAACTGCTCCTGCTCGACGAGCCGACCGCCGGCATGAACAAGAACGAACGCGCGGAGATCGGTGCGCTGCTGCGGAGCCTGCAGGCCGAGGGTCTCACCCAGCTTCTCGTCGAGCACGATGTGGCGATGATGGTCGACACCTGCGACTACCTCTACGCCATGAACTTCGGATCGCTCATCGCCGAGGGTGCGCCCGAGGATGTCGTTCGGGAGCCAGCAGTCCAGGAAGCGTACTTGGGCAAGCACGGGAGGCACCATGCTTGAGGTCACGGATCTGCACGTCAACTACGGGGCGGTGCAGGCGGTCCAGGGCATGCGGATGACGGCCAGCAAGGGCCGCATCACGCTGGTGCTCGGTGCCAACGGTGCGGGCAAGACCACCACTCTGAGGGCCATCTGTGGTCTCCAGCCGGCGGTCAGCGGATCGGTGACGTTGGACGGTAAGGAGATTCTCGGACTGTCGACCAGCGAGATCGTGCGTCGCGGTCTGGTGATGGTGCCGGAGGGTCGCAAGGTGTTCGCTCCGATGACGATCCGCGAGAACCTCATCCTGGGTGCCTACACCGCACCGAAGTCCACCATCGCTCCGACGATGGAAGAGATCTACACCCTCTTCCCCATCCTCAAGGAGCGCGAGAATGGCCTGGCGGGCCTGCTCAGTGGTGGAGAGCAGCAGATGCTCTCCTTCGGTCGTGCGCTGATGTCACAGGCCGAGGTCGTGCTGATGGATGAACCTTCGATGGGTCTGGCTCCGGCGGTCGTCGAAAACGTCTTGGAGAGCGCCCGGACCATCGCGAACTCCGGCAAGGCGGTGCTCATGGTCGAGCAGAACGCCGAGGCAGGCCTGGAGGTCGCCGACGACGTCGTTGTCGTCGCCCGTGGTGAAGTCGTCTACGAGGGATCAGCGGAAGAAGCTCGAACCAACCCGGCTCTCGTGCGGGCATTCCTCGGCGATGCGGCGTTGGTGGACGAGGAGTGAATTCTCCCTTCTGAGTGGGTGATGTGTGTGGGGCCGGCCTTCCCAATCGGTAAGGCCGGCCCCACACACATGAACGGCGGAGTCTGACCGCCCTTCGTCAGAGTTGTTCCTCCAAGGAGGCGCGCACACGCGCCACGCGCTCCAATCCCATGGCAGCCACGTCACCGGACGTCACCAGATACAGCTCTCGTTCCTCGATGGCGCGAATGACCATCTGCGCCACCTCGGGCGCCGGCACACGTTCGAAGACCAGACCGAAGTCCGGCATGGCGGTCGCCGGCTCGGCCGGCGTCGGGCGCTCGAAAGGTCGATTGCGCTCTGCGGTCAAGATGTTGGTGGGCACCGGGCCGGGGCACAGGACGGTGACGCCGATCTCCGGCGCCACATCAGCCAGTTCGACTGCCAGGGTCTCCGAGAGAGCCACGACCCCGTGCTTGGTCGCCGAGTAGATGCCGTTGCCGCCACCGGGGATCGTCGAGATTCCGGCGAGTGACGAGGTGTTGACCACATGGCCGACACCGGCCTGGACCATCGCCGGGACGAACGCACGGATGCCGTTGGCCACTCCGTAGAGGTTGACCTCGGTGCACCACAGCAGGTCGTCGTAGGACTGCTCCCACAGCGGCTGACGCGGTGTGATGACCCCGGCGTTGTTGACCAACACGTCGACACGGCCGTGTGTGGCCAGGATCGACTGGGCGAGCGCATCCATCTGCTGTGGATCGCGAACGTCGACCACGTAGGCCTCGGCGCGACCTCCCGTCGCCGTGATCTCCGCGCAGGCCGAGTCGAGGGCGGATCTCTCGACATCGACCATGGCGACGATCAGACCGCGCTCGGCGAATGCATCCGCCAGGGCCCGACCGATGCCGCTGGCCGCGCCTGTCACAACGGCCACCTGGCCGGCCTCGAGCTTCATGACCGCACCGCCGGTACCACCTCAGTGCCGAACTGCTCGAGTTGGGCCATGGCTTCTTCGTGGGACAGGCCCGGCCAGTGCGGCTTGTAGACGAAGTGGGTCATACCCAGTTCCTCCTTGAGTCGAATGAGTTCCTCCGCCACTGTCGCCGATGAGCCGAGAACGAAGTGGTCCTCGATGTCGGCACGCAACTGCGCGCTCTCGTCGATCGGCGTGTTCTCGCCCGACAGGCCCCACTTGCGGTAGGTCTCGTATCTGGCGCGGTAGCGATCAAGAGCGGCCTCGACACCTCGAGCGCGGTCCGGCGCGATGAGTACTTCGCGGCGGACCGCGAAGTCACCGTCGGTGGGGAGCCCAGCCTCCTCCCGGGTGGCAAGGAAGAGCGCTCGCAACTCGCCCAACTCGGCGTGAGTGGGGAAGGGCGGCGAATACCAGGCGTCGCCCATGAGGGCCGCACGTCGGACGGCGCCCGCGGCCTGGCCGCCGATCCACACGGGCGGTCCACCGGCCTGGAGCGGCAGAACGGAGGGCCGCGCACCGTGCACACTCGTGTAGGTGCCGCTGAAGTCGACCTCTTCTCCGCTCCACATCTGACGGACGAGCGAGAGCGCCTCCTCGAAGCGGGCAACCCGTGTGCCCTTCTCGACCCCGAAGGCATCGAATTCGTGGGCGCTGTAGCCCAAGCCGACACCGAAGATCGCGCGGCCGTCCGTCAACACGTCCAGGGTCGCCATCTGCTCGGCGATATCGACGGGATTCACCATCGACAGCAGCACGATTCCCGTCGCCACCTGCATCGTCGGAGCCACCTGCGCCATGTGCGTCAGCCACGGGATGGGCTGGTAGTACCGCAGTTCCGAGCCGAGGTAGTGCTGTCCGCAGACCATGAGGTCGAAACCCAGGGACTCGGCGGTGCTCACCAGCTCCTCGTGCTGGGTGCGCTGCACCCGGGGGTCGACGCTGGCATCGTGGACCGATGTCAGCAGGATGCCGAACTTCATGCGGTGTCTCCGTTCTGAGGGTCGGCGTCGAGGTCACTCGAGGCCAGCGGTGTGTGCAGGTGCGCTCCGAACAGGTCAGGGCAGAGGGCGTCATTGCAGGTGGACCAACGTGCGAGGGACACCTTTGCGGCGCGGATGCGGTCGTCCCAGAAGACGCCGACGACCCGGTCTTCGCTTACTCCGTAGGCCCGAGCCACCCCCGCCGGGGTCAGCAGCGCGGAGCGACGCGCCAGGTCGTAGCGGGCGTCGTCCCCGAAGAACAGATCGATCGTCAGGGTGAACGGTCCGGCGTTCTTACTGCGGATGATGTCTGCGCAGTCGTAGAGCCTCATCGTGACTGTCCTTCCTCGATGGTCGCGTCGACCGCCAGCGAGTGTCCGCTGGTGTCCCGCGGGAATGTCTCGATCGTCCGAATGCCCACGGCTAGCGGATCCTCGAGGGGTAGCAGGTGGTACATCGAGAACTCGAAGACCTCACCGGCGGGGATGGCGATGGGCATGAGGGGAGCGGCAGCATTGCCCGCCGTCGTCTTACGGCCGGGGTAGGGGCCGATGAACATGCGGATGAAGGCGTAGTACGCAGCCTCATCGGCGAGCGCCTGGGAGTCGGCCACGACATCGATGAGAACACCCGCCTCGTGACCGGTCACTGCGGTGTTCGGCTCCAACTCCCCGAGTACCGCGTCGAGCCCGAATATCCGAGTGCCGAGGGTGAGGCGACCGGAGGCCACGGCCTCGGCGAATCGTGGTGCCTGCCGGACGGCATCTTCGGCGGCGTCGGTCCAGGCTCGAGCCTGGGCTAGCAACTCCGGTTCGCGGACGCCCAGGAGGGTCACAGAGCGGTAGCCTCGGCGGCGAGCTCCCTCCATAAGCAGGGTGTACGGCGCCTGATGCCATTGGGCACCCTCGCAGCGAATTCCTAGTTCGGTTTCGCTGTACGTGGCTTGGGACAGGTCGAGCGCCCCTCCGGGGTTTTCCTCCCAGGTCGGGTGGGAGCGCTCGTAGAACGTGTGCGAGACCAGTGAGCGGACCGATGCCCGGGCGGCAGGGGTGAGGGACCGGATCTCGAAGCCGTCCTCGTCCAGGCTTGCCCAGATGGACCGGCCGGAGTCGCCGGGCTCCAGGGCCAGGCCGCCGCACTCGAGCATCTTCCCGGCATGGGCGGCGATGGCGGACGGTATGCCGCGCAACATGGGCAGAGCCATGAACAGCCCGATGTCCAGGGCGCGACCGGTGATGACCCCGTCGACCCCCTGGTCCAGAAGGTCCATGACCGGCTCGGGCCCGATGAGGGCGACGATGCGGTCGGTAGTGTCGATGTCCTCGTGGGTCAGGGAGGTCAGCGGAGCATAGGAACTGGCGGGGCGGATCTCGGTGCCGTCGTTCAGTGCCTGGTGCAGGATTTGGGCATCCACCTCGGACCGGACCACGCCGAGGGTCGGTGTCCAGCCGTTGCGGCGGCACAACTCGTCGAAGGCAGCCAGGCAGGTGTCGAGGTGCCGGTCCGACCCGGCGATACCGAACGAGAAGATGAAGGGGACGCCGTGCTCGAGGGCCGCGCGGACGTAGGGCTCGACGTTGGCGGCTTGATTGGCGGCCGGCTGACGCCCCGAACCGAGCCAGTACGGCCCCCAGTCGCTGCCGGTGCCCTGGGCGACGATCACATCGACCCCCCACTCGAAGGCCTGGGCGATCTCCTCCTCGATGTCCGGTGCCGGTGCGATGTGGTTGACGAAGCCGAGGATACGAACGGGGTCGGTCACGTGAACTGCTCCTTGAGATCTCGTCGAAGGACTTTGCCGGTGGCGTTGCGGGGGAGGGACTCCACGATCCACACGTCTGAGGGCTGCTTGTAGCGGGCGAGGGTCTGGCCGACGAAGGCGCGCAGGTCGTCGGGCTCCACGCGGGCACCCGCTCGGAGGGTGACCGCCGCAGCCACGCGCTCACCCCAGTGATCGTCGGGCAGTCCGAAGGCCACCGCCTCACGGACATCCGGGTGCGACTCGAGAGCTTCCTCGACCTCACCGGGATGGACGTTCTCGCCACCGGTGATGATTAGGTCCTTGATGCGATCGGTGAGGTAGAGATACCCATCTTCGTCGACGTAGCCACCGTCCCCGGTGCGCAGCCAGCCGTCCGCTGTGATCAGTTGCTCGGTCAGCTCAGGACTCTCCGCGTAGCCGGGAGTGTTCTGACCCGACCGAACCCACACTTCGCCGAAGCCACCAGCGCCGACCTCTCGCTCTGTCTGGGGGTCGCGGATACCCAACTGGACCCACGGGTAGGCGCGTCCGACGGACCGGTGGCGGCGCGCGTCGTCCACCACTGCGGATGCCGGCAATTCCGCGACGGCTCCGGTCGTCTCCGACAGTCCGTATACGTGGTGCAGAACGGGTCCGAAGCGCTCGAACGCAGCGTCCTGCACTGCGGCAGGCATGGGCGCTGCCCCGTGCACGATGGCCTGCAGCCATGATGTCTCCGACGGATCCCAGGACAACTCGACCAGGCTGTGGATCATGGTCGGCACCAGGAAGGTGTGCGTAATCTGCCTGTCCAGGATCACGCGCTGCAGGCCGACCGGCGAGGTGTCATGGGCCAGGTACGTCGTTGCACCGGCGTACAGGCTGACGAGGATCCAGCTCAGCCCGCCCACGTGGAACAGTGGCGTCGCGAGCAAGCTCCGCGAATCGCGGTTCAACCCCCACCACGGGCCGATCTGGGCAACCTTCGCGGCGAGATTGGCGTCGGTGAGCAGCACGCCCTTCGGGCTGCCGCTCGTCCCGGAGGTGTAGACCTGCAGGACGACGTCGTCGGGAGTGGAGTCCGTGCGGCGCGTCGGTGAGGGGCCGTCCGTAGTACGCGGGGCTTCGGAGAGCCAGGACTCGTAGTCGGGTCCCAGTTCGACGACCCGGCCGGCCACCGACGGAAGAACCGCTAAGGATTCGGCATCCGCGATGACAAGTTCGGCCCGGCAGTGGGCCAGGATGGCGGCGCACTCGCCCGCGGACAGTCGCCAGTTGACCGGGACGGTGACCACGCCGGCACGAGCAGCACCGATGAGCAGCTCGGGGATCTCGATCCGGGTCCGGGCCAGAACAGCGAGTCTGGCCCCCGGGCCAAGGCCACTGGCCCCGAGCGCTTCGGCCACCCGATCCGCCCGGGCGTCCAGATCGGCATAGGACAGGTGGTGCTCACCGTGGATCAGGGCAACACGGTCTGAGGTGTCTCCTAGCGCCTCTTGCAGTCGATAGGGGGACTCACCCACGGTCAGGGCCGAGATCCGTGGGGAGCGACGTGATGGCTCTCAGCATCGCGCTCCCCCGGTACGTCATGTCCTCGGTCAGAAGCCGTGCGTCGGGGAATCGACGCAGCAGAGTGGAGAAGAAGATCTCAGCCTCGAGTCGCGCCAGAGCAGCACCCAGACAGAAGTGCGGACCATAGGCGAAGCTGAGGTGGTCTCCGGAGTTCTTTCGATGGATGTCGAAGACATCCGGGTCGGCGAAGACGGACGGGTCACGGTTCGCCGCGCCCTGCACGATGATGAGGGTCTGGCCCGCGGTGAGGGGCACGCCGTTGAGTTCGAAGTCCTCGGCGACCACACGCGGCAGGTAGTGGTGCGGAGAGTCGTAGCGCAGCATCTCCTCGATGGCTCCGCGCAGCAACTCGGGATGTTCGACGAGCTCGTCCCATGCCTGGCGATGCTTCTGCAGAGCCAGGAATCCGTTGCCCAGCAAGTTCGTCGTTGTCTCGCTCCCACCGAACAGGATGAGCAGGTACATGGCGACCAACTCGTCCTCGGTCAGGACGGCATCGTCCCGAGACTGGAGCATGGCCTTGGCCAGCGCCGGGCCCTCACCGGTCTCCCGAAGCTGCGCTACCGTCTGGGCCACGTAGCCGCGGAAGTCTTCGATGGCGGCGTCGGCGGCAGCCAGGCTCGCCTCGTCGAGGCTGAACAGTCGACTGATGGCCTCCGACCACTCCCAAATCTGGTCGCGGTCGGACTGGGGCACACCGATGAGATCGATGATCACGCGCACCGGGAGGCGGTCGGCGAGGTCACGCTTGATGTCCGGGTCGGGCTTGCGCAGCATCTCATCGATCAGGTCATCGAGATGCTGCTGGATCGAGGAGCGGAGTTCTTCGATCCGGCGCGCAGTGAAGGCTCGTGAGGCGATCTTGCGTAGCCGTGCGTGTTCATCACCCTCATGGCGGCTGAGGAAGTTGCTCTCGAAGTCGAGCACCTTGAAGAAGACCTCGTGCTGGTCGAGCGGCAGTCGGGCGATCGTTCCCTCGGCGAGCTCGCCATACCGGTAGGCGTTCTGCAGGGTGGGGTGATTGCCGCCCATGACGGCCTTGACGTCCGCATACTTCGTGGCCACCGTGGCAGGTCCGGACTCCCACCGCACGACACCTCCGGCGGCACGCAGCCGCTCGTAGAGGTCGTAGGGCCAAGCGATCGCCTCAGGGTCTGCGGTGAAGAAGGCAGTGAGATCGCTGTCCAGAGAAGACTCCACCACAGTCCAACTCCTATCTCTGATAATGATTAATTCAGAAGGCTAGGAGGTCCCTGTACGGGTGTCAACGGTGCCGGTCGAACTTCCTACGTGGTCGGAGACCAAGGGATGACCTGATTCAGGACATCCGGGAACTTCTTGCGTACGTAGCGCTCGTAGGCGTCGATGTGTTCGCGCATGCGCTGTTGGGCTGCGTCAGGGTCGTTGTCACGGAAGGCGAAGTAGATGTCCGCGTGGGCGTTGAGGATGGCGGTGCGACGGTGGCCGGGATAGTCGACGCCGACCACGGTGCCGTCCATGATTTCCAGGAGTGAGTCAATCAGGTAGCCGAACAAGGTGTTGCCGGATGACCAGGCGATGACGTCGTGGAACCGCTTGTTGGCATTGAGGAACGACGGCTGATGGTCGATGTCGTCGCGCATCTGGGTGATGGTGCCTTCGAGTTCGGTCAGGTGCGCCTTCGTCATGTTCTGTGCGGCGAGATAACTGATCATCGGCTCGACGGCGCTGCGTACCTGGACGATCTCGCGGAAGGGGGCGTGGTTGACCTGCATCAGCAGGACCAGGGTGCTGGCCAGGTGCGAGGCATCGGGATTGAGGAGAACCGGCCCGCCTCGCGGGCCGGGCTTCAAGGCGATGACGCCTTGGAACTCCAGGAAGCGCAGCGCCTCTCGGAGGGTGCCTCGGCCGGTCTGGTAGACATCGATCATCGTGCGTTCGGGAGGCAGGAGGTCGCCCGCTGTGAAACCGTCATGGCTGATGTCCTGGATGATGCGCTGGGCGATCAGCATCGCGGCCTTGGGTGCTCGCTGGACCGGGGCGCCGATCTGCCCATTCATGCGTGAGACGTCGCTCACATTCCCTCCTCCGTGCGCGGGAGCACGTCACACTCCCGTATGGGTACTGATGTCGAGACAGACGAATCATGATTATTAATGTCCTGAAATAGTCATGCTAGCGGGGTAACAGCTCTGCGGTGTGCAAGCGAGAAGGTCTGCTTGGCATGCGGTGTGAACGTAGATTCGAGAGTGTGTGGGAGGTGCGATGGCCGGCTCGGCTGATGTTCGGGAATCCGATACAGCAGATGTCAACGAGAAAGCCCAGGCGGCGGCGGAGCTCGGTGCGCTGGTGCGCGACTGGGGCGTGAGCGAGGTCCGTCCGCGGATCCGGGAACTGGAGGAAGCCGGAGAGTTCCCCCGAGACCTCTACCGACAGATGGGGGAGATGGGATTCTTCGGCTGCACCATCCCCGAGGTCTACGGCGGTAATGAGGCGGGCTACCAGGCGTTGGCGGCCGTGGCTGATGCCCTGGCATGGGTGTATCCGCCCCTGTCGGCGTCGATGAATCTGCAGGCCGCGACCGTGCCCCTCACCATCGCCAACTGGGGGTCGGCGCAGATCGCCGAGCAGTATGTCCCGGGTCTGGTAGCCGGTGAGCTCCTGGGCGCCAACGCGATGACGGAACCGGACGGTGGTTCGGACTTCCTCGGGGCGATGCGCACCCGGGCCGTCCGCGACGGCGATGATTTCGTTCTCCGTGGATCCAAGATGTGGATCACCAACGCCAACGTCGCTGACGTGGCGATCGTGTACGCGAAGACCGACCCGCAGGCCGGCCACAAGGGAGTCACAGCCTTCGTGGTGCCGACATCGACCCC
>Ga0181560_10005143_pt1 | contig 11757 bp, 10 predicted proteins | sample 011ome_20_FD_133751 | JGI IMG/M metagenome (GOLD analysis project Ga0181560, IMG submission 133751) | Coastal salt marsh microbial communities from the Groves Creek Marsh, Skidaway Island, Georgia - 011509CT metaG (megahit assembly) | ecosystem: Environmental > Aquatic > Marine > Intertidal...
ACATGCACATTGAACGCACAGAAGAAATTCAGACCCTCTTTAAACCTCAGTGGTGCGGACGAAGAAACCTGGAATTTTGGAGTACTTTTTGGAAACTATCCCAATTCTAGTGCCGATTTTCTAGAAAATTATACCGTACGATTCTCTCTTGAACGCACCCTTATTCCCCGCTTTGATCTTAGGCTAGAGCCCGGAGTGATACTCAAAAAGCAAGACGAATCGGATCCTTCTAATCCGAAAACTGAAATTCAACTTCCCGTTTTATTTAAGTATAGCGCAAGCCGCATAGGAAATATTAACCCGTTTATGATCGCGGGATATCAAATGGGGTATTTTTTTGAAAACAGCGGGGCAAGCCTGGCACATTACATTGAAACAGGCTTTGGATTCGACTTTTACCTCAAGAAAAGTAAAGCTGCCTTGCACCTGAGGGTACAACACGATATTTCAGGATTACCAGATAAAAGTAGCAGCCTTTTTATTGGACTTAGCGTTGAAACCCGAGACGGCTGGAAATTGTATAGGCAATAATCGCTCCCGAAACAGCTGCATTTAAGCTCTCTACTTGGGCGTCACCTGCACTCGGAATCGTGATAAAATGATCCACACGCTGCTTAACGGCTTCAGAGAGGCCATGGCCTTCATTCCCTAAAACCAGTATACCCTTGGTGTCGAAAGTCATTTCAGGTAATGAAGCGCCCTCCAAATCTGCCCCATAAATAGGAAGTTGCAAACGATCCAAAGCTATTGGCAGCTCTTCGTACAAACAAGAAACTCGTGTATACGAGCCCATGCTCGCTTGAACTGTTTTAGGATTGAAACAGTCGACCGTATTAGGGGAGCAGAGTAGGTGTCTAAAACCAAACCAATCAAGCGTACGCATTAACGCGCCTAGGTTACCGGGGTCCTGAATCTCGTCTAAAGCGACGATCCATTGATCGTTGGGTAACGCTTTTTGAGCTGGCTTTTTAAATACTATAAGTACCTCAGAGGGCGTTGAAAAATGGGTGCATTTTTTCATTATCTCGTTTGAGACGAGTCGTACTTGAAGGTCAAAACGCTTCTCAATAGAACTCACAATTTCTTTGGAAGTGGAAACGCATAGAAAAGGCTCCAATTGTGCCTTTAAACCCTCAGTGACCGATTTCATTCCCTCAACACAGAACATTCCCAATTCGTCTCGGGTTCTTTTCTGCTTTAACTGTTGTATTTGCCTGACTTCTGAGCGACTGAGCATTATTTTTTCAATTAATTTAGCCCCATGCATGAAAGGCCCTTTTCCTCTCTCTATGGATTTCTAAAGGTAGTTTTAATTATTTCTTTAACAGGGGTCGTTTCTTGCAGCTCGGTTCGCAAACTTCCTGAAGGGGCGGCTCTTCTCACAAAAAATGAGATTCAACTTTCTGAAGGCATTAGGCTCGATCTTGACCTTGAAGATGTCCTAAGGCAAAAAGAAAATAAAAAGATATTAGGCATCCCTTTAAAGCTTTGGATTTTTAACGCCTCTGGAAGCAAAAATTCGGCTATTGGCCGATGGTTTCGATCAAAAGGAGAGCCTCCTGTAATTTTAGATTCGATTGAAACCGTACTCAGTGTTGCACGGCTAAACAGAGCCCTTAGAAAACAAGGGTATTTTAATGTGTACACAAGCTTCGATCTCGACTATTCTCCAAATTTGAAAAAGGCAAAACAACGCTTTTTTGTTTCAGCGGGCGATCCATTCACCATTGACAGCATTGGTTACAAGCTTCCTAACCAAAACCTGTTAGACAGCCTGAGCGCGTATAAGAAGGATCGTCTTATACATCCCCAAGACCCACTTAACATTGATACGCTTGAAAAAGAAAGGCAACGAATCCTTTCTTTACTTAGAGATCGTGGAGCTTTCGGACTCCAGAAGAGCGATATCTACTTTGAAATAGATGGAGACACTACCCAAACAAACCGTTCAAAAACCGTAAAGGTCACAACGGTGATTGATTCTACTGCAGCTATCCAAACCCACCGACTTGGAAAAATTAACGTGCTGTTTGATCAACTCAACACCACTGTGTCTACCCCTACAGACACCGTAAATGGGATTGTGATGTATCCTACCAATGAAAGCATCGATCTAGACGTTCTTGAAGAAAGGATCGCCTTTAAACCTGGGATTCTTTACAGAGATTCTTTAAGAACAACGACCCTAAATCGAATTGGACAGTTAAATTACTTCAGTTATCCATCGATCAACTATAACGTTCAAGACGACTCTATCGTCAATATCAACCTCTACCTGAGATCACGCAAGCGGTACTCGCTTACAGCTGATTTTGACCTTACCCACTCTGCGATACAGCAAATCGGTACGTCGTTACGCTCTTCTGTGCTTGCGAGAAACGTCTTCGGTTCTTTTGAAAACCTCAGTCTTTCGCTGAGCGGAACCATCGGAAACTCAATCATTCCTGGCGCCAATATCACATCAGAACTGGGGATTGATCTTAACCTTAGCTTTCCGAGATGGTGGTATGGTTTTTCACTAGACCGCCTTATTGCTATGGAGAAAAATCCGATCAGCACCCTTCAAATCGGAACAGTATTTCAACAAAATTTGGGCCTAGACCGACAAACCATCAACGCCATTTATCGCTTCAGCTTTACCAACAAGTCGAGCCAACATACTGTCGAATTCCCTAAAATCTCTTATGTAAACAACCTCAATCCCGATAATTTCTTCTCGATTTACCGGAACACCTTTGAAACGCTCGACGAACTTTCTACACCCCTTAAAAGTGATTCTCGGTATGCCGACTTGTTTGAGTCTACAGGAGTGGACGGAAGTACGCAACTTCAAATCCCCGACGGAACAGCCGCATTCATCTCAGGCGTTCAAGATGAGAGTATCCCTCTTAATGAAACTGACGCCTTACTAGTGAGCCGCATTGAGGAGCGTAGAGCGCGGCTTACCGAAAACAACTTAATTCTCTCCTCTAGCTACGCATTGTTGAATGAAAATACCACCAATCGAAACGCATCAGCGTACCGCCAATACTACGCAAAATTTGAGCTCGCAGGATTCTTATTCGATGCGCTCGAACCTTTTAGCACACCCGGAGAACTCTTTGATGTGGCCTATGCCCATTACCTTAAAACAGAGCTTCAATTTATCAAACACTGGCCTTTAGGAACACGTTCAAGTGCCGCCTTTCGCGCTTATGGTGGATTCGCACTTCCGCTTGGACGCTCAAGTTCGGTACCTTTTGTAAGAAGCTTCTTCGCCGGAGGAACTAATGACATTAGAGGCTGGAACGCCTATACCCTTGGTCCGGGTACGACCAATCAACTCAATGAGTTCAACGATGCCAATCTAAAACTAACCCTTAGTGCAGAACTCAGATTTCCGCTTTCAAGAAGTCTTTACGGTGCGGTCTTCACAGATGCAGGAAACATATGGAACGCTCTCGACGGAACAGAAAACGAGGCTGCTATCTTTCACGGATGGCGGTCTCTTAAAGACAGTGCCATTGCCTCGGGGTTCGGATTGCGCTATGATTTCGATTATTTCATTTTTAGGTTAGACCTCGCGTACAAGCTGCTAAATCCGGCCCTTCAAGGAGATGAAAGATGGATTTTTAACCGCTCAAATAATAGCCCCTTATTCAACATCGGAATCAACTATCCTTTTTAAAAGCATTTAGTACATTTGCCCTCTAACATCAATAAAAAAAACGAACAAAATGGCTTCACATTCTATTGTACCAGGCGTAGCGACCGGAGACGCAGTTCAGGCGATCTTTGCCTTGGCAAAACAAAAATCATTTGCCCTTCCGGCGGTCAACGTTACGGGTTCTAACACTATTAATTCTGTCCTAGAAACCGCTGCAAATCTGAACGCCCCAGTCATCATTCAATTTTCAAACGGTGGTGCCCAATTCAATGCTGGAAAAGGACTTTCAAACGACGGTCAAAAGGCCGCAATCGCAGGATCAATAGCAGGTGCTAAACACGTTCACCAACTCGCTGAAGCCTATGGTGCTACAGTTATCCTTCATACCGATCACTGTGCAAAGAACCTTCTACCCTGGATCGATGGGTTGTTAGATGCGAGCGAAGAACATTTTAAAGCCCATGGCAAGCCGCTTTTCTCATCACACATGATTGACCTGTCAGAAGAGCCTCTTGAAGAAAACATTCAGCTTTGTAAAAAGTACCTAGAGCGCATGGCGCCAATGGGAATGACTCTAGAGATCGAGCTCGGTGTCACCGGTGGTGAAGAAGACGGCGTAGACAATACCGATATTGATTCTTCAAAACTGTACACTCAGCCCGAAGAGGTAGCCTATGCCTACGAAGAACTGTCGTCAGTAAGTCACAGATTCACCGTTGCCGCTGCATTCGGAAACGTTCACGGGGTATACAAACCCGGAAACGTGAAATTAACGCCGGTTATCCTAAAAAATTCTCAGTCTTACATTATTGAGAAGTTCGGTATAGACCGTCCGAATCCGATTGACTTTGTCTTCCACGGAGGATCAGGTTCTAGCCTAGAAGAAATCAGAGAATCTATCGGATACGGCGTAGTTAAGATGAACATCGATACCGATCTTCAATACGCTTTTACTGAAGGAATCAGAGATTATATGTCTGACAAAAAAGACTATCTCGCGGCTCAAATTGGTAACCCTGAGGGAGATGATGTTCCGAACAAGAAACACTACGACCCACGCGTTTGGTTACGCAAAGGAGAACAAACCTTCTCTGCGCGATTAAAACAGGCTTTTGAGGACCTTAATAACGTTAACACACTTTAAAACTTCTATATGTCATCTTTGTGGTTTAAGAGAAAAGAGAAAGGAATTCAGACCGCCACCGAGGAAAAAAAAGACACCCCGGTTGGCCTGTGGTACAAATCGCCCACAGGAAAAATTGTGGAGTCTGAAGAGCTGGCGAAAAACGCCTATGTATCTCCTGAAGATGATTACCATGTACGTATAGGAAGCAAAGAGTACTTCGAATTACTCTTCGACGACAACACTTTTACAGAATTTAACGCTGATCTTTCCTCTAAAGATCCGCTGCGCTTTGAAGACACGAAAAAGTACAAAGACCGCCTTGTCGACGCGAAAAAGAAGACGAACCTTAAGGACGCCGTGCGCACTGCTTACGGAATGTCAATGGGTAGAGAATTAGTGGTCGCCTGTATGGACTTTTCATTCATCGGGGGTTCTATGGGTAGTGTTGTAGGAGAAAAAATTGCACGCGCTATAGATGTTGCGAAAAAGCGTAAATCTCCCTTACTCATTATCTCTAAGTCAGGAGGTGCACGAATGATGGAGGCCGCCTTATCGCTCATGCAAATGGCAAAAACAGCCGCGAAACTCGCTCAGCTTGCCGAGGCAAAGATTCCCTATATCTCACTATGTACCGATCCGACTACTGGCGGAACAACGGCATCCTATGCGATGCTCGGAGATATCAATATTGCCGAACCAGGAGCACTTATTGGATTCGCGGGTCCACGTGTTGTCAAAGACACCACAGGAAAAGAATTGCCAGAAGACTTTCAAACTTCTGAATTTTTGCAAGAACACGGATTTCTAGACTTTATTTCGCACCGAAATGAGCTGAAGAAAAAGGTCAATCTCTACATCGATTTGATTCTAAATCTTCCGCTTCGAGAAGAAAAACAGAAGGAAGATCTAGAATAACCGAGAATAAAATGTATCTTTGCGCCCTCACTGAACGTCAGTGAGATACATAAAAATCATTAACACAATATTGGAATGTATTTAAGCAAAGAAAAGAAGGCTGAAATCTTCAAACAGTACGGTGGAGCCGAAAAGAACACAGGTTCTACAGAAGGGCAAATTGCTCTTTTCACCTACCGCATCAATTATCTAACCGAACACTTAAAGAAAAATCACAAGGATTTTAACACAGAGCGTTCATTAGTTAAACTAGTAGGTAAACGCAGAAGTTTACTCGATTACCTCAAGAATAACGATATTGAAAAATACCGTTCTTTAATCAAAGAATTAGGTATTCGTAAATAAGAATAAGGCACCGCTTCTAGCGGTGCTTTTATTTAAAGCCCAACCGCTTTTTTTTAAGTTTTTCATTGGTCACGCTTCTTAGCAACAACACAACAACACAAGCCATTCAGGCCAAAGACCAAATGTTTAACTTGAGGCAAATGCCTCTAAATTAAGGGGAATATCCCCAACACTTATGATTCCTAAAACCTACCAAGAGGTCATTGACCTTGGTGACGGTCGCACTATTTCGATCGAAACCGGAAAACTCGCCAAACAGGCTCACGGTTCTGTTGTCGTGCGTTCAGGAAACTGTATGCTTTTGTGTACAGTAGTTTCTAACTATCAAGCCGCAGATGTTGACTTTTTACCACTAACAGTGGATTACCGCGAAAAATTCGCGGCAGCAGGTCGCTATCCTGGCGGATTTTTTAAGCGTGAAGCGCGCCCAAGCGATGGTGAAGTACTTACCATGCGTATTGTAGACCGCGTATTACGCCCATTATTCCCAAAAGACTATCACTCTGAAACTCAGGTGATGCTTCAGGTCATGTCACTTGACGACAGCATAACTCCAGATGCACTTGTGGGATTGGCAGCCTCTACGGCACTTCAACTTTCAGACATTCCATTCGAAACCCCAATTTCTGAGGTTCGCGTTGGACGTATTAACGGTGAATTCGTCTTGAATCCATCACTAGAGCAACTGAAAGAATCTGATATCGATATGATCATTGGAGCCTCAGCCGATTCTGTGATGATGGTTGAAGGTGAGATGAAAGAAATCAGCGAAGAAGAGATGGTTGAAGCCATCAAATTCGCTCATGAGGCGATTAAGACGCAATGCGAGTCTCAGTTGAAACTCGTTGCTCAAGTGGGTAAAAAAGAAGTACGTGAATTTGACGCAGCAGCAGAAGACGAAGCTTTAGAGGCACGTGTTAGAGCACTTGCTTACGATAAAGTCTATGAAGTAGCAAAAAAAGGTTCTTCTAAAAAAGAAAGAAGCCAGGCTTTTTCTGAAATTAAAGAAAGTGTCAAAGCGGACTTCACTGAAGAAGAGCACGAAACCTATGGCGGTCTTATCTCAAAGTATTTCTACAAGATCGAGAAAGAAGCCGTTAGAAACCTTACTCTTGATGAAGGTCTTCGATTAGACGGAAGAAAAACGGATGAGATTCGTCCGATTTGGTGTGAAGTAGACTACTTGCCTTCTACACACGGATCAGGAATCTTTACTAGAGGAGAAACTCAAGTACTTTCAACGGTAACCTTGGGAACCTCACGTGATGCGAACATCATCGACATGCCATCTTTAGAAGGGGAAGAGAAATTCTACCTACACTATAACTTCCCTCCTTTCTCTACAGGAGAAGCGCGCCCTATCCGCGGAACTTCAAGAAGAGAAATCGGACACGGAAACCTCGCACAGCGCGCCTTGAAAAATATGATCCCTGAATCTTGCCCTTACACCGTTCGCGTAGTGTCAGAGGTTCTTGAATCAAACGGATCTTCATCAATGGCCACTGTTTGTTCAGGAACGCTTGCGCTTATGGATGCGGGTATTCAGATTGAAAAGCCTGTTTCAGGTATTGCCATGGGATTGATCACTGATGTTGAATCAGGCAAGTACGCTGTACTTTCTGATATTCTCGGAGACGAAGACCACCTTGGTGATATGGACTTTAAGGTGACCGGTACTGCAGATGGTATTACGGCCTGTCAAATGGACATCAAGGTGAAGGGACTTTCTTATGAGATCCTTACCAAAGCTCTCTATCAAGCAAAAGAAGGAAGACTTCACATTCTAGGAAAACTAATAGAGACCTTAGATACACCGCGTCAAGAGGTGAAGGCTCATGCTCCTAAAATTGTGACCACACGTATTCCTGGTGATTTAATCGGTGCCTTTATCGGAAGTGGTGGTAAAAACATCCAAGAGCTTCAAAAAACTACGGAGTGTACCATTGTGATCAACGAAACCGAAGAAGGTGAAGGACTCGTAGAAATTCTCGGTACAAGCCAAGAAGGTATTGACGCTGTAATCGCTTCTATTGAATCGCTTATGTTCAAACCTGAAGTCGGAAACACTTATACGGTCAAAGTAATCAAGATGCTAGACTTCGGGGCTGTAGTAGAATACGTAGAGGCTCCTGGTAACGAAATCTTGTTACACGTGTCAGAACTCGCTTGGGAACGCACAGAAAACGTTTCAGACGTGATCAATATGGGAGATGAATTTGAGGTGAAATACTTCGGGTTTGATCCACGAACCAAGAAAGAGAAGGTGTCACGAAGAGCACTGCTTCCAAAACCTGAGGGCTATCAAGAGCGTCCACCGCGCCAAGATCGCGATCAGCGAGGAAGAAGAAACGACCGTGACAACCGTCGTGACTCAAGAGGACCTAGAGACGCTAAAAGAGACGAGGGTAGCAACGAATAAGCCGCCCAACCTCCTTGTCTATAAAAAGCCACTCTCGCTCGAGAGTGGCTTTTTTTGTTTGAACTGTAACCTTTTTGCTATTTGAGCGTAAAACAAGGCGTACCTAAAATTTTTACGTGCAATGAGACAGCTTAAGATTACCAAACAGGTTACAAATAGAGAAACCGCTTCTTTAGATAAATACCTACAAGAAATTGGAAAGGTAGACCTGATTACTGCAGAAGAAGAGGTAGAACTCGCTCAAAAAATAAAAGCCGGAGACCAACGTGCGTTAGAGAAGCTCACAAAAGCGAATCTTCGTTTTGTGGTTTCTGTAGCCAAACAATATCAAAACCAAGGGTTAACGCTACCTGATCTTATCAATGAAGGAAACCTTGGGCTTATTAAAGCAGCGCAACGTTTCGATGAAACCCGCGGATTTAAGTTTATTTCTTATGCCGTTTGGTGGATCCGTCAATCGATTCTTCAAGCTCTTGCAGAGCAGTCGCGTATCGTGCGTCTTCCACTTAACAAGATTGGATCGATCAATAAAATCAATAAGACTTTTGCTCACCTAGAACAAGCCCATGAGCGCATGCCTTCAGCTGAAGAAATTGCTCAAGAGCTTGATATGACCGTTGAAGATGTAAAGCAATCGCTTAAAAACTCTGGCCGTCACGTTTCGATGGATGCCCCTCTTATTGACGGAGAAGACTCGAACCTTTACGACGTTTTACGTTCTGGAGAGTCTCCAAACCCGGACAAAGAACTCTTACACGAATCATTGCGTACAGAGATCGAACGTGCCCTAGAGACGCTAACACTTAGAGAGGCCGATGTTGTGCGACTCTATTTTGGACTTGCGGGTCAGCATTCAATGACATTAGAAGAAATTGGAGAAACATTTGATCTTACCAGAGAGCGCGTACGCCAGATCAAAGAGAAGGCCATTAGACGCCTAAAACACACTTCAAGAAGTAAAATTCTGAAGACATATTTAGGATAATATTTGTACCTTTCGTGAACTTACAGTTTTCGTGGCTGTTCGTTTTTTGATTGATGATTATGGAAACGCCGGCAGCTTGCCGGCGTTTCTATTTATAGCCCCTAAAATCGTTAACTTTGCCCCATGTCAATCGAAATCGCACCTTCGCTTTTAGCCGCCAATTTTGGCGCCTTAAACCAAGAAATTGAAACCTTGAATAAAAGCAAGGCTACCCTTCTTCACCTAGACGTTATGGATGGCAGCTTTGTTCCCAATATTTCTTTCGGACCCGTTGTCATTGAAGCCGTTGCAAAGAGCTGCAATCTCGATCTTGACATTCACTTGATGATAGAAGATCCTGACCGCTATACCGCCGATTATGCCGCCTTCAAACCAAAGTACATCAGCGTGCATGAAGAGGCCTGTAGACATCTTGATCGCAGTATAGATTACATCAAATCATTTGGTATTAGCGCTGGAGTTGCGATCAATCCGCACACCCCCGTCAGCAAACTATTTACCGTCCTACACAAAATCGATTTAGTGTGTATCATGAGTGTCAATCCAGGATTCGGCGGACAAAAATTCATCCCCTACACCCTGAAAAAAATCGAAGCCTTACGTGCTGAGATCGAGGCGCAAGGGCTGCATACCAAAATCGAGGTGGACGGAGGAGTCACTGAAGACAATGCGGCATCTGTAAAAGAAGCAGGTGCAGATATTTTGGTGGCCGGAAGCTCTGTATTCAAAGCCGAGAACCCCTTAAAAGCCATAGAAAATCTTCATGGGGCATGAGACTTCTCATTACGACGTCATTATTGTAGGCGGAGGACCTATCGGAATCGCCTGCGCTCTAGAATGTAAAGAACTTGAGTTAAGTTATTTGGTACTTGAAAAGGGCACATTGGTCAATTCGCTCTACCATTATCCGAAGGGGATGCAATTCTTTTCATCCTCAGACAACCTCTCGCTCAAAAGCACCCCATTTATAAGCAAAGAGCCTAAACCCTTTAGAGACGAGGCACTCGCCTATTACCGTACCATTGCTCAGAGCGAACAACTCAATATCAAGCTATTTGAGCGCGTAGAAGACGTTTCAAAAGATCAAGAAATATTCTCTGTTACGACCTCCAAAGGCCACTACCAATCACGTGCAGTGATTATCGCGACAGGATTTTTTGACATCCCAAACAAACTAAATATTCCAGGTGAAGACCTAGAAAAGGTAACTCACTACTTCAACGATCCGCACTATTACGCCAATCAAAAAGTGGTGGTGGTTGGGGCCAATAACTCAGCAGTAGATGCTGCGCTTTCTTGTTACCGCGCTGGCGCTGAAGTAACGATGATCGTTCGCGGAAAAGAAATCGGGGAGCGCGTAAAGTATTGGGTAAGACCTGAGATCATCAATCGCATTGAAGACGGATCGATCACTGCTTTTTTTGAAAGTAGCCTTAAGCGTATCGAGCCGCATTCGGTTGTCCTTTCAACGCCCTCAGGAGTACAGTCAATTGCCAACGATTTTGTGTTAATGATGACAGGCTATCAACCCGATTACGCGTTTCTGTCGCGCATTGGGATTCAAATCGATGAAGATGTAAACAAAACACCCATCGTCAATGAAGAAACTTTAGAGAGTTCTGTTGACGGATTGTACCTAGCAGGCGTTGTACTAGGTGGACTCAAAACCAACCTATGGTTCATTGAAAATTCTAGAGAACACGCCCAGCGTATTGGTGCACATATCAAACAAAACATTCAAAAACAAAAGAACGCTTAAATCTTTACGACTTATGAGTTTGCAAGACAACGTAATGACCGCCATGAAAGCGGCAATGAAAGCCAAAGACAGTGTAGCCTTAGAGGCGCTTCGTGCCATTAAATCTGCCCTTCTTCTTCAACAAACCGAGGCTGGATCTTCGGCACTCACAGAACAAGACGAGATTAAAATCTTGCAAAAACTAGTCAAACAGCGAAAAGACAGTGCCGCCATCTATACCGAACAAGGACGACAAGATCTAGCTGACCCAGAACTTGCTCAGGTTGCAGTAATCGAAACCTTTCTACCAGAACCCTTGTCGGAAGAAGCACTCAAGGCACTCATTGCAGAAGCAATTAGCAGTCTTAACGCCTCAGGCATGAAAGACATGGGTAAAGTCATCGCTCAAGTCAACGAGAAAGCTGAAGGACGCGCCGAAGGCAAAATCATCGCCCAAATGGTGAAGAGTAGTTTATCATAGTTCGACATTGAACGTAGAAACCATCCAATAGTTTACTTTTACAGCTGTTTTCAAGAAAAACTATAAACCTGGCCGCGTAGTTCAACTGGATAGAATATCAGA
>Ga0181560_10005145_pt1 | contig 11753 bp, 7 predicted proteins | sample 011ome_20_FD_133751 | JGI IMG/M metagenome (GOLD analysis project Ga0181560, IMG submission 133751) | Coastal salt marsh microbial communities from the Groves Creek Marsh, Skidaway Island, Georgia - 011509CT metaG (megahit assembly) | ecosystem: Environmental > Aquatic > Marine > Intertidal zone...
AGCCGCAAGAGCACTTTGAGAAGAGACGTCAAGCCCAACTAGAAGGCCTGCATCTCGAAAAAATGGCGCGGCGGTTAAAGCTGCAAAAAATCCGTAAACAACGGTGGGAATACCAGCGAGCACTTCCAGCATGGGTTTGATGACGTTACGAACTTTGCTGGAAGCAAAATCTGCTGTGTAGATGGCAGAAAACAGGCCTATTGGAACCGCCACCAGCATTGCGATGATCGCGACCAATAATGTTCCCAGCATGACGGGAACCATGCCAAACGAACCAGATGAGCCAGCCACAGCCTCATCTGCCGCGCCTTCAGCTCCCTCACGGAGTGACACCATTGGCGACCAATGAGTGCCAAAAAAGAAATCTAGCATCGATATTTCGCTAAAAAACCGATAGGCCTCAACCAACAGCGAAGCTATGATGCCAATTGTGGTGAGAATTGCCAGCGCCGCCGCTGCAAAAAAAGTCCGGCGCAAAAAGCTTTCAAACGCCACACGCGCTTTAAGCTGAGGTCTCACACGATTAAACGAAAACAAAAACCCGATCATCATCACTAACAACAATGTCAAAACTCGGGCAAAGTCGACTCGATCCATCGAAGCACTCAGTTTTTCTGCCTCGATTGCCATGATATCATCTGGCGCATCGATAAAACCGGCTGCCACGTTTTGAAGTTGCGCCATTTTAAGGTCTAGAAAGCTGGCAGGCAAACTCGGATAAGCGATACGAAGACGAGCTTCAGCCGCGTTTAAAATTAACGGGTCAGCTGCAAAAGCCCAAATTAAAGCCAAAATCAATGCTGGCACCAACGTCCAAAGTGCCGCATATACACCGTAATATTGAACCAGCGAGTGCGGTTTTACACCTGCAATAGCAACGCTTGTTTCGATCCGACCCCGTGCCAGTTTGTAAGCCATTATCCCAAACAGGATTGTGATAACTAGCAAAGTCACATTATTTGTGAAAAAGGTCAAACCCGGTCTCCCAAACCATATCAACCGGCAACGTTGCGATGCGGTTAAACGCGGAATATCATATTTTCAAATAAAAAAATTTAAAATAAGCAAAAAACTGAAAACAAAATGTATCGCGTATTCGATTACACAAATGAGAGTCCAAAAATCAGAAACTTAGCGGGATGCCAGCCATAGCCAGCATCCCACAAAAATTTTAGCCTGAAATTAGAGACTATTTTTTGCAGCGACCTGCTTTGCAAAATCTGCTGCTGACAACGGCACCAAACCTGCTGGAAACAAATAGCCGTCCATGCCCATAGCTTTTTCCGAGACGAATTCGTTGATAAACTCTTTCATTCCTGGAATAACACCCATGTGCTGCTTCTTCACGTAGAAGAACAACGGACGGGCACCTGGGTACTTATACGAAGCGATATTTTCAAAATTCAGCTCAACGCCATCCAAAACAGAGGCTTGAACCTTGTCGCGGTTTTGGTCAAAGAAAGAGTAACCGAAGACGCCAAACATATCTTTGTCAGCAACCAGCTTTTCGATGATCAACGCATCATTCTCACCAACCTCGATCGCACGACCGTCTTCACGAAGTTTCTTGTAACCACTGCCCTCGAGGCCAAGTTTCTTCCAACCAGCCTTCATGAACAGTGAACCCATTGCGTCGCGGGTACCTGAAGTTGGCGGAGGAACCATAATTTTGACAGACTGAGCTGGCAGACCAAGGGCAGCTGTGCCTGTTGCTTTTGACACATAGGCGTCAACTTCAGCCCAAGTGTTCAGACCGTTAGCTTTTGGGCTCTCGCCACCAAAACCCTGGTTTGGCAGTTCAGCCGCAAGTGCTGCGGCAACGTGGGCAATAGAGATATTAAATTTTTGCCCAGCGAGGCTGTTTGACACGGCCACGCCATCATTGCCAACGATGAACTCCTGAAACTCAACACCAGCATCGGCGCATAGCTTGGCTTCCTTGCTCTTCATTGCGCGTGAGGCATTCGTGATATCCGGATGTTCGACACCGACGCCTTTACAAAACAGCTTCATACCGCCGCCAGTACCGGTTGATTCGATGACCGGGGTTTTAAAACCGCTTGATTGGCCAAATTTTTCAGCAACGATGGTTGCAAATGGATACACTGTTGACGAACCAACAATTGAAATTTGGTCACGGGCCTGTGCACTGCCCGCTACCAACATGCCAGCAATTACGCCAGCTGTGATGATAGAAAAACGCATTGACATCTCCTGTCTTAGAATAAAGTCGCGAAGGTTACTCGAAAGGCTTACGACGGCCTCTTGCTAAGCCTAAAACATGACAAAAGGTTTTCATTTTTATTACATTTTTACGACACCGCTTTTTGGCATAATTTTCCCAACGAAATCAGTATTTAAACTTTTGGCTGCGCGCGAATAAGCGGTAACACCACAGAAAATTTAGTGGTTTCATTCAGGCTACTAGAAACTGACAATGTGCCACGGTGTCGATTCACAATATGTTTGACGATGGCAAGCCCCAAACCGGTGCCACCAATCTGTCGCGACCGCGCTTTATCAACCCTGTAAAACCGCTCGGTCAAGCGCGGCAAATGCCGCTGTTCAATACCCTCGCCGTGATTGATCACGTCAATTTGAAGACGATTTTTACTCACTTCGAAAATACATATGTCGATATCGGTGTTTGCAAAACCGTATTTGATTGCGTTTTCGATGATATTGACAAAGACCTCAGTGATTTCGTCAAAGCTACCCAGCATCAGCGGATGCGAAACTTTGTCGGCGCGCTGGTCATTAAGCTTGATCAACATGCCGCGCTCGGCGGCACGCCCGGCAAGACTATCATGCACGGTTAATAAAACATCGAGCAATTTGACCTGATCATCGGGAACAATATGCTCATCCACCTCGACCCGTGACAGCGACAGCAGATCATCGATCAGGCGCGACATGCGTTTGGCTTCTTCATCCATAATGGTCAGAAACCGCGTCCGCATGGCTTCATCAGGCACCTCACTGCCCAGCATGGTTTCGATAAAACCGGCAAGGCTGGTCAGCGGCGACCGCAGTTCATGGCTGACATTGGCAACAAAATCACGCCGCACATTTTCCAGGTTCTTTTGCCGCGTCATATCCAGAAACAACAGCGCAATCGGCCCGTCGCCAAGCCGTTTGAGACGCAATTTGAATTCCCGCCGGATAATCTCGCTTTTGGGGTGATAAAAAATCTCCAGCTCGGCCCGTTTCAGCGCGGTTTTATGAAACGCCTTGCCAAAATCAGCATCTTCAATCAGCTCAAAAATAAGCTGGCCAATGATTTGATCGTTAAATAGCTGACGCGCCGCGGCGTTTGCCGATAACACCACACCGCTGCCATCGGTCAGCAGCAAGGCCTCATCCAGCAGATCGGCCATTTGTCCGATTGTGGCGACACTATTGGGTGATGCGGAATCGTCAAGCTGCGTCATGGTCTTAGCAAAACACCACTTGCGGCTGTCGTCCAGCGCTCTCTGCCAAGGCGTTAAAACGGCGGGCGCAAGCTGCATCAAACAGCGGCCGCGCCGCCTTGTTCACATGCAATGTGATCATGCTGTCATCCAGTTCAAGCCGGATATCCTGCAGATAATTTTTCGTGCCTGCGGTAAAAATCAGGGCAAAACGCAATGCCAGTCCAACGGTAGTGGCCTGCGCCCGGTGCCGCTCTCCCAGCAGTGATTCCAGCTCTGCTGGCCGCGGTTTATTCTGTTTCGTGCCAACATAGCGGTGATAAAGTGCCACCCCGAGCCAGACACGCTCTTTATGCGTCATGCAATTCACCGGCAATCCGAGAACCCGGCGGGCGGCCAGATCGCCGCGCATATCACTATGTTCCTGCCAGCATATTTCAACCAAATTACAGGCGACTTCAACCAGCCTTGAAAAGGCAGCTGTCGGATTGATCTGCAACAATGGCTGCAGCAATAAATTCAGCGCCTCTGAAACGCCGGCAAAGCGGTTGCTGGCTTCGGCAATTTCCTGACTGATTGCCAGCAGAAAATCCGCCCGCTGCGCATCATTTAATTCATTGATCGCAATCACCCCATCGCGGATGCTGGTGCCGCTGACGACAAGCTGTTCGACACCGGATTCCTGCAGAAGCGCCCGCACAATTTTTGCCGCCTTCGGCATGCTGCTGCGCCGCGACATTGGCACCCCATCCAGATTTGGTGTCACGCTGGTAAATTCGTCGCACATCCCGCGCACAAACCCGGATTTGATTTTGGTGCCATGCAAAACCGCCAGCGGATAGGACACCCGATGGAAAAACGCCGCCCCGAATGCCCGAAAACTGCCGCCGACACCATATAGTCGCTTGGCCTTGCATGCGGCCAGCCAATCGGTGTTTTGAAAGGCTTTTAACACGTCTGCTTCATCAACATCTGACAGATGCCCAAAATTATGGCTGATGCCATGTGTGGCCACGCCCTTTTCAAGCAGCACAATTTCAATACTGCCGCCACCCAGATCAGCCACCAGACCATCCGCATCAGGGATATTCAGGGTCAGGCCACGCGATACATAATTGGCCTCATCCTGCTGTGATAGAATCTGAATCGGCATGCCAAGGATGTCTTCGGCTGGCCGATAAAAATCGGCACCATTCTTCGCCCGCCTGACCGCCGCTGTGGCGATCGGATAACAGGCTGTCACCTGCATGGCGCGGATAATCGCCGCAAATCTGGTGATGGTTTCAAGCGTCGCGTCAATCCGGTCTTGCACCAGATGACCGGTCTGATCCAGCCGCGCACCAAGCTGGCAATTTGAACGCTCGTCAAATAGCGGTGTCGGATAGCGGCCGTTTTTACCATAGATCACCAGTCTGGCCGAATTAGAGCCAATATCAATAACCGCAATGCGGTCGCTTGGCGGCACCGCATCCAAAACCTGTGGGTATGATCTCTTGCCATCTTCGATGCGCGCTAATTTGGATGTGGCAGATGACATGCTGACCGCCCCTGACGTCGGTTAACTATCTTGTGCCAGGCTACCAAGCCCGGACAAGCTGGGGTTGGAAATAAAATAATCATGGCAGGAAAAGGCGTCTGTCTCAATTTCCGGCCGCACATAGCTGCCATCAGGCTGCAAAAACCACGAATTTTTCTGGTCACGCAAATGCGCTACCATGATCTGATGCAACACCTGTTTGCACACCGTTGGGTTGGTCAAGGTCATGAAACATTCAACGCGGCGCCGCAGATTGCGCGGCATCAGATCGGCTGACGATATGACGACATGATTTTTTACCGAGGGAAATTCACTGCCATTTGCAAACACATAGATGCGCCCATGTTCCAGAAACCGGCCCACCGTTGAACGCACTGTGATCGTCTCGGACAGCCCTTTGATGCCCGGGCGCAAACAGCAAATGCCGCGCGCGATAATTTCAATCGGCACGCCAGCCTGCGAGGCCTCATACAACAAACCGATGATCCGGCGATCAACCAGCGCATTACATTTGATCCAGATACCCGATGGCTTGCCAGCGGCACAGGAGTCTATTTCAGCGCGGATCAGCGACTCGAGCGACGGGATGGATTGATGCGGCGAGACAAAACTGCGTTTGAGTTTTTCCGGTGCCACATGGCTGGTTAGATATTTGAAAATTTCATAGGCATCCCGCCCCACATCTTTATCACAGGTGAAAAACGAAAGATCAGTGTAGATGCCAGCGGTAATCGGGTGGTAATTGCCGGTGCCAACATGCGTATAGGATACCAGCTTGCCATGCTCGCGGCGCACCACCAGCGACATTTTCAAATGGATTTTCAGATCCGTCAGCCCATAGGCAACCTGTACACCGGCCCGGCTTAAATCACGCGCCAGCTGAATATTGTTCTTTTCATCAAAACGCGCTTTCAGCTCGATCACCGCGGTGACATTTTTGCCATTTTCAGCCGCCTCGATAAGCGCTTTGACAATCGGTGAGTTTGGCGTTGTGCGATACAGGGTCTGGCGAATGGCCAGCACATCCGGATCATTTGCGGCCTGTTGCAAATAGCGCACAACAACCTCAAAGCTTTCATACGGGTGATGAACAACAATATCCTTATTCGCAATGGCGGCAAAACAATCGCCATTGAAATCACGGATTCGCTGCGGGAAGCGGGCTTTGAACGCCGGGTACAGCAAATGTTTCGGCAGATAATTCAGAATTTCGGAAAAATCATCCAGCGCGAGCGGGCCATCACTGTCAAAAAAATTCATCTCGTCAATGGCCATCGCCGCTTTCAGCAAACGGCGAATTGATTTTGGCGCATCGCGTGACAAGGTCAGCATCACCACATTGCCGCGCTGGCGTGCCCGCAATGCTGTTTCAAACTCATTGATCAGATCATTCGCTTCATCATCAATTTCGATTTCAGAATCGCGCAGAATGCTAAACATCGAAGCCGCTTTCAACGTGTGGCGCGGATAGATTTTCTTGAGACTGGCTTTGATCACCGCTTCGACCTGCAACAGCCGCAGACTGCTACCGGGCAGCCTCACAAATCGCGGCAAATTGGCTGGCAGCAGAATCACCCCCTGCACCGGCTTGTCTTGCGGGCTGACCAGTTCGAGTATCATCCCCTTGCCTTCATTATGGAAGAACGGGAACGGGTGCGACGGATCAAGCGTGGTTGGCGTGATCAGCGGCAGAACATTGTCAACGAACCAGTCATCAAGCCATTCGCGGTCGGCCACATCATCCGGCATCTCTGCCAGAATTTTGATATCCTCATCGGCAAACAAACCGGTCAGCTCGGCCACAATCTGATGCTGTCGGTGCACCAGCGTGCGGCTGCGGCTGATGATCTGTTCAAGCAGATGATCAAGCGGCATATCATCCGATGGCACCAATTTAAAGCCGCGTTTGGCAAGCTGTAGCAACCCGGCAACACGCACCATGAAAAATTCGTTCAGATTCTCCGCAGAAATCGCCAGAAAACGCAGCCGCTCACCAAGCGGCATATCGGCCTGTTCGGCCAATGACAACACCCGCTCATTGAAAGCCAGCCAGCTGATTTCACGATTGAAATAGCGCTCCTCACCGGTCAGATCGTCCAGAATAGGGCTGGTGAATTGAATAGAATCCATCACGCGACATTACCATCTTTTGTTATTGAACAGCACCCGTTGACGGCGCTGCCGCGGCCAAATGTAACTGCATATATACACCCAGCGCAAGGCTCCCAAAGATAGGCCGCTTTTGCTACAGTTTTGTTGCAATGCCGAAAGCTGTCGCGGCTGCCATCAGGCGGTCAGTGACAGCGCCCTATGCGACAGGCCGCCATCGGTGCGCCAAATGCGCTGTTTTGGCGGCGACAGCGGCGCCAGAAAGTCCGGCATATGGATCCACCGACAGATAAAGCGGCAGGTCATGCAGAAATTGGCTGCGACGGCCATGATCGCCAAGCCGCTCAAAAAACCCGCTTGTTGGCAACAGCCCGATCAGTTTCGGCATGATGCCGCCGGCGATGACAATGCCCGATCCGGCACCAAAGGTCAGTGCCGCATTCGCCAATGCGGTTGCAAACGCGCGCTGCATAAGCGCGACAGCGTCGCGTGCGGCACCGTCTGCGGTTATCGCGGCTGCACCAATCTCGGCGGCGGTCTTGCCAGCCTGGCCAGTCATCACATGATAAATCGATTCCAGCCCGGGGCCACTGACAAATCGTTCGGCAGATACATGGCCCCATTGTTTTTGCAACACATCCAAAACCGCCCGTTCATCTGCATGCCGCGCGGCAAAACTGACATGCCCGCCTTCACCCTCGATCACCGCCACATCATCACCAACAGGCATGATTGCCGCCACGCCAAGCCCGGTGCCCGGCCCGCTGACCAGCAATGGCGTTTGCGGCCGCGGCGTGCCTTGACGGATGATCTGGCGGGCACCAGCACGCGCCGCCGCCCCGTCAGGGGCAAGTAAATCAGCATGCGCCAACGCCTGTGCGCAAAAATCATTGATCAGCATATAGCGCGATGCGCCGCACGCCCGCGCCGCTGAAACACCCCGAAACCGCCAGTGATTATTAGTGATCGTCACCTCATCACCATGCAGATCAGCCGCCACCGCCAGCAGCAGCGCCTCAGGACGGATGCGGCGGCGTTCACAATAGCTGGCAAGCGACTGTTCAACGCTGGCAAAATCGCTGCAAGACAGGCTCTCTATCGCGTCCAGCTCGCTATGCGCGGTCTGCTGATCCTGCACAGCAAGGCGTATATTTGTGCCGCCAATATCCGCCAGAACAATCATCAAACGGCCCCACCCGCGCCAATTTTACCCGCGCCAGCTTTGCCCGCGCCAATTTCATAAAACAGTTTCAGCAGCGCATCGCAGCCGTGATCCGGCAAGCCGGGCCTGTTCGGTAACGCGCCACAATGCTCGATCATGCCATTCATGCTTGCTTGTGCCTCGCTCATGCGCAGACGCCTCTCATCTATTCGCGATACGGTCACCATGCGGTGTTTTCCGGTGAAAATCAACGTCGCGCCAAAGGCTGGCCAGCGCCTGTTTCAGGGCATGCCTGTTGTGCCGCGCCTATTTTAGTGAAGTTTTGTGATGACCGGGCTGTTGCAGATTTGTATGGTAATACAACAAAAGGTGAGACTAGCGGGTGACTTAAAAAAAGTTTTCGGGGACGGCCGTCTTTATTAAGACAAGCGGATCCGATAGAGAGCTTTTGGGGAGACAACAGATGAAGGCGACCGGTCAGGATATTATCAGGGAATTGCAAAACCGCCGCGACCAGGCCCGCCTTGGCGGCGGTGCTGCGCGGATTGATCGCCAGCATGCTGCCGGTAAACTGACCGCCCGCGAACGGCTCGATGTATTGCTTGACCCGGGCAGCTTTGAAGAAACCGATATGTTTGTGGTGCATCGCAGCCGCGATTTCGGCATGGATGGCAACACCATTGCCGGGGATGGGGTGATCACCGGGTCTGGCCGCATCAACGGGCAGCTGGTCTATGTCTATTCGCAGGATTTTACCGTTTTCGGCGGCTCGCTTTCGGCCACCCACGCCAATAAGATTGTAAAAATATTAAAGCTGGCGATGCAGAATGGCGCGCCGGTGATTGGCCTGAATGACAGTGGCGGTGCGCGCATTCAAGAAGGTGTTGATTCGCTTGGCGGCTATGCAGATGTGTTTTTGCAGAATGTCATGGCATCAGGCGTTATCCCGCAAATTTCGGTGATTATGGGGCCATGCGCTGGCGGTGCCGTCTATTCACCGGCGATGACCGATTTCACCTTTATGGTGCGCGGCACCAGCTATATGTTTGTGACCGGGCCGGATGTTGTCAAAACCGTGACTAGCGAAGATGTCACCGCCGAAGAACTGGGCGGTGCCGACACCCATACGAAATTATCGTCGGTTGCCGATGGCGCATTTGACAATGATTTGCAGGCACTCAGCGAAATCCGCCGGCTGGTTGGCTACCTGCCGGCGAATAACACAGATAGCGCCGCCTCTGCAGAGCCGATTGATGATCCAAAACGCACCGTGCCGGCGCTGGACAGTCTGATCCCGGACAGCCCCAATTTGCCCTATGACATGAATGAGCTCGTCATCAGCATTGCTGATGAAGGCCGGTTTTTTGAGATCCAGCCTGATTTTGCCAAAAATATCCTGACTGGTTTTGTGCGCATGAATGGTGCCACGGTCGGTGTTGTTGCCAATCAACCAATGGTGCTGGCAGGCTGTCTTGATATTGATACGAGCCGCAAAGCGGCGCGTTTTGTGCGGTTTTGTGATGCTTTTAATATCCCGATTTTGACGCTTGTCGATGTGCCGGGATTCATGCCGGGCACATCACAGGAATATGGCGGCATTATCAAACATGGCGCCAAGCTGTTATTTGCCTATGCCGAAGCCACCGTGCCAAAAGTCACTCTGATTACCCGTAAAGCCTATGGCGGGGCGTATGATGTGATGAGCTCCAAACATTTGCGCGGCGATGCCAATTTTGCCTGGCCGACAGCGGAAATTGCGGTGATGGGTGCAAAGGGCGCTGTGGAGATTCTGTATCGCTCAGAACTGGGCGATGCGGAAAAAATTGCCGCTCGCACGGCCGATTATGAAGACCGGTTTGCCAACCCGTTTATTGCCGCCGAACGCGGCTTTATTGATGATGTGATTATTCCGAGTAACAGCCGCTTTCGGTTGATTCAGGCGTTTGAAAAATTACGCAAAAAACACCTGCAAAACCCACATAAAAAATTCGGCAATATCCCGCTCTAGAGGTGATGATGTTTGAAAAAATTCTAATTGCCAATCGCGGCGAAATTGCCTGTCGGATCATCCGCACAGCGCGTGCCATGGGTATTAAAACAGTCGCCGTTCATTCCGACGTTGATCGCAACTCACAGCATGTACAGCTTGCCGACGAGGCTGTCAGCCTTGGCGGCATGACGGCGCAGGAAAGCTACCTGCAAGCCGATAAAATCATCGCAGCCTGCCAGCAGACAGGCGCCGAAGCGGTGCATCCGGGCTATGGATTTCTGTCGGAGCAGGCGGCGTTTGCGACCGCCCTGGCAAAACAGAACATTACTTTCATCGGCCCGCCGCCGACAGCGATTGCGGCGATGGGCGATAAGATCGAATCAAAAAAGCTGGCAAAGGCCGCCGGGGTCAGCACTGTGCCGGGGCATGTCGGGGTGATCAAAACCGCTGGCGAAGCGGTGAAAATTGCCAATGATATTGGCTATCCGGTGATGATTAAGGCAAGCGCCGGCGGTGGCGGCAAAGGCATGCGGGTGGCGCATTCAGCCGCCGAAGTCGAAAGCGGCTATGCCATGGCCATGCGCGAGGCCGCGTCAAGTTTTGGCGACGACCGGGTATTTATTGAAAAATTTATCACCAGCCCGCGACATATTGAAATTCAGGTACTGGCTGACCGACATGGCCATTGCATCCATCTGAACGAACGCGAATGCTCGATCCAGAGGCGCAATCAAAAGGTGATCGAAGAAGCCCCATCACCGTTTCTGGACGCCAGCACCCGCAAGGCCATGGGAGAGGAGGCCATTCGGCTGGCAATGGCGGTTGATTATCACAGTGCCGGAACGGTTGAATTTATTGTCGATGCTGAACGCAATTTCTATTTTCTGGAAATGAATACCCGCCTGCAGGTTGAACATCCGGTGACCGAGCTGATCACCGGTCTTGATCTTGTTGAAGAAATGATCCGCATCGCCGCTGGTGAACAGTTGCGACACCAGCAAAAACACATTGGCATTAACGGCTGGGCCATCGAAAGCCGGTTATATGCCGAAGACCCCTATCGCAATTTCATGCCGGCAATTGGCCGCTTGTCGCTTTATCGTCCACCAGCAGAACAACAGCATGACGATAACAGCCTGACCCGTAACGATACCGGCGTCGCCGAGGGCGATAGCATTTCGATCTATTATGACCCGATGATTGCCAAGCTATGCAGCTGGGCAGGTGACCGCGACGCCGCCATTGACCGCATGCGAATGGCGCTTGATGATTTCATCATGCGTGGGATCGGACATAATATTCCGTTTTTGTCAGCGGTGATGGAACATGACCGTTTTTGTCGGGGTGATATCACCACCGCCTTTATCGATGAAGAATATAAAGACGGCTTTCAGGGCGTTACCGCCGCGCCGGACAGACAGCGTGATCTGGGGCTGATTATCGCCGCCGCCGCTGACGCCGATGCAGTGCGCCAACTGCCCCAAAATGCCCGATCAACCAGCCAGCCGGCAGCTCATCCAGCAGCCCGGCCAGCCGTTCAGCCAG
>Ga0181560_10005148_pt1 | contig 11752 bp, 11 predicted proteins | sample 011ome_20_FD_133751 | JGI IMG/M metagenome (GOLD analysis project Ga0181560, IMG submission 133751) | Coastal salt marsh microbial communities from the Groves Creek Marsh, Skidaway Island, Georgia - 011509CT metaG (megahit assembly) | ecosystem: Environmental > Aquatic > Marine > Intertidal...
ACCACGCCGCCGCCGGCGTTCCCAGGTAACACCCCCGTGTGCCGAATGAGTTCCGCGCGGCTCTGGTACGTCTCCCCGAGGGTGTTACACACCGCGATCGCCCCGGGGGTAAACGACGCCGACGTCCGAAGTTTCTCCTCCGCGGCGTCGAGGACGCCGTGCGCGGCGGTCGCGAGCTCGACACACAACGTCGGTAGCGCCCCGCCTACATCCGTTATTTTCTTCGCTACCCGCATCGCCCCCGCCGCGAGACTGTCCGCGCGGGAGAGCAGACCGCATCCCCAGTCGTGAAGCAGCCCGCCGAGGTCGTCCCCCGCGGCGGCGTCGGCGAGCGAAGTCGCGTCCTCGAACGCGGCGGACGCCGACGCGAAGACGTCGTCGATTCGCTTCCTCGCGACCGTCTCGTCTCGAAGGAGAACATCGATCGTCGAGTTCGAGGACGCGTCGCGCGCGTCTTCGATCGCCGCGCGCGCCTCGCCGAGCTTAACGCGCGCGTCCGCGAGGTTCCAGCACGCCTCGAGCACCTCGCCCGGATCGCCGCCGCCGCCGCCAGCTGTACCGCCGCCGCCCGCGCCCGCGTCCCTCTCCAACTCCAGCGCTCGCTCGTACGCTGCGCACGCGCGCGCGAGGATCTCCGCGCCGCTCGGGTCCTCCGCGGCGAGGAGGTCGCCCCACGCCGCGAGCGCGCACGCGAGCCCGTTCACGGCGACGACCATCGTCTCTCTCGCGTCCTTCGCGTCATCGGCGGCGCCGATCGCGGCGTCGCGCTCGGTCGCCGCGCACAGCTGTGCGAACGTCTCCGTCGACCGCTCGTACGCCGCCGCCGCGATGACCGCCGCCTCGCTCTCCGCGCGTCGCAGCTCCGGCGAGAGCGCGCCGCGGCGCGACGCGAGCGCGCGCGCGGACGCGGACGCGCGGAGCGTCTCCGCGAGCGCGAGGCGCGCGTCTCGCGCGCGCTTCTTATTCCGATGACCCGAGATCTCTCGGTCGGCGTCGGCGTCGGCGTCGGCGCGCGCGACGTCCTCCTCGAGGACGCGCGCGACGCGCTCGAACGCGTCGCACGCGCTCGCGGCGTACGCCGCGCCGTCCTTGCTCAGCCTCTTCTCCGTCGCGTCCTTCGTCCTGAGCGCGTCCGCGACCGCGGCGGACGGCGCGACGCCGGCGTCGTGATGATGACGCGTCGTCGTCGTCCGCGTCGTCGGTCCGCCGCGGCGTCCGCCGCCTCTCTCGCCGCCGCCGCCGCCCGCGCGGAGGTGCGGCGGGACGTAGCCGCCCATCGCGTCCTCGAGAGGCGGTCGGTGCCGCCGCGCGCGGGCAGGCCGAAGGCGCCCGCGGGAGTGTTGGCGCGCGTTGGATTTGACGATTTGCGTCGGGAGACGTTGATGACCTCCGTCAGGTCCAACGCTCGCTTCGTCAGACGACGCGACGCGCGCGAGGTGGGGACGCCATGCGGTCGCGCGACGGGAAGGGGCGGCGCCGCCGCCTCTTCTCCGCGCGCCTCCTCCTCCCCGCGCTCGCGCTCGCGTGCGCGACGCTCCTCGCGTCGTCGTCCGCGCGCGGCGGCGCGTCCGCGTCGCGCGTCGCGAACGATCGACGAGCGATGATAAATCTCCCCCCCGCGGCCTCACGACGCCGCGCGCGACGACTCCTCGCGTCTTCGGTCCCGAGCGACGGCGTCGCCGCGGCGACGCTCGCGGAGCTCCGCGCGCACCTCGAGTCGAGCGCGTCGTCGCTGAAGATCTACCTCACGTCGGATATCCTCCTGGACGACCGCGAGCTGCCGTCCGTCGCGGGGAACACGACGCGGATAATCGTCGGCCGCTGCGGCGACGACGGCACCGCGAAGTGCACGCTGGACGGCGCGGGGGCGTCGCGGCACGTCTCCGTCAACACGCGCGCGTCGCTGACGCTAGAGAACTTGGTTTTGACGCGAGGCGCGGCGGGACAATCGTCGCCGTGGGCGGACGGCGGGGCGGTGTTCGTTTGGGGGACGCTCGTCGCGAGCGACTGCTCGTTCGTCTCCAACGTTGGTGCGTTCTCCTCACACTGGTTCCCATACGACCGCGTTCGCGTGGTGAACGCCGATCCTTAAGGACTTTTGCCGGCGTGTCTCTCCGCCCACCTCTCGCTCACAATCCCCGCCCTCGACGCCTTTCAACTCCAACTGACACCTTTCAGCCTCCGTCGACGGCCCGAGCGGCGGCGGCGCCGTCGCGGTGGAGTACGGCGACGCGCTCTTCACGAACTGCGCGTTCACGAGCAACGTCGCGTCCGGGGACGGCGGCGCGATCAAGATGAGCGGCGTCGCGGAGGTGCGCGAGTGCGAGTTTAGTGACAACGTCGCGGGCGGATTGGGAACGATCTACGCCGACGCGGGTTCGGCCGTCGTGAGAGACTCCACGTTCAGCGGGAACGTCGTGGGACGATCCGAGGAGTACGCGGACGTGTACGTCGGCATCAACGGCGCGGCGTACGTCACGCCGTACGTCACGGACGACATGGACGACAGCTACGGCGACCTGAGCGCGTCGACGCGGTACCTCGCCGGCGGAGACGGGAGCGTCTCGAGAGCCGGGTTCGTTCTAGTATCACACTGGTCCCCATACGACCGCGTTCGCGTGGTGAACGCCGATCCTTAAGGACTTTACTTCCCGTCATCGCTCTCCGCCCAGGGTCCCTCGGTTTCAACGCCCGCCCTCGACGCCTTTCAACTCCGCTTCTGACGCCTTTCAACTCCACCCCGACGTTCGTTGCTTTGAATGGACTCTCGACCAAGGTTCCTTCCGCCGCCGCCGGGGACGATCGACCCCTCCACGATATCGCCGCCGCCGCCGCCCGCGCCGTGGCCGCCGCCCGGGACGGAGACGCAGCTGATGGGAATGGAGGAGGTGTCGGAGAGGGCGAAGGACGGCGCGGTGAGGAACGCGGCGGCGACGGGCGGCGCGTTGATGGGCGCGGCGTTTTTGTATTGGCTGTGCGTTGGGAGGAGGAGGGTGGAGAAGACGACGTATAAGAAGCTGAAAACGGACGACGTTCAGGCGTTTTCGTTTTTTGGAGGCGGCGGCAACAAGGGCGGCGACAAGGGCGACGACGTCGAGATGGGGGGCGACGCGGCGTCGAAAGAGCACGGCGGCGTTCCGTCGCGCGAGATGTTCCGACGGAAAGACGACGTCGCCGGGTCGTCGCCGGCGCCCGCGAAGAAGCAGCCGCTCGCGTCCGAGTTCACGACGAAGCACCTCGCGACGCGCGCGCGGACGAGCGGGAGCAGCGGCGGCGGCTCGTCGCGGGACGACGACGCGAACGACCTGACGGGCGCGTTCGACGGCGCGGCGGACGGCGGCGGCGGCGGCGGCGGGTGGAAGGATAACGCGTTGTTCGAACGCGACGACCGCGGCGACGGCGGCGCGGGAGGGTTCGTGTTCGGTTCCCCCGAAGCCCCGCCCGCGTTCGCGAACGTCCAGGGCGGGTACGGACACGTCGACGTCGACGCGTCCGCGGCGGTTCGCGTCGCGCGAATCGCCGCGGAGGACCCGCGCGGGACGACGGCGAACGGCGGCGGCGGCGGCGGCGAGTCGTCGTCGGAGGAGGACGAGCCCGACCGCGACGACGGGATTCACGCGGTGGGGGGCTCCAAGCCACCGCCGCGGCTCCGACGCGGCGGCGTGAACGCGGTCAGGGCGGCGATCAGGGCGTCGAGGGACGGCGCGGGGCGCGGGAAAGGTCCCCCGGCGAAGTCGTTCGGAGGTTGGACCGGGTAGGCGTAGCCGAGTACCAAGGTTATTACGACTTTGTCGCTCGCGGTACCGTAGGGCTAGCAGCGCTATGCATCTCATCACTTCGCGTCTCTCGCGCCGCCGCCGCCGCCGCCGTCGTCGTCGTTCGTCGGCTTCATCTTTCGCTCGTCCGCGGACCCGACGCCGACGGTGTCCACCTCCTCCTTCGCCGCCGACTTCGCGGACTTCGCCGAATTCGCCTTTCCGTCGACGTCGACGACCTCCCCCGCGCGCTTCACCAGCAGCGTCGCCAACGTCCCGTGCCGCATGAGGTGCTCGCTCACGCTCCCGAACCCGGCGATGTGCAGCGCCGCGCGGTGGATGCTCCCGAACCCGCGGCTGCCGACGACCACGATGTCCGCGGCTCTGCTCGCGCAATACCGAGACAACGTCTCGCGGAGAGGCGCGTTGCCGCAGTCCTCGGACGCGAGGACGTCCGAGAAGACGCCCGCGACGCCGACGAGACGCGCGTCCTCCGCCGCGCGCGTCGTCGCCTTCTCGCACCGCTCGCGGTCGATCTTCTCCGCGGCGAGTCGAAGCTCGCGCTGATCCTGCGCGCGGCGGTGAAGGGCGGTCGCGTCAACGAAACGCAGAGTCGTCCAGAACGCCGAGAGAACGCTCTCTCTTCTCAGGGTCGTTCTTACAAGCGAATGGCGGGGTGGAGTTCAAAGGCGTCAGTTGGCGTTGAAAGGCGTCGAGGGGGAATGAAAGCGAGGGGTGGGCGGAGAGACACGCCGGGTAAAGTCCTTAAGGATCGGCGTTCACAACGCGAACGCGGTCGTATGGGGACCAGTGTATAGAACGCACCTCACCTGGTCCACGGTCCCCTCGAGCGCTGTGAGACCGCTCGGGTCCATCGCGCGCGCGCCGCGCGGCGCCCTCTTGTACGCGCACGCGAACGCGCACGTATCGTTCGCGCGCGCGACGTTGTCGAGCCCGAACCGCACGGCGTCTTCACTTTCACTCGACCCGTCCACGGCAAAGACGAGCACGCGGCCGGGCCCCGCGCCCGGGGGGACCCGCCGGCGTCGACCGATGGCGAACGGGTTCAGCGCAGCCTTGACCGCGTCCCAGCCTTGCATCGACGTACGGAGGAGGAGTTGAGGGGGGGGGTGGGGGACGTCGCCGGCGCGGCGGCGGCGAGACTGTCGTGGCTTTGTCGTTCGCGTCGAGGAAAACTTCTCATCAACGTGGTTCGGACACGCGGGCCACGCCACGTCGGACAAGCAGTCACCTCAGCGCGCTACTCCCGCGCGCGCGCGCGACGCCGGCGGCCATGGCGCTGGCTCGCGTCAACGCGCTGTTCGTGGATCGCATCGAGCGCTTGGGTCTCGTGCGCGTCTCGCGGACGCCCTCGAGCGACGGCGACGCCGCCGCGTCGCCGTCGCCGTCCGGATCGCGACGATCCGACGCGCCGTGCGCGTCGAATGATGAGAGCGGTGCCGACGAAGGAGACTACCTGGAGATCAACTTCGCGCCCACGCCGCCGTGGACGCTCTGGAACCTCGCGCAGACGACGTGGGGGTTCCTCCTCGCGCATTACATCTTCTACGGCTTCGTCGCCTCCGCGCTCGCTTGCGCGTTCATCGAGTTGACCGCGGTGAAGGCGGCGCTCGCGGTCGGGCTCGTGCTCTACCAAAAATCGTTCTGGGACGGTTCGGAGCTGCGCTCGGGGCGGCCGTGGCACGCGTTTCGCGCGCACCCGGTGTGGAACCTGACGCAGAGCTACTTCCCGGCGAGGTTGATACGCACGAGGGCGCTGGACGCGAGCGAGAAATACGTCTTCGGGTGGCACCCGCACGGTGCGTCCCGTCCGTCGTCGTCTCGCGATCCGAACCACGATCCGATCCCATCCGACGCCGACTGATTCACTGGTCCCCATACGACCGCGTCGGCGCGGTGAACGCCGTTCCTTAAGGACTCACGTCAGCCTCATCACGTCTCATTCATCGTGCCTCTCCGTCCTTCCCCTCCCTTCCCACGCCGCCCGCCGAATACAGGCATCTTGATCCTATCGCGGATCATGATCTACGGCGGCGTGTGGGAGCTCCTCTTCCCCGGCGTCCCGTTCCGCGTGCTCGCGGCGAGCCCGATGTTCAAAGGCGCGTTCTATCTCACACTGGTCCCCATACGACCGCGTCGGCGTGGTGAACGCCGTTCCTTAAGGACTTTTCCCGGCGCATCTCTCCGCCCGCGCGCCCCTCGGTCTCGATCCCGACGCGTCGCGACACGTCAGCTTCGTGAACGCGGCCCGCGCTGACGTGTCGCGCCCTCATTCGCCCTCGTTCATCATGCAGTCCCCGGGTGTCGAGAGATCTGCCTTTGGATGGGCGCCGTGGACGCGGGGCGAACGACCGCGTCGCGCGTCCTCGACGACGACTGCAGCGTCGCGGTGTACCCGGGAGGGAGCCGAGAGATCTTCAGCACGGACCCGAACAGCTCGGAGACGAAGGTGTACCTGAGCAAGCGGAGAGGGTTCGTCAAGCTCGCCATCGCGCACGGCGCGGCGTTGGTGCCCGTGTTCGTCTTCGGCGAGAAGCGGTGTTACCGGCGCCTGAACGTCCCGGCGCCGCTGCGGGACTGGCTGCTGCGGACGTGGAAGATACCACTGATCGTGTTCTGGGGGCGGTGGTTCACGTGGTACCCGTACGCGGCGAGGCAGACGGTGGTGTTCGGCGCGCCCATCGACACGAAGAAGCACAAGGTGGGTCTGTTTCTTTTCGCACTGGTTCCCATACGACCGCGTTGGCGTGGTGAACGCCGTTCCTTAAGGACTTTTGCCGTCGTCTCTCCCCGCCCACCCCTCGCTTTCAATCTCCGACCCTATGACGCCTTTCAACTCCACCTGACGCCTTTCGACTCCGACTGACGCGCCTCCGAACTCCGCCCCGACGTCGCGTCGCATGGGAAAATACCCACCCTCTCTCGCGCAGCCGCCGGCGGGCGAGGACCCGAGCGAGGCGCGCGTGGACGAGGTGCACGCGGAGTACGTGGAGGCGGTGCGCGCGCTGTTCCAGGCGCACAAGCGCGACGCCGGGTACGGGGAGGAGGAGACGCTGACGGTGATTTGAGGGGCGGCGCGAGGGGCGCGAGAGGCGCGGAGTCGGTCGCGCCGGTACGTGTAGTAAAACTTTTATTAGTTGCTCAGCAGAGGTTGATGAAGCTCTCAAGGCGCACCGACCGCGCGCTCGCCGAGAAACCGAGTTAGTTCGATGAATCGGCGGCGGCCGCAGTCCCCTTCCGCGCGACGCGGACCCGACGGTATTCGTCGCCGCGTCTCGATCGGATCGGATCGCTCGCGATGCACGCGCCGCGATGATCGCGACGCGACCGCGACGCCGCGCGCGTCGCCGATCCGCGACCCCCGCCCGATCGTGAGGTGCGCTCGCGCTGCCGCCGCCGTGGAATCGAACGAATCGATCGCGGCCGAATGAATCTCGCCTCCGTCCGTCCGTCTGAGACGCGCGCGCAATGGCTTCTTCTTCTTCTCGCGCGGAGTGACGACACCGATTGCCGCCCCAGTCTTACTAAACGCCTCGTTGGTTTTTCTGCTGATTGCAACATTATTTCTGTTCTCCGACCGCGCGTACCCGAGAAGAAGACGCCCGCGCGCGCGTTCGCGCCCCGATCCCATTCTCTCGCACCGCCGGCGTCGTCGCTCTTCTCGCCTGCTCGCCCCCGCGACCCGCCGTCTGCGATGAGGAAAGAACCGCTATTAACCCAGCTCGCTTCGAGCCCTCGGGCGCTGAAGAGAACTTGTTCCATCTCACAATCGCCTGAGCAGACGGCGTCTCCCGCCCGCCGCGCGTCCTCGCTCGTCCCGTCCCGCGTCGCGTCCGTCGCGGCAAACCTAACGCTACACAATGCAACTCACGCGCTCCGTTCGCTCTTTTTTCTCTCCGCGTCCGCAGGCAGGCGCTCGCTCCTCCGAAGAGCAGCCGGGAATCGTCGTTCCGTCTCGCGACGACCGACCGACCGACCGAACGTCGACGTCGACGACGTCGACGACGTGCGGCGCACGCCGCCGCGGCACGCCGTGAGGTTCGCACCGCGCCCCCCCCGCGCGTCTGTCGCCGTTCCGTTCCGCCCGGTCGGTTCGCGCGCGGCTCTTCGAACGAACGAACGAACCGACGACGGCGACGCCGCTCGCGAGGAAATGAGGACACTCTTTCCCCAATCGATCGACGCTGAGACTAACAAGGCCACCTCCACGCCGGAGGATAAACTTGCCAGTTTTAACTGATCCTCGCGAGCGCCGTTCCGTTCCGTTTCGTTCGTTTGGACGACGCCGCGCCGGTTGCGTTTGTTTGTTTTTCGCGCTCGCGCTTTTATGGTTTTTTTTCTCGCGAGGCTCGGCCTTCGTTTGGACATGACGACATACTTGGTCCGTGTTTTGTATTCGCCCTGGCGCGGTGCCGATACATCAAGTTTTCGGGACTAGACATCCTGACACCGATCCATTCATCGAAGCGCTTCGCCCGTCGAGTCGAGTCGAGTCGAGTCGTCTCGTTTGTTTTTTTTTCGACGCGGCTCGCCCCGCCGCGGCGCTTCTTCTAGTTGGGCGCCGAACTCGTCCGTGTTCGCTCGCCCCGTTCCCTAGAAGCGAAAGCTAAGTCTTAGTCGGACTTCGAAAACCCGACGAGGGCGAACGCGACGTCTCGCTATCGCGCGCGCCTACGCTCACGGCGTATCGCGACGATTTGACGGCGCACACTTCCTTCCGAAAGCGTTCGATTCGATTCGATTCGATTCTCACGACGCCGACGCTCTCTTCTCTCCCCCTCGCGCGCAGGGCTCGACGCCGGTGCGCCCCGGGAACGACCGCCGACCTCGACCGACCCGACCCGACCCGACCGTCGACCCCGGGCTGTTACATCAGGCAGCTGCGCGTGGATTCCCGTTCCATAACGCGGCGTTCTTCGGCCCGCAGAACGAGCGCGCTTATTTTGGTCGCCCGCGAGACGCTTGCTTACTACTCGCGCCTCGATGCGGATCGGCTTGGAAACGGCGCGGAGAGTCCGCCGTCGTTCGTTTCCGTTTGATCATTTAGGGTTTCGTTTCGATCGCTGTGACGACAACACTCGAGGCTGTTTGTTAGTAGGCTGAGCCTGTGCGCATACTCAACCACAAAACGACTTCTTCTTCCACCGAGCGATCGATCGACGGACGCGGTTTGGGTTTGGCTTTGAACGACTCGATTTTTCCGCCCGCGCCGGCTGCGCGCGCGCCCGCCGCTTCGAAGCCGAGGATGAAACCTTCGATCGGTGTAAACGCAAGACGCGCCCGAGGAAGCCGTGTCATCACGGGTGAACCTATCCTCACGGCGCGTTGACATTCGCTGTCTGGCTTGGCACGAAACGTGCGGCGACGCGCCGCGGTCTAGAGGCTTTGAAGTCGACGGGTGGGCGGGCACACGCGGTGCCAGCTGGCGGCTCGGGTCGTTCGGTTCAGTCAGTCGTCCGCGTCCGCGTCCGCGTCGGTCAGCTCCCCCCTCCCCCCCTCGCGCGCGCGCTCACGTCTCCCCCTCGTTCCCGCAGGACGAACGGCCGAGGCCATCTCCGCCGCTGCGCGACGACGACCGCCGCGGAGGCGCGCGAAGTGACGAAAATCTCATTCTGTTTCACGACGGTCTTCCGATCCGCCCCCGGGCGCTGACATGACGACTCGAATGATGCTAGTACTCTGATCGTTTCTTCCGCGGCGGTAGGCGCCGTCGTCGCGAGCGCGGCGAGAGAGAGAGAGAGAGAGAGAGAGAGAGAATCGTAGCGTTCGTTCATAGCGTAGACGTTGTGACCCGCGGAGGGCTCTCTCTCTCCCGTTCCTCTTCCTCCGTCGCGTCGTCACACAGTGAGATTTTCAGTCTCAAGAGCCCGCCTCTTCGAGAAATCTATCATTTCTTCGCGCGCGTCGACGTCACACCGCGCGACGCGCGAGCATGACGCGCCTGGACGCCCTCCCGCCGTCGCACTGGGCGAAGAAGCGCGCGACGGGGAACTACGTCATCGCGGGCTCGTTGCTGTGCTTCGCCGGCGGCGTGTACGCGTACACCATGAACGCGGTGCAGAGCAAGGACGACATCGACGTCGCCATCGCGCGGCGCGAGGGCGGGAAGGGCGACGGGGGCGGGAAGGGCGGAGGAGGCGGACGGGGCGGCGGGTCGATGTGGTCGAACGCGAACAAGAAGGCGAAGGGGGGGAAGTGAGGAGCGAGGAGAATCGAATCGAATCGCGCGGGGAGGGAGAAGAGACGCGAGACGGTCGAGGAGAGATCTATCTCGTGCAGTGGTGATGAGAGCAGAGATCGGACGCGCGAGCTCGCGAAGAAAGACACGTAGACTAAATACATAGGAGCGCGGCGCGAGACGCGAGGATGAAGTAAACAATCATTTATTCGCCGTCGTATTAAACAATCATTCGCGCCGGGCCCCTAAGGGACCCCCTCCGGGTGGCAAAAGCAAAGAATCTAGCGCTCCTTCATCTTGAGCGTGATGTTGCACGTGCGCTTGCGAATCGGAAACGGCCGCCCCTGCGCGCGCGGGTGAAACCGCTTCATCGTCCCCGCGCCGTCCGCGTACGTCTCGCTGACGTACAGCTTCGCCTTGTTCATCCCCAGGTTATTCTTCGCGTTCGACGCCGCACTGAACAGCGCGTTCAACACCGGCTCGCACGCGCGGTACGGCATGAACTCGAGCATGATGAGGCACTCCTCGTACGATTTCCCGCGGATGACGTCCAGGACGCGTCTGACCTTGTAGGGCGACATGTGGACGCCGTTGAGGTAGCAGACCGCCTCGCTCTCGTCGCCGGACGCGTCGTTCGTCGCCTCGGGCGCCGCTTCCGTGGGCGGCTGGTTTGTTTTGTGGGTTGGGGGATGAGCGGTGGGGGGGGAGGGGGAGGGGTCAGCGGGGGGTTCGCTGAGAGGCGCGAGGACGAGGACGACGACGATGATGATGATGATGGATAAATGGCCCTCCCCGCGAGGACGTGTCTTCGCGACGAAAGACGCGACGCGATTTTCGGGCGCGACGACGCGCGGGCGGCGGCGGCACCGCACCGCCCGCGCGCGCCCGACCCCGGGCGAAGGGCGCTCGCGCGTCGCGGCGCGCGTCGGAGACGCGCGCGCGAGGATGCGCGGCGGCGACGCCCCCGCGCGTCCTCCACGCCGCGATTTCCGGGGTCTTTTCGCCGTGTCGATAAGACCCTAGGTTTTGACGAGCGAGAATCGACGCCGCGCGCGACGCCGCGCGCCGGACGCGACGAGCGCGCGACGGACGCGACGAGCGCGCGCGCGGCGCGAGTCGACGGCTGGCTCTCGAGAAGGACGCGCACCTCGCTGATAGCCTGCGCGACGACGTTGAACCCCCCCCGCTGCGCATCGCGCGGCGCGCGGCATCGAGACGCGCCGAGCGCGAGCGCGCGACGCGACGACGCATCCCCGAACGCGACGGACGCCCTCGCCGGGACGCGCGCGGCGGACGCGACGCACGCGCGCTTCGTCGCCGGCGCGGCGTTCGCCGACGCCGCACCCACCGTGAGAACGTTCGCGCGAGATAAGGCGCTCATTTCGACTGTCGCGTCGCGTGCCGGCGGCAGACGACGTGCGGCGGAATGGCCGACGACGACGCGCGTGGAACGCCGTCACCACGCGAGTTTGGTCTCTCAGCGCTTTTTCTAAAGCGTCGGGAACCTCATCCGTTCGCGTTCGTGACTGCTGCTCATACGCGGAAATCGCGTACTTCCGTACTCGCGTACGCGGACTGGGAAATTTTTCGTGACTGCACTGAGAAATACATACATTTGCGTCAAACAAAATACCAGACGTCCCCTCCCTCGTCCGTCTCGCGCCCGTCTCACGCGTTGCTTCCGACTTCGTTCCCCTCCTTCCGCGACGCCGCGGGCGGCAGCCGCAACAGCGCCGCGTTGACGTACACCGCGGGCAGCGGGCACGCCGGCGGCGTGGCGGCGTCGTCGTCGTCGTCC
>Ga0181560_10005150_pt1 | contig 11747 bp, 11 predicted proteins | sample 011ome_20_FD_133751 | JGI IMG/M metagenome (GOLD analysis project Ga0181560, IMG submission 133751) | Coastal salt marsh microbial communities from the Groves Creek Marsh, Skidaway Island, Georgia - 011509CT metaG (megahit assembly) | ecosystem: Environmental > Aquatic > Marine > Intertidal...
ACCCGTGTGGACTGGGTTTTATAATATAGTCGCGGGTGGAGAGAACGCACCCGGATCAATCGTTACATAAGTTTGACGCTAAAAGATTAGAAATCATGAGCGAAGAAATTATGATAGCACTTGAGCCAAACCAAGGTCATGCCCTGGCAATGCTTGAGTTAGAAAAAAAATAAACCCAAGTTTATTTTAACCTAAAAACGGCTTTTTGTAAGCCGTTTTTTTAGTCCACAAAGGTTTCTTTTATTACGTCTTTGCATTTTTCAATTTCCAACTTTGTTAGACTTTCAAAAACTTGTATAATTCCAGTTTTAGAAACTGTCCGAATATGATTGTCCCTGCAAGAAAAGAAATCAATGCCGTTGTTCGTCCTAATTTTATATGTCTGTCTGTCGTCATTTTCAGCTTGTGTACAACGGTTTGAATATGGTGCGTTTGGCATTGCTATATACATCATTTTCAAACTTACACTATGTATATTTTTTGTTGTCATCTTAAATTTTTGCACTATCTGCCAAATGCACTATATTTTTTGTTGTGTATAGGCTCTCATGTTCAGTTATCATATTCGGTATGACTTTTTCGAGCTTTCGATTTGTTTCATCTCGGTTGTTTCAGGATAGAGAATATAACTTGGTGCAATTATTGGTTTAACCTGTTCAAGAGTGATTTCCGTAATCGAATTGAATGGGAATTTTCCACCCGTCATTTCGGTCAATATTTTATTCATTGCAGTAAATTCAGAATGTGCTTTTTTAATTATTTCTGCTTTTCCTTTGATTTGAAATCCTTTTTGTACAAAAATGTCAATAAAACTTACACAAACATTTTCATTCAGTTCAATATTCCGAACAGTTTGGGGTGAAGCTATATTGGCAATAATAATTCTATCCGTTCCAAAATGAGTAAAACATTCTTTGGGTGATACATTCGGGATATTTTCGGTAGATGAAGTTGCAAGCCAACAAAGTACGCTTTTGTCTATATACTCCTTAATGTCCTTTGTTAATTCCATTTTTTTGTTTTTCAAGCTTATACACAACACCCAAATATACGCATTGCGTATATCCAATTTATATAAGTTTCGTATATCCATTTTAGGGGTTTTTTTATATAGTTGTGAAAATCAATGAAATAGGCTATATTTATAACGTATATCAATTTACCCAAAGCGAATGTTATGTGTCCCAACACCAACAACCTACTTTCCGATTTTGAAGCAAAACTTTATTTACAACGCTACGCACCCTCCAGTATAAAAACCTATAAAAATGCGCTTACCAAATTTTTGGTGGCTTTTCAGCGGTACAATTTAGAACATGTAACCCTGTCGCATATTCAAAATTTTATACATCACTTACAAGCAAAACATCGCATCAGCGCTGTCTATCAAAAGCAAATTTTGGCGAGTATTGCCAAGTTTTATTTGCTTTACTACAACCGCAAACTAGAACTCTCGCCACTTTATCCCAAACGCAAACCCAAGCCCCTTCCCAAGTATTTAACGGTCCCAGAAGTAAAAAGACTGCTTCAACAATGCACCAACCTAAAGCATGAGTGCATTTTAAAAATCCTCTATGGTTGTGGGCTGCGAGTATCAGAGGTTGTTGCGCTAAAAATCACAGACATAGATTCTACGGCCATGCGTCTTATGGTACGTGCTGCCAAGGGCAAAAAAGACCGTGCATTGCCCTTGCCACTAACGTTGCTCAAAAGCCTTCGGCAATACTATACAGCCTATCACCCCAAAAATTACCTTTTTGAAGGGCAAAATGGCGGAAAATATTCCACCAAAAGCATACAGAATTTTATCAAAAAATATGCACGAGAAGCCAAGATTCAAAAATCGGTAACGCCGCACATCCTCCGCCATTCCTATGCCACCCACCAACTCGAAAACGGCATTAATATCAGGTACGTGCAAGAATTGTTAGGGCATAAATCCATTAAGACCACAGAACTTTACACCCACATTACCAAAGTAGCAAAAAACAACATTACAAGTCCGCTAGATCAGTTGTAGTACTACACCGCCTTAACCACAAAGGTCACAATTCCCCAAATAAGAAGTTCGTTATCTTCGGTAACCAAAATGGGTTTGTAGTTTTTATTTTCGGGCATCAACATGACTTCCGTTCCGGTTACTTTCAGTCGTTTCACCGTAAAATTTCCATCAATAAAACACACCGCAATTTTTCCATCCTTAGGCTCCAAACTGCGATCAATAACAAGCAAATCCCCATCGTCTAGCCCGGCTTCTATCATCGATTCTCCATCAACACGCGCATAAAAAGTCGCCTCTTTGTTTTTAATAAGGGTTTTGTCCAAACTAATGCGAACTTCCTTAAAATCATCTGCTGGCGAGGGAAACCCCGCCGACACACCTTCTTCTGCTAGCCACTGCTCGGTGGCTTCTTCTGGATCGGGAGTATAAAAATGCAATCCTCCCGACGGCTCTCTCTTCTTCAATCGTCTTATTTTATCCTAATAATATCGTCGATATGGGTTGTATATTGGGGAGATAAGTGGGCCTGCTTCATTGCAAAGGTACGCTGCAAATTTTGATTGGCAATTTTGATTTTATGTTTACCATACTTTCTATGAACCGAGTCAATTGCACGCATCAGCGCGTCGTGTTTTGGGTTTTCTTCACAGAACAAATCCAGTTGTCGCTCACGACTCGGAACCAATCCCATAACAATAACCCCTGCTTTTTTGTATTGAATTCCAGGCAGATAAAGTTTTTCAACGGCCTTTACAACCGCTTGACTCAAACGCAAACTGGAATGAGTCGCAAACGGAAGCGTTATCATTTGTCCGTTGCGATATTGCGGTTGATTTTCTTGAAAAGGATTGCTTCTAACAAAAACATAAACCAAATGACAGCTGCTTTGTTGCCTTCGAAGTTTTTCGGCACACAAAGAAGCAAACGTAGAAACTCGCTCTTTAAGATCAGCGAGTTCTGTAATGCTTTTATCAAAACTTCGAGTAGTGGCAATGGCTTTTTTGGAGGCCACACCTTCTTCCAATAAAAGAGTAGCTTCGCCTTCCAAATCTTTTTTCAACCGCAGACCCACTACACTCATTTGTTTACGCACCCAAGTATCGGGAAGTTGCGTAAAGTCGTAAGCCGTACGCACGTTTTGAAGCTGTAATCGCTTGCTGTGTTTACTCCCAATACCCCAAACATCTTCGATTTTTGTCCACTTCAGGGCTTTGATTCGCTTTTCTTCCGAGTCAATGACATATACGCCTTGGGTTTTATCACTGAATTTTTTCGCAATTTTATTAGCGACTTTCGCCAAAGCTTTACTCGGAGCAACACCAATGCTGACAGGCATTCCTGTCCATTTCCGCACTCGTCTTTTGATCTCGATCCCGTATGGATTGAGATTGTATCGATCAAAACCTTCAAACTGCAAAAAAGCTTCGTCAATACTGTACACTTCTACATTCGGAGTAAATTGTTTTAGCACGCTCATGATACGTCCACTCATATCCCCATAAAGCGGATAATTCGACGAAAAAACCCAAACCCTATGGGTTTCAAAAAACTTTTTATACTTAAAAGCAGGAGCACCCATAGGAATTCCCAATGCCTTGGCTTCGTTACTTCGCGCAATAACACAGCCATCGTTGTTAGATAAAATAACGACAGGCTTACCTTCCAATTGTGGCTGGAAAATTCGCTCACAAGAAGCATAAAAATTATTACAATCAACCAGTGCAAACATCTCGATAAAGATAGTTTTTTTAGTTTTGAAAGACAACGATTTTTTTTCTTCGAAATGACAGCCATTTTAATGAAATATAGTAATTTTGTAGTGCCTTTCATTAGAAAGTTTAGCACATTTCATGGACAATTATTCTTTTTTGAATGCGGCACATACCGCATACTTTGCCAATTTGTACGATCAATATCTCGTCGACCCTGACAGTGTAGAACCCAGTTGGCGCGCATTTTTTCAAGGATTTGACTTTGGAATGGAGCAATCCGCACAACAAGCAGAACCCCAAGTCCCCGAAAACGTACTGAAAGAATTTCAAGTTGTAAAACTTATTAATGGGTATCGTTCGAGAGGGCATTTGTTTACAAAAACCAATCCAGTAAGAGAACGAAGAAAGTACTTACCCACGCTAGACGTTGAAAATTTTGGCTTATCGCAAGACGATTTATCAACAGTCTTTAATGCGGGAGAAATTTTAGGTTTGGGCGGCCCTGCCACACTAGCAGACATTATCATTCATTTGCAACGTGTCTATTGCGAATCTATAGGAATTGAATACCTATATATTCGAAACCCAGAACGGGTTCGTTGGATTCAAAATCGCCTCCACCAAAACGAAAATCACCCTTCTTTTTCTGAAGAACAAAAACAACATATTCTAAAAAAACTCACTCAAGCCGTTGCTTTTGAAGGGTTTTTGCATACCAAATACGTAGGTCAAAAACGATTTTCTTTGGAAGGTGGAGAGTCCTTAATACCTGCCCTAGACGCTTTGGTAGAACACGGGGCTCTTCAGGGAATCAAAGAGTTTGTAGTGGGAATGGCTCACCGAGGACGATTGAATACACTGACCAATATTTTTGGAAAATCGGCAAAAGATATTTTTAGTGAATTCGATGGAAAAGATTACGAAGAAGCTGTTTTTGATGGAGATGTAAAGTATCATCTAGGCTGGACTTCTAACCGCCAAACAGATGCCGGTATTCAAGTCACAATGAACATTGCACCCAATCCGTCGCATTTAGAAGCAGTGGGAGCTGTTGTTGAAGGAATTGTTCGCGCAAAACAAGATCGCTACTACTCAGACAACCCCGAAAAAGTATTGCCTATTCTTATTCATGGAGACGCTGCTATTGCTGGACAAGGACTGGCTTATGAAATTGTTCAAATGGCGCAGCTTGATGGATACAAAACAGGGGGAACCATTCATATCGTAGTCAATAACCAAATTGGATTTACTACCAACTATTTGGATGCGCGTTCCAGTACCTATTGTACAGACGTTGCCAAAGTAACACTCTCTCCCGTATTGCATGTCAATGCCGATGATGTCGAAGCAGTTGTTCATGCGGTACTATTTGCATTTGATTACCGAATGCAATTTGGAAGAGACGTTTTTATTGATTTGTTAGGCTATCGTCGATACGGACACAACGAAGGCGATGAGCCGCGCTTTACTCAACCCAAACTGTACAAAGCAATCTCCAATCATCCCAACCCAAGAGATATCTATGCTAATAAACTAATTAGCCAAAAGATTATTACCGAAAAAACCATTGGGGAAATGGAAGCCGAATACAAAGCTTCCCTCGAAGAAAAATTACAAGATTCTCGTAAAGAATCGACCACAATTATTACCCCATTTATGCAAAACGAATGGGAAGGATTTTTTAGTGTCAAAGAAGATAAAATGCTGGAAGCGATTGATACCGCTTTCCCCAAAAAAGAATTAACGGAAATCGCGCAGAAAATCACTTCGTTGCCCAAAGACAAAAAATTTCTTCGAAAAACAGATCGATTGATTGCGGATCGTAAGAAAATGTTTTTCGAATCCGACAAACTTGACTGGGCAATGGGAGAACTTTTGGCGTATGGATCTCTTTTGAAAGAAGGATACGATGTAAGAATTTCTGGACAAGACGTTGAAAGAGGTACCTTTTCGCACCGACACGCAGTATTGAAAGTTGAAGATTCTGAAGAAGAACTTATTTTACTAAACCAACTCAACGACACTTCCAGCCAACTCTATATTTACAATTCTTTGTTATCTGAATACGGTGTTTTGGGATTTGACTACGGGTATGCCATGGCAAGTCCTAAAACACTTACGATATGGGAAGCTCAGTTTGGAGATTTTAGTAACGGCGCTCAAATCATGATCGACCAATACATCTCTGCAGCAGAAGACAAATGGAAGCTTCAAAATGGGGTTGTATTGTTGTTGCCTCATGGGTACGAAGGACAAGGAGCCGAACACTCTTCTGCACGTATGGAGCGGTATTTACAACTCTGCGCAAAAGATAATATGTTCGTTACCAATTGCTCAACACCGGCCAACTTTTTCCATTTGTTACGCCGTCAACAAAAGGCAACTTTCAGAAAGCCGTTGATTGTGTTTACACCCAAAAGTTTATTACGTCACCCCAAAGTAGTCTCTTCCGTTTCGGAATTGACGCAAGGGCATTTCCAACCTTTGTTGGATGATTCAGAGGTGAATGCATCGGAAGTAAAAACACTGGTATTTTGTAGCGGAAAATTCTATTACGATTTGTTGGAAGCTCGCGACCAAAAAAAGAGAACGGATGTTGCATTAGTGCGTTTGGAGCAGCTTTTCCCACTACCCGTTGAAGAAATACGATCCGTTTTAAAACAATACACCTATGCAAAAGATGTTGTATGGGCTCAAGAAGAACCCAGAAATATGGGTGCTTGGTCACATTTACTACTTCATTTGCCAGAAGCCAATACTTTTCGACCTGCCACGCGTCGTTTTTACGGAGCACCCGCAGCTGGAAGTTCAACACGCTTCAAGCGTCGCCACGAGGAAGTAATAGAATATGTGTTTGATGCACAAAAAAATAATATGCGCTAATTTAGTCATGAAAATCAAATAGAAAGACAATGATTTTACAAATGAAAGTTCCCTCTCCAGGAGAGTCTATCACAGAGGTTGAAATTGCCGAATGGTTAGTTGCAGACGGAGATTATGTTGAAAAAGATCAACCTATCGCAGAGGTTGACTCGGATAAAGCGACCCTTGAATTGCCCGCAGAAGAAAGCGGTATAATTACCCTGCAAGCAGAAGAAGGAGATGCTGTTGCTGTAGGGGCAGTTGTCTGTTTGATCGATACATCGGCTGAAAAACCGGAAGAAAACAATACGCCTTCCCAACCCCAAAAAACAACGCCCTTTGAAAGCGCACCAAAAGCAGTCGTTGCCTCAGAAACGACCTATGCTACGGGAACCGCATCACCAGCTGCCAAAAAAATACTTGCTGAAAAGGGAATGGATGCGTCTGGCATTGTAGGAACCGGAAAAGACGGGAGAATTACAAAAGAAGATGCCGTAAAAGCAGTTCCTTCTATGGGAAGCCTTCCTGAAGGAGGAGAGCGCCCTAGCCAACGTAAAAAAATGTCGATGCTTCGTCGTAAAGTAGCCGAAAGATTGGTTGCTGCCAAAAACGAAACAGCCATGTTGACGACTTTCAACGAAGTAGATATGTCGCCTATTTTTGCACTCCGTTCTCAATACAAAGAATCGTTCAAAGAAAAACACGGAGTAGGATTGGGCTTTATGAGTTTCTTTACCAAAGCGGTGGTTCGAGCAGCTCAACTTTATCCCGATGTAAACTCTATGATTGATGGGAACGAACAAATTCTTTACGATTTTTGTGATATAAGCGTAGCCGTTTCGGGACCCAAAGGACTTATGGTTCCTGTGGTACGTAATGCAGAAACCTTATCGTTTCGAGGAGTTGAAGAAGAAATCAAACGCCTTGCCATCCGTGCTCGCGATGGGAAAATTACCGTCGATGAAATGACAGGAGGAACGTTTACGATTTCCAATGGCGGTGTATTTGGTTCGATGCTTTCTACACCCATTATCAATCCACCACAATCGGCTATTTTAGGAATGCACAATATTGTGGAGCGTCCAGTTGCTGTGAACGGAAAAGTTGAAATCCGCCCCGTAATGTATGTGGCGCTTTCGTATGATCACCGTATTATTGATGGTAGAGAGTCGGTTGGGTTTTTGGTAGCGGTAAAAGAAGCTCTCGAAAATCCGGAAGAATTGCTCATGGATAACAATCCCAAAAAAGCGCTGGAATTGTAATTACTTTATGTAAAGCCAATTGTTTTCGTAATCAATAATGGCTTTGGCTTTTTTCAGTAAATCAGCACCAATGATTCCTTGAAACGGACCTTCATTGTATTCTTCCAATGCAATATTGACCTGAGAAAGATTGAACAAAATAATGGGGGTTCGCTCGCGCTTCCACGCGCCAATTTCGATTTTATTTTTAAAAGCTACTTGCGTGTGAATGCCTGTTTCTGTTGCACTAGCAGCTTTGACCTCGTTCTCTTTGGGAGTGAGTAAAAAGGTTGAAACACAACTGCTGTCTACACATGTCGCAGAAGCTCCCGTATCAAGAATAAACAACCCTTCTTGCCCATTGATTTTAGCAACCAGCTCATAATGATCGGTAGCAATGCGTTTGAGACGAATGCGCGTGTATCCTTTTTGTTTTAAAAAAGTATTGAGTGAAGCCATATAATTTTACAAATATAAATCTTTAATCGAACGGAGAGGAATTTACCTAATTCTGTTGTTTTTGCACCACTCTTTGAAACAAACAAACAGGGCCTTCTTTGTAATGATCGGGCAAATCGCCAACAAATTCAAGTTCTTTAGTTTCTGTATGCTCAAACCCAAACTTTTGATAATGCCCTATGAGTCCTTTGTTTACACCAACAGTGTCCATTCTTACGAAGTTCAAGTTGTTTTTTATACAGTATTCGTTTGCCCAGCTTACAATATGTTTGACGAGCTTTTGCCCCCGAAAATCAGGGCTGGTTGCAATTCTGTGAATATACACTGAAGGGTCATTGTTTTTAGCACCCCAAATTGACTCATCGCTCAGTGTCGTTGCCCAAACACAAGCAATAGTGTCATTGATGATAAGCTTCCATTGTCTTTGCTCTTCGATTTCTTTGACAATCATATTTCGAGAAAATTCAGGCCAAGCCACTTGGTTTTTTGATTTCATATACTCGGTAGCGATTCGATAGAGTTCGAAAATTTTTGAAAGATCGGCTGCATTACTGTTTTGTATTTTCATAAGAATGGTATTAAAAATGCTAGCATCGAGTTTGTGTTATTGATTTGTATAATTTTCCTATTCAAGGATGAAAGGGCTTAGTGAATATAGCCACAGTTGAAGTCGCCTGCTGCTAAAGTAATAAAAAAACAAAAAACGAAAGAAGCAGTAACAAACATCTCCCAAGATTGCTTTATTTTTACAGCATGTATATAGATTCGCACACCCACTTGTATGTTCAGGAATTTGCAGACGATCGCGCTGAGGTTATTGCTCGTGCTCAAGCTGCCGGAGTTTCACAATTTTTATTGCCCGCCATAGATTCCGAAACTACCCAAGCCATGCACCAACTCAAACGCGATTACCCCAACAGCATTCATCTTATGATGGGGTTGCATCCAACGCATGTTGGACCTAATGTAGAAAAGGAATTGGCACATGTAAAATCGCAACTAGAAACGGATGCTTTTGTTGCGGTAGGTGAAATTGGAATTGATCTGTATTGGGACAAAACAACACTTTCACAACAACAACAAGCTTTTCGTATCCAAATTCAATGGGCAAAAGAAAAAAACTTGCCTATTGTCATTCATTGTCGCGAAGCATTTGATGAAATATTTGAAATTTTAGAAGAAGAAAAGGCCCCGAGCTTAAGAGGTGTTTTTCATTGTTTTACTGGAAATTTAGAGCAAGCACATCGCGCGATAGGATTTGGAATGAAGTTAGGGGTAGGAGGCGTTGTTACTTTTAAAAATGGAAAAATAGACCAGTTTTTAGATCAAATCGACCTAAAGCATATTGTTTTGGAAACCGATGCTCCGTATTTGGCACCCAAACCGTATCGCGGAAAACGAAACGAAAGTGCATACTTGCTTGAAGTGGCAAAGCGTGTGGCTGAAATTTATGGCAAGAAAATTGAGGAAATTGCTGAAATAACAACGCAAAACTCAAAATCTATTTTCGGTATTTGAACATGAACAAAGTCCCTAAAATATTATTGATTTACACAGGCGGAACCATAGGTATGGTTAAGGACAAACAATCTGGGGCATTGTATCCTTGGGATTTTGAAGTCTTGCAGGAGCGTCTTCCCGAATTGCAATCCTTACAATGTGATTTGAAAATTACTTCTTTATCACCGCTCAAAGACTCCTCAGACATTGGACCTTCGGACTGGACAAAGCTAGCCTTGTTTCTATCCGATCAATACAATCACTACGATGGTTTTGTGGTGTTGCATGGAAGTGATACCATGAGCTACACCAGTTCAGCAATGAGTTTTATGTTGCAACGACTTTCCAAGCCCGTAATTTTTACGGGGTCTCAACTTCCTATTGGCGACATGAGAACCGATGCTAAGGAAAATTTAATTACTTCTATCGAACTAGCTTCTTTGCAAGAGGAAGGAATTCCAGTAATCAAGGAAGTAGCCATTTACTTTGAGTACAAATTATACAGAGCAAACCGAACCACAAAAATGAATGCGGATCATTTTGATGCTTTTTGGTCTCCAAACTATCCAATATTGGCTGAGGCTGGAGTTCGGCTTCAAGTTTTTAAAGACCGATTGCTGCCACGTTCCAATTTTCCGTTTGAATTGTTTCGTACACTCGATGCAAACGTATCCATCCTTAAGATTTACCCCGGAATTACGACGCAACATATTTTGACGTTTACTAAAATCAATAATGTAAAGGCAATTATTCTAGAAACTTACGGTGCGGGAAATGTTCCTTCAGATCCTTCTTTCTTAGGAGCCATTGAAAAATTAATTGCTCTTGGTGTTATTGTGATTAACGTCACGCAATGCATGGGAGGAGAAGTAACCATGGGGCATTACAAATCCAGCAATGCTTTACTAGAAATGGGTGTCGTTTCTGGGAAAGATATGACGACCGAAGCGGCATTGGCAAAAACCATGCACTTATTGCCATTATTTTCTGAAGTTTCAAATTTTAAGAAAGCTTTCGAAAACAATTTGAGCGGAGAACAATCTTAAAATTTCCGGAATTCCGTTTCAAATGATCAAAAAATATCGTTCTTTTGCGAACCCATACAAAAAGAGAGGTGGCCGAGTGGTCGAAGGCGCACGCCTGGAAAGTGTGTATCCCGTTCCGCGGGATCGAGGGTTCGAATCCCTTCCTCTCTGCAACCAAACCTCCAGCCTAATTTTTAGGCTGGAGGTTTTTGTTTTAAAAATGTTCCTCAATACAGTCTCAAAAAATAAAAGGCTTATTTCAAAAATAAGTTCATAGGACTGAAAAACTTGCAGATTCTTCAAGGATATAAACTTCAATTCTAATAAATGTTTAAAAATTTCCTTTTTAGGTTGACATTTTTTTTTATATTTATTCCCTTAATAATTCACAAAACAATCAATACGTTTAAATAATCTACAATGAAAAAATTATTTTCAAATTTCGCCCTATCAATTTGTATGCTTTTTAGCATCAATTTTGCCATCGCTCAAGAGGAAATATCCGATGCGTCTGAAGAAGTAGTTCAAGAAGAAGTAGTTCAAGAAGTTCCTCAGGCTGAAGAAGCTGAAGAAGTGGCAGCGCCATCATTTACACAAGAGCTTAAAAAACGATTTATCGAAGGAGGTCCAGGATTTATGGGCATCGTTTTGCTATGTCTTATTTTAGGTCTTGCTATCGCTATTGAGCGTATTATTTTCCTTAATTTGGCTACTACCAACTCTAAGAAGTTGACTCAAGAAGTTGAAGACGCATTGTCTTCTGGAGGAGTTGACGCCGCTTTGGAAGTTTGTAGAAACACCAAAGGACCTGTTGCGTCTATCTTTTATCAAGGATTAGACCGTGCAGGAGAAGTTGTAGAAAGTGCCGAAAAAGCAGTTGTTGCTTATGGAGGTGTTCAAATGGGCCAACTCGAAAAGAACGTGTCTTGGATTTCATTATTTATTG
>Ga0181560_10005151_pt1 | contig 11746 bp, 3 predicted proteins | sample 011ome_20_FD_133751 | JGI IMG/M metagenome (GOLD analysis project Ga0181560, IMG submission 133751) | Coastal salt marsh microbial communities from the Groves Creek Marsh, Skidaway Island, Georgia - 011509CT metaG (megahit assembly) | ecosystem: Environmental > Aquatic > Marine > Intertidal zone...
CCAGTTTCCGCGACTTGCCCTGCACGTCGCCCTTGGCGCCCTTCTTGGCGCGGTACGTCTCCGCGCTGTGCCGGTTCTCGCCGCGCGCCGTCTTGGCCGTGCGCGCGGTCTTGGACGTCCTGGTCGTCTTCGCCGTCTTCGCCGTGCGCCCGGACCGCATCGTCCCCTCCGTCTTCGCCGTGCGCCGCGACACGTTCGAACGCGCGTTCGTCCCGACCCTCCGCGCGTCGTCGAAATCGTCGTCCAGACTACCGCGCTTGCGCTTCCCGAATCCCTCGCGCTCCTCGGTGATCACCAGCCGGCCGCCCTCGCCGCGCGCGTAGCCCTCGCCGTCGCCGTCGTCGCCGTTTTTGAAACGCGCGCCGGCGCGGGACGAACCGAGGAGCGAGCGGCGCATCGCCGAGTCGTCCAGCAGATCCAGCGGCGCGTCGCCGGCGGCGGCGCCCGGAAGCCGCGCGCCACCCACCGCGCGCCGCGCGTGCGCGGCGGCGGCGGAGCGCGCGCCGCCGTCGCCCGCGTCGCGCCGGGACGCGGCGACGGAGTATGCGCCCTTCTGTATCTGTACAGAGCGCGCGCCGCGCGCGAGCCCCCTCGGCTCGTCGCCACCGTCGCCGGAGAAGACGTCCTCGTCGTTCCACGCGCTTCGCCTGCCCGTCCGCGCCGAGCGGCCAGCCTCCGTCCGCGCGTTTCGTCCAGGGCCGCCGCCGAGCTCCGAGCCGGCGACGCTCGCCTTGCGCCGGCGCTCGCTCCTGGTTTCCTCGCGCCGCATGTGCTGCAGCAGCTTGGCGTGCAGCGCGGGCGTGGCGTCCTCGACGGCTTTCCAGCCGCACCGCTTCACGAGACGCTCCATCACGACGCGCGTCTTGCTCTTGAAGCGCGCGAACCCGTCGTCGTCGTCGCACGGCTTGAGCAGCGCGGGCACGAGCTCGGGCAACCGGGCGGCCAGCTCCGTCTGCGGCAGGCGCACGGCGATGACCTTGGCGAAGCCGAGGCACGCCTTGACCACCTCGCGGTCGCCCGTCTCGAGCAGCGCGTAGACGGCGGGCAGGAGCTCGGGCACCGTGGACACCAGCGCCGCGGAGAACTCGTACAGCAGCCGCGCGAGCGCCATCACGGACGCGCTCTGCATGGTGGGCGTCGCGCCCACCACGCCGGCGAGCACGGTGAGAAAGAACCGGCGCACGCCCGCGCCCATCGCGCCCTCCGCCTCCTCGGCGTCCATCGCGGCGTCGTCCTCCTCCTCCTCGAATCGGTCATCGTCCGAGTCGTCGCCGTCGCCGTTACCGCTCGAGCCTCCGTCCGCGAGCCACGCCGAGAGCATGCCTCCTCCGCCCCCCGCGCCGCCGGCGATGCGCCCGCCGCCCGCGCGCCCCGCGCGACGCTCCATGGCGCGCGGGATGTCAACGAGCAGCTTGAACGCCTGCACGCGCGTCCGCGCGTTTGTCTCCTTGGTCGCCATGATGAGCTCGCCGAGAAGCGCGGCGAAGGACGAATCCGAACGCATGGTCTTCGCGGAAGTCGCGCCGCCGCCTTCTCGCTCCCGCGTCTCCTCGGCCGCCTGTTCGCGCTCCATGAGCGCGGGGAGGATCGCCGCGACGCAGCGCAGGCGGTACCGCCGCGCGGCGGGCGCGCAGACGCCCGAGCCCGCCACGAGCGTCTCCTCGGCGGCGTCGCGGTTGCTCGCCAGCCAGGAGACGGTCGATCCCGCGGTCCCGTCCGCCTTCTGCGGGCGCGTCAGCGCCGCGAAAAGCTTGTACGCGCGCTTCTGCACCGCGGCGTCGCGCTCCGTCGTCGCCGGTTTCGCCGCCTTGAACACCAAGTCGCGCGCCGCCGAGTCCAGGCCGGGGACCATCGCCAGCGACAGGTCCATGAACGTGCACCGGCGCTGCGATTTCGACGCGCCCCCCTCCTTCAGCGCGTCCGCCGCGTCCTCCGCGTCCGACGTCACCTTGACGAGTTTGCGCAGGACGGTGCGGAAGAAGCCGCCCAGGGTGGCACTGTCCGTGATCTGCGCGAACGCGCCCACCGTGGCGCTCAGCTCGCCCCGTCGCTCGGGCGGCGCCGCGACGAACAGGTTGAACAGGATGGGCAAAAAGTTTCGCGAAAATTTCGCAACCGCCGCAGTCTGCGCGGCGGCGACGTCGGCGTCGAACGCGTCCGGTCGGTCCTCCAGGATCGCGGCCGTCTCCGCGGCGCGCTTCGCCTCCGTCTCCTCGTCGAAAACGCGGTCGTCGTCGTTCGATCGCTCGTCGTCCGACCGCTCGTCGTCCGATCGCTCGTCCGACCGCTCGTCCGATCGCTCGTCGAGAACCGCGGCGGGCTGCTTGATGAGCCGCCGGAGAGCCTCGGTGAGCGGCCCCCTCAAGTCGGCGCGCGCCGAGAGCGCCGAGCCCAGCGACGGCGCCAGCGTCTGGAACGCCTCCGCGGCGTCCTCCGGCCACCTGCAGAACGCCGGCAGCAGGCTCCACAGCGCAGCCTCCGCGGCAGCGCACCGCTGTGCCTCGAACGCGCGGCCCGCGACTTTGGCCTTCGCCGCGCGCGCGCCCAGCCGCCGGGCCGCCGGGAGAAGCTCCTCGGCGAAGTACGACAGGCGAGCGCCGAGCAGCGCCTGCCTCAGCAGCGGCACGAGCCACAGACGCGCGCCCGCGGCACCGGCGACGTTCCCGCCGTCCGCGCCGAGCTCGGCGTCCACGTGGTCGTCGTCGTCCATGCGGTCGTCTTCGTCGGCTTCCGGGCCGAGCCTCGCCTTGGCCTCGATCTCGGCGTCGATACCCTCCTCGAGGCGCAGCGGCAGCACCGCCAGCACCTGCTCCGGGCCGAGCGCGCGCACGGCGGCGCCGAGCGTCGCGGAGAGCTGCGCGCGGCACGCCAGCCCCTCGGCGTGCGCGCCCATCTCGCCGAGCGCCTCGAGGCACCCGCCCAGGATCGGGCCGGCGGCGGCGCCCAGCCGGTCGAACGCCGCCGCCACCACCGGCAGCGCCGCCGGCCACGCCGCTCGGTACCGGAACCCGAGCGACGCCTTCAGCGCGTTCGCGACGCCCACCACGGGCGGCGGTCGCGCGGGCGCGTCTCTGCCCGCCGCGCGCGCGGTGGCGACCGCCTTGATGCCCTCGCGCACCATGTTCGCGTCCACGCACCGCGTGACGAGCGTCGCCAGGCACGAAGCCGCCTCCATCGCCACGCCCTCGTGCACGGCGTTGAGCATCTTCACCAGCTCGTGGCACGCCGACGGCACGGCGCGCGCGCCGGCGTCCGCGGGGTCCAGCTCGTGCAGCCGGCGCACCGCCGCGGCGTGCGCGCGGGTCAGCGAGACGGCGAGCGTCGGGCGGCGCGCCGCCTCCGCGGCGGCGGCGCTGGCGAGCGGCGCGATCGCCGCCGCGGCGGTGGCGGCGGCGGCGGCGGCGGCGGCGTCCGTCGTAGCGGCGGCGCCGCGCGCGAAACCGCCGGCGGCGGCGAGCGCGGCGGCGGCGTTCGCCGCGGCGGAGGTTGCCGTCGCGCCGGTCTGCGCGAAGAGCGACACGAGCGCGTCGCACGCGTGCTGCGTGAGCATGGGCTCGGAGAGATCCAGCAGGCCGACGACCGCGGCGGCCACCTCGCCGGCGGCGGGCTCGCTGAGCTCACCGAGGATGCGTTTCAGCGCGCCGAGGAGATGGAGGCTCTCGGCAGCCGCCGCCTGCGCGCGCTGCTCCGCCGCCTTGGCGCCCGCGGCGCCGTGCATGTCCGCGAGCTCGCGCGCGGCCTTGCCGGGCGCGCGCAAGGACTTGACCGCGACCGCCGAGAAGGCGCGGCCGGCGGGGTCTGCCGCGGGCGTTTCTCGGAGCGCGCGAAGCGCCTCGCCAACCGACGCCGCCGCTTGCTTGCGCACCTTGGGCCGCCCGTCGACGCACAGGTTGCTGATAGCGGCGAAGGGCTTGGCGCAGTGCTCCCAGTTCTCGAGGACCGCCTGCGCCGACGGCGCCGCGCGCAGCGTCGCCACGAGCAGGCCGATGCAGCGCACCACCCCGCGAAGCGCGGGGGGGGACTCCTGCGCGGCGCGCCCGGCCGACATGAGCACTTTGGCGGTGGCGGGCAGGCGCGACAGCACGGGCGCGGGCGGGGCGTGCTCCAGCGCCGTGGCGAGCACGGTGAGCATCGCGCCAGTCTGCTCAGCGGGCATCGACGCGTCTGCGCGTTCCAGGGAGGACATCGTCGCCGCGAACACCGCGGTGGGGGAAGGGGCTATGCCCTCCTGCTGCAGGATGTCCGCCACCGCCTCGAGCACGGCGCAGGTTGCCTTCGATTCCGGCTGCCGCGAACGACAGTGTCGGTCCCACAGCTCCGCCACGGGGTCGCCCTCGGCGAACCCTGGGAGCGCGAGCGTCGACATGACGCCAAACTCTCCAGTCGACGCGGCGCCGCTCGCGAGGAAACAGCGCGCGCGCTGTGAGGATGGCGCGCTCGACCTCCACCGCCGCCAAAAAACAGCCGCCGCTCGTAAACCAATGGTGGTTTCAAACCCGCTTTGAAAGCCAGTCATCGACCGACAAAAAGTGAGCCCGATTCACCGATCGGGACGAAAAAAAAGTGTCATACGTCAAGCGAACGACGCTCGGTTTCCCCGGTTGTCGCGCGACACTGAGTGGCCCGCGCGTTCGGTGACCTTCGCGAGCTCCGCACCCTCGCATCATGCCGGTCGATCCCGAGGACTCGGCCGCGGTCTCCTCGACCATGGTCGGGGTTGTCGACGTCGGGTCGTCCGAGAAGGAGGAGAAATCGAGCGAGGCAGATTCGCCGATGGTTCCCTTCTCCCGGCTCTTCCGCTTCTACGGCCCCACCGAGCGGTTGATGCTGGCGTTCGGGCTGACCTGCTGCGCCGTGGGCGGCGCGGCTTTTCCGTGCATCAACATCGCGTTCGGCGAGCTGCTGGACTCCACCGCCTCGCTGGCGAACGTCGAGGAGACCACCCGGAACGCGGTGTTCTTCATGATCGGCGTCGCGTGCGTCCTGGGCGTCTCGCTGTTCCTGGGCTTCGGGTTCACGTCCTGGGCCGCCGTGCGCGGCGCGAACAACACGCGGCGCGAGTACGTCAAGGCGCTCATGGCGCAGGACGTGCGCTTCTTCGACGACGCCAAGGCGGGCGAGCTCGCCGCCGCCACCTCGGAGCGGTGCCAGGAGCTGCAGAACGGCACCGCTAAGAAGCTCGGCGAGTTCGTGCAGGCGGTGTTCACGGGCGTCGGCGGGATCGGCGTCGGGTTTTACTTCTCCTGGAAGCTCTCGCTGGTGATCCTCGCCGGCGTGCCTCTGCTGGGGCTCGCCACCTGGGGCTTGATCAAAGCAACCACGCTGTTGCAACAAGCCAACCCGGCGTACGAGAAAGCCGGCGCCGTCGCCACCGAGAGCGTCGGCGCGGCGCGCGTCGTCGCCGCGCTCAACGCGCAAGCCGACGCGGCGGCGCGGTACGAGTCGCACCTGGGCGAGGCGGAGAAGCACGCGACGCGGAACCAGTGGAGGATCTCGTTCGCCTCGGGCGGGCTGTTCGGCTCGATGTTCTTCATGTACGCGTTCGGGCTGTGGTTCGGCGCGTACCTCATCGCGTCGTCCACGGACGACGCCATGAAGAAGTACCCCCCGCCGAGCGGCCTGACCGACCCGCTCGACGCCACGTGGGGCGCGCACGCCAACCACAGCGCGGCGCTGTGCTTCGACGCCAAGACGGGCGACTTCTACGAGGGCGACGCGCGGCTCGCGTGCGCGTGCGCGCTGGACTACTCGCTGCTCCCGGCGGGCGACGGCTCGGACGGCGGCGCGCTGGCCAACCCGAACTGCGGGTGCGGGTACCGCGTGGGCGGCTTCGCCGCCGACTCCGGGCTCAACGCGGGAAGCTCGCCCTGCGTCTCCGGCGGCACGGTCATCATGGTGTTCTTCTCTGTTTTGTTCGGCGGGTTCATGTTCGGCGCCGCGGGCGCGTCCATCGAGAGCATCGTCAAGGCGCGCGTCGCCGCGCACAAGCTGCACGCGGTGATCGACCGGAAGCCGCGGGGCGGCGAGGGCGCCGACGCGCGCGCCCCCGTGGGCCTCGACCTTCCCGTCTCGTCCGTGAAGGGCCTCATCGAGTTCCGAGACGTGCACTTCTCGTACGGCGCGCGGCCCGTGTTCGCGGGGCTGGACCTGCGCGTCCCCGCGGGCGCGACCGTCGCGCTGGTGGGCGAGTCCGGCTGCGGCAAGTCCACCGTCGGCAGGCTGCTGGAGCGCTTCTACGACCCCGCCGGCGGGCGCGTGTTGCTGGACGGCCTCGACATCTCCTCGATCCGGATCGACGCGCTGCGCGCGGCGATCGGGGTCGTGTCGCAGGAGCCTCTGCTGTTCCAGGACACGATCCGCGCGAACATCGCCGCCGGCGCGGCGGGAAAGGACGCGAACGCCGTGCCGCTCGGCGACGTGGTGGCCGCCGCGCGCGCCGGCATGGCGCACGACTTCATCGCGTCCTTCCCCGACGGGTACGACACCGTCGTCGGGGGCAAGAACTCCAAGCTCTCCGGCGGGCAGAAGCAGCGGATCGCCATCGCGCGCGCGGCGTTACGTAACCCCGCGATTCTGATTCTCGACGAAGCGACGAGCGCGCTGGACACCGAGAACGAGCGCTTAGTGCAGGACGCGCTGGACGCGCTCGTGGCGGGCGCGCCGCGCACGACAATCGTCATCGCGCACCGGCTCACCACCGTGCGCGGCGCGGACAAGATCGTGGTCCTGGGGTCCGCGGACGCCGCGGGCGGCATGGCCGGCGGCGGGTCCGCGTCGGGGTCGGTCGTGCTCGAGGAGGGCACGCACGACGCGCTGATGGCCCGGCCCGGCGGCAGGTACAGGGCGCTGGTCGGCCTGGGCGGCTCGACGGGCGGCTCTAGGAACGCCTCCTCCGCGCGACTCTCGCCGCTCGGCGGGAGCCGCTCGGCGTCCGCGGCGGACGTGGCGGCGCTGCAGCAGGCCATCGCGGGGGTCACGGACGCGAAGAGCACGGAGAACGACGGCTCGGGCGCGAAGAAGTCGGTGAAGAAGGACGCGAAGAAGGAAGACGCGGCCTCGGCGGGCCCCAAGGTGAACGTCAAGCGCATCTGGGCGTACAGCGAACCCGAGACGCGTTTGTTGGTTCTCGGCGGCTTCGTCGCTCTGGCCAACGGGTGCGTGTTCCCGTCCATCGCGCTGGTGTTCGCGGAGATGCTCTCGCTGTTCTACTCCCAGGACACGGACCACATCATGGCGGGCGCGGTGACGTTCGGGTCCATCTTCATCGGCGTCTCGGTCGCGTCCTGGACGCTCTCCGGCTTCCAGGGCGGCTTGTTCGCCGTCGTCGGCGAGCGGCTCACCACGCGGCTCCGCGTGCACTTGTTCCGGGCCATCTTAAGGCAGGACCAGACGTTTTTCGACGACCCGGCCAACTCCGTGGGCGCGCTCACCGCGAACTTGCGCGTGGATACCTCCTCGGTTCGAGCCGCCACCGGGCAGTCCCTGGGGTCGGCGGTGCAAACCTTCGGGTCGCTCTGTTTCGGCCTCAGCGTCGCGATGGCGGCGTCGTGGAAGTACGGGCTCGTGCTGCTCGCGGCGGTGCCCATCCTGTCCGTCGGCGAGATGATCAACATGGAGAACCTCGCCTCCGGCGACGCCGCCGTCTCCGAGGCGATGGGCGCGAGCGCGGCGCACGTCGGCGAGACCGCGGCGATGATCCGGGAGGTGAAGGCGTTCGGGCTGGAGCGGACCATGTTCGCCGCGTACGACGGGCTGCTCTCCGCGCCGCGGCGCGAGGAACGCGACAAGGCGCTGCGCGGCGCGGCGGCGTTCGGGCTCGCGCAGAGCATGACGATGCTCTTCTACGCGTTCGCGTTCTGGTACGGCGCCGAGCTCATCTCGAAGGGCGAGATCGACTTCTACGACTTCATGAAGGCGCTCTGGGCGCTCGGGTTCTGCGCCGCCGGCGCGGGGCAGGCGGCGGCTTTCGCCGGCGACGCCGCGGCGGCGCAAACCGCGGCGTCGCGCGTCTTCGGCATGATCGACCGCGTCCCGGCGATCGACGCGCAGCCTTTCCTGGAGGGCGCGTTGCCCGGCGTGGTGGACAAGGGCATGGAGGTAAGGCCCGTGCCTTCGTCCGAGTCCGAGGCTGCTTCCGCGGGGAAGGGAAGAATCATTCCGGATTCCGATTTCCGCGGACGCGTCGCGTTCGACGACGTCAAGTTTTCGTACCCGCAGAGGCCGGAGAGCGCGGTTTTGAACCGCCTCTCGTTCGCGGCGGAGCCGGGAACGACCGTCGCGCTCATCGGCCAGAGCGGCTCCGGCAAGTCCACCGCCGTGCAGCTCCTCGAGCGGTTCTACGACCCGGTCACGCCCGAGGCGCTCAAGGCACGAATTGTGATGGAGAAGGCGCGCGCCGCCGCCGCCGCGAAGGGCGAAGACGCGAAGGGTCCATCCGCCGAGAAGCGAGACTCGAGTCCGCTCGAGTCCGTGGCGGTGGTTAACGACGATTTCTCCAAAAACGAATGTCCCGCGGGCGTCGTCTCGCTGGACGGCGTGGACGTGCGCTCGCTGGACCCGCTGTGGCTCCGCTCACAAATCGGGCTGGTGGAGCAGGAGCCCACGCTGTTCTCGGGCACGGTGCACGACAACATCGCCGCGGGAAAAACGCGCGGCGCGCCGGCGACGCGCGCGGAGGTTGTCGAGGCGGCGCGCATCGCCAACGCGCACGAGTTCGTGTCGCGGATGGACCGGGGGTACGACAGCGAGGTTGGCGTCGGCGGCGGCTTGGTGTCCGGGGGCCAGAAGCAGCGCATCGCGATCGCGCGCGCGATCATCGGAAACCCCAAGATCCTGCTCCTCGACGAAGCCACCTCGGCGCTGGACAACGAGTCGGAGAAGCTCGTGCAGTCCGCGCTGGACGGGCTCCTCGGAGGAGGAGGATTCCGGAAACGCACCACCGTCGTCATCGCGCACCGGCTGTCCACCATCCGAAACGCGGACAAGATCTGCATCCTGGAGAACGACGGCGCCGGCGCGCGCGTCGTCGAGGAGGGCACGCACGACGAGCTCATGCGCGCGGGCGGGCGGTACGTCGCGCTCAGGGCGGCGTACGACGACGACGGCGTCTGAAGTGATGAAATACGCGTGGTCCCTGAAGTGAATAAATACGCCACCCTTGAACGTACACGCGTCTTCGCCAAATTTCTTCGGAGCATCGTCGTTCCTTCGTCGCCGACGGAGACCTCCGCGCGCGTCAGGCGAGCACGAGGCCGACTCGCGCCCTGGTGGCGGTGGCGCCGGGGCACACCGCCGTGGCGATGAAGCGCGTGGGCGGACGCGGTCGCGGATGGAGCGACGGCGGCGATGGCCGGGTCGGGTTCGGCGCAGAGCCCAGCGGGTCGCACCAGTCCTTGCCGACGCGCGCGCCGCTTCGGTCGCCGCGGTCGCGCGAGGCGCACGACCGAGGGACGCGGCGTTCCCGCCGGTTCCTGGCCGGGCTCGTCGTCGGGTGCGTGCTGCTCGCCGCGGGGCGGCCTGTGTACGGCCCGTACATCGACCGCTTCGGGGAGACCGGGGACAAGGGCGTCATCGCGGTGGTGAAGACCAGCTTACGAAAACGCGCGGAGCGCCACGATCTGACGACGCTGCCTCGCTCCTGGGGCCACCACCGCGACGGGCCGGACGGCGAGGGCGAGGTGGTGGGCGCGCACGTCTCACAGGGCTTCTCCTGGCGCCGCGCGTACGACGCGCTGAGCCACTCCACGGTGGACGAGCGCGAGCGCGTCATACGCGCGCTCTGGGACAAGCTCGTGGCGCCGCACGACGACGAGAAGCGACTCGGTGAACCGTCGCGCGCGTCTTCCGAGACGCGCGCGAGGAAGCCTCGTCGTCGCCGTGACGACGACGCGTCGTATCATCGCTGAGCGTGGGTGGTGCGATTCATCAAACCCACGTAAGCCCACGTGTGGGTGGTATACTTAAACACTACGTAGATACCGCGGTCGTCACTTCTCGCGCGGCGCGCCGACGAGCTCGACCGCTTCGCGGCTTTCGTTCGCGTCGCGCCATATATGCGCGCGCGAAAAACCATACGGCACCGCCGACTCGCCGCGCCGACTCGACTCAACTCTTCTTGGCGCCGCTCGCCCTCGTCTCCGGCAGCGCGATGATGTTGCTCTTGGGCACGCCGTGCGTGTCCGCGAACACCGCGAACATGGTCTTCGTCTCCTCGCGCGTCAGGCCCGCCATGAGCACCGTCACCGCGCTCGGGTCGTCGCCCAGCGCCTTCCGCCCCTTCCCTCCGAACTCCGCCGCCGCGCCGCCGGCGATGGCCGTGCGCACCGCCAGCACCGCTGAGGACGCGTCGGAGAGCGCGGAGCTCATCGCCGCGTTCTCTTCGCCACCGTTCGTGTCGCCCGGCTGGTCCGTGAACCCCGGCTTGTCGCCGTACAGCGGCACCACGGCGACGCCGCCGCCGCGCCACTCGTCCCACTCCTGCACAAACGCCGAGGACGCGCCGTTGCTCTCGCGCGCGCCCGCGTGCAGGTAGAAGAGCGTCACGGGGTGCTTGTCCGCGTGGCTCGCCACGATGGGCCACTCCAGCGCGGCGCGCATGGGGCCCATCCCGCGCGCGCCGCCCGCCAGGAGCACGATCGCGTGCCCGGCGTCGACGGCGGCTTTGAGGTTGAAGTCCTTCGGGAAGAGGGGGTTCTCGAACCCCGAGCCGTGCACTCGGCTCACGACCAGCCGCGCGGGCGGCTGCGTCTTGGCGAAGAAGTTCTCGTCCCCGTCGTCTGAGTCGGCGTCCAGCAGGAACTCCACAACGGAGACGTCGGCGTTGGGCGCCGTCGCGCGCGCGCGGTAGGGCGACACCGAGACGGGCAGCGTGACTTGTTTCCCCGAGTCCAGATCCACGAGCGTGACGTGCTGGCCGGGGACGACGTAGTCGTCCAGCCACCGCCTGTGCTTGAACAACGTGCCGCTCGTGGGATTGCGGTGGTTCAAACGCTCGTCTCCCTGCGCGTCCTCGACGCCGACCACCAGCGTGCGGAGCTTGCCGTCCAGGGACGCCGCGTTGTTGGCGATCACGGACGCGTCCGCGAATTCGCTCGCCCGCTCGTCCGCGGCGGCTCCCGAGGAAACGTCTCCCCGAGGTCGGGGCGCGCGGCGGCCGAGCGCGCGCGAGTTCGCGCGGGGAACGCGCGCGCGCGCGCGCGCGCGCGCGGCGACCACGGGGGCGGCCAGAACGTTCTGTGTGTGCGGCATCGCTGCGCGTGCGGCGGTGTGCGAGTGCCTCGTTCCTCGTTGTTACGTTTCCACGTGATCGACTCGCGCGCACGATCCGCGTCTTCGTCCCGATTTTTTCTTTTCGGTTCTCCAGAGTCGGGGTCGCGATGCGGGGCGTGGGCGATGGGGCGTCCCCCTCGACGTCGGTTCCCGACGCGACATGCGGGCCGCTTGACGACCTGTGGGGCTCGCGCGCCCTGGCGCACACGACCAGAGACGCCGTCACGCCCCTGGCGAACGAGTCGCATCTGTTGCGCTGTTTGCGGAAAAAGGTGGGCCCGTTCGCCGACGCGGAGTGCCTGAGGCAGCACCTTCGGGCCGCCAGGGGGAAGCTGCACTGGTCCGCGAACGGGTACTTCAGGGAGGCGGTGACCGCGACGGTGATCCCACCGCGCGTCGGGCGCGCGCGGAGGGACTTCGAGCCCAGACCTTTGGCGCGCGACCCGCTCCGCGACGACCGCGAGGCGGATGAGACGAA
>Ga0181560_10005153_pt1 | contig 11745 bp, 7 predicted proteins | sample 011ome_20_FD_133751 | JGI IMG/M metagenome (GOLD analysis project Ga0181560, IMG submission 133751) | Coastal salt marsh microbial communities from the Groves Creek Marsh, Skidaway Island, Georgia - 011509CT metaG (megahit assembly) | ecosystem: Environmental > Aquatic > Marine > Intertidal zone...
ACACAAATCCCACAGCACAAAAAAGTTTGACGCAAATCTCACACTCGCGACGTGAAACAAACACAGCAGAAGTGCGCGCGCTCGCGTGTTGGGTTTATCATCATAATCATCGGAGAAGAGGAAATACTCATAGCGCGCATCAAAGCCGAGAGCTCGCGATACTATCATGTCTGCTTCTGTCCCTAGTGTTCCAGCGTGAAAAAGAAAGAGAGAAGAGGAAATCGTCCGTAGGAAAATAATGCGCTGCCGACAATTTTCACGCGCGACGCGTCGATGCGCGCTCCTTCTCTTCCTTCTCGCATTTTTTATCGTGACCGAGGAAATTATCTTCGTTCAACGCGTCCTCGCGAAAGAGGCAACCGAAACTGTTTCTTCTACCGATGATATCGCGCTGAAAGCTGGAGAAACTGGTAGTACTCCAGAAGTCGGGACAGGGGCGCCTCCCGTCGGGGTGGCACCTGCTTTAAGAGCTGCGGCGAGGCAAGAATCAAACAAAGAAAAGGAAAAGGAATACGCCGAACGACGCTCAAAGGTGTACGCGCGCGTGGAATTCTCTTCGTTCGTTTTGCAAAAGTCACCTTTAGAAGATGAATTCTGCATTTACGACGTCCAGAAGGAAGGCACACAAGAGGATGAAGAAGGCGAAAAGATTGGTCCCGTGCCGCTGTTGAAGAAGAGGGAGAAGACAGAGCGTGAAGTCTTGCCTTCATTGAAAGCGTACAAAACTTCCGTACAAGAGCAGCTTCAGCAAAAGCGAGCGTTAGAGAAGAAGGCTAAAAAAGCGACGAAAAGTGGCGAGAATAGTAGCAGCAGCAGTAGCACCACCACCACCACCACCACCACGGCAGGCGAACAACCAGTGGTGGTGGTTGAGAACACGAGTGAAAAAGACGGCACCAGCGAAAATACGTCTGCATCTGGAGAGGAAAGAGAAGACTCCACTAAACTCAGCACTTCTGTTTCGGACGATGCCACTCTCTCAGCGGAAATTCCCGCATCATCATCGTCCACCACGGTATCTTCGGCGAAGAAAGCTTCGGATGGAGATGACATGGCTGCGAACGAAAAATCGCACGCGGAGAAGAAGACTGATGAAAAAGTGCAAATTGAGAACAAAAAGAAGACGGCGTCGAGTGAAAGTCTTTCCGAGAGTAATCGAGACAAAGAAACGGCGACAAACAGTTGGGGAAAGCATGCAGTCGATGTAGGCATCAAAAAAGCGACTGATGAGACTGAGCTCACAAGAAGCGCATCAGAAAAATCCGAGGAATCTCAAACATCCTCATCGGATGTGAACGCGGCTTCTTCAGAGAACGGTAGAAATGGAGAAAAAGATATTGATAAGAGGAGCGGTGATGACGAGCACAAAAAAGTTGCAGATGCAAACGAGAACAAAGATACCGATAGACAAGAGCGCAATGTGAATGATGCGAAAGAAGACGGAACAGTAGATGATGAGGACGATGAGGACGACGACGATTACGATGATGATATTGCCAACAGAATTATACTTCCTCAATCAGTCACAAAAGAAGACCGAGAAAAGTATAATTTAGCTTCGATCCGAAACGGGGCGAAAGTAATCTCGAGTAACGAGGAGTCGAAGCATGCGTCTGCGATGCTTTCAGAAGACATGGATTCTTACTACATATCCCCATGCAACGCAGAAAGTAAATGGGTTACTGTCGAACTCTCCGAAGAAGCAACTTTGACTCAAGTTATCGTAGCCGACTACGAGTTTCACTCTTCCGGAATGCACGAATTTGAAATTTGGGGGACAGATGGTCATCACAGCGACAAAGACGGATGGAAAAAGCTAGCAACGTGTGAAGCCTCGCGATCGAGGGAACCGCAAAAGTTTTCAATTCCTGCGAATGAATGGGTGCGATACGTACAGCTTCGCTTTTTGACGCATTTTGGATCTCACCACTTTTGCACGGTTTCTCTTTTTCGCGTTCACGGTAAGGACGCGAAAGAAACGCTCCGAGAAGAAATGGAGAGATTGCAAGAAGAGGTCGAGGAAGTAGAGCAATTGTTCCGTGAAACGGACGAGACTGAAGCTGAGGAAGCAGAAGCAGCGGTATCTTCCGAGGAAGGAGAGAATAACAACAACGACGCGTTGGACGATTCATTCTCGTCTGATGCCGCTCCCGCCGATGCTGCGGATGAAATTATTCGCGACGAGAAATTCGACGACGACGATGACGCCGACGACGATGACGTCGAGAACAACGAGAATGCAACTGCGTCATTGCGCGAAGGTAATGAAGATTTGAAAATGGAAAAGAATCCTAAAAGTAGCAGTAGTAAAAGTAGCTCACAAGGCGAGTCAGTCGACGCTGCCAAATATGAGAAGAACAAAAAAGGGAAGGAGGAGGAAGGAAACGCGTCGAGAAAAGACACATCGCCTCCGAATGATGGGCGGGCAACGGGCGCTGCTAAGTCACCGCACGACGCCAGAGAGAGCAGTGGCACATCAACCTCTTCTTCTTCTCGCGCTGCGGCTACTGCTGCTTCCTCGAATGCGACGTCTACAAAGGAAGTACCGGAGGCCGCCGCACAGACAAGTGAAGAAGAAAATTCCAACGCCTCATCCACTGTCCACATGAAATCATCGTCATCTCTGAGTAATCAAACAAAGTCGAGCGATGGTGGCTCTTCACCAACTGAAGGTACGACGACTTCGGCGGCGGCGGCGGCAGCAGCAGCAGCGGCAGCAGCCGCTTCGCAACCCGGCGGAGGCGGCAAAGGTTCGGAAAATGTCTTCCGTAAACTCGCGCAGAAGGTGAAAGATTTAGAGTTGAACCAATCTGTGCTTGACCGTTACATCGAAAGCTTAAACGAGCGGTACGCCGGTGCGTTGGACGATTTAAATAAAGAAATCGACGAGATTGCTGCGGTGGTGACTAACTCTTCCAACGCGTTGAATGAAGCCGCGAGAAGGATGGAAAAATCTGCTTCAAAGTGCGACAAAGAAACGGAGAGACAAGCGGATAGATTCACGAAGTCCGAGCATGCCTTGATGGGTGCTCTCAAAGAGTTTGAGAATATTCGCGCGCAGGCTCGCAGACGAGAGAATGTTATTTTGTCGTTCATGTTTGTCATCTTGACTGGTATGATTTGGAATGCAACGGGTTTAGGAGGGGGGATTTCTAGTACTTTGTCGAAAAAGAGAGCAATTCAGCGCGAAGCGCGTGAAGAGGAAGAAGCTGAGGAGGTTGTGCGCGAACGGCAACAAGAACAACAGCAAAATAACGATCTTCGGAGAGTGCATCTCAGTTCACCAGATTTTGCTACGCATGCTTTTAGGGAGAATCTCTTCTTCGACTAGTTGTTTGTGTTAAAAAGAACGATACTATTATATAGGCGCTCGCGGTGGTTACAGAAAGAAAGAAGAAACAGAATCCTTCGAATTGAACTTCTCTCCTCTCTCATCAATCAGTCATCATCATTACCTCGTCGGAACTCTTATTTGCTGCTGCTGCTGCTGCTATTTTTTCTAATCTCTCCTTTATTAATCTTTTAGCTTTTGGTCTCGCGACGTCTATCGCGGTCTCGCCGTCCAAATCTTTCCACTCTAATACGATACCCTCTTGGTCGAGAAGAAATTCAACACACGAGACGGCGTCTTGACAGGCGGCGTAGTGCAGAGGAGTATCTCCATCTTTACACGGCGCGTTGATGTACGCAACTCTGTTTTCTTCGCCGACTAATTCGACGAGTTTTTTCGCAAAATCTACTCTGTCCGAGAAGCACGCTTGGTGTAAAGGACTCCAACCGTTTTTATTGCGTTCGTTTATCGAATCGGGAGTTTCTCGCAAAACGAATTCGAATTCCTCATCGTCGCCGTCTTCGATGGAACCAAAAATGGGCGTTTGCGAAGATATTTTCACTTTAGACGACGAACTGCTGCCACCACCACTCTTCTTCTTTTTCTTACCAGCCGCGGAAGACTTCTGGAATCCCATCGTTTATTATTTCTCTGCTGCTTGTTGTTCGGAATGCGGTCGTTAAAATACTTTCACACGCGAACTTTTCTGGGGGGCCGGCACCTCGCACCTGTGAAAAATAACGCGTGTACTATTTACTTTCACTCTGCTGTTTTTTGTGTCTTTTCATTTTTACAATACGTTCTTATACATTCTACATTCTATTCCGCCCTAATTCTGCTAAAACGCGCGTCGATCGATCGCGTCTGACAACACTCTTGATTTAGTAAACTCTCCGACTCGTGCGACTGGAAAGACTACGACGACGACGACGACCGCCGAAGAGGACCAAAGTTTTTGAGCTCGTAATAATAAACGGTCCCAACAACACGTTCGTCAGTTGGACGCTACACACGCTGGAGAGACACACCCACGGAATGACCGCGATTTGGCCAAACTCAAACGTGTTTCCGTGAGGAAACGCTAAAAATCTCCCCATTGGCCACACTATCGCTCTCGGCACCTCGAAGAGAGGCACACCGAAAAAGAGTTTGATAAAAGCCGAGGAAATGAGAAACTTTAACCACGAGAGATAGTGTCCAAAGCTCATGAGTTTTCGCATCAACGGCGTTCGTTTGGTCAGTAACTCCTTCTCTTTCCTCCTCAATTCCTCTTTTCGTGTCTCGTCTTCTTCTCCGATCGTGTTGTTTAGCGTTTTTATTCTTCGTTGCAAGCGCCAAAGCGCACCGGTTTTCTCTCTTAAAACGAATTTCAGAGAGTCGATGAGAAGAAACACTAAAGCGATGCACAGTTGAGGAGGGAATGGAAACGATAGATTGGCATTTTGTTGTTGTGTTTGATATTGTTGTTGTGTTTGATATTGTTGTTCGCGTCGCGATAACGACGCGACGACGAAGGAGGAGAGAAAGGGAAGAATACGAAGAAGCATTTGTTTTTCTTTTCTTGCGTTCTCTCGTCCGCTCGATGTGATGAAAATAAATAACTACTTTTCTCTCTCTCTCTCTTTTCGCAGTCTGGCAGTCGCGCGAAGACAGGAAGAGGGCAAACAAATAGTGAACCAAACCCTAAACAATAAATTTCCCCCCGCGGCTCTTCTTGTGAATGAAAGTCGACAGATTTTGGAGTGCGCGCAACAACGACACGCACCCGACGAATCAGCCCCCGCCCCCCTTGAATACGTAATAGACGTAATAGCGTGCGCGTATCATCAATACTGAAGCGCAGTCGCACTCGTATTCGTATTCATCACTGTTAATATCATTATTTTTATTTTCATTCAAAGGAGGAGAGAAAATTATGTCCAAGCAACCCATCGCCCGCGGGGCAGCCACGTACGGAACCGCGAGCAACGAAGAAGATGACGATCCATACGCCATGCGTCCATCTGGTTCGAACAACAGCTCACCGTCCACGAGGTACGGTGACGAAGGGGACAACGATGGTTCCGGCAACAAAAAAACGTTTCCTTTCCGGAGAAGAAGGTTGGCGGACCACTTGTCCAAGTGGAGACTAAACACGAGGAAGAAGCGGGAGGAGAGAAGCGCTTTAGCAAACTTTGTCATCGATTGGACCTTGCCCGTTTTTACCTGCTACATCGCCATTTCGGTGGTTATTTTGATGACGGATCCGAACGAACCGGCGTTAAATGGTTCCTTTGTCAAGGCGTTTTATTTCGTCGCGATTACCATCATGACCATCGGGTACGGTGACTTTTATCCAGTCTCCGACGGCGGCAAAATATACATCATGGTTTTGATTTTTACAGGAATCGTGATCATAGCTTCTGTACTCGATCGTGTGACGATGTGGTTTCTCGTCAAGGCGAAAGATGTTCGAGGGAAACTTGAAGAAAAGCGCACACGTGAGATCGAGGATGACTTGGTCACCTTGAGAGAAGCCATCGTCTCGTCGCAAAAAATGAGAGATTCAGATGACAGCGAGCCAAACTTGTTGCAAAAAGGTAGCCACGAGAAGTCAACGCAATTGGTAAACGAAGATATCGAAAGCATGAAAGCGAATTCTGTTTGGTACGCCGTAGGAATGCTCGTCAGTGTAATAGTTGTAGGCGCGGCGATTTTTCACGCCCTCGAAGGACATACGTATCTTGATTGTGTTTACTGGGCAGTTGTCACCACAACGACTGTTGGTTACGGGGATATATCTCCCGTCACTGATATTGGGCGACTTTTCACGTGTGTATACGGTCTGTTTTCCATAGGTTTGGTCACGTACTCGTTATCGTTAATTGCAAAGAACACGTTGTACCAGTCTTTGGAGGAAGAGACCAGCGTGGAATCTTTTCAGCTCACGGCACAAACACTTATTGATATTGGCGGAAAGAAAGGGTACGCGAGCGAGTACGATTTCCTCGTGGCCATGTTACTAGCGAGGGGTAAAATAAATTCAGAGGATGTAGAAGAAATTAGAAAAAAGTTTATGCGTTTGGATGTCAACGGCGATAAACAGTTGGACTATCGAGATTTATTAGGTGGCGACTTGTCGCGTTCTGAAGGAGCTGCGACAACGATCAGTGGCGCAGCGCGTCCAGGAACACCTGAAAGAAAGCTCATCCAAAAAGATTAAGGAAAAGATAAAGAAGAAGAAGAAATAGCGTCCTTTCGTTTAGAACGATGATGGCGAAAATGCCTACATATGTAAGATTAAAAGAATACGTACCCCACTGCTTGAAAAATTCCGCGCCTCTTTTCCAGTTTTCCTTCTTGTGGCGGTTGAAAAAGTAAAATCACAAAACGCAACTCTCGACAAACAATTATGAGCGGCGGCACGACTGCGACGACGACGAGTCGTCAAAGAACACTCATAAATGGTATGCCAGAGACTGTGCGGAAAGGCACGCTTTGTGTCGATCGCGCCCGCCAATCCTCGCTCGTTCTCGCGGGAACAGAGTGTGGCCACATTTTCATCACAGACTTGCGCTTATCAACTGTTTCCCGAAAAAGCAAAGACGTGACACAGTTGAAAGAAGGACAAGAAGTCGGAGAAATACAACATAAACAACAAGCACAACAACAGAAGTGGAGATTTAAAGGCGAGGAGATTGGAGCGTGTTTGTTCGACGGAAAAGATCCGGAGAGATACATCTATTTTGCCCGCAACGCGGTTCTCGACATGCACGACAGACGCAAAACTTCCTCTTCCTCGAACGATGACGCCGACGACAAACAAAGAAAATCAAAGATACTTTCAAGAACTTTTTCAGATGATGTTAGTGCGTTAGCGCTTGATTCGAAATGTCAGAGGATGGCGGTTGCCGACGATAGCGGTGATATAAACGTAGTGAGTCTAGCAATCAAAGAAGATGGAGGAGAAGAATTCCCGCTCGTACAAACGTTCAAGAACGCGCACGGCGATGCCTCGAGCGGGTGCGCTACAGCCGTGAGCTTTCGAGCGCACAAACCTGAGGAGGTCATCTCTGCTGGATACGATTGCACAGTAAAAAAGTGGGAAATTAATCGCAAGAATAAAGAAGTGAACGCGTGGAAAATTAAAGAAGTGCCATCGGCACGAAAAGGAAACGAAGCGTTTGTTGAATCGACGTCAACCGCATTTAATCCGCCGTTCATAAACTCCATGAAATGTTGGGAGGAGGAGGGGGAGGAGAACGCGTCCGTTAGTAGTACTAGTAATAATACTAAAAGTAATATTGGGGGCATGAAACGTTTGTGCGTCGTGGCGAGAGGTGACGGTATTGTCTCGGTATTAGATTTAGATGGTAAAAAAAGTGGGACAACGTCAAAGAAGACTAGCGGTAAAAAGAAAACCGGCGGCGCCACGGGGCCTTTACGGAATTTTCCCGCCATACACTTGGGTGAGGCGATGAATGATGACGGTTCTCGATTCGGTCACACCCACGCGTGTTCGTACGCGCAATTTCTGCCTGGATACGAGGGATCGAAGATCATCTCTGGAGGTTTGGATGGAAAAATAGTCATATGGGATTGGACGCTCGAACGTGAAGAGAGCGCCAACAAGGTGCTCGAAACAGGCGGCGTTCAGGAAATAATCGACCACGGTTTGAAGGTGTCTGCGATAGCCACGGGCGATTTCGTAGACGATTCCGTCGTCGTTATTGCCGACGTCTCAAAGTGTATATCCGCATATACTTTAGAATGAATGTAATTTATGTATATTACTACCTGTTTTACACGAACGCCGTGCAAAACGAGTAGAAGAGAAAGACGAAAAAAAGAGAAACCCACTCAACCCTCAAAAAAAAAGCAACACACACACGCAAAGATGGTGCGGTAGCGCTAAAGAAAACGAGACAGAATGCCAGTCGGTCTTCACGCCGAGCGGGCTTCGCGTAAACTCAAAGGAAACGCATCGTCATCAACAACATCATCATCCAAACTTCGCGAAGCCTCGCTTTCCCTCTTAAACTCAGCCTTGACGGTGGACGCCGACGACGAATTGATGAAGAAAAAGACGGCTAACTACCTCGAATTTATTGACTCAACTTTCCTCATGAACGACGATAAAGACTGCTCTAAAGAGGTGGCGGAATGGCTATTGAACAGTAGTGATGAAGACGACGGTGATTTGACGTTCGAGAGATTCGTTCGCGCCTTATTTCGGCTGTATTGGCGTCTCCCTCAAAACGCTTCAAAACACAAAAAATCCGTCCTACTTGGTTTCAGTCGGTATTTCAACATCACCAAAAACGCATCGTTGCCGCGAGCGGCATCTGTTGTTTCGAACGTACTTTGCGAAGAAACGCGAGCATATTTCGTCGCATTTCTAGAGAAACTCGAAGATGTGCGTGCTGATGAAGCGTTGGAGCACGTATCTGCGGTTTCAATGCTTCTGTCCTTGTACGCGAGGGCGGAACACTTCCAGCAAACAAAAGATGACGATGACGCTAAAAATAGTAAGGTAGCACTGGTATTCAACGCTGCGATTGATGAAAATGCGCATTTGATGATACGACAATGTAAATGGATTCTTGATACAGTCATGAGAGATATAAAAGATGGCAAAAATGTATCAAACGTTGCTGCGTGTACAGATGTCGCCACGTTGATACAAAGACTGTTGAGGGATTTTTGTCAGTGCAAAGGTGCTGAAAAAGAAAAGAAGAACGTTAACAACACTGCGATTTTAAAAGAACGGATCGTATTGGATACACTTTTTGATGCTTTGGAATTCAATATTTTTGGCGGAACTTCCATTGGAACTGCGTTGGCGGTACATCTCTTTGATGAAATAAGCAATGACGATGCGAGTGAGGAGACCGCGATAAGTGAGCAAATCGCGGCTGCTTTTGGATTCTCTAGTACTCAACACGAAGATAGAACACATGTCAGCACTGCGAGCATATCGTCGCAGTTCAAGAATCGCTTAGAAAAGCAATCAAATCTTGCGCTCGCGCATTTTCTTAGAGGATTTGTTGTCACTCTTGCTCCGCAAGCGTTCTTGTCATCGACTTCTCATTTGGCTAGAGATGTTTTCTTTCCATTGATATTAACCATTTTAGAACGCTGTGAAGATCCGCACGCGATATTTCATGCAATAAATGCAATCACGACATTATTGCAGAGACTTATTGACGCAGAAATTTCTCGCGACGATTTTTTTTTTACTTTGCTTCGTCGCATTTCGCAGGCTCTTCTTTCGCGATGGGACGACATTAACACAACTGCTTCGACTACAAGAGAGATTGCGTCTGCGTTTGATGCTCTGTGCGATTGTGCTTTTGGGACTGACAAGAGAAATTACGACCCAAACGGCATGCGTTGGGGGCTAGAAACTTTTGAAAGCATACTAAATCTTACTTTTATCGTGAATGCGAATGGTGGTGCGAGGAAATCACGATTCAAACCGCTCTCCGCACTCGCAAAACGGCTTGGATCGCGCATCATAATGGAAATGCGACCGAGTATACTTTCAGATATATTAGACGCCATGTCAAAAGATGATTCTCTCGGTCCTTCCGCGTCGTGGTTTCTCATCGAGCTTTCGAAATCTTATCGAATCGAGGAAAGTTCATTTCCGATCAGCTGGAAGAGATGGTGGACTGACGCTTTGTTCCCATTTTTAATTCAGTCTGATGGTAAAAAAAGGAGAAGTGTTGCAACACATGCTCTGCCGATTGCTTTCCAAGAAGAGTGCGGTGGAGATTCATCTTTCGCTGCGGAGCTTGCTCGAGATGTTTTGAGTTTCGACGATGGAGGCGAAAGTTTCAGCTCTCATCTCAGAGCGGGCGCAATCGTTACAATCACAAGAGCAGCTCGAAACGCACAACTTTGCGATCAAAAAGTGTTTTGTCGCATTCGCAGCAAAGTTGTCAAAAGCGCAAACAACAAGAGGGAACGCAAAAAGAAACGAAAAGAAGCATTTTCAAAGGGCGAATCGATGCACCTAGGAACAAATAGTACATGCAGCTACGATGATGAAGAAGTTGAAGGGTCTTTTTTCGACGTTCCGCATTCGATGATTGAGACCGCGGCGTTGAGTATGTGCGAAATTTCGCGCACAGATGCTATGGAACTCTTGTGTTGGGAAGGGAAGGGAAGTTCTCAAACACTTCCAGGCACTCAGGAACTTGCATTATTGAAGCGGATATTACCGCATCATATGCGCGGGTATGTTTTCAATCCGATTTTGTAAAATTTCGTATAGCGCCGTGACGAAGATTTTTTCTGTTAAGTCGGCTGATTGACGAAGTCTTTGAACGGCGTCTTCCCTGAGGCTTCTTAACCTCCTACTCATTCTGAGCGCTGTTTTTTTCGTACGAGCACGTGAATGTAGCCTCGTATTTTTAGTCATTGACGTATTCTTTCTTTCTTGTCACATTTCTATACAAACAGGGAGAGTTCAGCGCAGATGAATTCGTTGCGATCTGCAATCTTGCGGTTATTTGATAGAATGCATTTCGGTTTGCTCAGAAAGAAATACATTGACGACGAGCATAGGATTGCATCTGAGGAGTTCATTAAATGGCTTTTGAAAAAAAGCGTGCATAACTTGTATCCTTCTGCCCCGTACGAGCGCAAGGCAACAGCAATAGAAATTTTGTTGTGCGCAACAAACGTGATGTCCTCGCTACAAACAGAAGAAATAGATAACGGTTATGCGAGAGTGCTTACTGAGGAGCTCTTGCAAAATCAAGATGCTACTCGTGTGTTGTTGAAAGCATCGCTGGATTCTTGGGACAGACTGAGAAAAAGTGCTTTTGATCTACTCAGTACTCTTCCTTCCCCGTTACCCGGCGTGGAAACGGGTGCTGCATTGTGCACGCACTTGATTTGGGCAAAAAACATGGTTTTATCTCCAATGGTGAAAGAATCAGACGCAGCAGCGTTGCAAATGCGCTTGTGGATCAAGAAATATGTATTTGAGTTGAAGTGGAATTTTTCGCTCGTTCCAGATGTCTTAGTATCAGTTCCTGCAAATTTAACTGACGTGCAGTCGCCTCCAGTCTTTTCTTTACTCGGTGAGTGTGGAAAATGCTTGTAATGAAGCTCTTTTTTTTCACTCGTTTATTTTGTTCAGTGATGCCGACTACATTGCTAGTACTGTATGAGTACACTACCAATTTAGTGTGCGATGAAACTTTGCACGTCAGCCTGAGAACTATGATTTCTTTCTTTTGATTACTTACGAGCGACATGCGAATGCATCAGTCCTCAATCAATATTACAAATGTATTGACCACATCCTTCTTTCCCTCTCGCAGATACTTTGAACGACTTTATAGAAGTTCAAGTTGAACTGGCAACCATTGATGCATTAGCCGCTTGTAAAAAATCCTTAGCTCACGGACCTTTACTCCTCG
>Ga0181560_10005154_pt1 | contig 11740 bp, 11 predicted proteins | sample 011ome_20_FD_133751 | JGI IMG/M metagenome (GOLD analysis project Ga0181560, IMG submission 133751) | Coastal salt marsh microbial communities from the Groves Creek Marsh, Skidaway Island, Georgia - 011509CT metaG (megahit assembly) | ecosystem: Environmental > Aquatic > Marine > Intertidal...
GCTCGCGCGAATGCTCACGAAGTGCATGCGCCATTTCGTGCCCAAGCACCGCGGCGATTTCATCGTCGCTCAACTTGAGTTGCTCAATGAGGCCCGAGTAAATCGCCATGCGCCCACCTTGCATGCACCACGCATTGAGTTGCTCGGAATCGATGACGTTGATCTGCCACTTCCATTTGAGTGCATCGGCTCGAAAGACGCCAACCCCTTTGACCAAGCGGTTCGTGATACCGCGAACCCGCTTGACAACCACTGCGTCTTTATTCAAAACCTTGTTTTTGGCCGCGTCTTTCAAGACATCTTGGTACGCGCGTGCCGCCATTTGGTCGACCTGCTCTGAGCCAACCAAAAGCAGCTGCTGCCGTTCAACGCCAACCTGACCTTGGCTCGTGGTAGAGCCGCATCCGGTCAAAGCGGCCAACAGGCTGAACGCAGCGAAGGGTTTTTGCCATTTTCTTGGCTTCATAAGCACTCCATCTCAGACGCTGAAGCCGCCATCTTAGCGGCCCTCCACGCCCAGCTTATTCGCCTCAGAGACCCTCTAAGCCCAGCTCTTGTATTTTGCGCGTGATGGTGTTGCGCCCAATGCCCAGCCTTTGGGCGGCTTCGACCCGACGCCCTCCGGTGTGAGCCAGCGCCGCTCGGATCAACTGTGTTTCTAGGGCCGCAGTCATATCTGCCCACACCTGATCGTCACCACGCTGCAGCCTTGACATGGCGTCTTGCTCGGCGCTCCAGACCCATTGGTCGGTCAAACGAACTTCTCCGCCATGCACGCGACCAGACTGAGAAGCCTCGGACCATTCGGCCTCGGTCTCCTGGGGATCACTTGCGCTGTCCTGTCCGGCATGCTTTGGCGCCGAGAATTCGGGCGGCAAATCCTTCACGTCAATGACTTGCGCTGGTGCCATGACCGTCAGCCAGTGGCACATGTTTTCTAACTGACGCACGTTGCCAGGGTAATCAAAGCGTTGCATGACCTGCAAAGCAGCCGATGAAATGCGCTTTGGCTCCACACCAAGTTGCTGCGCACTTTGCGCCAAGAAATGCACAACCAGTGGCTGCAAGTCTTCTAAGCGCTCTCGCAAACTCGGTAGACGCAAGCGGATGACATTGAGTCGGTGGAACAAGTCCTCCCTAAACTGCCCCAGCTTGACGCGAGCCTCTAAGTCTTGGTGGGTTGCAGCGATGACTCGCACGTTGGATTTGATGGCTTGGTGCCCACCCACGCGGTAGTACTGCCCGTCACTCAACACCCTGAGCAAGCGGGTCTGCAAGTCAAATGGCATGTCGCCAATCTCGTCTAAGAAGAGCGTACCGCCTTCTGCTTGCTCAAAGCGCCCTCGCCGAGTGGATTGGGCGCCTGTGAAAGATCCGCGCTCGTGTCCGAACAGTTCAGACTCGAGTAAATCCTTCGGAATGGCAGCGGTGTTGATCGCTACAAATTCACCGTGTGCGCGTGGCGAGTGTTTGTGTAGTGCACGTGCGACCAATTCCTTGCCCGTGCCGGATTCACCCGTGATCAAGACGGTGACATGGCTTTGGCTGAGGCGGCCAATGGCTCTGAAGACCTCTTGCATGACGGGGGCCTGCCCCAATATCTCGGTTACCTCACCAGTGGCTTGCTGCGATGCGCTCACAGCTTGACGCTCTTGCATAGCGCGCTTGACCAGCTCGACTGCCTTGGTGATGTCAAACGGTTTCGCAAGGTACTCAAACGCACCGCCTTGGAAAGCGGCGACCGCACTGTCTAAGTCTGAATACGCCGTCATGATGATGACCGGCAATTGAGGCCGACCTTCTTTGATTCGGGCCAACAACTGCAATCCAGAGTCGCCGGGCATGCGGATATCGCTCACCAGCACTTGGGGCAATTCTTCGGGCAACGCTGCGCCCAGGCCCGCCAATACCTCATTGGCGTGTGTGAAGCTGCGCGTGGGAATGCCTTCGCGTTGCAGGGCTCGCTCTAGAACAAAGCGGATCGACTGATCGTCATCGACAATCCAAATTGGGTTCATGACCATTCCCTTTTAAAAAATATGAATTGCGCTTCATGCCAATGGGATCAGAATGCGAAAGTCTGTGCGCCCAGGCGCACTGTCGCACTCAATCAATCCTTGGTGCTGTTGAACAAAAGTCTGTGCCAATGTCAGTCCCAAACCCGTGCCCCCATCTCGTCCAGAAACCAGCGGATAAAACAAGCGGTCCCGAATGCCCTCTGGCACGCCGGGTCCGTTGTCAATGACATGCAATTCCAGTGCCAACTTGTAGCGATCGGCGCCGAGGGTTACTTGCCGCGCGACACGGGTGCGCAAAGTGATCTGCGCCTCGCCCGAGGCACGCTTGGCCTCGTTGGCTTGGGCCGCGTTTTGAACCACATTCAAAACCGCCTGTATCAGTTGCTCTTTATCGCCGGTGAACTCGGGGATGGACGTGTCGTAGTCGCGTCTGATTTGAAGCCCCTTTGAGAACTCCGCCAGCACCAGCGTGCGCACGCGCTCTAGCACCTCGTGGATGTTCACGGGCTCATTGGCACGGGGCTTTCGGTGTGGCGCTAGCAGACGGTCGACCAATGTTTGCAAACGGTCGGCTTCATGAATGATCACTTGTGTGTACTCGCGCAAATCGCGTGAATCCAACTCAAGCTGAAGCAACTGGGCTGCGCCGCGAATGCCACCCAAAGGGTTTTTGATTTCGTGCGCCAAACCGCGTATGAGCTCTTTGTTTGCTTTGGCTTGATCGGTCAATTGCGCTTCACGCAACTGCCGCGCCCGCTGCTCAAGGGGCATGAGCTCCACGATCACCTCGCCGTTCTGCTCACCGCTAGAGATGGCAACGTGCACTGGTATGGCGTCTGCATAAGCCTCGTATCGGTGCAAGGTCGCGTCATAACGAAGCGCTGAAAACTTGTCGCCGCGGGCATCATGCAAAGCCTGTTCAAAAATACCAGGCTCTTCAAAAAGCGACGCGAAATCAGCGTCTTTGAGCACGCGACTCGAGACACTCAGCAGATCCTGGGCGGCGGCATTCATGTGTAAGACGCGTCCACGCACGCTCACGATGACCACCGCAGTGACCAGCAACTCCAATGCAGAGAATCGATTTTTGGGCATCAGGCAAACATCAAAAAAAAGGGCGACCAGCGGCCGCCCTTTGTCGAAAACGACCCAATGAAATTACAGGCTGTAATACATGTCGAATTCGATGGGGTGGGTGGTCATGCGCATGCGCGTAACCTCTTGCATCTTCAACTCGATGTAGGCGTCGATCAAACCATCTGTGAACACACCGCCCTTGGTCAAGAATGCACGGTCTTGGTCCAAAGCTTCTAGGGCTTGATCCAAGCTGTGGCAAACCGTTGGCACCAATGCATCCTCTTCAGGAGGCAGGTGGTAGAGGTCCTTGGTCGCGGCCTCTCCGGGGTGAATCTTGTTCTCAACGCCGTCCAAACCTGCCATCAACAGTGCTGAGAAGCACAGGTATGGGTTGGCCATTGGATCAGGGAAGCGTGCCTCGACACGGCGAGCCTTGTCGCTGGCCACGTGAGGAATGCGGATGGAAGCAGAGCGGTTGCGGGCGCTATAGGCCAGCTTGACGGGTGCTTCAAAGCCTGGAACCAAGCGCTTGTAGCTGTTGGTTGAAGGGTTGGTGATGGCGTTCAATGCACGGGCGTGCTTGATGATGCCGCCGATGTAGTACAGCGCAAAATCACTGAGGCCTGCATAGCCATTGCCAGCAAACAAGTTTTTGCCGTCTTTCCAAACCGACTGGTGCACGTGCATACCCGAGCCGTTGTCGCCGACCACAGGCTTGGGCATGAAGGTGGCGGTCTTGCCGTATGCGTGTGCCGTGTTCCAGACCACATATTTCAGGACCTGTGTCCAGTCCGCACGCTCAACCAAGGTCGAGAACTTGGTGCCAATCTCGTTTTGACCTGCACCAGCAACCTCGTGGTGAAACACCTCGACAGGGATACCCAGCTGCTCGATGACCATGACCATCTCAGCGCGCATGTCTTGCATGCTATCCACTGGAGGCACTGGGAAGTAGCCGCCCTTGACGGTAGGACGGTGGCCTTTGTTGCCGCCGTCAAACTGGGCGCCACGACTCCATGAGGCCTCGTACTCATCGATTTTGACAAAGCTGCCAGACATGTCGGCGTCCCAGCGCACGTTGTCAAACACAAAGAACTCAGGCTCAGGGCCAAAGTAAGCGGTGTCGCCGAGGCCAGAGGCCTTGAGGTAGGCTTCTGCGCGCTTGGCGACAGAGCGGGGATCGCGCTCATAGGCCTTGCCGTCGCCTGGCTCAACCACGTCACATTGCAAGAACAATGTGGTTTCGTCGTAGAAGGGGTCGATGTTGGCGGTGTTGGGATCGGGCATCAACAACATGTCCGAGGCTTCAATACCTTTCCAGCCGGCGATAGATGAGCCGTCAAAGGCGTGGCCTTCACTAAATTTTTCTTCATCAAAGGCTGACAAAGGCACGGTCACGTGCTGTTCTTTGCCTTTGGTATCGGTGAAACGAAAATCAACGAATTTCACTTCGTTGTCTTTCACCATTTGCATCACGTCAGCGACGGTCTTGGCCATCAGAATCTCCTAAGCAGGTTGAATGAAATACAGACGGGTTCAAATTAGCAGGTTCTGTGCCAAACTTGAATTTTGAATACATCACTGACCAATGCCCTCGCAACAGCCGTTGCAGTGGGCCCAAATCAGCAACTCGCATATTTTAGAGCCGCGCTCAAATCATGAGCGAGCACCAATTGAGTGCGGCCTCTTGATTATGCACTTTTATGGTGCGTCAAGGCACCAATTCAGGGCCAACGGGCACCCCCATTCGCGCCAACCCCTCGGTCATGAACGAGAACGCGGCATCCACAGCGTCAGCTGGCCCCTTCACGCCCAGCTCAACATGCCGGCCATGCACCGGATGATTGACGCTAGGAAGGCTGAAAACCTTGATATCAGAAAACTGTTTCTCGATGTCGACCATCAGTGGCGTTAAGGTCCCCTCAATTGCGCCATAGACGACCAAAGAGCGCTCAGCCCACGTGTCGGCATGAAAGTGCTTTGCATAGTCTTGATCCAGCACGGACTCAATCATCGGCCATGCCATCACTGGGAAACCCGGAACAAAATGCACCGTTGCGCCTTTTTCGCCTCGACAAGTAAACCCAGGAATCTTGTTGTACGGGTTGGGAATAATATGCGCGCCATGCGGAAACACACCCATGTTTAAGCGGTGTTGATTGTCTGGTGATAGGGGGTCAAATTCTGTGCCCTGCTCTTGTGCCACATCCTTCATGCGCTCGATGATCAGGGCCTTCGCCTCGGGGTGCAGGGCCAACGGCTGCGCCAACGCTGCCCCCGCGCATTGGCGGGTGTGGTCATCTGGCGTGGCGCCTATGCCCCCGAACGAAAAGACCACGTCTGTGCCAGAAAAAGCCTCGCGCAACGCCTGAGTCAAACGCTCGGGATCATCACCCAAATAGCGCGCCCAACTTAGCCTCAGGCCACGCTTGTAGAGCATTTCAATGAGCTGGGGCAAATGCTTATCTTGGCGACGACCGGACAAAATTTCGTCACCAATGATGATGGCTCCTACGGTCAAAGTCATGTGTGCTTTCTTCGTGTTGACTGATCGGTCACGTCAGTGATCAGCTCCGGGTTTGCTAAAGGGGGAACGTTTTGGGACGGGCGGCTTTCCTCTTCGCGCAGCAGCTGCAAGGCGGCGAGTGAAAAGTGGGTGAACCAAAGCGATGAAAACGAAAAAATCAGTGTGTAAATCCAAACCGTCAACGGCACCAAAATAGGCGCCAATGCGATGAACATCGCGCCCGTCGCCCACAACATGCTCGGCAGTGCGCCGACATAGCCCGTGGCTACACCCATGGCCCAAAGTTGGGGGCGGTAGCGAGCCAGCAGTTGGTCACGCTCGTTCTCGCTTGCGACATCGGCCAGCGCGTCATTCGCAAACACCCGATAAGTCAACCAACCCCAAATGAGCGGAGGCAACAAAAATGCCAGCGGAGGAAATAGCCACAGCGGGAGGCTGACAAACATGATCAACAACGCCAAAACAGTTGACGACACAGACCACCAAATACTCTTCAAAAGAGATGCCTTGACCGACTGCTCCATCTGAGGAAAACGCCGCTCCAAAACCCACTTTGCCATCAAAGGACTCATGAAGACCGAGACCATGAGCAGCGACGCGATCACCACCAACGGACTGGCGACCAAAAGCACAAAAAGCGACGCAAAAACAGCGGTCAACCCGTCCCAACCCCAGCCCTCAAGCCATGAAAGCAGGGATTGCATGAAGCCCATGGACTGCAGACCGTTTTGCACCCACGCCACTGCATCGCTCCAAAAGAAATAACCGAGCACCAAGGTTGCTATGGTCATCAACACCAATGGGGTCAGCGACAGTGCGATCACACGCGGGATCAGCAAATACCCAAATGCTCGCCAAAATGAATCGAGAATCAAACGCATGGTCGTCTCACAGTCGCTTCTTATTTGAATGAATCAAATCCCGACGTCCACCGGTTTCGGGGCCACAATGAAATGCTCACGGTAGTGCTCTAGCTCGTCAATAGACTCGAGCACATCAGCCAATGCGGTGTGCGCCTGCCCCTTCTTGAAGCCTTGATAGACCTCGGGGCGCCATCGCCTCGACAACTCTTTGAGTGTGCTGACATCGATGTTTCGGTAGTGAAAGTAGCCCTCCAACTGAGGCATGTACTTCACCAAAAAACGCCTATCTTGCCCGATCGTGTTGCCGCACATGGGCGAGGCGCCTTTGGGCACATATTGGCGGATGAAGTCCAGTAACTGAGCTTGCGCAGCCGCTTCATCCAACGTGCTTTGTTTGACTTTCTCGATCAGTCCACTGCGCCCGTGGGTGCCTTTGTTCCAAGCATCCATACCGTTCAGCACCTCGTCGCTTTGGTGGATCACCAGCACGGGCCCCTCAATCCTGGGTGTGAGCTGCGGCCCGGTGATCACGATAGCGATCTCTAGGAGCCGCTCATTTTCTGGGTCTAGTCCGCTCATTTCGCAATCCAACCAAATCAGGTTTTGATCGCTCTTTTTCAGTTCAATGGGTGCAGATACAGTTGAATTCATGCCCTGATTGTCGCTGATCGCGCGACGCAAACCATGACATGGTGGACAATTCACACATGGACACACTTATTTCTAATTGGACCTGGGTTTTTGTTGGGCTGGTGACCTTGAACCTCGGGTTGCGGGGCTGGCTGGACACGCGCCAAGCCAGGCACGTGCAGACGCACCAACGCACGGTACCTCCAGCGTTTCAATCGTCAATTTCAATCGATGAGCACCAAAAGGCAGCGCACTACACGATCGCGAAGCTGCGCGTGGGCTTCGTTGATTTGATTTGGGGCTTGGCTTGCTTGCTGGCTTGGACGTTATTGGGGGGCTTGCACCACTTAAACCAAACCCTGTTGCACGCGTTGGGACCGGGGTTGCTGCAGGGCTTGGCCTTGATGGCTTCATTTGCGCTGATCCAGACGCTGCTAGACCTCCCGCTGGCATGGTGGCGCACTTTTCGCACCGAGGCGCAGTTTGGGTTTAACCGCACCACCACCGGCCTTTGGCTCGTCGACTTGCTCAAAGCTGGGCTCATGGGTGCACTGATCATGGGCCCAATGGCCACTGTTGTTTTGCTGATCATGGACAGCAGCACACTGTGGTGGCTGTGGGTATGGGCCACTTGGGTTGCGTTCAGCCTGCTGATGATGGTCATCTACCCCACCTGGATTGCCCCGATTTTCAACCGCTTTCAAGCACTCGATGACCCAGAGTTGGCAGCCGATGTGGCACAGCTGATGTCGCAATGTGGTTTCCAGTCGCAAGGCATATTCGTGATGGATGGGAGCCGTCGCAGTGCGCACGCCAACGCCTACTTCACCGGCTTGGGTCGGGCCAAACGCGTGGTGTTTTTCGATACCCTCTTGCAGCAACTGAGCCGCGAAGAGGTGCTCGCCGTCTTGGCCCACGAGCTGGGGCACTTCAGTCGTGGCCACATCCCCAAACGCATGATCAAAATGTTCGCCAGTGCTGCAGTGGCCTTGGCCGCATTGGCTTATCTGGCCGAACAGCCTTGGTTCTATGCAGGGCTGGGTGTGCTGCCTCAACTCGACGGCAGCAACAGTGGTTTGGCATTGGTTCTCCTGAGCCTCACCGCGCCGCTATTGGGCTTGCCGCTGGCGCCCTGGACCAGTGGCAGCTCTCGTTCAGACGAGTTCGAAGCAGATGCGTATGCCTGTCAAAAAACCGATGCCAATGCGCTGGCTAGCGCGTTGGTCAAGCTCTACAAAGACAACGCCACCACCTTAACGCCAGACCCGATCTACACCCGGTTCTTCTACAGCCACCCGCCTGCCCTAGAGCGCCTCAGCCACATCAGGGCGAGCGCCACATGAAACACCATCGGTCACCAAGCGAAAGGGCTGAGGACACCCAAATCGGACTCGTCATCGCAAGTTTTGGCAGACATGTGTTGGTCGAAGACACAGCCGGTAATGTGCGCATCTGCCACCCCAAAGGCAAACGCAACGAAGCCGTGGTGGGCGACAAAGTCATGTGGCAAGCCAGCGAGGATGAGGGGCGCATCATGGGCATAGAGCCCCGCACCAATTTGTTGTTTCGGCAAGACGAGTTGAGAACCAAGTCATTCGCGGCCAACTTGGATCAGGTGTTTTTATTTTTAGGCGCCACGCCTGAGTTTTCAGAGCGGCAACTCGGGCGAGCCCTGATCGCATGTGAGGCGGCACATATTCAACCGTTTGTGATACTGAACAAGGCCGATTTGGAGCCGCAGTTTTCACGCAATTGGGAGCGCCTAGAGCCTTACCGCAGGATGGGATACAGCACACTCAAGCTTTCCCTAATGGCAGGTCAACAGCAAGGGATAGAGACACTGCGCGATCAACTCGAGGGCAGGGTCACGCTGGTGCTGGGTCCATCGGGTGCTGGCAAAAGCAGTTTGATCAACCAATTGCTACCCGAGGTCAACGCGCACACCCAACAAATTTCACAGGCCCTGAACAGCGGCAAGCACACCACGACTCGCACCACCTGGTACTGGCTGGATGATCAACGCCAGGGTGCCGTGATTGACTCGCCTGGTTTTCAAGAGTTTGGGCTTCAACACATCCAAGTGAACCAGCTGGCCTCGTTGATGCCCGACCTTGCGGCGCACACAGGCTCATGCAAATACCACAACTGCACCCATCGAACCGAGCCCCAATGCCAGGTGCGCGCAGCCCTGAGTCAACCAGAGGACGGCGCCCCTGAAATTCACCCGGCTCGCTATCAAATGTATCTAGAGTGGTACGAAGAACTCAGCCAACCACCGAGGTATTGAGAGCCACCGACGGCTCTTCAGGTGAGCCCGGACTACAGCCAGGCTAGCAGTGTGTTCATGCCAATGGCAGCCCATACGGCTCGTGCGGCCAAGCGCTCAAGCATGTCCGCTTGCACGAATGGCTCGTCTGTTGGCGTGCTGCCGATGGCGGCGTTCAGGCCATGTTCCCACAGCGTTTCGTGGCGCTCGTTCCAGCGGGGTGCTTGGTCTAACCACACTTCAAAAACTGCATCAAAGCGCCCAACCATAGCAAGCAGCAGCAACCCCATGCGCGTCATCAAGGCATCAATGAATGACCACACCCGAGTCGCCCACTGTTGCACATCTTCATCGGCTTCGGCGGGTTGTATCACCAAGCCATGGCATCGCTCTCGCACACAGACATAAGCCACTATCAACAAAACGGGCACGCCCAATACCTGTCCCACCATAAGCACCAACAACGGGGCCAATACATCGTGCAACACAGCTTGAGCGCGCTCACGCATCGATGGCTCGGAAGATCTGCCCTGTGATTCGGCAGCCCATTCGCTGGGCGCTAGCTCATCAGAGAACACCGTCAAACGCCCCCAACCCAGAGCGAAATAAAAAACAACAGCCTGCAAAAGCCAACCCACAGCACCGTCAAACCACGAGACCAGCCACTGCAATAGAACTCCAGGGAGCAACACAGCCAAGACCCAACGAGCGCGAATTGCCCCGCCCTGCTCAGCAGCTGGGCGATCTATGACCCAATCAAACCAGCTTCGCATCAAGCGACGCAACCCGTCGCTCCATACCCCTGGAGCCAGCTTTTCGGTTAAGGCCGCAAACCACAGCGCCGTCCATTCCATCAATTCACTCCTTGGACAGACAGCATTCGGTAGAAATTTCTCAACATGGCTGCCGTCGCCCCCCAAATATAGTGGCTTCTCACGCCATCGTGGTAGGAAATAGACCACCAAGTGAGCTCCTTTTGATCAATTTGCACGCGGTGGGTCTTGTGATTGGCGGCAGACATCAAAAAACGCAGAGGAACCTCAAAGACAGACTCGACCTCAGTGGGGTTGGGCCGCCACAACACAGGCGGCTGGACCACGGCAACAACAGCTGTCACTGAATAGCCGCTACCCGTGAAATAAGGCGGCAGCTCGCCAACCACATCAGCGCCAGCGGGCTCCAAACCCACTTCTTCTTGAGCCTCTCGGAGGGCAGCAGCGATCGCACCGCGGTCTTCCTCATCAATTTTGCCGCCGGGAAAAGCGACTTGCCCGGCGTGTGCACGCAAATGTGGCGCGCGATGCGTCAATAACACCATCAATTCATCACGTTGGACCAAAGGCATCAACACCGCGGCGGGCTTGACGCCCTGAACTTCGTCCCAGCGACGCTCTCGCACGACCTCAGGCTGCCAAGGCAATGAGGCAGCAAAATGTTCGCGCAACCCATGCGCGGTCAATCGGTGCGGAGGAACCTCCGAGTGCGGCATCGGAGCATCCTGTGCGGGAACCTCGTGGGGCTCGACGCCGAGCAATTCTTTCAAGCTGGCCATATGGAAATTGTGCCGTTCTTTTGTTCTATGCAATGCGCCGTGGCGACAAACTCAGCCGCCACCTTTAAAGCCATTGGCCATGGCAAAAAAAAGCCGCTGAATCAGCGGCTTTTTGTCTTCTGCTTGGCAATCAGCGAGGGAAGCTGTTGGCCTTGGCGCCCAACTTCTCGGTGATGCGTGCAGATCGACCACTGCGCTCACGCAAGTAGTACAGCTTCGCGCGGCGCACATCACCACGGCGCTTCACTTCGATCTTGGCGATGCGGGGGCTGTACAAGGGGAATGTACGCTCAACACCCTCGCCATTGGAGATTTTGCGAACGATGAAGCTGCTGTTAGCACCACGATTGCGACGTGCAAGCACAACGCCTTCATAAGCCTGCACACGAGAGCGCGTGCCCTCTACAACGCTCACACTGACGACCACGGTGTCGCCCGGGGCAAAGTCGGGGATGGTTTTGTTTAAACGAGCAATTTCTTCTTGCTCAAGTTCTTGGATCAAGTTCATGGTTTCCTCTTCGAGATCATGCCTGCGCCTTTGGTGTTTTTGCAGTCCATCGCGAATCGACGAACGCTCATATGGTGGCCAAACAGAGGATCAGCCCAACATTATAGCTTGGATCCAAGCTTTTGGGCCAGCTCTGAGAGCAGCGCCTCATCGGCAGGCGTCAAAAGGTCTTGCTCCCGGGCCGCGTCTATGAGCTCTGGCCTAGAAGTCAATGTTGCCCGCAGGCTGCTTTGCCTTCTGAAGGCACGTATTTTTTGATGGTGGCCGCTCAGCAGCACATCAGGTACGCCTATTTCACC
>Ga0181560_10005164_pt1 | contig 11726 bp, 9 predicted proteins | sample 011ome_20_FD_133751 | JGI IMG/M metagenome (GOLD analysis project Ga0181560, IMG submission 133751) | Coastal salt marsh microbial communities from the Groves Creek Marsh, Skidaway Island, Georgia - 011509CT metaG (megahit assembly) | ecosystem: Environmental > Aquatic > Marine > Intertidal zone...
CATCGTTTTTCTCACATCAAGTGGTGTTATCTTCTTAAATATACTGATGATATACATTGCGAGGAACAATTCTTCTCACTGTGGCGATGTCATTCATGGCGTTCCGGCGATGCCATGGCCGCGCGAACACGCCGACCCGAGACGTCTGGCAAAAATATTTAGCCGTGCGAGAAATTTTTCCACCTGAAAACGTCAAAATGTGTCGTCCATTGTCGTCGTCGGCGCCACGCGCGACGGTGGAAAAATGCGACATCGCGCAGCAAGATGACAGACAAAGTTTCCAATAATGATGTCTTGAATCGATCCAGGGCCTCATGTTGGACCAGATACCGCCAAGTTCACGGCTACCGCGCCGGTCACGCCGAGTTTTCGAGATATCGAGTTGACGAGTTTTTCGTCGGGTTTTCGAGCCTCATAACAGGTCGCGAGTCGGCGACTGGAAGGGAGACTCCAAGGAAGGTACCGCGCGTCGCACACCCATGACGCGCGCGCTCGGCCTCGCGCTCGGCCTCGCACCGACGCGCCGGGACCCTCCGCGTCGCGCGCGCGCGTCGTCGCCGCGACCTCGCGTCGACGTCCGCGCGTGCCTCCGCTGCCGAAGGCGCGCGGCCGCGACGACGACGACGACGACGAAGGGCGATGAAGGGCGAGAGCGACGACGTCTCCATCTCTCGTCGCGGGGGCGACGCCTCGATCTCCCGCGCGCGCCGCCTCTGCCGACGCCGTGCCGCGGCGCGAACGACGACGACGCGGACTCGGCGCGCGCGTCCTCGTCCTCGTCGTCGTCGTCGTCGTCGTCGTCGTCCGACGCGGAGGACGACCCCGCGGACGCGCCGCTCACGCGCGTCGCGCTCGCGCTCATTCGATTCTACCGGACGCAGATCTCCCCGCTCACGCCGCCGTCGTGCCGGTTCGTGCCGACGTGCTCGTCCTACGCCGTGAGCGCGTACAAAAAGTACGGGCCGTGGCGCGGGTTCGCGCTCACCGCGTGGAGGATCCTGCGGTGTAACCCGCTGGGGGGGAGAGGGTACGACCCGCCCGTCTGGGAGAAGTTTCCCGTCGGGTTTCGCGCAACCGCCGGTCCCGACGACGACTAGACCGACCCGACGGCCGACGTCTTCGCGATCGATCGATCCATCCATCGATCGATCCAGTCGTCGTTTGGATTCAACCGGACCGGACGGTCGGGGACGAACGGAACCGAACACGTCGGGGTACAGTACCCTCACGTGGATCGCGCGGACGGACGTAGCGTAGCAATGATAAGATATAGATAGCGTTAAACACCACAGCCCCGAGCGAGCGCGACGCGCCGTCCCCGCCCGTCGCGCCTCGCCTCGCCTCGCCGCTTCGTCGCGCCACGGCAAGTAGTCGTCGCGTCACGGCGAGTACGCGTCGAGCTCGCTCGCCGCGTACCCGTCCACCTCCTCCCGCCCCGGGTGCGTCGCCTCCTCCGCCGCCGTCATCTGATCGATCTTCTCCATGGCGACGTCCAGCCGAGCGTTCGTCTCCTCCACGGTCCGCGCGACGTGCATGACGTCCGCGCGCTCGATGCTCGAGATGTGATCGCGGAGGTTCAACAGGAGATTCTTGAACCCGGCGAGGTACGCGCTGACGCGTCGTCGGTGAAACTCCACGGTGACGTGCGTGTCGCTGACGTCCACCTGAGAGCCGTTCCATACGAAGCGACGTCGGGGTGGAGTTGAAAGGCGTCAGAAGCGGAATTGAAAGGCGTTGAGGGAGGTGTGTCGGGATTGTGAGCGAGGGACCCTGGGCGGAGAGATGCGCCGGGAGAGAAAGTCCTTAAGAAACGGCGTTCACCACGCCGACGCGGTCGTACGGGGACCGGTGTGAGATGGGACGCGCCTGGACGAGGTTCCCCGGCACGCCTGGGGTGGACACGTTTCGCACGCCGCCGCCGACAGAGCCGTTCGGCGACGTCACCGTCGCCGCCGCGAACGCGGCGTCCACGTCCAGCGCGCCGCCACCGGTCGTCGTCGTCGGCGGCGGCGGCGGCGACCGCGCGGCCATCGCGGCGTACCCCGCGCCCGCGAACTGCCGCCGCGCCGTCGCCGGCCCCGCGCCGAGCGCCGCCGTCCCGCGCGGCGGCTCCGGGTCCTTCTCGTCCAGCGTCCGCTGCAGCCGCTCGATGGGGGAGTCTGGTCCATCCACGGGGGAGGACGACAGGAGCATCTCGAGCCGGTCGAGCATCGGCGACGTCGGCGAGTCCGGATCCGCGCGCTTCCTCGCGTGATACCGAGACTCGGCTGGCATTGATGAATCCGCGTTCGCCGTGTAACCCCCCTCGGACGGGGAGTACGGGCGCCGCGGCTGCTGGCTTCCTCCCGCGCCGGCCCGCTCGTCGTAGGAATCGTTCGCGGGTTCGTACCGGTCGCGGTCCCGGATCGCGGCCGGGTTCATCGACGGGCCGCCGGGCCCGCTTCTGCCGTCGGCGTCGGTGAGGTCGGTCGCCGCGGGGTCCATGCCGAGGTCCGTCGCGAGCGCGTATCGCACCGCGGGGAGGTGAATGAACCTGTTGAACTGCTCTTTGAACGCCGGGGATCGCTCGCGGACTTTCTTGCCCCAGTCCTTGAACGCGATGCCGTTCTTTTGAAGTATGCCGGTCGCGATGCATTCGCTCAGCGCGCTCGTCGGGTCCTCCGCGAAGTCCTTCACCGCGCGGAAGAACGCGCGCCACCCGCCGAAGTCGATCTGGAAGAGCTCCTCGAACGGCGCGTTGTTGTGCACGAGCTCGACGTAGACGAGGCGGACTTTGTCGATGCCGCCGTCCGCGGGGACGTCGGCCTGCTTCTTCTTGCCGATGCCCCCGGACCCCATGGTCTCCGCGGCGTCGGACGGGGAATTGAGAATTCCAATTCCTCGATTTAGGCGCGCTCGCGGCTCCGCTCGACCCGCGATGCCTCCTCGACGCGCGCCTCCGCTCCGCCGCCGGGCCCCGGCGCGCGCGAAAAGAAAACTCGCGTGCGGTCCCTCGCTCGTGCGCTCCGGACGGCGCGCGCGTGCGGACTGGCCTTCCCGCGCGTCTTCGCCACGATTCTCTTTTCAGCAGAGGACGTCGCGCGAATGTTGACCGCGAAGGCCGCGGTTCCGAACCCATCGCGTACGATTCGTACGAGTGAACAGTCAGAAAAGTAGACGCGAGCTGTACTTTCGCACCGCGCGCGGCGGTTTCTCTCCCCGCGACGCGAAAAACGCTTCGCCTTCGATCGTCGACCGACGTCCGTCGCGCGCATCTCTCCCCGCGCGCGCGCCGCGCCCGCGACGGAATCGAACTCGAACTCGCTCGCATCGCATCGCATCGCGTCGCGTCGCGTCGCCGCCGTCGAGCGACGCCGCGCGTCGTCGCGCCGTCCGCCCGCCCGCCCACCCGTCCGCGCGCTCCCCGACGTCGCGTCCGATGCCGCCGACGTCGAAGCCGAAGTCGCCCAAGTCGCCCCCGCCCGCGATCGGGCACGACGTCCCGCCCGACGTCCTCGCGCAGATCGAAGCTCGCGCGGGCGCGAGCGTCTCCGACGTTCCCCCGGAGCTCGTCAAGTTCGCGGTCGAGAAGAGCAAGCGCGCGGGGAACGACGCGATGCGACGAGGCGCGCACCGCGAAGCGATCGCGGTGCGACGACGCGACGCGTTCACGTTCGTTCGTTTTCGTCGACCGAAAGGATCCTTTCCCTCCCTCCTCCGAACGACGCCGCCGCCCCGCCCCGACGCGACGACTGACCTCCCTCCGATCGTCATCGCGTCACGTCGCCGTCCGTCCATCAGATGTACACGCAGGCGATCGCCGGGGACGCGACGGACGCGACGCTGCGCTCCAACCGCAGCGCCGCCTTTCTCGCGATCGGCGACGTCGAAGCCGCCATCGAGGCGCGTTCTATTTCCACGCCGGTCCCCACACGACCGCGTCCGCGCGGTGCACGCCGTTCATTATTAAGGACTTTTCTTTCCGGCGTTCGTTTCTCTCCGCCCAGGGTCCCACGCTTTTAATCCCGACACACCTCGACGCCTTTCAACTCCTCCGCCTGACGCGTTTCGACTCCGCCCCGACGTCGCCTCGCGCGGACCCTCCCTCGACCCCGAGGACAGGACGCCGCGCGGTGCGTCCAGATGGACGACGCGTGGGCGAAAGCGCACTACCGCCTCGGGTGCGCGCTGACGGCGTACGGGGAGTACGCGCTCGCGGAGAGGTCGTTCGAAGCGGCGCGGAAGATCGCGCCGGGGGACGCCGCGGTGCGAGAGCGGCTCGCCGCCGCATCGGGTGCGTGTGATTTTGGTTTTTCACCCACGTCTTTTGGTTTTTCACCCACCCCTTGGGTTCAATGTTTGATCGCGTCCCCTTTCAACTGACCGATGAATCCATCGAATCGCCCGCGTCGTCAGAGCTCGCGGCGGATGAACGCGAACGCGCCGAGGCGCAGGTGTACGCGACGCGACGCGACCTCGCGCGACGGCTGAAGGACGCGAGGAACGCGGACAGGAAGGAGATGATGGAGACGGGGTGGAAGCAGCAGATGCAAGGTGCGCGCGTCGCGCGTATGTACAGTAGTGTCGGAGAAGAAAGTGTCGGACGAGAAAGTGCCGCTCGCGCCGCCCCGTCCCTCGTCCCCCGTCGACGATCGACGTTCGATCGACGCCGACGCCGACGCCTCGCCTTCCTCCTTTCCTCCTTTCCTCCGCAGGCCCGGACTGGGACGCGAGCGACTACGAGTGGCGCCCGACGTTCTTGCCGCTGATGCGCGCGAGGAAGCTCGACGCGAAAAAGTTCTTGAGCGACCGACGCCGAGCCGGGATGCTGCGATTCGCCGCCGCCGTCGCGGAGGTGCGTTCTATACACTGGTCCCCATACGACCGCGTTCGCGTGGTGAACGCCATTCCTGAAGGACTTTTCCCGGCGCCTCTCGACGCCCACACCACGGTTTCAATCCCCGCCCTCGACGCCTTTCAACGCCAACTGACGCCTTTGAACTCCACCCTGACGTTCGCTTGTATGGAACGATCCTGAGCTCGACGCGATCAAAAGAACCCTCCCAACGTTGGACGACGCGCCTCGTCTCGCCGCGTACGCCAGAGCGGTCAAGCGCGCGTGTCCCGACAAGCGAATCGTATCCGTCGCGAACGGCGCGTGCGGGGTGCTTCCCATGATGGCCGCGTCGGCGGGCGCGACGAGGGTGATCGTCGTCGAGCGGAACCGCTTTTGTTACCGCGCGGCGAAGCAGTGCGTTCGGAGCAACAGAGAGAGGCTCGGCGACGCGTTCGATCGAATCACGCTGCTCGATCAAAAGCTCGAGACGTGCCGCTTGAAAGCCGACGACGCGCCGCTCGAGCTCGACGAGACCGCCGGTGACGACGCCGGGGCGCTTCCGCCGCCGCCGCTCGCGACGATCGACGCGCCCGCCGACGTCTTCCTCACCGACCTCTTCGATCACAACGCCGGGCTCGGGCTCGGCGTCCTTCGCGCGATCGACCACGCCAGGGACCGCGGCCTCGTGACCCCGGACGCGGTCTGCGTCCCGGGGTCGATCACGGTGAATGCGGCGCTGTTGAGCCTGCGGATGGAGACCGTCTCCGGGTTCGACGTGAGCTCGCTGAACGCGTACCGGTGGCACCCGCAGGCGGCGCGTTTGCTCGAGCTCGCGCGGGAGCCGCATCTGTTGTTATCGGACGTCTTCGAGGTGACGCGCGTGGACCTGACGCGGCGGCTGAGGGAGAAGGAGAATGATAAGGAAGACGACGAGGAGGAGGAGGAGGAGGGGAAGAAGAAGAAGAACTCCGGCGGCGGGAAAGCGGCGTGGGAGGACGATTTCGAGGTGCGCGTCCCGGTCGTCGCGGACGGCGCGTTCAACGCCGTCGCGTTTTGGTTCGAGTGCGACCTCGGCGGCGGCGAGGTCCTCCGCAGCGTCGCGCCGCCGTGGGGGGGCACCGGCACCGGCACCGCGGAAGGAGGAGGGGACGATCAGGAACCTGCTGCGACGAAAAAACGGTCGGATGATACGCGTTACTTCGACGCGGACTCGTTCGGCGTCGCCGTGCAGTACCTCGACGAGACCTTCGTGGACGCCTCCGAGACCATCTCTCTGCGCGTGCGAAGGGATAAAGACCAGGTGTTCTTCACGTCCACGCCCCCGCCGACGCGCCCGCGGCACGCGCACATCCCGCAGTGGCACTACGACATGCTCCACGACGCCGGGCGGAACGAAGCGTACGACGCCGCGATTAAGACGGCGGTGACGGCGACCAAACGTCGCCTCGGCGGTCGATGCGAGGTGCTCGACTGCGGCAGCGGCAGCGGCCTCCTCTCGATGATGGCCGCGCGCGCGGGCGCGACGCACGTCACCGCGGCGGAGCGCGACGGGCACATGACGGACGCGGGCGAGGAGAACGTCTGCGTGAACGGCTTCGCGGGCGTCATCACGTGCGTGAACCGAGACACGCGGTACATGTTCACGTCTCAGAGCCCGGGTTTGGAGCCAAAGTTTGGTCTCAAGCCGGACGGCGCCAAGCCGGAGATGGAACGGCTCGCGGATCTCATGGTGTTCGAGGTCTTCGACAGCGGTCTCATCGGCGAGGGCGTGTTGCACGCGCTCGCGTTCGCGCGGCATCGGCTGCTGACGACGGACGCGGCGCTCGTGCCCGCGAGGGCGACGATCTTCTGCCAGCCGATCGAGATGCGCTTCGGCGAGCTCTCCGTCGAACTCAACGTCGGCGACGGAGAGGGGAACGACGCCTCCGACGCTACGACTTTTTCGTCCGACACTATGAGTACGACGACCATGACGTACGACATGTCGCAGGCGAACCGGTGGCGGTGGCGCAAAGACTACGAGGGCATCAACCTCGAGCGCGAGAGGCACGCGAAGCGGTGGACGCCGCTCGCGCCCCCCGCAGAGGCGTTTTCGTTCGACTTCAAAGCCGTCACCGCGGAGACGCTGAGACCGGAGGCGATGGACGTGACCTTTCAGATCGACCGCCCGGGCGTGTTCAACGCGATCGCGTTCTGGTTCGAACTCCATCTGAACGACGACGTGCGCGTGAGCACGTCCCCGCACGACGGCACGAAAGGCCAGACGTGGCAGCAGGCGGTGCAACATCTCGAAGAGGTCGAGGTGACGCCGGGCGACGCGGTGCCGTTGATCGCGACGCACGACACGTACGGCGTCGCGTTCGAGGTGAACGACGCGAAGTTCCCGGACCGCGCGACGCGACGCACGGGCGTGCCGCTGTACGACCCGACGTGGGCGGTCGCGCACGAGGGCATCAAGAAGATCACCGACGACATCGCGAGGGCCATCGTGCAGAGTCCGATCGAGTACAGAGCGGCGGCGGAAGCCGCCGTCGCCGCGGGCGCGAGGCCCGGCGACCTCGGGCTCGAGACGGACGTCGGCGCGGAGTACTGCCTCAGGATGATGGCGTGACGGGCGGGGGTTATGTGGTGAAGGAAGAGAGAGAACGGCGTTCGGTTCGTTTCGGTTCGGTTCGGTTCGGTTCGTTTCGTTGCGTCTGCGCGGGTCGCGTTCTATGTAAAAATCAATTCGGATCCGGCTATGTCGCTCGACGCCAACTCTCCACCCTCCCTCCTCGACGCGCGCATCAAATCACGCCGTCTGCATGCCCCACCGCTCAGCGAACTTCTTCGTCTCCGCCGCGACGTCCTGCCCCTTCTTCGCCATCCGCTCTTGCTTCCACTTGGGCACGAACAGCTTCTTCGGCCCCGTCGGCGCCCTCTTGTTCTTCTTCGCCGGCGCCGCGCCGTTTTCGACGAGCCACTCCCTCCGCTTCGGATCCGCGTCCGTGTACGCCAGGGACATCAGGTCGAGCCCGGCCCGCTCCGCCATCTTCTCCAGACCAACCTTGTTGATCGTCTTCAGCGCGTTGGTGGAGATGCGAAGCCGAATGTACCGCTGCTGCTCCGGCCAGTAGACGCGCTTGTACTGCAGGTTGGCGCCCTGGAGCTTCTTGTTGCGAATGTGCGAAAACGACACCGTGTACCCGTTGTTCGCCTTCTTGCCCGTGAGCATGCACTTGCGCCCGGACTTGCCGTGGATGTCTGCGGGGACGAGGTCGGCGGCGACGGCGAGAGGAGGAGAAGGTCAGACGACGATCGATCGACGGCGACGGCGACGGCGAGGAGTTAGATCGATCGAGGAAGAAATTCGTTCGCGCATTCCGCGAGCGCGAGAGGCTGGACCAGAACCCTATCCCCAAAGCGACGCGCGGATGTCGCGCGGACGCGGCTCGCGCGACGCCTCGACGCGCGAGATGCGACGCGCGCGACGCGCGCGACGCGCGCGCGACATCCTCGAGACCTCGCGCGAGCGGTCGCGGGGCGCGGGCGCGCGTCGCCGCCGCGCGCGCGCGCGCGGACGCCGTCGCGCGTCGACGCGCGAAAAACCCGCCCGCGAGGGTTAAAAAGCCGCGCGAGGAGACGGGGTCGGGGTCGGGGACGCACTCTCGACGGTCGTGTTCACGCGCGCGACGGGGGACGGCGTCGTCATCGCCATCTTCTGGAACTTCGCGGTGAGGTTCCCGGCCGCGAACGCGCTCTTGGAGCCGTGCGAGACCTGCGGAGAGCGAGGAGGAGGAGGAGACGTCAGCGCGCGATTCGCGGCGACGACCCTAGCGGAAGCGCGACGGACGGACGGACGGGCGGACGACGCGGCGCGCGCGCGGCGCGACGCGCGCGGACGGCATCGCGCGACGCCGGAGGCGAGGGAAGAGACGCACCGTCGCGGTGGGCTTGAGGGTAAGCATGGCGGTGGACATCGGTCTCGTGCCTTGCGTCGTCGCAACTGACGGGAGGCGCGGTAGCGATTGAGCGCAGCGACGACGACAGGAGCTCCAGAAATCGGCTCGCCCGTGCGTTCGTACTCGTTTCGTATGAGCAAACGCACAGATTATACAGTACGTACTGTAACAGAGCACCGTACTCGCGCACGAACCGCGCGAAAACCAAAGTCCGAAACGCCATTCGTCGTCGCGCGCGCGGCGTCCTTCCCGTCGCGTCATGGAGCCCGACGACGGCCTCCAGGCGCTCCTCGCGGCGGGGCGCGAGGCGCGAGCGATCGTGAACGCCGCGCGGCAGGGTGCGCCCTCGTCTCGTCTCGTCGCGCGGCGTCGAAACGAACGCGGCGCGACCTCGACGACCGACGACCGCGACTGATGAACGAGGTGCCACCTCGTCCCGCACCCCCTCCCCGCGTCGTCGTCGCAGCGAGGCAGCGACGGCTGAGAAGCGCGAGAGATGAAGCGGACGCGGTGGTGATGGCGTACCGCGCTCGGAGGGAGGCGGCGTACCAGCGCGCGCTCGCGGAGGTGCGCACGTCCTCAGATCTCTTCGCGCGTCGTCGTCGAATCGATTGTATGTCTACCCGTCGTTCCCTCCCGTCCGCGCGCTTCATCCCTCTTCGTCCTCTTCGTTCGTTTCCTCTCGCATCGCAGCGCGCGCGAGACGCGACCGCGGCGGCGGCGCGCGTCGACGCGGAGACGGAGAAAGCGATAGCGGACGCGACGTCCGCGGCGCGCGCGAAGAAAGGGCGAGTCGTCGCGATGCTCGCCTCGCGCGCGCTGCGCGCGTGTACTGAACGCGAGACAGCCTACTCTGATTTCGCGTTTTGTATAGAACAGGCCTCACTCTCGACGCGCGGGGCGCGCGCGACGAGACGAGAGAACGCGCGCGCGATGTTACAGTATACGTGCTCGGATCTTCTATCACACGCTCCTAATCGCTACCTTTTCGTACACGTGCGAGACGGGTCGCGCACGTCTCAGACGCGAGTCGCGCCGCTCTGAATATACATCACCGCGCGGGCGGACGAATGCCGTCCTTCGTCCCGCGCCAGCCTGTACAACCGTAATATCGACAGCTGTCGCGACGGACGGACGACAATACGTCGCCGCCGCCAACCCACCTATTATCCCTCCTCCCCACCGTGCCGAGGGTGGCCGTGCCTCGTCGATCGATTCGATCGATCGGTCGATCGCTTGCCGCCGCCGCCAGCCACCCCCCAAAAAAGAATGTCCCCCCCTTGTAATACACCTCGATCTTGCTTCGATGTTTCCCTCACCCCCCGCACCCGCTCCCGCCCAAGCCCCTGCGAATTGAAGTATCAACACTTCCTAAGAGACGCCGCCTCGCCGAGCCGACGTCGCGTCGCCGCCGCGGGGTGTAATATTCCCGCGTCAGCCGCGCGCCGCTCGCTTCGCCGCGACGTATCACATCTCTCCGTGAGCGTTCACGCCGTACATCCCCGGCGTCTGCATGAAGCCGACAGGCACGGGCCCCGAGGCGTAGTACCCGCCGCCGGCGTGTCCCATCCCCCCTCGCGCGGCGACCGGCAGCGCGGCGCTCGTCCCGCCGCTGTTGGCGCTCGCGTCGCTCCCAGAGTGGCTGCTGCCGCCGCCGTCGTTGTTCGCAGCGCCTTTCGCGTTGCCGCCCTTGCCGCTGCCCTTGACGGACGTGATGTCGTGAATCGACGACCGACGCTTGTCTTTTTTGTTCATCGAGTTGAGCCGGATGAAGTACTTTTGCGCGTGCGACGCGACTTGCGTCGGCGTCCGCGAGATGACGAAATTCCGTGAGATGGACCTGAGGTCGGGGTGGAGTTCAAAGGCGTCAGATGGAGTTGAAAGGCGTCGAGGGCGGGGATTGAAAGCGAGGGGTGGGCGGAGAGACACGCCGGGAAAAGTCCTTAAGGATCGGCGTTCACCACGCTGACGCGGTCGTATGGGGACCAGTTTGAGAAGAACGCACCTCCAGTCCCCCTTCCCAAACTTCGCGAGCCCGAGGAGGAACAGACGGTGCTCCTCCTCCGTCCACGGGATCCCCTTGCGACGTTCCTGGTCCGTCGTCTTCGCGGGCGCGCTCTTCGCTTTGGCGCCGTTTGCGCCGTTTTTGCTCGCGTTGGCGCCGGATCCTCCACCCTTCTTCGGCGAGTGTCCGCTCGACCCTTTGCTCGAAGCCTTCGCGTTGCCGGTGGGGTTGCTCTGCGCAACCTGCGCGATGGGCACCGCGTGGTGCGCGGGCTGCATCATCTGTTGGTGCGCGGTGTCGTTTCTCGCGTCGTAGTGCGGCAGCGGGACGCGGCCGGATTCGATGTTTTTGATGTCCTCCTGGAGGAGGTTGAAGCGACGCTTGAGGCCGACCATGGACTTCCCGGGGACGTTCGCGCCGAACTGCGTCCAGCTGTCTTCGCCGTCGAGGTCGCCGAACTGCGCGAGCGTGTTCTCGAAGAGCTTGTCGTCCTCGACGCTGCGATCGGGAGAGAGGAGGGAGGTCGCGAGAGGAGGCGGGAGGGGGGTCAGTCGTTGGACTGGAGAAAAAAAAGCTTTCTCAAAAAAAAAAGCTGGTTTCGCGAAAACCGAAACCCTGGGTTTTTTACAACAACGGATCTGCGAAGATTCGCGATTTGAGACCGCAAACGGCAGTGGGCAATTAGTCGCATAAAAAACGTGGCCGCCAAAGGTCGTGTCAACGCACGTCCACTGGTCTTGGATGAGCATGTCTAGGCCGCCGTACCCGGGGCTTCTGCGACGTCGAGACGGGGGGGACGACGTCAGCGACGGGGCGCAGAGGGGGGCGGGGACGCGCGGGGACGCGCGCGACGACGCGCGCGCGACGACGCGCGCGCGCGCGAGAGGGGGGGGGGGGGGTGGCGAGGGTTTTCTCGGATCCCCCGAGAGAACAAAGGGGCGCCCACAGAAAAAAGGGGGGGGGG
>Ga0181560_10005165_pt1 | contig 11726 bp, 5 predicted proteins | sample 011ome_20_FD_133751 | JGI IMG/M metagenome (GOLD analysis project Ga0181560, IMG submission 133751) | Coastal salt marsh microbial communities from the Groves Creek Marsh, Skidaway Island, Georgia - 011509CT metaG (megahit assembly) | ecosystem: Environmental > Aquatic > Marine > Intertidal zone...
TAACAGAACCCTATTATCAAATGCTTCGCAGATGTTCTTTAGATTCACTTCAAAACTTTTATGACGTGAAAATAAATTCACAGTCATTACACCTGGTCCCTTAAGGATATTGAAGCAACCTTTATAAAATTCTAGGGAACTTGCCACTGGGCCATCACATATTGCATCATATAAATCAACTTGGACGGCATCAAACAGACCTTTATATTTCTTAACTTTCACAAACTGTTTTGCATCAGTTTGAAGTGTTTCTAATTTACGATCGTCATCAGGCGTAAAAAACATCGATCTAGCCGAAACGATAACTGCAGGATTGAGCTCAACAACCGTGGTCTTCACTGCTGGACAATAGCGATGCTGAAATTTGGTTAATGCACCAGTACCCAAACCCAACTGAGCAATCCGCATTCCAGGTTTAGTTTCCAAAAACAATAACCAGGCCATCATCTGCTGGTTGTACTCAAGGTAAATCTCATCAGGATCGCGCAAGCGCATAGCCCCTTGAATCAATTCAGTACCAAAGTGCAGATAGCGTATGCCACCACTTTCAGAAAATGTAACCGGTTCCATCTATAAAAAGATTATTTAGCCCAACGTCGTGCATTGCGGAAAAGGCGTAACCATGGGCTAGCGCCATCAGGGGTATCTAACCACTCTGGTGGACACCAACTCATCTGCACAGCCCTAAAGACACGCTCTGGATGCGGCATCATAACCATGAAGCGTCCATCTGCTGTCGTAACGCCTGTTAAACCGCCGGGAGATCCATTGGGGTTCATTGGATACGTTTCCGTAGGAATACCTTGATGATCTACAAACCGGAAAGAAGCTAATCCCTGCTTTTGAATCTGCTCAAGATTACCTTGTTGGCTAAAGTTTGCATAACCCTCACCATGTGCAATCGCAATGGGGATTTGACTGCCTTCCATGCCTTGAGTAAAGATCGATGGAGATGCCATGACTTCTGCCATCACCAAGCGAGCTTCATACTGCTCGGATTGGTTGCGAGTAAATTTAGGCCATGCTTCAGCACCCGGAATAATTCCGGAGAGATTGCTCATCATTTGGCAACCATTACAGACGCCTAATGCAAAGCTATCCTGGCGATTAAAGAATGTAGAGAACTGATCGCGTAGCTGTTGATTAAAGAGAATAGTTTTCGCCCATCCTTCGCCAGCGCCCAGCACATCACCATAACTAAAGCCACCGCAAGCAATTAAACCTCTAAAGTCCTCAAGCTTTGCTTTGCCGCTAAGCAAGTCGGACATATGGACGTCATAGCTATCAAATCCAGCCCAGTTAACCGAGTAAGCCATTTCTACATGAGAATTCACACCCTGCTCTCGCAAAATGGCGACCTTTGGACGCGCATTTTTAGCAATAAAAGGTGCTGCGACATCTTCTGATGGATCAAAAGTGAGCTTCGGGCTCATGCCTGGGTCCGCGATATTATCTAAGAGCGCAAATTCGCTATCGGCACACGCTGGATTGTCGCGTAGGCGCGCAATCTGGTAACTAGTGTTAGCCCACATTTTTTGCAGCACTTCTCGTGGCTCGGCAAAAATATTCTTGGCATCACGCCAGATCTCAATACGACCGTTGGTATTTGGCTTACCAATGACATGACTGTAAGCGCTAAGACCTAATTTTCTGAGAGTGGCAAATACAGCGTCACGATCTTCATTTCGAACTTGAATAACAGCACCAAGTTCTTCATTAAATAAAGCGCGCATAGTTTGCTCATGGCGGCGGCCTGAAACCTGTTGCGCCCAGTTCTTAGCATCACCGTAATCTGGCTCCTGCCCTGCATCCATGGCAATCATATCGACGTTCATAGAGATGCCGCAATGTGAAGCAAAAGCCATCTCTGCAACGCAAGCAAGTAATCCGCCGTCAGAACGGTCGTGATAGGCCAACAGCTTTCCTTCTTTGCGGAGCGCGATGATTGCAGAGGCTAAAGATTTGAGGTCTTCTGGGTGATCAACATCCGGAGCCGTTTTCCCTGACTGGTCTAGGACTTGAGCCAAGATACTTCCGGCCATGCGATTTTTACCGCGACCTAAATCAATCAAAATAAGCTCTGTCTCCAAAGGAGATCCAGCTTGATCTTTTAAGCGCAGAAGTGGAGTTGATGTCTTGCGAACATCCTGCACTGATGAAAATGCAGAAATAATCAAGGAGACTGGAGCAACTACTTTTTTAGCCTCATTACCATCTTGCCATGCAGTGGACATCGATAAGGAATCTTTTCCTACTGGAATGGAGATTCCAAGAGCGGGACACAACTCCATACCAATAGCTTTAACTGAGTCATAAAGCTTGGCATCTTCACCCGGAGCTCCACATGCTGCCATCCAGTTTGCCGAGAGTTTCACACCCTGAAGATTTGCAATATCTGCAGCCAAAAGGTTTGTAACGGCCTCACCAACAGCCATACGGGCTGCTGCGGGAGCATCGATAACCGCCAATGGAGTTCTTTCTCCCATGGACATCGCTTCGCCACGATAGCCCTTGTAATCCATCATAGTGACGGCACAGTCAGCGACAGGAACCTGCCATGGACCGACAAACTGATCACGAGCATTAAGACCGCCAACAGTTCTATCGCCAATCGTAATTAAGAAAGATTTACTAGCAACCGTTGGTTGCTGTAATACCCAAGCAATAGATTGGGCTAGATCAGCATCGGTTACGTCTAGCTCTTTAAACTCTTGCGCAACACGTTTGACGTCTCGATGCATCTTCGGAGGCTTGCCTAGCAATACCTCCATCGGCATATCAATTGGTGAAGCAGCGTCTGAGCCGGCAGCCTGCTTAGAATCACTCAGTGTTAACTGACGCTCAGAAGTTGCTTCTCCAACAACGGCAAATGGACAGCGCTCACGCTCGCAAAATGATTTAAATAAATCTAAATCTTTCGCTTCAATTGCTAAAACATAACGCTCTTGAGACTCGTTGCACCAAATCTCCGCAGGACTCATGCCACTTTCTTCAAGGGGCACGTTTCGGAGTTTAAAAGCAGCCCCTAGGCCAGCGCCATCGGCTAATTCTGGGAAGGCGTTTGATAATCCGCCTGCACCGACATCATGAATGGAAACAATCGGATTGCGATCGCCAAGCGCACGACAAGCATTGATTACTTCTTGTGCTCTACGTTCCATTTCTGGATTACCGCGTTGCACAGAATCAAAATCCAGATCTGCAGTATTCGTGCCTGTTGAAACAGAGCTACCAGTAGCTCCGCCCATACCAATACGCATTCCAGGGCCGCCGAGTTGAATAAGTAAATGCCCTGCTTGAATTGCTTTTTTCTCAGTATGAATTGAGTCGATGCTACCAATACCACCTGCAATCATGATGGGCTTGTGATAACCGCGACGAGTTCCATCTATGGTCTGCTCAAATACACGGAAATATCCACCTAAGATTGGTCTACCAAACTCATTATTAAATGCAGCGCCACCTAAGGGGCCATCAATCATAATTTGCAATGGTGTTGCAATGCGTTCTGGCTTGCCATATTTCTCAGCTTCCCATGGAAGATCTGTACCTGGAATATTTAAATTAGAGACAGAGAATCCTGTAAGACCTGCTTTAGGGCGACCACCAACACCAGTTGCACCCTCATCGCGCATCTCTCCACCAGCACCAGTAGAAGCACCAGGAAATGGCGCAATGGCTGTGGGGTGATTATGAGTTTCAACCTTCATTAAGGTGTGAACTAAACGCGTATCTTTTTGATAGCGATGATCTGCACCCTGGGGAGCCCAAGTCTCTGCCTCACATCCAGCCATTACTGCAGAGTTATCGGAGTAGGCAACAATCGTACCCTCTGGATGCAGCTGATGAGTGTTGCGAATCATGGCGAACAATGAGCGTTCTTGATCATCGCCATCAATTGTCCAGCTTGAATTAAAGATCTTGTGACGGCAATGCTCGCTATTTGCCTGAGCAAACATAATCAACTCAACATCAGATGGGTTGCGTTGAAGACGAGTAAAACTTTCTACAAGGTAAACAACTTCATCATCCGATAAGGCAAGACCTAAATCTTGATTTGCCTTATCAAGAGCTGCTCTGCCCTCAGTCATTACTGGAATGCGTGCTAAAGGCTTGTCCTCTAAAGATTGATACAAAGCATTAGCCGCATCGGTTGAATCGATAACCGCTTCAGTCATTCTGTCGTGGACCGCAGCCAACACCAATTGTTTTTGCTCTGGAGTTAGAGTCTTTTTGCTCTTCCATGAAAACTGAACACCGCGCTCAAGTCGCAGAACATCCAATCCGCATTGACGAGCAATATCAGTTGCCTTACTAGCCCAAGGTGAAACAGTTCCAAACCTAGGAATAACAATCGCAGATTGGTCCTCTGCTTTACCTTTTCCAAACCAGGATTTACCTGGGTTTATTTTGGATTGAAATGGCTGACCGTAGGTCAATAGACTTGCCATGACTTCCTGGTTCGTGGAGCCTAACTCTGCCTCAGACCAAATAAAATGAAGGTATTGAGCCTCTATAGACTCAAGATCAATCCCTTGGGCAGCCAAAGACGCTAAAAGTCGCTGTTGGCGGAAGGGGGAAAGCGCGTCAGCGCCGGGCAAAAAGTGGAAAAAAGACATCCCTAGATTATAAGGTTTTGCCTACAGCAAGCGACCGCCCTGAAGGTGCAGTTGCCGCTGGCACCGGTCAGCCAAGGCCTGGTCGTGGGTAACCAAAATAAGGGTCGAATTATTGGCCTGATTTAGCTCAAAAAGGAGCTCAATCACCCTATTTCCGCTGGCCTCGTCCAGGCTGCCAGTTGGCTCATCCGCAAACAAGATGGCGGGCTTCATGATGAAAGCCCTTGCCAACGCAACACGTTGCTGCTCTCCGCCTGATAGGGTCTTGGGGAAATGGTTGGCGCGCTCCCGTAAGCCCACTTGCTTTAGCCAATGCAGAGCATTTTCCTTGGGCATATCCAAGCCATTGAGCTCGGCAGGCAGCATTACGTTTTCAAGTGCTGTTAGATGCGGAAGCAATTGGAATGATTGAAATACAAACCCTACTTTTTGGCCCCTCAAAAGCGCCCTACCATCCTCATCCAATTCACTTAGGTTTTGTGATACCAGCTCAACGCAACCGCTAGAAGGAATATCTAATCCAGCCAAAAGACTGAGTAAGGTGCTCTTACCGGAACCCGACGCTCCTGTAATGGCAACACTCTCGCCTTGAAAGACATCGAAGCTAATGTCGTGCAAAATAGTTAACGATCCGTCGCTAGATAAAACTTGTTTACCTAGATGTATCGCACTAAGGACCTTTACTGGATTACTCATAAATGAATCGATATATTGGGTTGAGCTTCTTGAGTAAAAAAATGAAAGCCCTAACGTCGGCTATTGCTCTATTTTGCCTGTTTATTTCATTTGGCACCTTAGCTCAGACAAACCAGACCATTTTGGTGATGGGTGATAGCCTGTCTGCAGAATACGGTCTCGTACGTGGATCTGGCTGGGTCAAGCTATTGGAAGAGCAGCTTCAAAAAAAAAGCAGCCCATGGAATGTGTTTAATGCCAGCATCAGCGGGGAAACGAGCTCTGGCGGTCTTTCCCGACTCCCTAAGCTGCTGGAGCAAAAAAAGCCTGGAATTGTATTTCTTGAACTAGGCGCAAATGACGCCTTGCGCGGTTTGTCCATCCAAGAATCCAGTAAGAATTTGCGCAAGATGATTCAAATGAGTAAACAAGCTGGGGCAAAAGTACTTCTATTCGGAATGCAGATTCCACCAAACTATGGTCAAGAATACACCCGGGAATTTAAGGATCTGTATGCAAAACTAGCAGATCAAGAGAAAGTGCAATTACTCCCCTTCTTTTTAAGTGGAGTTGCATCCGATATCAGCCTATTCCAAGCTGACCGCATTCATCCAAATGAAAAAGCACAAACCATTCTCTTTAAAAACGTATGGGGCGCTATGGCCCCATATCAAACAATGCTTAAAGGTAACTAGCTTAGCTTCCGGAACCAGATGACATTGGCTTCAGTGGATTGATTACTTTCACTCCAGCAACATCCCGCCAGTAAGCCATGAATCCTGCAAACTCAGACTGGGCCGCCAAAGCCTGGATTTGTTGGGCTTGTGCTTTATGAACTTTGGCATCAACAACAGTTGGTTGACGAACTTGATCAACACGATACAGAGTAGTTCCAACACCAGGGTTACTGACCGATACAAGGGCCGGGAATTTATCTGGACTAATGGACATTATCTGATCAAGCGCACCACCAACTAAATTAGCTGGTTTATTTCTGGAAACCCAAACTGGGCTAGCAAAACCTGATGCGCTTTTAGGATCCTTTTCTAATGCAGCATAACGATCGGCAGCGGCATTAATTGCCAGCTTCTCAGCCAAACGCTGACTCACTTGACGCTTCACTTCCGCAGCAACATCTTTGTATGGAAGCGTTTGCGCAGGATGAAAAGTTACTACTCGAGCAGAAACAAATACGCCTGGGGATGTTTGCACTGCTTCAGTATTGCGTTTGTTCTTAACGGCCTCATCACCAAAGAGAGATTGAACAACCTTTGGATTGGCTAGCGGGTGATCCTTTGCAACACCAGAGGCGCCAGAGCGGGTTACGCCCTTTTGAATTTGAACATTCAGCTTCAATTTATCTGCGGCCGGCTTAAGACTATCTGATTGGTCATAAGTCATGTTGGCAAACTGATCAGCCTTTTCACTAAATACCTTAGCATCTTCCTTTGGATCGGCTTTAAGAACAATGTACTCAACATCCACATACTCAGGACTCTCAAACAGCTTGGCATTTGCGGTATAAAAGGCTTGCAACTCCTCTTGCGAAGGATGTACCTTTGATAAGTAGTCCTTGGCATCAAAAGACATCGCTTGCACTTGACGCTCCGTCTCATATAGAGTCGAGATAATTTCAGATAATTTAGGGCTACCGATTTCAGTACGCGCCACTGAGTTCACCAGCTGACCAATCTTTAAATCAAATGCTTGGCTAGCGTAAAACTGCTCTTCATTCATTCCATTGCTTGCTAGCAATTGCTTGAAACGAGCGTCATCAAAACTACCATCTTGCTTATACAGAGCGCGAATCTGTGGAATATTTTGTAAGCTTTTAACCAGAGCCTCTTTGCCTACTTGCAAACGAAGATCACCAACAGCAAAACCTAAAATTCGTTGTTGCAGCAACTCATTCAATATAGCCTGTCTAAATTGGAGGCTCTGAGCAATCTGCGCATTACCACCTACTCGTTCTGCTTGGCGTTTAGCTGCTGTATCTACTTCTTGAGCAGTAATGGGCTTGCCGTTGATTTTGACTAGATCCGTCTCTTTGTCTAAAAAGCTGGAATAGCTTGAGATGCCAAAAAAAGCAAATGACGGAACAATCAAAAGCATTAATACAAATTGCAGAATTCGCTGGTGTTTACGGACGGTATCAAACATGAAAAAGTTCGCTAGTAAAAAATATGAATACTAGGAGTGTACTCGGGTAATGAGCTTGGTATTGAAACGCCTGAGCAGGCTTAGAAGAGGTAATGATGGTAATAATTTGGTGGGCGCTGAGAGGCTCGAACTCCCGACATTCTGCGTGTAAGGCAGACGCTCTACCAACTGAGCTAAGCGCCCCAAAATATTACAAGGTGAGATTGTAACCTATGCGTGGATTTCGGGGGAAATTTCCGCTAAATCGACCTCAAATGATGGGATCCATTTAACGGAAAACCGCCCTATTTTCAGTGCTTAAGAACGTCTGCAGCTGCGCCCTTGTCGGATGCCTTACTGGCCTCCGCTGCCTTTTTAGCAAGCTCTTCCGGCGTAGGGTCTGGCAACGCTTCTGGCATGCGCTCTAGTGCCAACTCCAGCACTTTATCGATCCAGCGAACGGGAACTATCTCAATTGCATTTTTAACATTATCTGGAATGTCGATGAGATCTTTTACGTTCTCCTCCGGAATCAAGGCCAGCTTAATACCCCCGCGATGGGCAGCCAAGAGTTTTTCTTTCAAGCCACCAATTGGAAGCACTTCTCCGCGCAAAGTAATTTCGCCAGTCATGGCAACATCCGATCGAATCGGAATGCCAGTAAATACTGAAACCAAGGCTGTTGTGATTGCGATACCTGCAGATGGACCATCCTTAGGTGTTGCGCCATCAGGGAAGTGGATATGAATATCCTTCTTCTCAAAAGACTCATCGGCAATACCTAGGCGCTTAGCTCTAGAACGAACAACAGTTCGAGCCGCCTCCACCGATTCCTTCATCACATCACCGATAGAGCCAGTGCGAGTAATAACCCCTTTACCAGGCATTACAGCAGCTTCAATGGTGAGCAAATCACCTCCCACCTCAGTCCAAGCCAAGCCAGTGACTTGACCCACTTGATTCTCTTTACCAGCTAAACCAAAGTCATACATACGAACCGAAAGGAACTTCTCTAAGTTATCCGCATTCACAACAACTGGAGCCGCCTCTTTTTTCAAGAGCAAGAGCTTGACTACCTTACGGCAGATCTTGCTAATTTCACGCTCTAAAGAACGTACACCAGCTTCGCGTGTGTAGTAGCGAATCATATTCCGCACGGCACTATCTTCAATCTTGAGTTCGTCTTTTTTCAAGCCATTATTTTTGATTTGTTTAGGAATCAAGTAATTAACGGCAATACTAGTTTTTTCATCCTCCGTATAACCAGCCAAACGAATAATTTCTAGACGATCCAATAGAGGACCTGGAATATTCAATGAATTCGAGGTCGCCACAAACATAACATCAGAGAGGTCAAAATCTACCTCAACATAGTGATCTTGGAATGTATGGTTTTGCTCTGGATCCAAAACCTCCAACAAGGCACTGGCCGGATCTCCGCGGAAATCCATGCCCATCTTGTCAACTTCATCCAAGAGAAATAAAGGATTGCGAACACCAACCTTAGTAAGACTTGTCAGAATTTTGCCAGGCATTGAGCCTATGTAAGTTCTGCGATGTCCCCGAATCTCGGATTCATCACGGACTCCACCTAAAGCCATGCGCACAAACTTTCTGTTCGTGGCGCGTGCAATGGATTGACCAAGCGAAGTTTTACCAACGCCTGGAGGGCCCACCAAGCAAAGAATCGGCGCCTTTACACGATCAACTCGTTGTTGAACTGCGAGGTACTCCAAGATACGCTCTTTAACCTTGTCCAAACCGTAGTGATCTTCATCCAATACTTTTTCAGCATTGGTGAGGTCATTATTAATCTTGGTTTTTTTCTTCCAAGGCAAATTCACCAGCGTGTCGATAAAGTTACGGATAACCGTTGCCTCAGCGGACATGGGTGACATTAATTTTAACTTCTTGAGTTCGGATTCTGCTTTTTTCAAAGCCTCCTTAGGCATACGTGCAGCTTTAATGCGCTTCTCTAGTTCTTCTAGATCAGCACCCTCTTCGCCTTCACCTAATTCTTTCTGAATTGCTTTAACTTGCTCATTCAAGTAGTACTCGCGTTGACTCTTTTCCATCTGACGCTTTACACGTCCACGAATACGTTTCTCTACCTGAAGAATATCAATCTCACTTTCGAGATCAGCTAACAAGCTTTCTAAGCGCTGGACAACATCAGTCATTTCAAGCAAGCGCTGTTTCTGCTCAAGCTTTACTGGTAAGTGTGCGCAAATGGTGTCGGCTAAGCGGCTTGGATCATCGATCCCACCTAATGAAGACAGGATCTCCTGAGGTACCTTTTTGTTGAGTTTTACGTATTGATCGAACTGAGCCATGATTGCGCGACGTAATGCTTCTGTTTCATGCGCATCGATAGCGTTAATGGCTGTTGGTGTTGCTTCACAATTGAAGTAGCCAAGGCTATCTTCAATTTGACTCACTTCAGCACGCTGAACACCTTCAACCAATACTTTGACAGTGCCATCAGGCAATTTCAACATTTGCAAAATGTTGGCAATACAGCCAACCTCATACAGATCTTCAATAACAGGCTCATCCTTAGCGGCCGCTTTTTGAGCCACTAAAAGGACATTCTTGCCAGTTTCCATGGCAGCTTCGAGGGCTTTAATGGATTTAGGGCGACCCACAAACAAAGGGATCACCATATGAGGAAATACAACTACGTCCCTTAATGGGAGTAAAGGTAGTTGAATGGGTTCAGAGGGTAGTAATAAGTGGCCAGGCATGGGGCAAATCCTCCAAAGTAATCAATCCTCAAAAGTCTTTAATGGTGATCGCTATTAAACAACCACTAAATAGAGACATTATTTATGAGTAGCATACTACCTATATGGGTAGGCTTTAGAGAAAAACAAGGGGTAAAAAGACAAAAAAGGGGCAAAAATGCCCGAAAAATAGCGAAAACCCTAAGAATTTAGGCTTTTTTACTCAAATCTGCTTGTTCGGCGTCTTGTTTGTATACCAAAAGTGGTTTTCCACCCTCAGCAATGCTGCTTTCGTCGATAACGACTTTTTGGACATTCTTTAAAGATGGCAGGTCATACATCACATCCATTAAAGAACCTTCAAGGATGGATCTGAGTCCGCGAGCACCTGTTTTACGCGCAATTGCCTTCTTAGCAATGGCTGATAAGGCTTCACGACGTACCTCAAGCTCAGAACCTTCCATGGTCAGGAGTGCTTGATATTGCTTAACTAAAGCGTTTTTAGGCTCAGTCAGAATTTGAATTAAAGCCTCTTCATCCAATTGGGCCAAGGTAGCCACAACCGGCAGACGACCAATTAATTCAGGAATCAAACCAAACTTAATTAAGTCTTCTGGCTCCACTTCGATCAAGAGATCGCTTACGCCGCGGTCATCTTTACCTGGAACAGTTGCATTAAATCCAATGCCAGTTTTAGCTGTGCGCTGTTGAATGACTTTTTCAAGACCATCAAAAGCGCCGCCGCAGATAAACAAAATATTGGTTGTATCCACTTGCAGGAAATCTTGATTGGGATGCTTGCGACCACCTTGTGGCGGAACAGAAGCCATGGTGCCTTCAACAAGCTTTAACAATGCCTGTTGAACACCTTCACCAGATACATCGCGAGTAATGGATGGATTATCGGATTTACGAGAAATCTTATCGATCTCATCAATATAAACAATGCCGCGTTGCGCTTTTTCTACGTTGTAGTCGCACGCCTGCAAAAGCTTTTGAATAATATTTTCAACGTCTTCACCAACATAACCCGCTTCAGTTAAGGTTGTTGCGTCAGCCATCACAAATGGGACGTCCAACATGCGGGCTAGAGTCTGAGCTAAAAGAGTCTTGCCTGAACCAGTAGGCCCGATTAGGAGGATGTTGCTCTTTGCAAGCTCTACACCATCCACCATTGCCTTAGCCGGAACCTTAGACTCCTTCTTATCAGAGCCCTCTACCGGCTTACCGTCTTTGTCTAGCTTCTCTTTTTTTGGCTTGGGCAAATACTGCAAGCGTTTGTAGTGATTGTAGACCGCTACAGCCAATGTCTTTTTAGCGTGATCTTGACCGATGACATACTGATCTAAGTTCTCGCGAATCTTATGCGGTGTTGGCAAGGAGTCATCGCCCTCTTCCTTTGGAAGCTTGGCAATCTCTTCTTGAATAATATCGGTGCATAGATCTATGCACTCATCACAAATAAATACAGATGGACCAGCAATAAGTTTTTTTACTTCGTGCTGACTCTTGCCACAAAAAGAACAATACAGAACTTTATCTGGTGAATTAGTTGTATTTGTATCGCTCA
>Ga0181560_10005166_pt1 | contig 11725 bp, 11 predicted proteins | sample 011ome_20_FD_133751 | JGI IMG/M metagenome (GOLD analysis project Ga0181560, IMG submission 133751) | Coastal salt marsh microbial communities from the Groves Creek Marsh, Skidaway Island, Georgia - 011509CT metaG (megahit assembly) | ecosystem: Environmental > Aquatic > Marine > Intertidal...
CCTTAAATGGCCGATAGTAGGGCTCGGTCAGATAGCCGGTGTAGCCCTGAATACTACCGTCGGCAATGATTTTGACCCGAGGCACAGCCACCCTCCCACCGCCAAAATCAGCTAGTGTCGCCGCTTCGGATAACAGCTGGTCACCCACCTCCTCAAACAGAGGAAACAACGCAACCCGCTGAGGGAATTGATTGAGGCGACTCATCGCCGACAGCAGCTTCGCGACCGCCGTTGGCATTCCTCCAGCAGAGGCGGTAGTAACACCAACAGACAGGTATTCCGCAGCCGCTTGGTTCGTCATTCGTACGCCGTCCATAATGCCCAGATCGAGGGTATATTCCCAAACCGCTCTGGCAGCCGTCTCCTCCAGCACACCATTGGGACGTCGACCATCGGCTGACAGCGGATCTCTGACAATAATGCCGCCTGAAGGGTCCGCGCTAGATTCATCAATCCCCAAAATCTCCAGGGCGGCGCTGTTTACAACTGCAAGATGGCCTGAGACATGCACAATCGCGACAGGTCGCTCCCTAGAGACTGTGTCCAGATCATCCCGAGTAGGATGACGCTTTTCAGCCAACAGGGTGTCGTCGTAACCGTGGCCAACGATCCATCCGTCTGACCTCTGCCGGGCAAACATCGTCAAGCGGGCAATCAACCCCGCCATGTCAGTCACCTGCCCTATGGGCGGGCTATTCAGATCAACCGAAAAAACGGTTTGGCCTGAGCCGGGAAAATGACCGTGAGCATCAACAAATCCAGGCATCAGTGTTCTACCACGAAGATCGACAACCACAGTGTCGTCATCCACTCGCGACAGCAGATCCTCAGAGTCCCCCACCGCTGCGATTTGCCCCTCTCGAACCAAAACCGCCTCTGCCAATGTATCTGAGGCATCCATTGTGATGACAATACCGTTGATATAAAGCTCTTGGTGAGGCGCGGCAGGTGGACGAGTCAGGATCGCCATCAGCACCAGAATTCCTACTATAAAGCCTATTGATATCAGTATAGTTACACGCCAATTCATAAGTGACTTCTCTTTATTTTAAGTCGCGCCATCAATAGTGTGGTGGTGGCGATTCAGGAGAAGAAACACCCACCGCATCCAGTCGATCACCCTGCTCACGAAGCTGATGGCTGAGTGCTGCAACGCGCTCCTCCAGTCTCAGTAACTGCTGCTGCTGGCGTGACAGCGCATTGTCGAGCGACTGTACGGCATCCTCTAAAAACGCCAACTGCGCCTCAAACTCTGGGGTTTTTGACATGATGCTGGCCCGTCCTATCGCGTCCACTGATAGTATAGTCCCTAACTACACGCTCAGGACATTCGGATGGCAGGGAGATCCGCCACGCGACCGGTGTACAGCACAGATGGCGGGCGCCTCTGCCCCCAGTGCCAGCGCCCGTCGGCCGCCTGCGTATGCGGCGCCGCAAAACCCGCGGTGACCGGGGATGGGGTTGTGAGAATACGTCGCGAAACCAAAGGGCGGAGCGGGAAAGCCGTAACTGTGATAGAGGGTATCCCAGAGAGCCCACAGCGCCTCAAGGCCATTTGTAAGCAACTCAAACAGCGTTGCGGTGTAGGCGGGTCAGTGAAGGAATGCCTGCTGGAGCTTCAGGGAGATCAAAGGTCTGTCTGCCAGGACGCCCTCTCGGCAATGGGCTACCCGGTCAAACTGTCAGGCGGCTGACCCCCCAATCTGCAACAGAGTCTTCTGCCCGGTACTGCGCGCCCCGTACGCCTGGGCTGCGCTCACCGTCAATGCTTGCGCCAAGCTGACACGCGCCGAGTAGTGACTCGCAAAGGTCGTGTCGATCTCATTCACCACTCGCTCGCGCATACGTGCCACTCGCTCAGGCCCTGCGCGCTTCATAAATGGCGTCAGCAGCCAACCACTCACCGACCAAACCCAGCCGTAACCGCGAGTAAGCTCCGTGGCCCCCAAATCAAGCTGGCCATAGATGTAGGCCTGCTTGGGTTCCTCAGATCCGTAGCGGGACCAAGGCCCCGACTTAGCCGCCGCCAATTCCATTGCAGTCAGAATACGATTCACCCCACGCCCGCCACCGATGGCGTCAAAAGCAAGTGTCGCACCTGTCGCAACCAATGCATCGATGAGATTACCCATGAAACCCTCGGACTGACTGTTCAGCACCCATTCAGCACCCATCGCCCTGAGCAATGCGACCTGCTCCTCGGAGCGAACAATGTTAACGAGGGGTATGTCATCTGCCTGACAGAGCCTGACCAGCATTTGGCCCAAATTAGAAGCAGCTGCTGTATGGACCATGGCTTTTTGCCCTTCGATATCTCGCGTCTCCAAAAACCCTAGGGCGGTCATCGGGTTAACAAAGCAGGACGCCGCCTGCTCCGCGGAGATGGCGTCCGGAAATTCGAGACATTGAGAGAGGGGTATACAGCGGTGGGTCGCATACATTTCACCGCCAAACATGCCCACTCTTTTGCCCAGCAGCCGTTGCGCCGCTTCACTCTGCCCCGCCTCAACAACACGTCCACTGGCTTCATTGCCCACTGCCATCCAGTACCCTATCCGCGGTGCCATCGCGCGCATCGCTGCCGGGGGCACATCGAGTATCAAGGCAGGCTGCCCGTCGCGCTCAGATTCCCGCAGGGTGCTAAGGTCTGCCGCGCCGAACATCAGGCCTAAATCGGACGGATTGATGGGTGAAGCCTCTATCGCGACCACGACTTCATCGGGCTCAGGCTCTTTGACCGTCGCTTCAACCAAAGCACACTCGACGGTGCCGTCCTCATGCACGCAAGATTGCATCTGTAATGTTTTCATAAAGCCCTCGCTATTTCTGACGATTCATTCAGGTCACCAGTTGCGGCCCCTGTTTTGTCCTTAATACAGCTCTGTCCGTTCCATTGGCGTGAGCAGCGTGACCGACTTGCCCGCCCTGAGGCGGTAGATCACACGATAAGTGAGTACCGCCTGAACATATTCTCGGGTCTCCGCAAAAGGTATCGAATCCACCCACTGATCCATTGACTGCGATTCAGACAACCAGCGAGAGACTCGACTTGGACCGGCGTTATAGGCCGCCAGGGCTTTAACACGATTGCCGCTATACCGCTCAACGAGACCGGCGTAGTAGCTCGCCCCCAGCGCAATATTCACTTGAGGTTCATACAGCGTTTTGCTGCCGGCATACGATACTGCGTCGCGTTTGGCAACGCTTCGGGCCGTGGCTGGCATCAGTTGCATCAGTCCCCGCGCTCCAACCTTTGAGCGCGCTCTCGGATTTAAGCCGCTCTCCCTACGCGCCAACGCAATCAGAGCAAATGGGTCCTGCTCAGTCTCCATCGCCGCGCTCACAAAAATCTCCCAAAAGGCATAGGGAAACCGCAGATCAAGGCGATCCCAATTGCCTGCGGTGATCGCTGCATTTACACCGAAATCTGGCCAGCCCCTTTGCTGAGCAAGTATCCCCAGCGCCATTCGCTCACTGAAGTTCGCCAGATTGAGCGTGTGTTGCCATTGCTCTTTCGCTTCATTACCCCGGCCCAATGCTAAAAGCTCTTGTGCCCGAGCGGCACCCAAGCCTACCGACCCAACCAGCGCCACTTCGTCTACCGAGGACCTCACCTCATTGAGTCGATAAGGTCCGGCCACTTTTTCTGCGGCCAGAAAACCGTGAAAACTGCGTCGTTGGGCTAAACTGTCATAGAGTGGCTGACTCCCTTCCACCGACAGCGCCTCTCGACTTCTCGCATCCCAGTAGATCCAGCGATCTTGAGAACGGGCCTCCTCTGACAGCCATTGCAACCCGTCCTGCACTGCCTGCCACTGCCCGCCAGCGATAGCATTACGCAGCCAAATAACGGTCAGCTCGTCTCTTTTGAGGGTGGCGACTTGCTGCTCAACCCACGCGTCAGGCGCCGGGGAACGCTCGGCAAAGAGACTGTGACGCGCAATATCGAGAGACACGGCCGCCACTTGTCCCGATGAAAAAGGATGATCGCGCTCGAGAGCCACAAGCGCCTGGTGCGCCCGCTGGGGGTTCAGCTGCGCCAACCTCGCCACCCCGGCTATTAAAATGTCCGCATGCCGCGGGCGTTGAGAGTGATGATCGCCCTCGACCCGAGAAGGCCTGCGGTAAATAGCAGCCAACTCATCAAGGTCCAACTGCAATTCCTCACTGGCGTAGCGTTTCACGTAACGAATGAGATGACCGTTTTTTGCTTTGAACGCTTTCAGTGCTCGCGACCATATCAGCGCATCGTCGGGGCCACCTCGCTGCATCCAAGCGGAGAAGAGCGGGTCACACGCGTTGTCCTGAGAGAACCCTACATTCCACAATGTTGACGCCCCCGCAAAAGCCCGCTCAGCGCTACCGGTGGCCAACAGAGCACGATAGTAATAGCACTGTAATTCGGGCATCTCCGGCAATGCGTCCAGAGCCCCTAAAAACGATTTCCAATGCTTGTCCTGCGCCTTATGCCGGAGATACGCCACTAAAAACCGACTTGCCAGAGGCGTCCCCCGTGCTTCGTAGAGGAAGGCTTTGGCCTCAGCGGCCTTCATATGGTGCAACTGCCCCAGCTTGACGGCAAAATCCAGATCAATTCTTAGCGGATAATCCTCCAGCTGCGCGCGAATCTCCGTGTAACGCTGACCCGCGCCGGTAGCCAATTCTCCCTTCGCTTTTTGATAGAGACCCCGCTCCGATGACCACGCTTCTGCCCTGGGCATACCGGCGGCCTCTGCCAGCTGCACCCCCGAGGTCGCAAGAGCCCACAGAACGACAAAGCCTGTCACCACACCACTTGGAAAACTTGAAAGGGTCACTGTATTTACCACCACCACACAGCAAAGAATGGGCGGGAACGCTCCGCTTTTCAATTGTAAACGGGTAGCATTCTCGCATGCTTGAAGGCGTCTACCCATATGAGTAATGGAACTATCCGATTAACCCAGTACAGCCATAGTGCTGGCTGCGGTTGCAAGATTGCACCCGACGTACTGTCGCGCATCCTGGGCAATTCCAGCGAGGACAGCGCATCAACCTCATTATCCGGATTGCTGGTGGGCCACCACACTAGGGATGACGCAGCAGCAGTCGTGCTCAATGAGGAATATGCATTGCTGTCCACCACCGATTTTTTTATGCCGATCGTTGACGACCCCTATGATTTTGGTCGCATCGCTGCAACTAATGCGATTTCAGACATCTACGCGATGGGCGGCACGCCACTGGTTGCCGTCGCCATCCTCGGGTGGCCCGTAGCTTTGCTGAGTGCTGAAATCGCGAATCAAGTGGTTAACGGGGGCCGAGACGTTTGCCAACAGCTTGGTTTTCCGCTGGCCGGCGGACACAGTATTGATTGTCCCGAACCGATTTTTGGTTTGGCGGTCACGGGAACTGCTTTACGCAAGCATCTCAAACGCAATGACAGTGGACAAGTGGGGGATCAGCTTCTTCTGACTAAACCGTTGGGCGTGGGCATTCATACGACGGCGGAAAAACAGGGCAAACTGCGTCCAGAGCATATCGGTTGCGCTACAGCCGTAATGTGCCAGCCCAACAACATCGGCGCGTCACTCGCGACAGTCGCCGGCGTCAACGCACTGACTGACGTCACGGGCTTTGGACTCGCGGGCCATTTGTTGGAAATGTGCGATGGCGCGGGTCTCGATGCAATACTGGACATATCCACGATTCCTGAGCTGCCCGCCCTTGAGCATTACATCTCACTGGGGTGCGTACCCGGAGGCGCGACGCGCAATCTCGCCGCCAATCAAGACAGACTGCCTGCGCTTTCAACTCTCGAGCAATCGATTCTTTGCGATCCCCAGACGAGCGGCGGGCTTTTGATCTCTGCGTCAAAGCAGGCCCTGCCTAAAGTCATGCGGCTTTTGAGTGACAGTGGCCTTGAAAACGCCGTCATAGGAACTCTGGCGCCGCAAAGCGACCAAAAACCGCAGATTTTGATGTCAGCGACATAATGGAAGAGGTCGATGATTTTCAGGCGCTTTTTGCCAACAAAACACCCATGATCGACGTCCGTTCACCAATCGAATTTATCAAGGGCAGTCTTCCCACGGCAGTCAATTTGCCGCTGATGGAAGACGATGAACGAGAGGCCGTTGGCATTTGTTATCAACGGTCGGGGCAGAATGCCGCACTGCTTTTGGGCCATGAGTTAGTCAGTGGCGATGTCAAAGCGGCGCGCCTGACAAACTGGCGACGATTCGCTGAGCAGCATCCCGAGGGCGCCCTATTCTGCTTCAGGGGCGGACTTCGATCAGAGATAACGCAGCAATGGCTTGCCGAGACAGGCATCCATTACCCCAGAATCGCCGGCGGTTACAAAGCAATGCGCCAGTGGCTTAGCCAGCAGACAGACCAGATACTGGCCTCATCCTCCCTGCTGCTGGTCGGCGGCCAGACGGGCGTCGCCAAAACACGCCTACTCAACGAGGGCTTTGCCGGACATCCCATTCCAGGAAGTATTGACCTGGAGGGACTGGCTAATCATCGTGGCTCTTCATTTGGACGAAGAATCGAGGCTCAACCAACGCAAATTGGATTTGAATTGGCCTTGGGAGTCACCTTGGTAATGCAAAACGCAAGCAACCATCGGTTTTTGATTCTCGAAGACGAAGGCCGGCTCATTGGTCGCTGTGCGCTGCCGGCGTCGCTTCAGATAGCGCGGCAGCAGGCTGATTGGGTTCGCGTTGAGGCAAGCCTCGCCGATCGAGTCAGCCACTCTTACGACAACTATATTTTGGGAAATTTGCGGGAATACGAGGAAATTGGTGAGCCGCGAGCCTTTGAGCTTTTCTCAGAGGACCTGATCGCCGCTTTGGCACGTATCCGCAAAAGACTGGGCGGGAAACGCCACGCAGAATTACATCAGATGATGCTTGACGCGCTACTGAGTCACCGTCGCGGGGATCCCGAGCAACACAGGCCATGGATTGAAGCACTGCTCACGGATTATTACGACCCGATGTACGAGCACCAGATGAGACAGCGTAGCCGGCCGCCCCTGTTCAGAGGCAACCAGCAAGAGGTGACAGCGTTTTTGTTGGCCAAGAGCGCACCGAGTTAATCGTCACACCCTCTCAACAAAACCAAAGAAAGATTGCGGTACACTCTCGTCCCTCTCCCCGTAGTTAAACAGGATATAACTACCGCCTCCTAAGCGGTGATTCCAGGTTCGAGTCCTGGCGGGGAGGCCATAGCACCACCGCTTGATCCTTCAGTAGCGGCGCGGATATCGCCGCGAGAGCCAAACACCAAGTAGCGGCACGAACGTGAGGATCACCCACAGGGGAGTGGTTGGCACGGCTACGGGCCCGTTGGGCGTCGGGTCTAATCCATCTGGATCTCCGTCACCATCGGTATCGGTCGTGCGGATGGCAGAACCGCTAAAGCTGCCTTTGGTGAGGGTCCCCTTCAATAATATTTTGCGGCCAATAACGCGCTCTGCCCAGCCACAATAAGTATTGCCGTCCATCTGCGGTGCGCCAGTTGCAGTGGACGCAACTTCGTTGCATGACCCAGAGTAATCGTGGCCATGTCACTCACACCGAACTTGAGCGGATCCTGAATACCGATAGAAACCGCATTTCTAGGTGAAGGCACGAGCCCGCCCGGTAGCTGTCGGCTTATCTCGATATTGCCACTGTCGGCATTGATAACGAGCGCCCAGTGGTATTCATCGCCAGAAGCCTGATCGGTTGATGAGCACTCACCGTAATATGCGGATACCTTCCCAAGACCCGGTATAGCGCCGACTTCTTGCCCTCGACAATCTGCAAAAGACTGCGCAGCTGCCTCGCCCATGCCTGCGCTGAGGAACAGCATTAGCGCGATAGATTTCTTGGTCGGCATCCTTATCTCCTCTGTCCTCAGCACTTCATGACAGCTCGGGCGCTCGCGCACACTCACGCGAGGCACAGTTGTTCAAAGCGCGTGTCTAGCACGATCCAAAGGGGCTCCGCGTCGGTATAACTCAGACAGCCACAGGCCCAAGACGCGTTCAACATGCCGGACACCAAGACACCTCATTTGACCTTGCACCACCTTGAGTACTCACAATCCTTTCGCGTGCTGTGGATGCTTGAGGAATTGAACACCCCTTTTGATTTAGTGGTCTACTCAAGGGATGCAAAAACCATGGGCGCACCAGAGGAATACAAGGCGCTCTCACCATTGGGCACAGCACCCGTCATTACTCAGGGCGACTTGGTTCTGGCTGAGAGCAGCGCCATCATGGACTACATTCTCGACCAGGCACCCGACCAAACGTTGCGGCCCGAGGTCGATTCTCCCGACAGGCATCGCTACCTGTTTTGGTGGCATACCGCACAGGGCTCGATGATGCCGCTGCAGCTGATGAACGTCGTTCACACCATCTCTCAAAAGCGCCTGCCGTTTTTCATGCGGCCATTGGTGAGCCTCTATACAAAGGGCTTGGACGAACTTTTTATACAGCCCCGGCTCAATCGCATACTCACACTCGCGGAGCAGGAATTGGCGCGTGCACCCTGGTTTGGCGGTAATTCTCTCTCAGCAGCTGACTTTCTGATTGCATTTAACATGATTGCCGGCGAGGAGAGGGGCGTCATCAATGGGAAACAGCATCCCAACTGCACGGCGTGGATAGAAAGAATGAAGGCGCTGCCGAGCTTTGCTAGGGCGACCGAGAAAGATGGACGCCCCAGCATGGCGCTCAGCTACTGAAGATACAGGCCATCCACTTTCCTAGTGCGTCTGAATGCCCGTCAGGCTCTAGACGTCTGGAAAAATATAGCGCTTCAGGGTTTGGTGAAAATGACGAATGCGGAGCTCCTGATAGCGCGCAGTGAGTACCTTTCCCGAGTGGGAGGCTTTTAGGCCTTTTTGCACCTCGGGCAAGTTGTTTGCATCCTGATCAAACAAGGCTCCCAGCATCCCGAGCTCATCCGCTTCCGCATAGGCTTGATCGAAACCCAACCGAATGGTCTGCGCATCGGGTGGTCGAGGTTGATCTTGCGCGAAGCCATCGAGCAGGTAGATGTCCATAATACAGGCGTCTGGATCCATCCCGTCGGGGCGATAGCGGTACGTTATCTGGCTCTGAAAACCGCCCCATGGCGCGAAATTGGGAAACACCAGATATAGAATTGAGTCCATCGTCTCAGCGTCCGTCACCGAGGCCAATTGCTCCGGTTCAAGGAACGTCGCAAATTGCTCCTTTCGAACGGCAGCAATCGCCTGTCGGGAGGTGAGCTCGGACTCACTCAACCCCGTCAAGCTCATGGCCTGCTCCAAGCCGTCAGGTCCGGTCATGCCCTCGACAGACGCCCGCAAGTCATAACGATCAGCCTGCCCTGGATTGGCAACACCCTGAGCTGTAATCGTTCGGCTGAGGTGCGGTCCAAACACGTCATATTGCGAGTTATCGCCGCCGGTAAAGGCCAGAATCTGCGGATGCGTTTGAATGGCGTGATAGGACTCAATAAAAGCCTCCATCGCGACCTTCCAATTGCACCGGATTTTTTTCTCTACGTGCAGGGAAACGTACCGATCCTCTGGCGTCCAACGCCCGAAGTGATCTGACAGCACAGGCACATACTGCTCAAAGGGCGGTGCAGCAGCATCCATGTTGATCAGCACCCAACCGCCCCAAGTAGCCACCTGTACCTCGGGTAGATTTAGCTCAGCCAGCGCGTCCCGATCAAACTCCCATTCGCAGTAGGCCTCTTTGAATTGACCCTCCAACGTCCAGCAAAAACCGTGGTATGGGCAACGAAGCTCACGACTGGTACCTCTGCCGGACTTGAGGGCCCGTCCGCGATGGAGGCAGGAATTGTGGTAGCCCTTAATGGCACCAGATTCGGTACGGACAAGCACGACGGAATAGCGGGCAATGTCATACACATAAAAATCGCCGGTCTTCTGAAACACCGTTTCCCGACACACCATCTGCCACACCTTTGGCCATAGATGCTCCACCTCTCGTGCAAAAATCTCCGGGTCAGACCAGATGTCGGTGGCAATTAGCTCGTTTGCAATCTGAGGTTGGGTATCGAGTCTTAGGGCGTCAGGCACCGGCACGCGCTCCTCGTCAAGCAACTCCTGATAGCTCGGAAAAAGCGGCTTTTCTGCAGCAGGCTCCAGTCCCGCCCGCGGGTTCTCTGCGTTCATTCAGGCTGCCTCGTTCGTTGTCTTGGCAAATGAAATATAAAGGTCTTGCAACCCCCGCAACAGCACATTGGGGCTGTGTAAAAGCGAATTCTTATCTTCCACGAGAGCCCAGTGATCAGTTCGCTCCAGTAGCGCCGTGAGCGCAGTCTGTATTTCAGTGCGAGCGAGCTGCGCTCCCAGACAAAAATGTGTTCCTTGACCAAAGGCCAAATGTCCGTCCACGTTCTCCCGAGCAATGTCCATTTGCCCACCGTTATGGAACACGCATTCGTCACGATTGGCAGCGGCAAAACGGACCATGACGATAGATCCCTCGGGGATCGTCACACCGCCAACCTCTGAGTCAGTCGTCGCGAGACGCCACATCCCGCTGGTCGGCGTCTCAAGACGGAGAATCTCCTCCACTGCTCTCGGAATTAGGCTCGGATCCTGTCTCAGCAAAGCCTGCTGCTCGGGGTTTTGGATGAGCAGTAGCACCCCACCCGTAATCGCACTGGTGGAAGTCTCATTACCAGCGACAAGTATTTGCTGGATCATCCCCAAGGCTTCTGGCTTGGTCAGCAGCCTGCCCTCATCGATCGTTGTGTTTGCCAAATCAGAAATAATGTTGTCCTCCGGTGCCTCTCGCATGCGATCCAGCAACGCCGCAAAATAGTGCTGAAACTCAACAATATCGTGGGCGTTCTGAATTTGTTCAGTCTCGTCCGCCAGCTGCCCAAGCCGACTGGCAGAGGCATCCGACCATTTCTTTAGCAGCGGCAATTCGGAGCGTGGAACACCCAGTTGATCTGCGATGACGTAAAGCGGCAGCGGCACTGCAAGGCGGTTCATCAGATCCACCTCGCCGTCATCAATCCACTCATCAATCAGTTCGTTGGTCATTTTGAGCATATAAGGACGCATGCTCTCAACGCGCTTGTTTGAAAAGACTTTGTTCACCAAATTTCGATAGATGCGGTGCCGCGGAGGATCCAGCGTCAACAAGGTTTCCACCATGGGATAACCCTGCTCATAGATATCGTTAATCGCCTCGGCGCCCGACCCGGCATTGAGCAAGCCTCCAAAGCTGCTGGAAAATCGCTGTGGGTCACGAATGATCTCACGCACGTCGCTGAATCGCGTCACCAGGAACATGTTGGTGTTGGGAATCTGCCAGATCGGAGCCTCCTCCTGCAGCTGCTGATAGATTGCAAATGGACACTCCTGAACCTCAGGGCTAAAAAAATTGAGCGTATTTAGGTCAGTACGAGTCATGCCAAAGCCTCCTCTAAAATCAGCGTTGCCGTAGGAAATATGTCGCCCGACAGTTGTTCGTTGCGCGCGCTAATGAAGGCGGCAAAGTCTCCCACGACCAACTGCCACAGGAAGCATCGCTCAGCGCCATCAACGTCTACCTTAAAGGGTGTAAAGCCCATGGGAACGTAGGCGAAAGATGAATGTGTCTGGGGATGAAGATGGGCCAACTGAAACGCCTTAATACGCTCCAGATCATCCACGCGCACCGTATCGAAGAATGCCACAGCCGACGCCGTGATACCTAAACGCCGCAAAAATTCAG
>Ga0181560_10005167_pt1 | contig 11725 bp, 5 predicted proteins | sample 011ome_20_FD_133751 | JGI IMG/M metagenome (GOLD analysis project Ga0181560, IMG submission 133751) | Coastal salt marsh microbial communities from the Groves Creek Marsh, Skidaway Island, Georgia - 011509CT metaG (megahit assembly) | ecosystem: Environmental > Aquatic > Marine > Intertidal zone...
CGCGGCGCTGAAGTTGGATCAGCAGCGCTCGGAGGCGGCGGCGGCGGCGGCGGCGGAGGCGGAGGCGCAGGGGATGACCGAGGAGGAAGTCATCGAGTTCGCGACGCGCGCGGCGGACAAGGCTGCCGCGGACGGCGGCAGGAATCTCCTCGAGGCTGCCTCCGCGGGCGACGGCGGGGACTCGAAGCAGAAGTACTACGCCCTCGCGCACACGGAGACGGAGAAGATCATCCGCCAGCCGCGGATGCTCACCGCGGGATCTCTCCGCGACTACCAGCTCGTGTCCTTGCAGTGGATGATCTCGCTGTATAACAACAAGCTGAACGGCATCTTAGCCGACGAGATGGGTCTGGGAAAAACGGTTCAAGTGTGTGCGTTGATTGCGTACCTGTGGGAGAGCAAACAAAACTACGGCCCGCACTTGATCATCGTGCCCAACGCGGTCATCGTGAACTGGAAGTCGGAGATCAAGACGTGGCTGAAAAACGTTCAGGCGGTGTACTACGTCGGCGGCCGCGAACAGCGGCAGAAGATCTTCACGCAGCAAGTTTTGCAGCTCAAGTTTAACGTCTTAGTCACGACGTACGAGTTCGTCATGCGCGACAGAGCGAAACTGTCCAAGGTGAACTGGAAGTACATCATCATCGACGAGGCGCAGCGGTTGAAGGACCGCGAAGGACGGCTCTCGAGGGATCTCGACCGGTTCCGGTGCATGCGACGGTTGCTTCTCACGGGGACGCCGCTTCAGAACGACCTCAGCGAGCTTTGGTCGCTTCTGAACTTGTTGCTCCCGCAGGTGTTCGACAACGCGCGGATGTTCCAGCAGTGGTTCGGGGACAGCGGGAACTCGAAGAAAGCCGCGGCGATGCCCGACGGCGACGGAGGCGAAATCGACTGGATCGAAAAAGAAAAGAAGATCATCATCATCTCCCGGTTGCACCAGATCCTCGAGCCGTTCATGCTTCGACGGTTAGTCCAAGACGTCGAGAGCAAGCTCCCGGCGAAGCACACGATCGTCGTCCACTGCCCGATGAGCGCGTACCAAGCCGCGGTGTACGACTGGGTCTCGAAGACGTCCACGGTGCGAATGGAACCCAACGCGAGAATCGGCCTCGCCGCGCGCGCAAACTTTCGCGGCTACCTTCCGCTGCAGAACCGATGCATGGAGCTCCGCAAGCTGTGCAACCACCCGGCGCTGAACTATCCGATCGCGAAAGGCGGCGAGTGGCGCTCCGGCCCGGACCTCGTCCGCGCGGGCGGGAAGCTGTGGGTGTTGGACCGCGTGCTCGTGAAGCTTCGCGCGAGCGGCCACCGCGTGCTGTTGTTCAGCACGATGACGAAACTGCTGGACCTCCTCGAGGACTACCTCAAGTGGCGCGCGTCCACGCCGATTTGCGAGGGCTTGGAGTGGTGCCGCATCGACGGCACGACGCCGCTGGACGAGCGCGAGGTTGCGATCACGCAGTTCAACGAGCGCGACTCGAAAAAGTTTCTGTTCCTTCTCTCCATTCGCGCCGCCGGCCGCGGGTTAAACCTTCAGACGGCGGACACGGTGGTCGTGTACGACCCGGACCCGAACCCGAAGAACGAAGAGCAAGCCGTCGCGCGGTCGCATCGCATCGGGCAAAAACGGGAGGTCAAAGTCATGCACTTCGAGGCTGTCGTCGACGCCATCGGCGGCGCGAACGACGAGGGCGGCGTCGGCGGCGGTCCGCTCGCGCCCGCGGCGGCGGCGGCGGCGGCGCCTTCCACGGACGCGCCCGCCGCGTCCTCTCCCGGGACGTGCGGGCTCGACGACACGACGTGGGGCACCGGCGGCGAGCGGACGTACACGGAGAGCGTCGAGTCCGTGGTCAGGAACGTGATACAGCAGCAGAAGATCGAGATGGCGGACGAGGTGATCAACGCCGGGCGGTTCGATCAGCAGACGTCGCACGCGGAGCGCCGCGAGACGCTCGAAAAGATCATGAGAGAACAAGAGGGTGGCCCGAAGCGATCGTGCGCGGCGATGTCCATGCGCGCGCTGAACGAGAAGCTCGCGCGGACGCCCGCGGAGGTGGAGCTGTTCAATAAGATGGACAACGACGAAACGCTCTGGCCGGGGGGGTTAACGACCGCGAACGAGACGCCCTATTGGCTTCGGTACGACGTCGCGACGCGCGACGAAGCCGTCGCGTCCACGGCGAAGGCGCCGCCGGGACGCGCGGGGGACGTCGCGGAGGCGCACAGAGTCGCCGCCGCGCAGCTCGCGTCCGGAGTGATCTTAGGCCGAGGCGAGCGAAGCAAAGGCGGGTTCGTGCCCGGGTTATACAAGGCCCAGAACGCGGCGCTCACGGGCGCGGACGCGGCGGCGGTGATGCAACGCGCCGCCGCGGCGGAGGCGGCCGCAGCCGCCGCGGCGACCGAGGGCGCGGCGACCGCCGCGGTCGAGGCCGCCGCGGTCGACGTCGAACCGGCGACCGCGCCGCCGCCCGTCCAACCCGCCGCCGCCGCCGTCGACGTCGACGTCGCGGCGGAGCTCGACGAGCCGCCCGTCGTCCTCGCGGACGACGACGACGACGCGTCCGAGGTCACGGAGAAGGACGACGACGACGACGACCTCGACCTCGGCGTGAGCTCGCGCGGGGACGAGGGCGAGGGGGACGAGATCAACCTCGACGACGTCGAAGAGGAGGAGTGGGACGAGGACGGCGTCGGGACGATCGGGGAGCAGATCCCGCGAGGGGAGGACGACCACCACGTCCTTCCGACGGAGTCCGCGATGGATTTGACCGCGATGGACGACGCGGCGGTACAGGCGGCGCCGCCGCGGCCGGCGTTGACGTTCAGGCTCGGTGGCGGCGGCGGCGGCGGCGGCGGCGGCGAGGGCGGCGAGGAGGATAAGAAGCGGAAGCGGGACGAAAAAGAAGAGGAGGATGGCGCGTAGGACACGACGCGACGCGCGTGCGTTTTGATAGACTACGGACTGTTGCGTAGCAGCAGCGCTTGAATCGACACCGCCGGAGAAAAAATTTCCGTCCTTCCTACAGTATGAATTCGCGATCAGCGCTCATCGTGAATCGTAAAAACCACCGGTGAAGAATGCACACGTCGACCGACGCGTTCATCGCGTCGTCGTTCGATCGATCGCGCGGAAAAGAGCGGTTCACGGATTCCGAGTGCCAACTGTCAACGGTGGACAACGTTTCAACGTGCAGCTGCGAGCCGCTCGTCTCGGAGCAGTTGCGGGGAATTTCACGATGAAGATATAAAGCCGGGACTCGCTCGCCGGCGCCTCACTCTCCGCACGCACATCCACCTTCCCCCCGTTTTATAACAAAACGCGGAAAAGATGGCCGCTGTCTCCGCCGCCTCCATGGCCGCGCTCAACACCTCCTTCGCCGGCAAGAAGATCGCCGCCGCGAAGAAGGTCTCCGCTCGCGTGACGACCCGCGCTCTGAAGCCGGTCCGCGCGGCGGTCGCCGCGCCCGCGGACGTCTCCACCGAGACCGTCAACGACTGCGTGAACACGATCCGTTTCCTCGCGATCGACGCGATTAACAAGTCCAACTCCGGTCACCCCGGTCTTCCCATGGGCTGCGCGCCGATGGGCTACGTGATTTACCGCGAGGCGATGACGCACAACCCCAAGGACCACACCTGGTTCAACCGCGACCGCTTCGTGCTCTCCGCGGGCCACGGCTGCATGCTCCAGTACTCGCTCATGCACCTCACCGGGTACCCGTCCGTGTCGGTGCGTGTTGTTTTCCCCGCCACCCACTTCGTTTCCTCGAGCGCTGAAGCGCGGCGGCGTCGCGCGCACGAATCCGCCGCGTTCCGTGAACCGACGGCGATCGGCGTTTTATCCACACGAGCGGGGGAAAAGGGCTTTCAGCGCGTCGTCGTCGCGACGCGTTATCCACCCCGTTCGTCGCGATGAACCGCATCGATCGTCGCTCCGGTCGCGCGCGCGCTTCGTATCGCGCGTCGTGAAGGACCTCGCTCGGTCAGAAGACGTCTCGGCGTCGCGTCGCGCGCGCGGCGTCGCGTCTCCGAGCGCGACGTCTCGCGCGAATCTGCCGCTTCCTCGCGAGCCCGCGCATCACGTGCATTTATTATTCCATTCTCACCCTCTCGCCCTCCTCTCCCCGCGCTCCTCTCCCAACCCGCAGAACGACGACCTCAAGAACTTCCGCCAATGGGATTCCGTGACCCCCGGTCACCCCGAGAACTTCATCACGAACGGCATCGAGGTCACGACCGGCCCGCTCGGCATGGGCATCTGCAACGCCGTCGGCCTCGCCGCGGCGGAGAAGCACCTCGCGGCGCGGTTCAACAAGCCGGACTGCACCGTCGTGGACCACTACACGTACGCCATCATGGGCGACGGCTGCAACATGGAGGGTATGTCCGGCGAGGGCGCGTCCCTCGCCGCGCACTGGGAGCTCGGCAAGCTCATCGCGTTCTACGACGACAACCACATCTCCATCGACGGCCACACCGACATCTCCTTCACGGAGGACGTCTGCAAGCGCTACGAGGCGTACGGCTGGCACGTGCAGCACGTCGAGGACGGTAACACCGACCTCGACGCCATCCGCAAGGCGATCGACGCGGCGAAGAAGGACCCCCGCCCGTCCCTCATCAAGGTGACGACGCTCATCGGCTACGGCTCCCCGAACAAGTCCAACTCGCACGACGTCCACGGCGCGCCCCTCGGCGCGGACGAGACCAAGGCGACGCGCGAGAACCTCGACTGGAAGTACGGCGAGTTCGAGGTCCCGGAGGCGGTCCAGTCTTACATGGACTGCTCCACGAAGGGCGCGGAAGCGCAGGCTGCGTGGGAGAAGACGTACGCGGAGTACAAGAAGAAGTACCCGGAGGACCACGCCGAGCTCGACTCCATCATCACCGGCAAGCTTCCGGAGGGCTGGGCGGACGCGCTCCCGAGCTTCACCCCCGAGGACGCGGGCGTCGCGACGCGCATCCACTCCCAGACGATGCTCAACGCGCTCGGCTCCGCCATCCCCGGCTTCGTCGGCGGCTCCGCCGATCTCGCGCCGTCCAACATGACGCTCATGAAGCAATTCGGCGACTTCCAGAAGGACACCGCGGCGGAGCGTAACATCCGTTACGGCGTCCGCGAGCACGGCATGGGCGCCATCGCCAACGCCATCGCGCTTCACTCCCCCGGCTTCAAGTCCTACTGCGCCACCTTCTTCATCTTCTCCGATTACATGCGCAGCGCGATGCGCATCGCCGCCCTCTCCGGCGCGCCGACGCTCTTCGTCATGACGCACGATTCCATCGGCGTCGGCGAGGACGGCCCCACGCACCAGCCGATCGAGCACCTCGCGTCTTTCCGCGCGATGCCCGGCATGCTCATGATGCGCCCCGCGGACGGTAACGAGACCGCGGGCGCGTACAAGATTGGCGTCGAGCAGACGGACCGCCCGACGACTTTCGCGCTCTCGCGCCAGGTCGTCCCCAACCTTCCGGGCACCTCCAAGGAGGGCGTCGCGATGGGCGCGTACGTCGTCCAGGGCCCCGCCGCGGGCGAGGACTGCGACTGCGTCCTCATCGGTACCGGCACCGAGCTCGAGCTGGCGTGCAAGGCGGGCGCGGAGCTCGGGGACAAGGCGCGCGTCGTGTCCATGCCGTGCTGGGAGCTCTTCGAGGAGCAATCCGACGAGTACAAGGAGAGCATCTTCCCCAAGGACTGCAAGGCGATCGTCTCCATCGAGGCTGGCTCCACGTTCGGCTGGTCCAAGTACGCGCACAAGTCCATCGGCCGCGATGACTTCGGCGCGTCCGCGCCGGCGGGCATCCTCTACAAGGAGTTCGGCATCACCACGGAAGCGATGGTGGCCGCCGCGAAGTCTCTCATGTAAATTCTTGCAGCGTAGCGTTTCGCGCACGGCATTGCAATTTTTTAACACGGTAGCTTTGCGCGGTTGAGATTCCTTTTTAATACATACCACCAACCAGCGATTGGTTTTTACAGTTGCGACGCTCGCCTTATCGTATCATCACGCAGTATTCGTTACAAGCGCTCTACTACGAATGATACGGTGTCTTCGCGCTCGACCGCCGCGAAAATAGACTAGGATCCCTTCTCTCGTCCGCGCCTCTTCACAGCTCGTCCCGGCTCTCGTTGTCGTCCCGCGGGAAGATGGCGTCCACGAAGCTCTCCGGCTCGAACGTCTGCAGATCCTCCATCTTCTCCCCGACGCCGACGAACTTCACCGGAATGTTCATCTCGTTCACGACGGACACGACCGCGCCGCCTCTCGCGGTGCCGTCGAGCTTGGTCAAGATGAGCCCCGTTACGTCCACCGCCTCGCTAAACGCCCTCGCCTGGTTCAGCATGTTCAGTCCCGATGTGCCGTCCAACACGAGCAACGTCTCGTGCGGCGCGGACGCGAGGCTCTTCGTGATGCTCCTCCTCACCCCCGCGAGCTCGTCCATGAGGTCGCAGTTCGTGTGCAAGCGCCCGGACGTGTCCGCGAGGACGATGTCCACGTCTCCCATCTTGATCGCTTCCTGCACGGCTTGGTAGCACACCGCCCCGGGCTTCATCCCCTCCTTGTACGTCGCCATGACGCCGTCGCTTCGCTCCGCCCACGTCGCGAGCTGCTCCGCGGCGGCGGCTCTGAACGTGTCGCCCGGCACGAGCATCACCTTCGCGCCGGACTCGAGCGCGAACCGGTTGGAGAGTTTCCCGAGCGTCGTCGTCTTCCCCGCGCCGTTGACGCCGACGACCATGATGACCGTCGGCGCCTCCTCGCTCAGCGCGAGCGGCGCGCACCCGGGCTCGCCGCCGTTCGGGCGCTGCAGGATGTCCACGATCGCGGTCTTCAGCGCTTGTTTCACCTGCGGTCCGGTGCTTATCTCGCCTTTTTCCACGCGCTCGCGGACCACCTCGATCACGTCCATCGCCGTCGTCGGCCCAAAGTCGACGGATATGAGCACCTCCTCGAGCTCGTCCAGCGTCTCCTCCACGTCCTCGAGCCTCCACAGCGAGAGCATCTCGTCCATGTACGACAGCTTCTCGCGCGTCTTGGACGTCCCTTTGAACACGCGGTCGAAGTCCGCCTGCGTTTTCTTCGCGAGCACGCTCGCGAGCTTCCCGATGCTGAACCCGTCCGCGCGGACGACGAGACGCGACGCGCGTCCTCCTCGTCGTCGTCGCGTCGTCGTCGTCGTCGTCGGCGCGCGCGCGGCGAGCGCGCGGCGATTCTCGAGCGACCTCGACGCGCGCGCGTTCGAGAGCGAGGCGCACTGCGTCGCGACGCGGGAGGACATCGCGAACATGATGATTCGAGGGCGCGCGCGGCGTCTCGCGGTGTGACGGAGCGGAGGTAGGATCCCGCGATAACGCTAACGAAGGAAAAGGAAGATCTCGCGGGTTCGACCAACCAGCGCGCAAAAAAGAAATCACGATACCCGTGTGTGTACTACGCGCGACGTACTATGCCTAACCGTTTGCGCATATACACGAAACGCGCGGAGATCTCTCTCTGAACCTTTCGGCCGGCGAGGAATTCCTGCACCGTCAAAAGTGCGCGGAGAGACTCGTCGGAAAGCGCCGTCGCAAGAGCGACGCCGGCGAACGACGCGCGTCACACACGCCGAGCGCTCGGCAGCGGCGACTTCGCGCGCGCACACCTCTCACGGGAACGTCTCAACTTCCCCTCGCGCGGTCGCCCTAAAACGCACGCACACGCACCCATGGCGACGAGCGCCGCGATGTCCGCCGTCGCGGGCGTCGCCAACACTCGCGGCGTCGGTCCTCGCGTCGCCGCGCGGTCGTCTGGATTCGCGAGCGGCGCGCTCGCGGTGCCGCGACGCGCGGTCAAGCAGACTCGCGTTCGCGCGGTCGTCACTTCCGCGAGCTCCCCTGAGGTGCGTCCACGTCGCATCGCGCGTCGTCGCGCGCTCGCGCGGCGTAATCCGGCGCGGCACCACCGTTACCCCAGCAACCCAACGCGACGAGGGTTCACAGACCGCCCTCGGATAAGCTTGCGCCGACTTTTTCGCATCCTTCGCTGGCGTCCGACGCGCGCGCGGCCGCGGTCGCGGTCGCGCCACCCGCGGCGATCGCGACGCGCGACGTCGTCCTAAGGACGCCTCGCCGCGCGACGGGCGCGGTCGCGCCGCGCGGCGACCGCGCGCGCGCGCGCCGCGCCGCGCGACGGAGAAGCCCTCGAGCGAGATGAGATTTCGTTCGCTCGCACATTCATTCGCGCAGCAGCGCGCGTCCCCGACCGTTCGCTGACCGCGCCACCCCGCCTCTTCCGCGACACAAACAGGGCCGCCCGTCGCCGTACCAGTTCGAGAAGGACATGGAGCCCCTCGAGAAGCAGCAGGCTGCGCTCGGCGGCGCGCGCATCGCCGCGTACGCCGCAGTCGTCGGCGGCGGCCTCGCCGTCGGCGGCGGCGTCGGCAACGCCGTCGGCGGCGCCGCCGTCCGCGCGACGCTCGCGGCGACGACCGGCGCGGCCGCCGCCGCCGCCGTCGCGCAGGCGGACAAGAAGCGCGTCTCCGCGGCGCCGAAAGCGCTGTGGAACGGCATGATGAACCGCGACCCGGCGACCATCACGAAGGTGCGTTCTATACACTGGTTCCCATACGACCGCGTTGGCGATGTGGACGCCGATCCTTAAGGACTTCGCCCGTCGCATCTCTCCGCCCACCCCTCCCTTTCAATACCCGCCCTCGACGCCTTTCAACTCCAACTGACGCCTTTCAACTCCACCCCGACGTTCGCGACCATCACGAAGGCGGATGTCGACGCCATCGGCGCGCGATTCGGCATGAATGATATGGCCAAGCAGTGCCCGGAGGCGGTCACGGAGCTGTACGACGCGTACCTCATGTCGATCATCCCGATGGGGGACGAGCCCGTGCAGGGGTGGGAGCCGGAGGCGCTGACGAACTTTCGAAGGCGACTGGGTCTCGAGGATCACGACGCGGCCAACGCGCACATCGAAGTCGGACGTCGGCTGTTCCGCAAACGCATCGAGCTCGGGGATAAGGACGCGGACCTCGAATCGCGACGGGAGTTTCAGAAGCTCGTGTTCATCTCCACGAGGACGTTTGGCGAGAAGCAGGCGAAGTTTTTGCTCCCGTGGAACCGCATCTTCCGCGTGTCGGACGCGCAAGTCACGCTCGCGTTGAAGGAGTCCGCGAGCAAGCTCCTCAAGACGCGCCTCGAGGGGTCCAACGCGATCGCGACGCTCGACGCCGCCGCTCTCGCGGACGCCAAGGCGTACCAGGGCGAGATCAACCTCTCGGACGAAGACACCGCGGAGGTTGTCGGCCCGATGTGCCAGCGGCACGTGGTGGACCTCATCGAGAAGGCGTCCGAGCTGGCGTCGGCGCGGACGGTGAACTCGGACTACTCCGCCGCGAACGCGCTTCTTCGCGAAGTGCTCGCGTACAACGTGTCGCTCGCAGCGTCCGCGGGACAGATCTCCGGGCTCGCGCCGGCGGTCCTCGCGGGGACGCCGTGGGAGGACAAGAGCTCCGAGCTGAACGTGTTGTTCAAAAACTTCCTCACGCAGGGCACCGAGGCGGGCGAATTATCCGCCGAGCTCAAGGACGAAGCCGGGAAGCTCAAGGCGCTGTTCGGGATGGGGAACAAGGAAGCCGAGGACATCGTGATCGAGGTCACGACGAAGGTGTACCGCGAGCAGCTCCGCGACGCGGTCAAATCCGGCTCGCTCGACACCGCGGAGTCCCCCGCCTCGGTGCTTCAGCAAATTTGCGAGAAGCTTCAGTTCCCGCCCGAGATCGCCGCCGGCGTGAACAAGGAGAACTACCGCACGAAGCTCGAGTCTGTCATGGAGAAGAAGTCTCTCACGGAAGACGACGTCACCGCGCTCGCGCGCGTCAGAAAGCTTCTCTGCGTCCCCAAGGATGTCGTCGACGAGTGCACGAAGGAAATCTGCGGCGCGGTGTACAAGTCCGCGGTTCAAGGCGCGTTGTCCGTCGGCACCGAGGCGTTCACCCCCCAGCTGCGCGACCGCTGCAAGGCGGCGAAGCAAGCGGTGCGCCTCACCGACGCGATGGCGCTCGAGATTTTGACCGTGGAGGCTAAGAAGGCGTTCATGAACTTCATCAAGGAGGCGCGCGTGAAGAAGAACAAGATTGAGCAGAGCAAAGAGATCAGGAAGATGGTGTACTTCAACGCCACCGTCGTGACGCCGATGGTGAAGGACGTGACGCAGGCGGCGGCGCAGGACGCGGCGAAGGAGCTCGCGGAACTCATGAAGGAAGCGCAGGCGGCGGCGAAGGAGGAAGAGAAGAAGGAGAAGGAGAAGGCGAAGGCGGAGGCGAAAGCCGCCGCGGAAGCCGCGGGCGAGGAGTGGGTGGAGCCGGAGGAGGAGGAGGAGGAGGAGGAGGAGAAGAAGGAGGAGGAGGAAGTCGTCGTCCAGGACACGGCGCCGACGTACCAGAAGGAGGTCAACCTCAAATCGGAGATGGACCCGGTCAGCGCGCAGGGCTTGTACCAGGACTACCTCATGTTTTGCATGCAGGGCGACACCGTGACCGCGCCCATGGGCGTGCAGATCACCCTCGAGCGCGATCAGTCCGAGTTCACGCGTCTCGCGCAGCTCGGGGACATCCTCGGCATGAACCAGATGGAGGTTGGGATGGTCCACAAGGGACTCGCGGACAAGGCGTTCCGCGCGCAAGCGGAGCAGATGCTCGGAGACGGCCGCGGCCTCACCGCGGATCGCGCGGAAAAGCTCAAGGAGATTCAGACGTCGCTCTCCCTGCCAGACGCGGAGGCGCAGAAGATCATCAAGGGCATCACGTCGAAGAAGCTTCTGGGCGAGATGCAAGCGCAGATCGCCATGGGGACGCTCACGATCGCGGACGTCCGCAAGCTGAAGGAGTCTGGCGTCGAGATCGACAACGCGCTCCCGCCGGATAAGAGGCTCCAGCTGTTCCGTAAAAACGCGGAGCAGAGGCTGACGGACGGCAGCGGCGTCGCGGACATCGACGCCCTCACGAAGACGCTCCCCGAGGACCTCTCCATCGACCCGGAGGTTGCGAAGAAGGAGCTGACGAAGCTCGCGAACGAGAAGAAGCGCAGCACGATGATCGGCGCCGTCGCGGAGCTTCGCGGGAAGAAGATCGACGCCGTCGTCAAGGCGTGCAAGAACCTGCTCGCGTGCCACGGCGTCGCCCCCGAGAGCAAGCTCGAGTGGGCGGTGAAGGAGGAGCTTCAGGACATCTACAGCGTGTTCCTCGTCGACGGCGCGGACGACGAGCAGGCGTCGCTCTTGCAGAGCGCGCTCGGGTTGGACGACGCGACGTGCTCGGGGTTGAAGGAGATTGTCGCCGCGGACAAGTTCCAGCTCAAGGCGGACGTCGAAAACGAGGCGTTGTTCTAATTGGTGGAACACGTCGAGACGGGGCGAGGGCCCAAAGCGTAGGGCTACGTACATTTTTGAAACAGACGCCAGCGACGACAGGAGTGCTTATGAAACGCAAAGAACTTTTGACGCCTAAGTATGGGCTACGCATCTCATTCTACCTGTAATACACGCGCGAACACCGCCAACGTCTCGATCGCGTCCGAGCCCGGGAAGAACGCGTGCCCTTCCGCGTGCTTCAGCGTCCACTCCCCGGACGCGCACAACTCGTCGCAGTCGCGAACGAACGAGTCGAACCCGCAGCTGACGTATATGAACGTTCGCAGCCGCGGCGGCGGCGGCGGCGTCGGCGGCGCGAG
>Ga0181560_10005171_pt1 | contig 11717 bp, 11 predicted proteins | sample 011ome_20_FD_133751 | JGI IMG/M metagenome (GOLD analysis project Ga0181560, IMG submission 133751) | Coastal salt marsh microbial communities from the Groves Creek Marsh, Skidaway Island, Georgia - 011509CT metaG (megahit assembly) | ecosystem: Environmental > Aquatic > Marine > Intertidal...
CGCGCGGTCCAACCCTCGGCGGCACCCTCGGCGACGCGAGCGACGCGCGCACCGCCGCGCATATCGTGCGGATCTGCGACGTGAGGTTATCGGAGACGGACGCCTTGAGCTGCTCGTACGATTTCCCCTCCGCGCCCGCGAGGACGTCGTTTAGCAACGCCTCGCCGTCGCCGTCGCGCGCGTAGTACGTCGTCAGCACGTGGAGGCGATGGAGGTCCGCGTGCTCCTGCGCGCGTCGCGCGCCGCGCGTGAGGTGGTCGGTGGAGCCGCGCCCCGCGAACGTCTTCACGATCTTCGCCCAGAACATGACGACGGCGGGCAGGGCGGACGAGCGGAGCGCGGCACGGAGGAGGCGCGCGACGCGCACTGCCGCGGCGAGCTGATGAGATTTTCCATTCATTGCCCATCATCACGTCGTCCGAGAGGGGAACAAATCTACGCGGCGTCTGTCCATCACTCGGGGACGCGCGATGACGACGCGCGCGCCCCGCTCGTCTGTTACCTCTTAGATCGACGCGCCGCCGCCTCTCGTCGCGATACTATAATGGACGTCCTCGCCCCCAGCAGCGGGGACGTCCACGACGTCCTCGCGAACGTGGACGCGATGGCGGGCGGGATGAAGAAAGCGCTCGCCGCGCGACGCGACGAGGCGTTGACCGCGCTAACCGATTTCGTCCGCGCGAACGAGGACGCGGAACGCTCGCCGAACCTCAGGGACGCGAAACAGGACAGGCTCGACCTCGTGTTTAAGCTCCTCTCCCTCCGCGAGCGCATGGCGAGCGACGAGGCGCTGTGCGTCGCCGCGCTGAAGACGCTGAAGATCTTGTCGCGCAAAGAGGAGAACCGATTGGCGTTCACGCGACGCGCGACGCAGGGCGTGTGCGACGTGCTGCGTAATAACGGACGGAAGATATCGCGCGCGGTCGCGAGCGAGGGCGCGTGCGTGCTGTTGAACGCGTGCTACGAGAGGGATAACGTGGACGCGGTCATCGCGTGCGGAGGCGTCGAGCCGCTCGTGCGGTTCCTGAGCGACGGCGGCGGATTCGGGGACGACGACGACGGAACCGGAACGAACGAGGAGGAGCGTCTTCATCAGTCCAGATCGAGACCGAAGCCGCCGAAGCCGCCGTCGTCGCCGTCGTCGTCGTCGCTTCGCTCGAACGCCGCGGGGGCGATCCAGTCGATCTCGTACACGGAACGCGGGCGCGCGCGCGTGCGGGACTGCGACGGCGTCAACGTGCTCATGCGCGCCCTGCGAGACCTCGTCGGCGGGGGGGGGAAGACGGCGACGACGACGACGACGACGACCGCGGACGCCTCCTCCTCCTCCTCCTCCTCCTCCTCCTCCTCCTCGCTCGCGCTCGCGCGCGTCGTCGGCGCAATCCACAACATGACCTCCGACGCGGAGGCGGTGCGCGCGGCGCGGACGCTCGGCGGCGTGCCCCTCATCGTCCCGCTGTTGCGTTCGCGCGCGCCGTCCGTCGCCGGGAGCGCCGCGGGGGCGGCTCAGAACATGAGCCGCGAGGCGGTGTCGAGGCGGATGATTCGCGACGCGGGCGCGATTCCGGCGCTCGGGGAGCTGCTCGTCGTGGGCGAGGTTCCCGCGCAGGTGTGCGCCGCGGGGGCGCTGTTGAATATCTTGGGGCCGGAGCTGAGCCGCGGCGGCGGCGGCGCGGGGAGCGGGGTTCGCGCGGAGGAGGAGGAGGAGGAGGCGGAGGCGGAGGCGGCGACGTCGGACGACGACTCGGACGACGAGCCGCCGCCGCCGCCGCCGCCGCCGCCGGACGACGGCGCGGACGGCGCGGCGCGGAGGAGACGAGGGCTCGGGAAGCTCATCTCCAGCGCGCTCGCGTTGACGATGGTGTGGGACGCGTTGTACGACGGCAAGCCGGACGTTCGAGCGCCGCCGGCGCCGGCGTGAGCGACGTCGGTCGACGGCACCGTCTTATATTATTAGGGCCTACACGTAGAAGAAACGGATAGCGCGTAGTCGTAGTCGTACGTGTACTAGTCGTAGCGACGGCCGGCGGCCGATGTACTGATGCGTTTTAGCTGTCGTACGCGAGCCGTGAGTACGTACAGTAGTATTACCGGCTCTCTATTTAACCGACCGAACTGGAAACCGACCGACGACGCCTTCACGACAGCGGGTGCGCGAGCCCCCACATGATGGACAGCAAGAGCACCTGCAACCCCCCCCGCGCGAGGTGCCCTTGCCACGGCAGCGTCTGCGGGTGGAATACGTACGGTTCATCGGTCAGTCGAAAGGCGCGCGCATCGATCAAACGCCGAGACGTCGAAACCGCGCGCGAGGCGCGGGCGGGGTGAAAAACCAAACCGAAACCAGACGAAAACGCGCCTGCATCTCCTCCGTGGCGTCCGGCGGCAGCGGCCCCGGGCTGTTGTGCGTCCACATGTACGTGTTCGCGGGCGTCACCGCGATCGTCAGCAGAAACAGCCCGTACGCCGCGGCGGGGGTCAGCCACGCCGGGATCCCGTCAATCGGCAGGAGCGCGGACGCGACGCCGACGCCCCCCGCGATCTCCGCGACGCCCTGAGGGCCATTCCATACAAAGCGATGTCGGGGTGGAGGCGTTCAAAGGCGTCAGGTGGAGTTTAAAGGCGTCGAGGTGTGTCGGGATTGGAAGCGAGGGACCCTGGGCGGAGAGACACGCCGGGAGATGAAGTCCTTAAGGAACGGCGTTCACCACGCGAACGCGGTCGTATGGGGACCAGTTTAAGATAGAACGCACCGTCCACTCGACGTGGAAGCGATTCGACCCCGGGAGGTACCAGAACCCCCACGCGCCGCGGTGCGGGACCATCGCGTCGAACCCCTCCGGAAGCGCGAAGTGCGCCGCGCCCGCGGCGACGTACGTCAGCCCGAGGATCGGCCACGTCGCGCGGCTCCACGCGATGTATCCGGGGAAGTGTTGCTCCGTGAACGGGCCGACGACCGCGCAGACGAGCCACGTCGCGAAGCCGAGCCCGCTCCACGCGGCGGCGACGCTCGCGGCCTGCGCGGGCGCGGGCATCGCGCTGACGACCGCGTTTTTGTACCCGGGCTCGGACCACGGCGGGTCGAACGACGGGGACGAGGACGACGACGGCGCGTCGTCGTCGGACGCGGACGCGGAGGCGACGACGACGACGCGACGACGACGTGAAGGAGTCGTGTTTCGGATCTGATGAGCGCGACCGCGACGACGACGCGAGACGACGACGGTCGAGGCCGCGCGCGGGCGCGCCGGCGCCGCGGGCGCGCGCGCGGAGATCACCGCCGTTCTCGCGGCGACGGTCGCCATCCTCGCGGCGTGCGACGCGCGGGAGAGAGGTGCGCGCGAGCGCGTCGGAGCGCGCGACGACCTACGAAGGTACGTTTAGCGACCGACGTGGCGGAAACACCTGAAAACCGGTGGCTCACAGGCTGTGATGACTGATGGAGTTCCGCCGCTACCACGTCTCTTGCGCGCGCTTCGCGCTGCGCTTGGACCCTTTCTTCCCCCCCGTCTTGTTCTTCTTCGCGTTGTTGTACCTCACCCCGAGCTTGTTCTCGCCCTTGAACGAGACCCCGCGCGCGCTCGCGGAGATCTGCCTCGCGGCGAGCGACCTGGCGACCGCGTCGCTGTCCGCCTTGAGTTCCACTTTTTTCTTTTCGCGCCGCTTTTTCGCGCCGCCGCCGCCGCCGCCCCCGGCGTCCCCTTCCCCCCCTCCCGCGGTCGCCGCCGCCCGGTCCGGTTTCGCCCCTCCCCCGTTCGCTTTCAACGCCGCGACGATGTGGTTCGAGATGGCCGCGATCGGGTTCGACCGAAACTCCGGGTGCGCGAGCACCGCCTGCATCCGCCCCGTCTCGGACGCGCACAGCCGCGTCCTCTGCTTCGTTCGCATCACCGCGCTCTTTACTTTCCTCCCCTTCGCTCTCCCGAGCCTCGCGAGCGGCGACGCCCCCCCCGCGATGTCTCCGAGCGTGGCCTCCAGCGACGCGAAGTCGCTCAGCGCGGCGCCGACGCCGCCGCGGCGTTTGCCCTTCCGCTTCATCTTCGACGCGGTCGCGACGCGGATCTTCTCGAGAAACTCTGCGCGCTTCGCAACCTTCCGCTTCTGATGCTTCGGCAGCGCGTTCAGCGTCTGATGCGATGCGATGCGATGCGATGCGACGACGATCGACGCGACAGGGACGCGCGTGGAGAAGGGTGGGCGACGTGGACGTCAGCGTCGAGATCGGCGCGAGGAACGAGGCGAGCGAACGAGCATTCATTCACTCGCTCGACGGAGAGGGCGGAAACGAACGAGGCGAGAGGAGAGAGGAGACGACGAACGCGCGACGCGCCTTGTCGTGCTCCGCGTCCTCGGCCGCGGCGTCCTTCGCGTCAACGCCCTTCCCGGTGGCGTCGGAGCTCTTCTGAGACGCCGACGCCGCCTTCGCGCGCATGCGAGCCTTCACCATGGCGCGCGCGCGTCCCCTCCCCTCGACGCCGCGCGATGCCAAGTGACCGCCGAAAAGCGCAGCGACGGCGGCTGAGGGCTGATGATGACTCCTCCTCGCAAACAACGTGGAAAAGATCTGAGCTCGGACCTGCCGATACCAGCGATTTTGTTTCCATTTTGGGCCTTTTTCACGCGTACGCGCGCGCCCGCGATCGTACGGGCAAACAGTAAGAGTACGCGTACGCGCGGGACAGGCGGGGGTACCCTCGGAACTCGCGAAAATTTCCGCGACGTAACGCAGCCTCGTCGTCACCGACGCGCACTGTCGCGAGCGCCGGGAACACGCCGTCACGCGAGAGTCAGGCGAGAAGGACTTCACGCGCCCACGCGGAACGCTCTTAAGACGTTTACAGGTGCGTCTCGCGACGAATCCGCGCGCGTTTCGCGCTCGAGTCGAGCCCGCGCGGCGCGTTCGCGCGGCTCATCTCGCTCGCGTCGCGGGTTCGCTTTTTTTTTCCCTGCGAACGCCGTCGCGCGGGATCGCGGAAACGCGTCATCACGCGCGGGTTGGCCTCGATCTGCGCCCCCGAAACGTCGCGATCGATGCGCGATGGCCATGGGATCGATACCCTCCGCGATTTCTGTCGCCGTCCGCGTCACTCACGCGCGCATTACGCCTTCCTCCCCAGGTCCCCTCCGCACCCGTCGCGAAACTTTCCGCGAGGCGCGATCGCGTGAAACCGCCTCGCGAACGCCAAACGCCGACGCGAGACGCGCGCGCGAGTTCGTCCGAGGTGCGTCCGTCGCCTTCCTTCGCGTCTCCGCATCGCCGTCATCGCGTTTCCGAGGCGATTTTCGTCTCGCGCGGATCACCCCGCGCGCGTCTCCGCGGGAGGGTCGATGAGCGTTTTGGCAGTTTCCCCGCGACGATACCACGACGCGTGCGCATCTCGAGCGCGGCCCGGGGACGCGCCGCCGCGCGCGTCGCGACGTCGCCTCGCCCCCGCGTCAACGCGCGAACCCTTCCTGACCTCCCCGGCCGCGTCTTTCTCTCCGCCAGCCCTCATGCCGTCCGCGAACGCCGACGGACACACGACGCGAAGCGGCCGGAACACGCAGAGCGCGTACGCGGCCCCGGCGGGGATGAAGACTGGAAGCGCGCCGCAGGGGACGTCGAAAAGCGACGCCGTCGCAATGGCGCAGCCTGCGGATTGGAACCCCGCGGCGGCGGCGGGGCATAAACGACGCAGAGTGGACAGCGACGGCGAGGACGGGACGATCACCCCGGGACCGAACACCCCGGCGACGACGAACAGCGGCGGGACGCCGTCGAAGCCGATGAAGGCGGAGCACGGCGACGCGGCGACGGCGACGGCGGGCGGCGGCGGCGGCGGCGGCGACAAGAAGAAGAAGCGCGCGGCGTTCACGGCGGAGGCGGCGTCGTTGGGGTACGAGACGGGGACGATCAAGAACAGCGCGTTCGTGCTTCTCGCGGAGAGCGGCGCGACGGGGATGACGGTCGCGGCGATCGTTGAGGCGGCGACGAAGCAAGGGTGCGTGCGGTTTCGTTCGGTTTCGTTGGCTCAGATCGCGACGGCGGCGCGCGGCGTCGCGGCGCGGTTTCGGAATTTTTTTCGTTCGCGCGATCGGTTCGCGACGCGTCCCGGCGGCGGCGGCGCGCGCGGTCGATCGATCGCGCGCGGCGTTCGCGCCAGAAACGCCATAATTTGATGCGTTTTATATTGTTATCATCGATCGACGCGTCGCGACGCGCGCGCCTCGCGTCGTCGACGCGCGCGCGTCGCGGCGGTCGCGTCGCCGGGACTCTTACCCCCCGCCGGGCGTCTTCGCCAATTTTTTTATTTTTTTAAATTTTCCACTCCCGACGCCGCGACTGACCCTTCTTCCCCCCTTCCTCCTTCTCGCGTCTCCCCGTCGCAGGCTGTACAGCTGGGGCACGTGCAAGACCCCGAACAACAGCGTGACGGCGGCGTTATCGCAAGACACGACGTTCGTGCGCATCGCACCCAGCACGTACGCGCTGCGAAGCACCCTCAAGGGCGGCCACGGCCCCGTGCCGCAGGCGCGCGTGTCGAGCGGCAGCATCAATTCCGGCGCCGCTGCGGGCGCCGGTCGGTCGAACAGCGGCAGCGGCTTCTCCCACGGCGCCGTCGCCGGCGGCCAGAGCAAGCTCGGGCAGAACGCGTCCTCGAAGAGCCGGAAGGGGGAAAAGCAGCGGGAACAACGCGCGGCGGCGGCGGCGGCGGCGGCGGAGCAGATGAGCCTCGAGCAGAGGCGCGCGCGAGCGACGGCGGCGCGAGAACTCTCTGTCGTTCGCGAGGGGGGGCCGTCGATGTCCGAGTACGACGACGACGACGGCGGATTCCCGCCGCGCCACCGCCACCGCCAAAACGACGACCCGAACGGCTGGTCCGACGCGCATGGTTACGTCGCGGGGGGCGGCTACAACGGCCAGTCGCATCATCATCATCATCATCATCACCACGCGATGGGGCATTACCACCACATGGCGCCTCATTCGTACGTGCCGCCGGTGGGCGCGTACGCCGCCGAGCTCGGGAACGTCTCGAAGCTGTCTTCCACGCTCGCGATGGAGAGCTACAAGCGAAGGATGGACGTCGTCGGCGGTAACGGCGGGGGGGAGTACGACGGCGGCGCGACGCTGTACCAGTTTATGAGCACGCGGCCGGAGAGCGACATCACCGAGACGCAGGCGGGGAGCTGCCTGGCGTGGTTTCCCACGGCGAACCCGCCGGCGCCGCCGGCGGATCGTCCGTCGCCGATGAAGGAGCCCACGGAGGCGCTCATTCGCGCGTCGTCGTGGAAGGACGAGGCCAAGTCGCAGACGTCGATCGCCTCGCCGTCGCCGACGACGCCGACGAAGAGTCTGTCTTCTTCGGGGAGACTCGGGAGCGGGCACCTCCCGAAGTGGGTGCTGGAGAGCTACATCAACGGGACGCAGAGCGTGTCGCCGTCCATCGCGGCGGCGTGAGGCGCGGCGTGGCGCGGCGCGTCTCTCTCGAGGTGGGGGGACGACGACGAACGAAACGATCGCGGCGAAGAGGGAGAGGAGGGTTCGGGTTCGTCATCAGAGACTTACCGCGGCGGCGGCGATGTATAAACAAACGACAACAACGAGAGAGAGGAGGAGGCGCGAGGAGGAGACGGCTCGGCGGGCCGCACGGCGCCGAAGTCGATCGCGTTTTCACTCTCTACTACAACACGCACTTTAGGACTTTTGGTGTACAGCGCGGCGACGGGGTGCCGCGACAAACAAACATTAGAGGGGGTGGGGGGGATCGCCGACGCCGCGGGCGGTCGGCGAGAGAAGAGGAAGGACGCGCGCGCGCGCGATACAACCGACGTTGTAAACCGAACAGTATCATCACACACACACATGCAGTACGCGCGAATATCATACCGTACCCTCATCGCTTCATTCCAAACAGCCTCTCGTCGTCAGTGCGCGGCGACGTCGAGCGCCTGCGCGAAATCCGCGCAGATGTCGTCGATGTGCTCGATCCCGACTGAGACGCGAATCATGTCGCTCGTCACCCCCGACGCGGTCTGCTCCTCCTCCGTGAGCTGCTCGTGCGTCGTGCTCGACGGGTGAATCACGAGCGTCTTCGCGTCTCCGACGTTGGCGAGCTGCGACGCGAGCTTCACGGCGTCGATGAATTTCCTCCCTTGCTCCAACCCGCCTTTGACGCCGAACGTGAGGACCGCGCCGAAGGAGTCCGCGCGGAAGTACTCCACCGCGCGTCGGTGATACGGATGGTCGGACATCCCGGGGTAGGACACCCACGTCACCATCGGATGCGCTTCGAGAAATTTCGCGAGCGCGAGGGTGTTGGCGCAGTGCCGCTCCATGCGCAACGACAGCGTCTCGAGTCCGAGGATGAAGTTGAACGATCCGTGCGGGCTCTGGCACATCCCGACGTCGCGCAAGCCCTCGACGCGGCATCGCATGATGAACGCGACGTTGACGCCCAGCACGCCGGTCGGGCCGAACGTGTCCCAGAACCGCAAGCCGTGGTATCCGGGCGACGGCTCCGTGAAGACGGGGTGCTTCCCGTTGTTCCAATCCATGGTGCCGCCGTCGACGATGACGCCGCCGACGGTGGTGCCGTGCCCGCCGATCCACTTCGTCGCGCTCTCGACGACGATGTCCGCGCCGTGGCGCAGCGGCTGGCACACGTATCCGCACGCGCCGAAGGTGTTATCGCAGATCACCGGGATGCCGTGCTTCTTCGCCACGGCTTTGAGCGCGCGGAAATCCGGCACCGAGAATCGCGGGTTACCGATCGTCTCGACGTAGATGGCCTTAGGGTCGAGGGTCCATACAAAGCGACGGATGTCGGGGTGGAGTCGAAAGGCGTCAGTGGCGGAGTTGAAAGGCATTGAGGGAGGTGTGTCGGGATTGAAAGAGAGGGACCCTGGGCGGAGAGAACCGCCGCCGGTATGAGTCCTTCAGGATCGGCGTTCACCGCGCCGACGCGGTCGTACGGGAACCAGTGTGAATCAGAACGCGCCTTAGTGTTCGAGTCCACGAGCGCCTCGAAGCTCGCGGGCTCGTCGTCCTTCGCGAACTTGACGTTGATCCCCAAGCGCGGGAGCGTCACCTTGAACTGGTTGTACGACCCGCCGTAGAGCGACGGCGTGCTGACGATGTTGTCTCCCACCTGGCAGATGGTCGTGATCGCGAGGAACTGCGCGCTCATGCCGCTGCTGACGACGACCGCGCCGACGCCGCCCTCGAGCGCGGCGACGCGCTTCTCGAAGACGTCGTTCGTGGGGTTCATGATGCGCGAGTAGATGTTTCCGAACGCGCGCAGGCCGAACAAGTCCGCGCCGTGCTTGCTGTCGTTGAAGGTGTACGACGTCGTGGCGTAGATCGGAACCGCGCGCGAGTTGGTCGCGGGGTCCGGCATCTGCCCGGCGTGGACCTGGAGCGTCTCGAACTTGAGCTCGGGGCCGGACGGCATCGTGCGCGGCGTGTGGTGGCGGTGTCGAGGGGGGGGGTTGGGGGGGGGAGCGGGGCGTGCGCGCGCTGCCGGGAGTGACGCGCGGCGCGGCGATCGGAGGAAGCCGACGCGTTCACGATCGATCGACCGCGGCCGCCAAGCAGACGCGTGACTGGATGCGTGATGTCGGGGAACGCGCTCGATTTCGATTTTGCCGCTGCGTCGCTGCGTCGCAACCCCGACTCCCTCGCGTGAAAACTACTTCCTCTTTTGATAATTAATACATCGATCGACTCGACGCGCCTCTCTCTCTCTCCGCTAATCCGCCGCGAGCTTCTCGTCCTCGACGCCGACGCCGCACAGCACCCCCGCGAGCGGCACCGCCGACCCGCGCCCCGGACGCTTCGCGTTCGAAAGGTCGCCGCCGCCGCCGCCGCCGAGCCCCGCACCCGCCGTCGAGCTGCTCACGCTCATCGTGTGTAACCGGTGCGCGTACAGGATGATGATCGACAGCGCCGCCGCGGCGAGGAATATGAGCTCGTAGAAGCTCTGGTAGAAGACGAACTTGACGTCCGCGCCGAGCGCTTCCGTGATCAACGCGCGGTACCGCTCGGGAAGGTTGTCCCGAATGAGCAACACGGAGGATAAAAAATATAACCCCTGGATCTCCGTCACGAACAGCACGAGCATCGCGGACGTCCCGCCGCCGCCGCCGACGGCGAAAAACAACCGATCCATCCCCCAGACGAAGTTCCGCATCGAGCACGCCACGAGGAACCCTATGAGCGCGAGCGACAGGTACTGCGACAGCGTCCGCACGTCCCACGCGTCGCCCTTTCCCGCGCGGTGCACGATGGCGTAGGACAACGCCGTCGTGATCGGATCCGTCCTCGCGGCGCCCCCAGACTTGAACAGCAAGTGCGCGGTCCCGACGAGGACGCGCCACAGACACGCGAACGACGTGATCCAGCCCATGATGTTTTTGATCGCGCCCCAGGACGTGCGGCTCTCCGCGGCGCGTTCGCGCGCGTTTCGAACTTCGTGCGTCTCCGTGAAGAGCGATCGCGTGACGTGGTCGAGCGCGGTGATCTCCGCGTCGAGCGCGTCTAGCTGCAGCTCGATCGTCTTCGCGCGGCCGGAAGCCCCGAACGACGCGCCGATGTTCGTGAACCGTCGGAACATCCCGGGTTTAGGGTTATCACCACCGTTATCGACGCCTACTTCCCGGCCGCCGCGTCTGACGTCTTCGAGCTCGACGAGTAAGAGCGCCCTCTTCTTCTTCCTGCTCACCACCGTCTCCGTCGCCTGCAGCAGCCTTCGCTGCATCGCCCGCAGCTCGCCCTCGCCGACGTTCCTCGCGAAGAACGACAAACACGTGTACGGGAAGTGCACCGCGCCGAACCCGGACAGCGCGGCGAGCATCGTGACGCCGATGACGCCCATGCGACTCACCGCCTGCGCCATCGTGAACAGACCCATGAGCGACCCGCCGAACCCGCCGAACCCGGCGCCGGCGCCTCCTCCTCCTCCTCCTCCTCCTCCTCCGCCTCCGCCGCCCGAGCCCGGCGTCTCATGCGCGATCGACGGCGCGCCAGCCTTATCCCCGAAGCGATAGAACGCGTACAGCGCGAGCGCGTGGACGAGCGCGGCCGCGACGATCGCTCGCGCGTTGGACGCCCCGAGTCTCGTCGCGAGCGTGTGCGCGTGAAGGAACGGAAGCACGAACAGCAGGAGCGTCACGACGCACCACAGGTTGAATCTCCAGTGCGCGCGGAGGAACCCCTCGCCGACGACGCCGAGGATCTCGTAGAGGACGAGGAGGAGGAGCCCCGCGGAGAGCGCGAACGTGCCCGCGAAGAGGTTGGACACGAGCGCGCCGATCTCGCGGTGCGAACCCTTGCACAGGTAGTGCTTCAGGAACTGATGGCCGCCCGCGAAGAGGCCGTACGCGGACGCGGCCGCGAACGCGGGGCCGAGGACGACGGACATCGCGACGACGACGACGCGAGACGCGAGACGCGACGCGACGCGACGCGACGCGACGGGCCCGCGCGGGGCGAAGTCGAAAACGACTCGGTTGTTCGTTTCCACTCCTCGTCCTCGTCTCGCTCAAAAAGCGCCGCGCGGGGTGCTGACGTGCCATTCCGCCGCGCCGCCGCACGAGGCGACGACGCGATCACCGCCGCGACGTCGATGCCCACGACGTCCACGCTCGGGTCGTTCCGCGCGGCGGCGGCGCCGCGCGCGGCGTCGTCCGCGCGCGCGCGCGCCGCCGCCGCGGCGGGCGCGTCGAGCCGTCCTCGC
>Ga0181560_10005173_pt1 | contig 11716 bp, 5 predicted proteins | sample 011ome_20_FD_133751 | JGI IMG/M metagenome (GOLD analysis project Ga0181560, IMG submission 133751) | Coastal salt marsh microbial communities from the Groves Creek Marsh, Skidaway Island, Georgia - 011509CT metaG (megahit assembly) | ecosystem: Environmental > Aquatic > Marine > Intertidal zone...
CACATCACGTACCTGGACGAGGACACGCTCATCGGGCGCGCGAACGGCGCGGGTGGGACGTTCATCTTCGAAAGGGCGTCGTGAGGGGAGGGGAGCGGGATTGCGAGCGACGAAAGTAGTCTATGGTACCGTCTACGATGGGTAGGTAGTACGTACACGTTTTTTTTCGTGCGACGCCGGATCTGATGAAGCTCACAAAAGAAAAAACGTGTCTGGCTGAAAAACACGTCTCGTTTTCTCCAGAAACGCTGAATCGAAGAATCCGCTGAATCGGATCCCGAAACTCGAGACGGAGCGAAATCCGACCACCCCGATTCCGCGGTCGAGAAGACTCTGACTCGGCATGTACGGCGGATCCTTTGAGTCGCGAACCGTGATGCTAACGAAGGCGCGTCGCGACCGGGGGAGTCATCGTATCGAAATTTCGCGCTTCTCGAAAATCACGCGAAACACCGCTCGCGTGACTGTTCATCCGTGCGCGTCGCCCGCGTCGCCGCGCCTCGGAACGCGCCGAATCGTCTCGACTCCCGCGCGAAAGCTGCGCAGCTTTTTGCTTTTTCTCACGCGCGCGTGCGGGAGGCGCTCGCTCATCTCGGCGCGCGCGCAGCTCATCTCCTACCGGTGAGCCGCCCGCGCTGCCAAGATGGAGCAGGGGACCGCCCGCCGGAACGCGGGCGGCCTCTTTGCCAACTCCGGCGGCTCCGGGAGCGGCGGCGAGGGCGGAGGAAGCGGAGGGGACAAGGAGGTGCGTCCGAGTCGCGAACGATGCCGCGCGCTTTTCTCTTTTCCGCGCGACGAGGGCCCGCGCCCGCGACCGCCTCGGCGGTACCGCCGCCCGCTTCCTCGCGCTGACCACCCCACGTCGATCTCCTTCCCCTCGCGTTTCCCTCCACGCAGGCCTCCGGCGGGTCCGCGTCCGATGGCAACCAGAGCCAGGAGCGCGACAACTCCGCCACGCGCTTCAGCGGCTCGCAGAGGAACGACGGCCACGACGCGCGCATGCGCGAGGCTTCGCCGGACGAGGTCATGGGCGGGGGCAGCGGCGGACCCCCCGCGGAGCTCAACGCCGGCGGTGGCTCGAACGACAAGACCAACTCCGGCAGCGGGGGCGGGGACGAGGTGATGAACGACGGCGGCTCCGGCGACGGCTCGGGCGCGGACGACACCCAAAAGCCGCAGCACGAGCCCGCGCTGAGGTTCGACTTTCACGATTTCCCGCGGAAGACGGACCAAGCGGACGACGCCAACGCCGAGGTCAGGGCGGCCGTGCGCGAGGTCGGGCGCACCGCAAAGGTGCTCGCGAAGCGCGAGAAAGCGGCGGAGAAGACCAAGGCGTCCGGCGCGGCGGCCGCGGCCGCCCCGAAGGCGGAAGCCGGCGGGAAGCGAGCCGCGCGCTCAAAGGCGCGCGGCGCGGTTGTCGCCGACGCTCCGAAGAGCGTCGACGAGAAGCTCTCTCGTAAAACGCAGAAAAAGACAGCGCAGAAGGACCGGGAAGCGCCTCCTCCCGTTCCCGAGGACGCGAGCGATGCGACGAAGAAGCCGTTCGGCGCGGAACGGGACGCGAAAACGCGCGCGAAGGATGTGTTTTCGTCCCTGGCGGAGGCGCCGCGCCTCTCTCTAGGCGCGGACGGAGCCTCGAAGCGCGGCGGCGATCTCCGCGCGCTCGCCGCGAGGGACGCGGCGGCGGCGAAAACCGCCGACGCGTTCAAGGCGCCCGCGCCCATGAACCGCGGCGGCGGCGCGTCTCTGCCGCGCATGCCCCCCTCCGGGTACAGAGGCGCGCGCGGCGGTGTCTCGGCGGAGCAGACGAAACCGCGGGGCCCGCAGGCGGAGAAGACGAAGCCGAACGCCGTCGCCGAGAATCCGACGTTGGCGCGCAGCACGCACCGCTCCATCTTCCTCGCCGGCGGCGCGGTGGCCAACGTGCACCGCATCGCGGTGGACTTTGGCCATCAGAGAAGCCGCGCGGGTGCCTTGAGCGGTGGCGTGAACGTCGCGTACGCCTCCGCGAACGGCAACGGCGTGGTGGACCAGATTTTCGAGTCCGGGAAACACGTCGAGGTGATCCTCGGCGCGCGCGCGCGGACGGCGGCGTTCGGCGACCCGCTCCAGACGGACCCGGCGCAGGTCCCCGTCGAGTACCTGGTGAAGTGGATCGGGCACTCGCACATCCACAACTCGTGGATGGCGGAGGACACGCTGGACCAGCTCGCGCCCGCCAAGTTCGGCGAGTACGTCCTGCAGTACGGGCGCGTGCCCCGGATGCTGGCGGACGAGCGCTGGTCCAAGCCCCAGCGCGTGGTGGCCGAGCTGCGCGCGGGCGGCTCGCCCGCCGCCACGGCCGAGCCGGGGGAGCCCCCGGCGCGGAAAACCTCCCCCGACAGCACCGCCGCGGACGCGGCTCGCGCGGGCGGCGGAGGTGTTCCGCGCGGTGCCGGGTCGGGCGACTGCGACGGCTCGGGCGGCGAGGAGGGCGGCGGCGGCTCCGGCGGCGGCTCCGGCGGCGGCTCCGGCGGCGGCTCCGGCGGCGGCTCCGGCGGCGGCTCCGGCGGCGGCTCAGGCGGCGGCGATCAGAAACGTCGCGCCGGCACGGGCTCCGGCGGCGGCGGCTCGGGGAACGGGCGCAAAGAGCGCTCGCCGCCTTCGTCCCCCGCGGACGGTTCCCTCGAGAACGTGAAGGTGCTGATCAAGTGGTGGGGTCTGCCGTACGACGCGTGCACGTGGGAGAGCGTGGACGTGCACCCCGACCTCGCCAAGCTGCTGGAGCGGTACCGCGCCTGGGCCAAAGCGAGCGCGGTGGACACGATGCACGACGCGGCGAACGGCTCCGTCGCCGCCGCGCGCGCGGTGGCGACGCTCAAGTCGCGAGCGGCGGCGACGCCGGCGGAGGTGCTTTTGCGCGGCGCCTCGCCGAGCGGCAGCGAGGAGAAGACCAAGGCGGACAGCGACGAGGGCGGCTCCGGCGGCTCCGAGGAGCTCGACGCGCGTCGCCGGGCGCCGCCGCGGACGAGCGCCGCGGTCAGTCTCGGCGGCGGCGGCGGCGTGAGTCTCGGCGGCTCGGGCTCGGGAGGCGGCGGGTCTCCCGACGTCTCCGACACCGACGCCGGCGTGACGGACACCACGGACGCCGTGGTTGGCGCGAAGCGCGCGCCGCGCGTGAACCAGAAGGACTCCGGCGACACTTCGGCTCGGCGGCACAGATCCGGCAGCGCATCTTCCTCCTCCGACCCCGCCGTGCGCTGGCTCCTCTCAGCGTGGATGCACCGCGAGGGCGTGGTGATGATCTACCCCGAGCACGGCTCCGCTCGCGGCTCCATTCGCTCGAGCTCCTTCCGCGGGTTGAGCGGGTTGAGCGGAAACGAGGGGACGAACGCGACGCGCGCCGAGCACCACGCCCGGCGCTGCGCCTCCGCCATCGGCTTGCTCGCCGCGCAGAGGTGCGAGTTCGGCGCGCGCAACGCCCCCGCGCTGGTGGTGGTGCCCGCCAGTGCGCTTCCGGGCTGGATCGCCGAGTTCTCGCGCTGGGCGCCCGAGCTGAACGTCGTCGAGTACTGCGGCAGCGCGGTGTCGCGCCAACTCGTGCAGGAGCACGAGTGGAGCCACCGCCGCTTCGACCGAGCCTCGAAGTTCGTCCGGCGCGAGAACGGCGCGTCCGAACGCGGATGGGACGGGAGCGGAAAGCGAGACGCCGACTCGCCCGATCCGCTCGCCGCTGTCGAGACGGCGGCGAAGGCGGCGAACCCACCCGCCGTCGCCGGCGTCGCCGCCGCGAAGCAGGGCGCCAAGGAGGGCTCGCCCGCTTCCGACAGCGGCGGCGGCAGCGGCGGCGGCAGCGGCGGCGGCAGCGGCAGCGGCGGCGGCGGCGACGGGCGCGTGGGCAGCGGGTCGGGGGGCTTCGGCGCCTCCGGCGGGAGCGGCAGCGGCAAGAGCCTGACTGTCAACTTCCAGGTGGCCGGGAGTGTGCAAAAAGGCGCCGCGGCGGTGGGCCCCGCCGCGAATCCCGCGCCGCCCGCGGGCGCGACGGCGCGCGCGAGCGTCCCGGGCGCCCCGGGCGTCGCGGGCGCGCCGCGGGAGCGCGTCGGCGGCGGCGGTTCCGGCTCGGGCAAGATCGGCAGCGACGACAAGACCGCGAGCATCCGCGGCGCGTCTCCGCCTTCCGACCCCCGCCTCGCGGTCCCCGCCGGGGGCTCCGGCGACGGGAGCATCCCGGGTCAAGACACGGGCTCGGGCGGCGTCGGCTCCGGCGACGGCGGGAACGGCGGTTCGCACGAGCTCATGGGCGAAGAGGACCACAGCGGCGGGATGGGCGGGTCCGGGGGCGGGTCCGGGGGCGGGTCCGATCCGTCCGCGACGCGCCGCGTTTCCCCGAACGACACGAACGGGAGCGGCGGCGCCACGCGCGGCTCCGGCGGCGACGGCTCCGACCCCGTGTCCGTCGCGGCTGCGGCGGCGGCGGCGGCGGTGGCGTCGGCGCGCAGGCCCAAGTTCCACGTGCTCGTGGCCTCCATGGACGCCGCCGCGCAGGACCTGCTTCTGCTGCGGCAGGTTGCGTGGGAGACGATGATCGTCGTGGAGGACTCCTGCGGCCAACGTAGCGTGACGATGTCCGCGCTCCCGCGCCTGGGCAGCGTGCAGTCCGCCAACCGCGTGTTGATGCTGGACGGGCTCCTCCCCAACACCACCAGCGAGGTCCTGTCCATCCTGGACTTCATCAAACAGTCGCCCGAGGGCATGATGGCGCTCGAGCGGCACCTGCTCGGCCTGGAGGACGTCAACGCCTTCGCCGAGGCGTCCGGCATCCTCGAGCAGGTGTGCCTCGACTTGTCCATCCTCAAGCCGCCGCGCGCGCAGAGGCACCTCGAGCGCGGCCGAAGCGGCACCGTGCTCGAGAACCTCCGCGCGGATTTGATGCGCGCAACGACGGAGATGCCGCGCGCCTCACGCGGCGCCGGCGCCGGGAGCGGGATCGTCGCCGACGCCGGCGCCGGTCAGCACGTCGGCGGCAAACGAAGCCGCGACGCGTCGATGAGCGATCCGACCGCGGGGGGGGAGCACCCGCTGCGCCGGCCGAAGGCGAGTCGCGCTGGGCCCGGGCCCCCCTCTCTTAGCGTCGGATCGATGCCGCCGAGCGGCGGGATTTTAGCGGGACGCGCGCCCGCGAACCCTTCGTCCGCGCCGCACACGCAGGCGGCGCACGTAGGCGTTCCCGGCATCGCGCCCCACGCCGTTCTCGGCGCGCACGAACCCTTCGCTCACCTCCGCGGAGACTCTCCGGTTCCGCACGCGCCGAACGTCGCGGCGGCGAACGCCGCCGCGGCGGCGTTCGCGGCGGCGGCGGCGGCGGCGCGCGGCTCTCCCGCGCTCGGTGTCCCGGCGCCTCAGCACCCGCAGCATCCGCAGCACCCCATGCTCGCGCTGGCGGCGGCGATGCAGAGCGACCCGTTGGCGGCGGCGGCGATGATGCAGAACATGCAGCAGATGATGGTGCCCATGGCGAGCGCGCCGGGGGTCAACCAGCACCAGCTCGCGCAGGCGCAGGGCGGGCTTTACCTGCTGCAGCAGATGATGGCCGCCGCTAACGCCTCGGCGGCGGCGGCGGCGACGAAGAGCCACTCGCCCCCGATCGCCGCGAGCGCGCCACCCGGGAACGCGTCCGCGAAGCCAGATTCCGAGCCCGGTGCGCGCGCCGCCGCCCCGGAGAAGCGGGGGACGGGACCGGACCCCGGAGAGGGGAACATCGAGGTGAAGCCCCCGGCGAAGACGCGCGCGTCGAAGCGAACGGCCAAGGCGAAGGCGACCGACGCCGCCGCCGCCGCCGCCGCCGAGGCGGGATCGGGCGGCGGCGGCGCTTCAAACAGCGGCGGCTCGGGCGGCTCGGGCGGCTCGGGCGGCTCCGGCGGTTCGGGGAGAAGCCGCGCCGGAAAAAACACGGCGGGCGCGGGCGCTTGAGGCGCGAACGTGTTTCGTTCAAAAGGACAAAGATACGGTAGTAGTATGATTTTTTTTGGTCTCGGAGGTCGCTCCGGCGACGCCGGGACCGACGCCGTCGCGCTCGACGCGCGCGAGGCGCCGCGGGGGGGTCGGTAGGATGTCCTCCCCGCGGTTCGCCCGCCGCGCGTTCGCCGACGCGTCTTAGTCTTAGCGGGAGGTCGAATCGATCTCGATTCGGCCGTTTAGCGCGTCGCGCGCCGTACACGAAACGGCGCGAAAGGCGACGCGAAAGGCGTTTCGAATGCCGAATGAATTCGCGACTCGGGCGCTCGAGGCGGCCGACAAAGTCGTCGCGTCCTTCTCCGGAGAAGGACGCGACGACGCGTCGGCGGCCCGGGCCGATCCCGAGCTCGGCGTAGCAACACTAGAAGTCGTCGGAGGCGATGTCCGCGGTGCTGAGTTAGTCACCCGCGAGGCGCCCCACGCACGCGCGAGTCAGTATAATAATGACACCGAAAATAAAGAAGAGAACGAGAACCGTAACGCGTAACGACGCGGTTTGTCACACGACTGATACGGTACGTATTTAGATGGCGTTCGCGTCGCGTCGCGTCGCGCGTCACTTTAAAAAAAACCGTCTCTTCAGCGCTTGGCGCGCGTCGCCCGCGTCGTCGGCGCCGCCGCCCCCTCCGCCGCGCGCTTCGCGCCGCGCGTGGGACCCGTCCCGACCGCGGCACCTCGCGGCGCACGCGGCGCGGCTTTCGCCTTCCCCTTGGCCTTCGAGCCGCGCGCCGGGGGCGCGTCGTCGCCGGCGTCCTCGGCGCCCTCGCCGTTTTCGTTTTCCCTCCGCCGCCGCCCGGCGCGCATCATCTCGTCCAGCTTCTCGTCGATCTGGCTCCGGATCTCCGCGGCGGGCGCGAGGGCGAAGTCTTGGCAGCTCAGGCCGGTCATGGGACTCTTCCACGCGCGCTTGTTCGGCGCGCCCAGCCCGAACGGCCGGTGGTCGACCACCGCGCCGGACTTCTCCTGCCACTTCACGATGTTGCTCCGCTCGTACACGTGCCCGTCTCCGGCGCGCACGGGGTCGCGGAACAGCCCGTAGCCGATGGGGCACATCCACTTCTCGTCGCGGTCGTGCTCGGCGAGCAGAGCCTCCTCGAACGGGCGCCGGAGCGTTTCTTTGGCGACCGCCGCGCGCGCGCGGTCGAGCGCCACGGTCAGCCGCTCGATCTCCGGAGCGGACATCGCCGCCACGGCGAGCTCGTTCGCGGCGACGCGCACCAGGAGCGCCGCGCCGCTCGCGTGATTCGCGGACTGGGACGCACCGGACGCGCCGTCGCCGGCGCCTCCCATGACGCGCCAGCCCTCCCCCCTCCAGGCGTCCCCCCCGAACACGTCGCGGCTGAGCATGCGGTGTATGTCGTACATGGGGAGCCGCTCGGCGGGGATCTTCCCGCTCGCGTCCGTGTGGAACGCGCCCTCCGGGAACGCCGCGTACAGGAGCTTGGCGTTTTCGTAGTCGCGCCGGTCGTTCTCCGCATCCGCCTCCGACGTCTCGATCATCAAATCGTCGCTGCCCAGCGCGGCGCACACCGCGTGCAGCGGCAGCTCGCCCTCCGCGTCCTGCCGCCGCGCGCCCGCGGGGAAGCTCTCCAGCAGCGCGCGCGTCACCGCGTCGGGCGCGGAGTGCCGCGCGGCGACGTGCAGGGGCAAGCCGTCATCCTCCGTCGCCGCGCGCGCCAGGCGCGGAAACGCCTCCGCCACCGCGCGCACCGTCGCGACGTTCCCGTCGCGCGTCGCTTGGTGCAGCGGGAACAACCCGTCGCGCGGGCCTTTCTTGAGACCCGCGTCGGGGAACGCGCGCAGAATCTCCACGCACACCGCGGGAGGCCACTTGTTCTTGACCGCCAAAAACGCGGGGTAGGTGCCGCGCGCGTCCGCCACGCCGCACGCCCCCGGATGCGCGCGGAGCACGGCGAGCGCGACGTCCACCGCGGCGGGGGTCGGCGCCGGAACCCGCGGGGCCCCCGGGTGCGCGTGATGCACCGCGTCCGAGTCCAGCGCGCAGTGCAGCGCGGTCTCGCCGCGCTCGATGATCCGGGCCGACTCAGGCACAGTCTTGAGCAGGCACTTCACCAAGCGCAACGGGCTCTCGGGCTGCGAGCACAGCGCGTGCAGCACGTGCGCCGGCTGACGACGGCGCGGCCCCCCCCCCGCCGGCTGCTTCGCCGCGTCGGGGTGCGCGTCGAGCACAGCCTTGAACGTGGCGAGGTCGGGAGGGTCCCCGTGCTCGCTCACGCGGAGAAGCATGTGCAGGGGGAAGCCCGGGGATTGGTCGGTGTACGTATCAGGCGGCGTATCGAGACGCGGATTCGCGTCGTCGGCGGCGGCGTCGGTGTACGTATCAGGCGCCGCGGGCGCCGCGTCGCCGCGAAACCCGTTCACCGGCGCGCGGCCCCGTCGGGGGCCCCCGATGCCTTCGGGAAGTTCGTTCCTCGCGTCGGACGGCTTCTTCTCGTAGCCCAACTGCGCGCGGAACGCCGCCGCCTCCGGGAACGCGCGGAGAAGCGCGCGCACGGTCTGCCCGTGGTGGCGCGCGCACGCCGCGTGCAGCGGGTACGCGCGCGCGTGGCCGCGAGGCCTGTTCACCTGCTCGAAGCGCGTTCCGGCGATCGCCGGATCCGGGCGCGACGCTTCGCGCGCGGGCGCGGAAACGAGCACGGCGGCGCCTCCTTTGGCGCGCGCGAGCGCGTTTTCTTCCGCGTTTTCGTTTTCCGCGTTTTCGCCAGAAGCGCTTTTCTTGGAACACGCCACCAGCGCATCCACCGTCTGCGCCGTCAGCCTGTCCGCCGTGGCGTTCGCCACGCCGAACCGCGCGAGCGCGTACATGGGCGTGTACCCGCGCCGCGACGTCGCGCGGATCGCGTCGGGGACGAGCTCGCATACGCGCCGCACCACCGACACGGAAACGGGCGCGGCCCGCGCCTTGGGGTCCCTCGTCGCCTCGTGCGCGGGGAGCATCGCGAAGTGCAGGAGCGTCGAGCCTTCGTGGTGAAAGTCCTTCGCCTTCTGCTCCAGCGCGTCCCGCGGCGCGACCGCGAGGAGCGCGAGGAGCACGTCCGCGGGCGCGCGAAGCGCAATCGCGTTGGTCAGGTCGAAAAAGTCAGGCGTGTTTTTGAGTGTTTTTGAGTCGCCTCCCTGAGCCTCCCTGGAAGCCTTGCCTTTGCCCTTGCCTGTCGTGTCCGCTTTCTCCGCGTCCGCGGCCAGGCGCACGCCCGCGCCGCCCGCGGCCATGGCGCGGGGGCCGAGCAGCCCTCGCACGTCCTTCCACTGGCTTTTCCGGATCTTGAACGCCAGATCGGATTCGCCCTTCTGCCGCGGAAGAAGGGAGAATCTCCGGTCGTCGTCTTCGTCCTGGTCAGGGCGTCGTGCGTGCGGGGCGCGGGTGGTCGTGCTCTCCTCCAGGGCGCGCACGCGCACGGGCGGCGCGAAGGGTCGCCTTTGAGCGAAATCATGGTAGTCGCGCGGTGCCGTCAAAAACCCCGCCTCCTCGGAGTCGCTCGTTTCCCAGTCGCCAGGGTCGTCGTACACGTCGTAGTCTGAGGAGTTGATGGAGTCCTCGGGGGATGAGTCGTGCGAGTGCGAGGTGAAGCTCGGATTCGAGTGCAAGTCGGACATGGCGTCTCGGCGGCTCGTTCCGGCGAGCGCCGCGGAGCGAGGGCGTGTGCGCCGAAGACTGCCGCGCGCATTCCAGCGTCCAGATCTGAGAGAGACTCAAAAACAGTCGTCGAGTGGCACATTTTCGAGCGCACTCGCAGCTGTCCCCTGACCTCGCGGTTGAGCGACTCGGACAGACTCGCGCGCGCATCCGCGCGGCCGGACGGCCGAATGGCGGCGACCCCGCCCACGCGTCTTCGCGTGGCGGTCGGGCTTAAGCAGGACATGGTGGAGATCGACGCCTACCCGGACACGACGTGGGAGAGCGCGAAGCTCGCGGCGTGCGTACAAGCGGGTGATCTTAACGCGACTACGCATCGTCTGCTGTTCAGGGGCCGCGAGCCCGCGCCGGAGGACACCGTGGGGGGCCTAGGGGTGAAGCCCACGGCGAAGCTCATGCTTCTCGAGACGGAGGCGTCGAAGCGCGCGCGCGCGCGGCAGCAGCAGGAGGCGCAGATGGAGGAGATGCGCCTGGCGAGAGCGGCGGAGTTCTCTTCATCCTCTCGAACGGGAAACCAACAACACCGACTCGTCGGGTCGAAAACGAAAACGAACGAAACGAACGCGACGGACCCGGTCGCGCGGTCCCGCTCGGCGCTCGCTGAGCGCGCCGCGCGCGCGGACGCGCTGGAGCGCGATCTGGAGGCGCTCGAGATGGCCGTGGCGGCGTCCTCGGCGTCGTCGGCGGGCGCAGCCGGGGCGCGCGCTAGGGAGCGCGCGCCGCCGGAGGAAAAGGCGTTCGTCGCCTTTGCGGATGCGTGCGAGAAGGCGGTCATCGGCTGCGACGACGTCGCGACCCACGGCGACGACCGAACGCGCGCCGCGAGGAAGGCGCTGGTGACCAGGCTGCAGGGCTTGCTGAAACGCGCGGACGACGCGAGGGCGAGGCACGGCGACGCGTAGACATTCTCGAAAAAAAAAGTGTTTCGAAGTCCATCCATCCAATCCCTCGCACCAGATGAGTCAGCTCTTCGCCTCAGACCTCACCGCGCGAACGCGATGCTGTCCGCTTTGGCACCCCCGGCGCGTCTCGCGCCGACACGCGCGCGCGTCTCCGCGCCCCGCCGAGGTGCGACGCGCGGACCCCGACGCCGGGAGGCGCACCCCAACGCCTCACCGGGCGATGTCACGTCCGCGACGCGGCACTCACCGTCTCCCCCCCCTCCCCTCGCGCAGGCCTTCGCGTGTTGAACATGGCCGGGCAGAAGGACGGCCGCGGCGGTCCCCGCAACCGCACCGGGCGCACGCACGACCCGTACAGCACCCCCCTGCGCGACGCCAACCGTGACCGTCTGTACGGCTTCCTCACCGCGCGCGCGGCGTGGACGCTCCTGACGTACCTGGTGGAGATCAACAAAGCGGGCGCGAGCTTTTTGACCGAGTACATGTCTAGTAACCCCATCCCGTACCACTACGGCGCGGAGGCGAAGATCGCGGACGTCTCGGGTGAGACGTTCATTCTGGGTTTGATGACCATGACCCCGGTGAACATCGACGAGAAGTTCCGGGATAACTACATCACCGTCGACCCGCCCGCGTTGGCGGTGCGGCTGTTGGACATTCGCGTCGCGCTGCACGACGAATTAGTCGCCGACCTGGCGCACGTGCGCGAAGAGAACGCGGACGTCATGAAGGTGGCGTGCATGAGCAACCTGGAGAACGCGGTGAAGATGGACTGCGACGTGGTGTTCTCGGACGAAGACCAGGAGGCGCCGGGGGCGAACGAGGGCGGATGGTAGCGGCAAGCCTCTCGACGGCGCGAAGGCGGAAACGCGCAAACGCGCGCGACGGCGAAACGGTTCCTCGGTAGACTACGTATTGTAGCCCTCCGATAGATGCACGACATCACTTCTCATCATGGCGACGAGCGTGTACAGCCTGTGGCTGGAGCCGCCGCCGGCGCTGGCGTCGACGAGCGCGGGGTTCATCGCGCGGTACGCCGGCTCGAGCGGCGGGCGGTGCCCCACCTTCGACCCGCACGTCACCCTCGCGGGGGGCTTCGTGGGCACCGAAGCGCAGGCGAGGGAGAAGAGCGCGGCGATCGTCGCGTCCCTCGCCTCCGCGTTCG
>Ga0181560_10005178_pt1 | contig 11709 bp, 13 predicted proteins | sample 011ome_20_FD_133751 | JGI IMG/M metagenome (GOLD analysis project Ga0181560, IMG submission 133751) | Coastal salt marsh microbial communities from the Groves Creek Marsh, Skidaway Island, Georgia - 011509CT metaG (megahit assembly) | ecosystem: Environmental > Aquatic > Marine > Intertidal...
AGCCCTGGCAGCATTCGGTTTCAGTATCAATCTGATTACCCTGCTGGCACTGGTTTTGGCAATTGGACTAGTGGTGGATGACGCTATTGTTGTTCTGGAAAATATCTCACGCCGTGTAAGTCTTGGGGAGCCCCCACTACTAGCAGCCTACCGAGGGTCCAAACAAGTCGCTTTCGCCGTAATTACGACTACAATGGTTCTTGTGGCTGTTTTCGTACCTATCGCCTTCCTTACCGACAACGTCGGCAGGATCTTTTCTGAACTGGCTGTGACAATCGCAGCTGCCGTTATTTTCTCAAGTGTATTGGCTCTTTCACTGACCCCAATGATGTGTTCAAAAATTCTCAGGAAAAAGCCCAGGGATTCTGCTTTTGCCAGAACGATGAATAAAGCTTTTGACAGTTTGTCTAAGGGATACGAACTCGTCGTTGTTTTCATATTGCAAAAAAAATGGATTGCACCTGGCATTCTGATTGGGGCTCTCGGTTTGGGTTATTTTTTCCTTCAGAACATCGAGCAGGAGTACGCGCCCAGTCAGGATCAGGGCAGCATGATGCTTCGAATCAAAGTGGCTGAGGGATCATCCTTGGAAAGTTTGGAAGCCGTTATTAACGAGGTTCACGAACCACTTAATAAATACATTGAAGAGGGCGTAATACAGCGAACAATAATGTTTGCACCGGGCTTTGGTGGACAGGCTAACAGTGCCATAGGCTACGTTAATCTAGTTCCTCCAGCACAAAGAAGTATTAGTACTAACGAACTCATTGACCAGCTAATGCCCGTTTGGGCCGAATTAGTCGACGCACAGGTTTTTGCTTTTGCTCCCAACGGGTTATCTCGCGCAGGCGGCAGCCAACCTGTGGAGTTTGTTTTACAGGGAAGTAATTACGAAGAATTATCTCGATGGCGGGACCAGGTGATAAATGCAGCTACTGATTCCGGTATGTTTACCCGTCTGGACAGCGATTTGGATGAGACACAGCAGCAAGTTCAGCTTACCGTGGACAAAAACCGCGCTGCTGAGCTAGGCGTTTCTGTAACATCAATCGGCACCACACTGCAAGCACTGCTCAGCGAGCGAAACGTAAGCACCTATGTTCGTGACGGCGAAGAGTACGATGTTGTTATGCAGGCCAGGGATGACCAGAGAAATACTACCGAGGACCTGCAGAACCTTTACGTCCGGTCGAGTCGAAGTGGTGAGCTTATCCCCCTTTCAAATTTGGTAACGGTACAGAATATCGCAGGCATCGCGGAGTTGAATCGCTTTAACCGTCTGCGTGCTGTCACAATTACCGGCAGTCTGACTCCTGATGTTGCTCTCGGAGAAGCCTTAACTTTTTTGGAAAACTACGTTGATCAAAATTTGCCCGATCACGCGCAATATGACTACCGGGGTGAATCCTTGGAATACAAGGAAGCTTCCGGAAGTATGATTTTTACATTTGGCATGGCTATGCTCATCCTGTTCCTGGTAATGGCAGCCCAGTTCGAGAGTTTTGTGCACCCTTTTATTATTATGTTTACTGTGCCCTTGGGCATCATTGGGGCACTTCTGGGACTCTATGTCACCGGCAGTACGCTTAACATTTTCAGTCAGATCGGCATATTGATGATCATTGGTATCGCGGCTAAAAACGGCATTTTAATTGTCGAATTTATCAATCAAACGCGTGATAAAGGTGTCGAGTTTAGCCTGGCGATTGTTGAAGGTGCAAAAATTCGGTTGCGTCCAGTGCTTATGACAACTCTCTCGACTGTGATGGGCAGCGTACCGCTTATGTTGGCTTTTGGACCCGGCTCAGAAAGCCTGAATGTGCTGGGCATTGTTGTCTTCTTCGGCGTATTTTTCTCGGCGTTTCTCACACTGTTTATCATCCCTGCTTTATACGGAGTCATGGCAAAAAACACCAAGTCTCCCGAAGCCATCAAAAAAGAGCTGGAAGCCCTCGAAGAAAAAATGGCTTAGCTTGCCTGTTCAAGGTTTTTCAATGCCTCAAGCACGTGCCTCTGGGTTACTAATCAAGACACAAATGATCAGTAATCCGGAGGTTTCAATATCCCTCTTTGATATCCAGTACACTTTGGCCTTATCATTGTTGAGTTATCACTTACGATGACCCGGCCCTATCACTGGGATTACAACAATAAATTACGGGCTAAACCCGCTCATTACTCGGAGATTTCATATGATTGAACTCATCTCAATACTGACTCGCTGGCTACACTTGCTTTTCGGTATTACCTGGATAGGTATGCTGTATTACTTCAACTTTGTTCAGGGCGGTTATTTCAAACAGGCAACACCCGAAGCCCTTTCCGATGCAAAGGCCAAGCTGGCCCCAAGTGCCCTCTGGTGGTTTCGCTGGGGTGCCATGTTGACATTTATTACGGGTGTAATCCTTATTGAAGCGCTGATGCGTAATGGCTTGCTCAATGACTACATTGTTCTCGGTGCGCTGATGGGAACCCTGATGTTCCTGAACGTCTGGCTGGTAATCTGGCCTAATCAAAAAATAGCACTGGGCATGGTTGAGGGCGACGGCCCCGCCGCCGCAGGCAAGGCCCTGCTCGCCTCTCGCACCAATACGCTGTTTTCCGGACCTATGGCATTAGGCATGCTCGCCGGACCACATTCAGGGGGATATGGAACGGCTGTAGGTGGTATTGATTTGTGGATCGGCGTTGCCATCATTGCCGCGTTGGAGCTGAACGCCCTGTTCGGGAAGCAAGGTCCAATGACAAGCGTCAAAGGGGTTATCCATTGCAGCCTTGGTCTGACCGCAATCTTTATATTGCTGATGGTTTATCTCTAAATAACCATCTATGTCATATAACCCGTCAAAAAAGCGCCTTCGGGCGCTTTTTTTGTTAAATAGAGCTGTCTACCAGATCTTTTAATTCCCTAAGTACAACGATAAATACAAAAATATCCTGGGTTCCCGCTGACTTAAACGAATTTATCATGTTGATAAATCGTCCGACTTTCATCTGGTTGTCTTGCACCCAACGTTCTATCAGTTCGTGGCCCGTAAGGTCTGGGTGTAGATTATGTATTCCCAGGGTTAACTGCCGTCCCAGGTATTCCAGATCATCAACATTTGATTCACGTGCCAGATCTTGCCACTGACTCTCTGGCTGCCAATCCACCATTTGCTGCATTAACCAATCGAGAGATAACTCCTGGCCTAATTCAAAACGTAAATCCAGCATTTCATCAGGCTGGTTATCACTGGAAAGTGTTTTCCGTGCTATTCATACACCCATTTTAGTGGCTGTTGATGAGTTCAAGACGCCGGAGAATTTTCTGGTTGCATACGATGGTAGCGAGACTGCTGATAAAGCTATTGAGCGCATCGCAGCCAGTCCTCTCCTGAAAGGCATTGAAGGGCATATCGTCATGGTAGGGATAGATAACGAATATAACCGAGAGCGTCTCAATAACGCTGCAAAGTTACTTGTTGATACAGGTCACCAAATCCAGTCGCACTTACTGCAGGGAGAAGTCATCGACGTGCTGGAAAAGTTTCAACAAGAACAAAACATACAGCTGAAGATAATGGGCGCTTATGGACATTCACGAATTAGAGAGTTCTTTCTTGGAAGCAATACGTCGAAAATGATTGGCAGTAGCCCGGTTCCCCTATTACTTCTTCGATGATTGCTGAAGCTCCCCATTCGGCATAGTCGGATGGGGAGATTTCTAGCCCTCACTCTTCTTTTCTGCGTTTTTGGGACTGTATCTCTCCAGATACTCAATTGCTTCCTCGGTCAAGGGAACCATGCGAATATCTCCTTTACCTAATTTGCGCCCATCCTTGGCCAGGATATTACCGGCACTGATCGGTTCGCCTTTCTCACGATCCACAAAAGCATAGCTGTGAATATCGCAGCCATCTTCCCACTCGAGACACCACTGTAGTAACAATAGCATCAGTGGCATAAGCTCCCAGCCTTTCGCTGTCAGCCTGTATTCCATCCGTCGCCCACCTTCTGCGATTGGCTGTTTATCGATAATTCCTTTTTCAACAAGCTTGCGGAGTCGCTCAGTGAGGATATTCCTGGAAATTTCCAGTGCATCGCAAAGTGCATCAAAACGACGAACCCCTCCAAAAATCATGAGATCCCGAATAATCAACATATTCCAGTGATCTCCAACCACGTCCAACGCATGAGAAATTGGGCATTCAAGTTGCGTATTCTTCTTTGGTGCCAAGACATCCTCCGAAACTATTGATATTTATTTTCAAATATTAGTTGCTTTTTAAAACTTATGCGAGTAATTTATATTTAGTTGCTTTTTGCAACTGTTCTAAATAGAAACTTTTGAAAAGCAGAGGTACATAGCCATGAAAAGCAAACAAATCAAAAACGTTGTTATCGTTGCTGCATTGTTAACTGTCAGCTCATTCGCTATTTCGCAGGAAAGACTAAACGGTCGAGAGGCTGTCGAAGTTTGTAAAAACGAGATTAGCGATACCTACGCTTCGGAACGCGAAATTCGATTTAGTCGTAATACGGCAAGTTCATTAAAGGCAGGTGCTTATAAATTCTGGATGAATGCTACTGAAGACGATAATGGTGTTATTAGCAGCGTGCGTTATCAATGCGAAATCACACGCAATGGGGAGTTGGTCGGACTAACCAGGGAAGCTGGGCGTTGGAATATATAGGAAATAAGGGGCAAGAATTACCTAAAAAAGGATTTGCCCCCCAATTTAATTGACAAGGTGAAGGTGTGTTGTATGCAGAACAATGAAACCTTCGTGCACCAGAAAAGTATCGCTTCCGGAGGGTATAGATGATTCAGCAGACCAATTTAGATAGGCCGCTTCACCTACCACATCAAATCGAATCAAGCTGTAGCTGGAAGCCAGTAAAGGCAAAGTATCTCGAAGAAATTCTTCATAGAAGGCGGCAATCGCCTCTTGCCCCTGAAAAGGCCCTTTAGGTGTAAGTAAAATAGCGTCCTGGGCATAGAGCGCCAAAATGCTCTCTACTCCCTGTCCTAATGTTTTTAGGTAGTTTCTGACAGCCAATTCAGTATTTTTACCGCGTGCTCCAGTCATTCCTGCCTTTGCCCTTGTTATTCATTTAGAGCATTCCATGCTAACAGTCAGTGATATCAATTCAACTTGCATTCCGCCAAAACAGGAACCAGTGGGCAGGTTTCTGGTATCATCTCGCGCCCCCTAAATAGCCTTGGAAAAGTTGATTTATCGTGACTGAACAGATCTTTCTTTACGGCATACATAACTGCGACACAGTAAAAAAAGCACGTAAATGGCTTGATGTGCATAATCTGGACCATCATTTTATCGATTTTCGCAAAGACGGAACCGACAAACTTAAAATCAAACGCTGGATAGATGCTGTAGGAGTAGAGACCCTACTTAATAAACGCGGAACGACCTGGCGTAAGCTCTCTCCAGAACAGAGACTCTTAGACTCTGAGCAGGCTTTGGTTTCGCTACTGAGCGAGCATCCTACCCTGATCAAACGGCCCGTACTGGAAGTAGGCAGAAAAGTACTTGTCGGATATTCTGAGGCAGACTATTTGGGCATAAAATAGCTATATTTTTCAATTATTTATAAATTTATCTTAACAAAGAGAATTAATATGAAAGAACTCTACGCACTTGGCATTGGAATCGGTACCAAGAACAAAAAAGGCGAATGGCTGGAAGTGTACTACCCTGCCCCTCTCCTCAATGTTAGCGAAGAAATTTCTGCTGCCATCAATGAGCATGTTGGCAGTGGCACGAATGAATTGAATACGGAAAAACTGGACAGTCTGGCTGCTGAACTTAAAGCCGCAGGTGCAGGAGAACAAGCTGCTATCGTCGCCTCATTTATTCATACTGAAGGCGTTCCAGTGGTTTGCGCTCTGGAGTCCGATGAATCACCCGCGGACGTACCCGGCGGTTATTTAAAGCTCCATTTGTTATCTCATCGCCTGGTAAAACCTCACGGGACAAATCTGGACGGACTATTTGGCGTTCTAGCCAATGTGGCCTGGACTAACGAAGGCGCCATTGCCATCGATGAACTGAGTGAGCGGAAACTAATGGCTCGCAACCAGGGACGTCAATTAATCGTCAACTCCATTGATAAATTTCCCCGAATGACAGACTACGTTGTACCTGGCGGAATTCGCATAGGTGACGCATCCCGGGTCAGACTTGGCGCCTATCTAGGCGAGGGAACTACGGTGATGCATGAAGGGTTTGTTAATTTTAACGCAGGCACCGAAGGCCCAAATATGATCGAAGGCCGCATTTCAGCCGGCGTATTTGTTGGAGCAGGCTCCGACCTCGGCGGCGGGTCTTCCGCAATGGGTACACTCTCCGGAGGCGGGAATATCGTGATATCCGTGGGTAAGGAGTGTCTAGTTGGAGCAAATGCAGGTATTGGCATCGCACTCGGAGACCGGTGCACTGTCGAGGCTGGCCTGTATATCACTGCAGGCACCAAGGTGCAGATGATCGATGACGCGGGAACCATCGCAACCAAAGTTAAAGCATCTGAGCTGAATGGGAAAAGTGGCCTGTTGTTTCGACGTAATTCACTAACAGGTGCGGTGGAATGCTTAACAAACAAATCCGCAGTTGAGCTCAATGACGAGCTACATGCGCACAACTAAATAGATAAGCGGGATCAGCGTAAAATTTATTCTGGTCCCGTTTTCATACACCTATATCGGCCAGTGTCTTAATAATCTGATCCACAACGCTGGCGGTTCTCGGATGCTCTTCCCTTTGTTCCTCGACCCAATACTCCAGGGCATCTAACAGGTCGGGCTCTGGAACCTCAGGCTCTCCTTCCGCGTGCGCGTGACGCTTCACAGAATCGAGCAAATCCATCTGCGCTACACTGGGCTCAGCATCGCCCATAGCTTCATGCAGTTCAGTCAGGAGGTTCTGTAATTTTTCTTGCTTTGCCATTGGTCTGGTTCCTTTACTTCATCCGCACCAGTTTAGCAGTCGGCGGGCAGGCGCCAACCGTCTCAAATCAAGAAACCGAATAAATATTTAATCCGGAAGAATGGCTAAACCAATTGTGTTGGTGCTGCTTTGATGAATGGCGATATCGCCATCTGGCGTTACCCGCATATGTCGAATAATGCCAATGCCAGAGGGCAATGCCCAACTTTGGAAGGTTTCCGTTTCCGGATCAAATCGAACCAGGGCATCAGGACGCATGCCTGACTCGTTAAACCAGACTACGTCTTCAACGACTTCTATCGCGTAAGGGTGAGATGTCGGTCCACTGGGTGTAGGCCATTCCCTAAATTCTCCCGACGCGGGATTAAGACGGCCAATATAGCCCCGACCAGAATCAACGTACCAAACAATATCATTGCTATCGATAGCTAACCGTCGTATATGTGTTTCAGGGGTCGATGTCTTAAACTCGGTCACACTCATATCGTCTGGACTAATCTGCGCCAAACCATTTGCGCCGTTATAAGCCACCCAGATCATGCCGGTGGAATCTTGCTTGATGCCGTAAGGTCTCGCTCGCTCAGTGGGCAGCGTAATCAGGTCGATATCCCCAGTCTGCGGGTTTAACTGACCGACCATATTGCTGTGCTGCAAGGTAAACCACAGCTGTCCATCATCAGCAAAATAAGGCGTATGCGGGTCCCGTGCTGCGGGATCCGGCATGGGATAAACGCTAATCTCTCCTGAATCCGGATCGAGCATACCCACCGTTCCATTCCCATTACCCATGTACCATATATTGCCACCCTGGTCGGCAATAATGCTGTGAGGGCGCGCAGAAGGATCTAACTGCCACTCCTGTACGGCACCAGTTTCCGGATTAAACCGGCCAATGAGACTGGCCCACATTCCAGCCCACCAAATGTTCCCCGCTTCATCCATAAAAGGGTCTCGTGGCCTCTGGCCAAGCGTAGGAACACGCCATTCAACTATTTTTAAAGGGTAGTCCCCCTCCACTATGGTGGGCTCTCGCCCGGGGGTATAGGGGAAATGTTCAGACAAGTAATTTACTACTCGGCTTAAGTCGGGCTCAGGTAAATCAACCATACCGGTAATAAGCATACGCCAGTCATTTGGCGAATAACCTGTGGAGCGAGTAATAAGGTTTACACCATGACACCCGGAGCACAGCCCCTGTACCATGGGCTTTATATCCCCTTCGGGCAGCTGTGAAGAATTATTTGTTTGTGCCTGGGTGAAAACGGATATGCCGAAAATCAACATTCCGATACTAATGACTATTGGCTTGCGCATTGTTTATCCCTGAAATCTGAAAGCGAAGTAAGAATTTGATGGCAGATGCAATCAAGAACTGTACAGAAGCTCAAAAAAAACAGGGATAGTTGATTAGTTAATTATTTGTTAGAAGCAGCTCGAAGCGATTAGCCTGTCGAAGGGTTCGTCACCAATGATTGATTCACACCACCGGCGTCAATAATGGGCCACCAGCGAAATGCGCTTCCAGATTTGCGACAACCAATGCGCCCATCTCATATCGTGTTTGGTGTGTTGCGCTGCCCTGATGCGGTGACAATACAACGTTGTCCAGCCCAAGCAAGGTATCGGGGATATTTGGCTCATCCGCAAATACATCTAGTGCGGCACCGCCGATCTCGTTCTTCTGCAACATTTCAATCATTACAGGCTCGTCGACAACCGACCCCCTGGCGACATTAACCAACATACCTTCAGGTCCTAGCGCCGTCAGAACCTCGCGGTTAATGAGATTATGAGTGGCTGCTCCCCCCGGGACAATGACCACCAGCCAGTCTACATCGCGAGCCATTTCCACCAGATTGTCATAGTAGACGTAAGGCACATTCCTTTGCTTGTTGCGGCTGTGATAGACAACACGCATTTTCATAGCCTGGCAGCGGGTGGCAATTTCCTTGCCAACACTACCCAGGCCAACTATCCCAACCGTTTTTCCGTTGAGTTCAGAATGTAGGCCAAATACGCCTTCCTTGGGCCATTTACCGGCTCGCGTATAGCGCTCGGCCTGTGGAATTTGCCGGGCCAAACAGACCATCAAACCAATGGTAATTTCACCCATAGCGTCATTAAGAACATCCGGCGTATTGGTCACACGAATATTGCGGGCCTTTGCAGCGTCGGTGTCGATATTGTCATAGCCAACCCCAAAATTGGCGATTATTTCCAGATTCGGCAATGCATCCATCAGCTGCGCATCCGCTGCATGACCGGCAAGGCCCCGGATGTTTTTGCCATTGGCTTTGAAGAATTCGGCCTTATCTTCCTGCTCGTATAGACGATGGATCATAAAACGTTCTTCAAGCCCATCAACACAGGATTGGAGTAGAGGCTGTGTCATCAGAATCTGTATCTGTTCAGTCATATTTAAGACTCTTTAATTTCTTTGCTGATATAGCGACAGGTGAATTTTTTCCTATCAAAGAAAAAACCACAAATGTCAGGTTAGATATCATCACCCTGCTCGTAATAATAAAGCCAGTCGAGCAATACATCGCCGATATCTACACCAATCCCACGATGGGCATCTTTGTGATTAATAATAAACGCCAGCGCGTATCGAATACCTTCCTGTGACTGGAAAATACCTGCAAGGGAAACCACATCATCCAGTCGGCCGGTCTTGATATGTCCCATGCCTTCTGAGCTTTCTCCTCGCGTACGAAAACGCATGGTTCCATCGATCCCGTTAATAGGCAGGGATGCAATAAATTCGGCGGCATTGGGTGATTTATATGAATCAACCAAAGTATCAACTAGCAGTTGCGCATCGACCCTTACTTCGCGCGAAAGACCCGACCCGTTATCCAGATGTAGGTTGGTGGTATCCATCCCGCGTGAGTCGAGAAATTCAGTAATCGCTGCTATTCCGTCGTCAGTGGTTGCCGGTACCGACTTGGTCTCGGCGGCAATGGTCAGCAACAAATTTCGGGTCATTGTGTTGTTGCTAAACTTATTGGTTGAGGTCAAAACTTCCCTAAAAGGCTTGGACCACCATGTCATGAAAGGATCTTCGTTCTCCCGAATACTCAGTGTTTCAGATCGATAAGTGCCGGTTATCTCCCCGCCCATTTCTTCCCACAGGCTTTTAAACAACCCATAAAAATAAGAATCTGGCTGTAACACCGTTCGTGAAAGTGAGTAATCCTGACAACCTGTTGGGTGCAAACCATCTATGGCAACGAGATCACGCTGGGGTGTGTTTCTTACCTGAATGGCAATCCCCGCGTTGTAGCCACCACAAGCTCCCCTTCTTGCCCGCAAACGATTCTCTATGCGCAGGTTTGGCAAAGTTGGATCCATGTATATATCCATACCCGACTCAGTGTCATTAAAAACGAATCTTACCGTCTGGAAATTCACAAGCAGCGCATTGGGCGGCAGATTGTAGGTTCGTGCTGGCTGGTTATCAAAAGCACTCATGTCTTCATTGATAGGCGCAAAGTAGCTGTCATCCAGAACTAGGTCACCTTCGATACGACGAACACCTTTTCGACGAAGTTCACGCAGAAACTTCCAGAAATCCTCAAGCAGCATCAACGGGTCGCCAAATCCCTTGACCCCAAGATCACCACGCAGAACTCCGTCTTGCAATTCCCCTTCGAGATACACTTCAGTGCGCCAGAAAAATGCTGGCGTCAGCGTTTCAAGCGCCGTATAGGTCGTTAAAATTTTTGCAGTGGATGCCGGATTTCTAGCGACTTTTGAGTTGAGCGACACTAGTGGTTGTGCAGCACCTAGTTGCTGGATAACCAGACTGACCGAAGATCTTGGAATATCTGCATAATTCAGGGAGGCGAGAACGCGAACCGGGATAGCATCCCCTTCGTTTGCACTCTGCGCATGCAACAAACTACCAAAGACAAAAAATCCAATAGCTACAATAAACCTGCTAAACCGCAACTGCCCTACCCCATTTAAAAACAGCGTTACCCTAACCCCAGCTCTTGCAACGAGCAAGATATATGATGCTGCAGTTCTATCCCTGCAGACTATATTCTAAAAATTAATATTCGGGGAAAATGCTATGAACCCAAACACACCAAATTATGCCGGCTTCTGGATTCGGTTTCTGGCGTTTATTATCAACAGCCTGCTTATTCTCCGCACTGGTTGTCCCCATACTCTTTCTCTTCTTTGAGCCAGAACAGCTTAACCGGAACGAGCTTGCCGGCTCCCCGGTTTATTTTTTCCTTAACTATATTCTGCCCGCAATCGCATTTATCGCCTTTTGGATCTTCAAATCATCCGAGCCGGGAAAAATGGTTTTTGGCCTCAAGATCATTGATGAAAAGACCGGGGGCAAACCCAGTAAAGGGCAAATGATTGGCCGGTATTTTGGCTACTATGTATCAGGGCTGATACTGGCGCTTGGCTTTATCTGGATCGCCTTCGACAAGCGCAAACAAGGCTGGCATGACAAGCTTGCCGGCACATTGGTTATCCGTGAGGGTGATGATCAAGAAGATAGTTCTCAAGGGCTGTAGACGCGCGAAAACTCACTGCTATAATGCGCGCCCTTGATGCCAGAGTGGTGAAATTGGTAGCAAATTGCGATTGAGCAATTTGGGGGATTCAGCCCTCTTAAGAGGTTGACTTTTAAAGGACAAATTAAGAATTTACAGTTAATGCCAGAGTGGTGAAATTGGTAGCAGATTGTGACAAAGCAATCTGGGGGATTCAGAATCCTCAGAAAAGATAACCCTTAAAG
>Ga0181560_10005183_pt1 | contig 11700 bp, 11 predicted proteins | sample 011ome_20_FD_133751 | JGI IMG/M metagenome (GOLD analysis project Ga0181560, IMG submission 133751) | Coastal salt marsh microbial communities from the Groves Creek Marsh, Skidaway Island, Georgia - 011509CT metaG (megahit assembly) | ecosystem: Environmental > Aquatic > Marine > Intertidal...
ATCAAGGTCCGAGTTTCGAGGCTCAAGTGACTGTTTCCAAACGATTATGAGGTATTATTATACCGCATATGTATAGTATTCAAAAGAGTTGGATTACTTGGTTAAATATCAGGGTTGCGGGGGCAGGATTTGTTCAAGACCCTACGATTAGAAAGTATGTTTGAATTAATGCAATAACGCGCCCCATACCTTACTTAAAGCTTAATTATGTTAGGCTTTTGATTGCTGCTAAGTGTGCACTCACTCTGGCCAATAGGCTATTTAAACCACCCCTAACGTATTACCCTGAGAGCATGTTATGCGCGTGACCGCACATTACCAAGGCGGGGATTAAGCTTTGCGGCAATCATCCAAGAAACTAAGAGAAGACTACCGCCAAATGCAAATACCGTAGACAAAGGTGCAAACAATAAAACCACCGCAGACGCGCCCGGCGTTACTATCGCGGATACATCTCGGAAACTAGAATATACCGCTGACATTTCATTTCGGTCTGAGGGCTTAACCGCCATAAGAAAAGGCAATCCCCCACAGATATCAAGAAAAATCATGGCAAAAGAACCCGCAAGCAGAAGGCAAATTGCAACTAAAGGAAAGTCGCCAATAAATCCCGCTAAAGTAAACAACATCCCAGACCACAAAAATCCAGACCTCACCGCACGTTTCACTCCCATTCGGCGCAGTAGGTAAAGCATCAGGGGGGTAATGAAAAGAGCACTATTGGTGAGGGATAACAACAATCCGCCCAAAGATGAGCCAAGTCCATTTTCAAGCGCATAGATTGGCAGATAAACGACATAAACCCACCAGCCACATGACCTTGTAACGGCAAAAATCCAGCCGGCAACAAGACGTTTTTGACGGAAAAATCGCCCTAGATACGCGAGAGGATTGATGGTAGGGGTGCTAACCCTTACAATGAGCTTGCCATTTCCAAGCCTCATGACCCAAAAAATGATCATCAAGACTACCGCAGCCGTCATAGAAATAAAAAAAGGAAAAGGCCGCCACCAATCCCATAGCATCACACCCACGACAGGCCCCAGAGTCCAGCCAAAGGCTGAGTAAAACATTCGCAGTGTTTCGCATCTGCCAAAATCATGTCGCTTAACATAGTCCAAAACATAAGCATTTAAGCAAACAAACAGCGTTACCGTAGCAAAAGTAGTCAGCATAAGGCCTAAAACAACGCCATAAGGATGTCCAGAAGCCGCAAGCCCAGGCCCTAAAAACATCATTAGAGCTCCGAGACTGTAAGTCCAGCGCCGAGATAACTTACGGCTGATTGCGGGAACAAGAAGACCAAAAAGAAGTGAAATACATCCTATGAGAAAATACATCTCGCTAACGGCCTGTGCATCCTTTAGCGCCTTATACATTTCCAGCGGAAAGACAGAAACAAGACTACCCCGGGCAATAGCTTCCACCCCAGTCAGTGTCGCAAATCCATGAACGCTTGGGTTTGGCGCGTGACGAACAAATTCTGGTATATTACGTTCAAACATTTCGTCACCTCAATATCTTGAGGCTTTCATGGATAGACATTCTTGTCTAACTCAAGAGCGACGGGCTGAGTTGTCGGTTTTTAGACAGTATATTGGGGTCGTCTCATCCATTGCCACCTTCAATTCAAGATGAACGCTTATAAATCATAGCCCCCAACGCAGCTAATTAATTGTGATAATGTAAAATATTAGTTGCGGGGGCACTCAACCGCCGTTACCTGCACCTTAATTTTGTATATATGTAGGATCATCATCGTTGTGAAAGAAGGTATTTAATCCGCGACTTGCATTCAAGTCCAAACCTTTAGAAAACAGATTTACATTCCACCTTCTCTTCGCAAAAACGTTGCGATTTCATTAACCCCAACGCCTTTTCGCATTGATCCAAAGACTGTGGGGCGATCAGGCCTGTTTTCTTCAGTATCTTTTCGCATTTGGTCTAAATCAACACCGACATATTCCGCCAGTTCAATTTTATTGACCACCAGCATATCGGACTTGATCAGTGCGGGTCCCTTTTTACGGGGAATATCCGCCCCCATGCAGACATCAATGACATAAATGGTAAGATCGACCAATTCTGGGCTGAAGGTCGCGGCAAGATTATCCCCACCTGACTCCAATAGAATCAAATTCAAATCCGGAAAACTGTTTTTCAAATCATCAATGGCGGCTAGGTTAACTGACGCATCTTCGCGAATAGCGGTATGAGGACAACCGCCTGTTTCAACGCCTCTGATGCGATTTGACGGCAACGCTTGGGCTCGCACCAAATAATCAGCGTCTTCTTGGGTGTAGATATCATTTGTGATCACCGCCATGGAAATATCATGCTTGAACGCATGGCATAGCGCTTCCGTCAGGCTGGTTTTGCCAGCGCCAACAGGCCCCCCTATACCGACCCGTAATGGCCCAAATTTGATCCGATTAGTCGTCATGATCGATAAATCCTTGGGGTAATATTTTCATGTTTCATGGCCATCAGATCCGCATGAAAAACCGCGCCACCAATGTCATCCAGAGTGGCGCCTATTGAGGCAGTCGCAACGTCTTCAATCACCGGGTAAAGACGAAGCAAACAGTCTTGCCCAGATTGTTGGCCAATTGGAATAGTTCGTATGCCGACGGATATAAGATTAGACGCGAAAGCTTGCAAATAACTTTGGATGGTAAGTTTGACATTAAGCCCTAATGTTCTTGACGCCATGCCAACCGCCACAGGATAAGCAAGACCTTCTGGTAAATTGCCATCATGACTTGCGTTAAACACACGGCAAAAAGCATAGCCTAATTCGGTCGTTTCCTGATATCGCTCTTTGCTGGCTGAAAGGGCAAGGCATAATTCATTCAATTCTGGCAGACCTTCATAGGCAGATTTGATCATAATCGCATCATTGCGACCTGTGCCATGCGATAAGAGCGAAGAAATCCAATCATAAAGGCTGTCTTGATCCATGATGCGCCCATCTTGGATAGCCATTTCCAGCCCATGAGAATAACTAAACGCCCCAATGGGGAAAACTGGTGAAAACCAGTTCTGTAAAATCATGACATCGTGATGGTTGATTGTCATTTTAATGGTCATGCTCTTGATGATGGTGAGAGTGAGTTCTCCCATGCCCATATGCTCCCCCTTCTGGCATAAAGGGATTGGTGATATGAGTAATTTTTGCTCCTAATTGGCGCAACATATCTTCCAAGACATAATCTTGTTGTATCAACAAATGATCGTCTTCGATTTGGCATGGGGTATGCCGATTGCCAATATGCCATGCCATACGCATAAGATTGCTATGCGTAATTTTTGCAAGCATCTCTGGTTTTGGACGAATACCTATCACCCGGCCATCATCCAAAACAATCCCATCACTGGGCGACAGGGAAATTGTCTTCGGCAATTCAACCATAAAATCTTCCCCGTCATCCGTCTGAAGGCGTTTGCGGCGTAAAAACCGTCCTTCATAATCCAAAGAAATCATGGCATCTGCCGATGTGGGATCAATATTGCTAATAATCTCATGGGCAATTTGCATAGTTTGTGATCCCAATTAAAAGAGGAAATATCGCTGTGCCATAGGCAACTCTTCTGCCGGCGGGCAAGTCAGCAATTCTCCATTGGCGCGCACTTCATAAGTTTCTGGATGAACTTCAATTTCTGGCTGAAAGTCATTCATGACCATATCAGCCTTGGAAATAGACCTTGTATTTTTAACAGCCCGTGTTTCCTTGGCCAGACCTAGATTTTCCGCAACATTATTATCATGCGCGGCTTGGCTAACAAAACACACCGATGATTGTTCCACTGCTCGACCGAATGAAGCAAACATTGGCCGTGTGTAGACTGGTTGAGGAGTGGGGATCGACGCGTTGGGATCACCCATTTGTGCAACGGCTATGCTGCCCCCTAAGAGCACCATTTCAGGTTTCACACCAAAGAAAGCTGGGGCCCATAACACGAGATCAGCCCTTTTACCAACTTCAATACTTCCGATATGTTTTGACAAACCATGGCAGATGGACGGGTTAATCGTATATTTAGCGATATAGCGTTTGACGCGAAAGTTATCGTTATCCCCTTTTTCTTCTGAAAGTCGTCCTCGTTGCACCTTCATTTTATGCGCTGTTTGCCAGGTGCGGATAATGACTTCACCAACCCGCCCCATGGCTTGGCTGTCTGAAGCAATAATTGAGAACGCCCCCATATCATGAAGAATATCTTCGGCCGCAATGGTTTCCTTCCGAATACGACTTTCGGCAAATGCCACATCTTCAGGAATAGACCGATCGAGATGATGGCAAACCATCAACATATCCAAATGCTCCTCAAGCGTATTGACGGTATATGGTCTTGTTGGGTTGGTGGAAGATGGAATGATATGACGCTCACTACAAACCTTGATGATGTCAGGCGCATGGCCTCCTCCCGCCCCTTCGGTATGAAAAGCATGAATGGTTCGCCCTTTTATTGCTGCAAGAGTATTTTCAACAAAACCACTTTCATTAAGCGTATCAGTATGGATCATGACTTGGACATCCATGGCATCAGCGACACTTAAGCAACAATCAATTGCCGCTGGGGTCGTTCCCCAATCTTCATGAAGTTTTAGCGATGATGCTCCCGCGTTAATTTGTTCTTCAAGTGCATCGGGCAATGCAGCATTTCCCTTACCAGCAAAGGCCAGGTTCATTGCAAAGGCATCAGCCGATTGCAACATACGAGAGATATGCCATGAACCAGGTGTGCAGGTTGTGGCCAAAGTACCATGGGCAGGCCCCGTGCCTCCACCTAACATGGTTGTTATCCCTGAATGAATGGCATCGTCAATCTGCTGAGGGCAAATAAAATGAATATGGCTATCAAATCCACCAGCGGTTAAAATATGACCCTCACCAGCAATGACTTCTGTTGAAGGCCCAATGATAATGCTCACGCCATCCTGAGTGTCTGGATTGCCAGCTTTACCGATTGAATGAATCATGCCATCTTTCAATCCAATATCAGCTTTATAAATGCCCGTGACATCAACAACCACTGCGTTGGTAATCACTGTATCAACAGCACCACCATGGCGTGAAATTTGTGATTGCCCCATGCCATCGCGTATCACTTTACCGCCACCAAATTTCACTTCATCACCGTAATTGGTGAGATCATATTCCAATTCGATAAACAACTCCGTATCAGCCAAACGAACTTTGTCGCCTGTGGTAGGGCCATACATATCGGCATAAATTTTTCTAGAAATTGGAGCAGGCATCAGAGGCCTCCCATTATTTTTTGGTTGAAACCATAGACAATTCGTTTACCCCCAAAAGGAATTAACTGAACATCACGTTCTTGGCCTGGTTCAAACCGAACTGCCGTACCTGCTGCGATATCAAGCCGCATCCCACGTGCAGCTTCTCGATCAAATTTAAGGGCAGAATTGGTCTCATAAAAATGGTAATGGCTTCCCACTTGAACGGGGCGATCCCCAGTATTAGCAACTGTGATACGAATAGGGTCTCGTTGGCTGTTCAGCGTGATGATCTCGTCTTTTGTGATAATTTCTCCAGGGATCATTGAATGCCTCCTTATCGAATGGGGTGATGAACCGTAACCAGTTTAGTGCCATCTGGGAAAGTTGCCTCAACCTGAACATCATGGATCATTTCAGCTATACCATCCATGCAATCATCTCGAGTGATGACATGCGCTCCAGCCTCCATCAAATCGGCGACAGACCTGCCATCGCGCGCCCCTTCAACAACAAAATCTGTAATTAAGGCAATGGCTTCCGGATAATTCAATTTGATACCACGATCTTTTCTATTGCGCGCGACCATCGCAGCCACGGAAACTAGCAATTTGTCTTTTTCTCTTGGGCTCAGTTTCACAGTTTTCTCCTTATTATATTTGCCAGACACAGGGTAAAGGTTGATTTCTGATGGCTGTCAGCAAGTGATTGATATCAGAGCGCCCTGATTGAGCATGAGTGGACAAAATTCGGATGACCAGTCGATCATCCCAGAATGATGCTGCTGTACAGGAAGATGCTTTTTCAAGCCATGGCTTAATAACCCCTTTTTTCTCTTCAGCATCTTTGCCCGCATAGATTATTGTGGATAAAAGACGAGCATTATTACCGCCAGCTGTCGCGGCAATTTGGTCTTTGACATCACCAATAATTCTGAGGGCTTCTGCGTGAAACAATTTGCGGTCACGGTAAAGTCGCCATTGATCCGTAAAATGACAATCTTTAATTTCTTCGCCCATCGCTTGACGTCCAAGTATGATGGTCTCTGCCAATAGGCACGTGCTGTCCAATGTCATATCCAGCCGGATGGTACGATCAACTTCAGCACCATCAAAAACAATTGTTTCTTGAGGAAGCCAATGGAAAGTTGCACCTTTTGTTGCTTTCAGCATTATATTGATTTTAGCCGGTTTAGTATTACTTCGATAAAGTCGCTCAGCCGTTTGTGTGGTTGCCAAAATTGCGCAATCCTCAGCCTCCATCGTGACATCAAATTGGTCTCCACCAGTAATCCCACCCGACGTGTTTAGAAGAACTACTTCCTTCATCTCACCATATGTTTTTGGCAACATGAGTTTTGCAGACCCTGATTGATATAACTTTTTAATTTTATCTCCACTGCAATGAAATGAAAGGGACCCTCTGGCTCGCTGCAGTTCTGGAGATTCATTTTGCCCATCCATAATTAAGCCTTATAACGCTGTTCATGATTTAAGAAATAGCCTTAATCTGAAAAACGTAAAGGTAAGAATGAATATGAAATTTTATAGATGCGAGGGCAGGATTTGCTCAAGACCCTACCATTAAAAAGTGGGTTTGAATTGATGTAGGGGAGGGACTCGAACCACAACACGCGGATTATGATTCCGTTAATCAAAATAAAACAAGCCTTCACTAAATTAGCCCATCAAACCACCGCGATCCAAGTCGCAAGAACGGGCCCAATCTAGGCCCCACCCCTGAGCAATATTGAATACCCATCAGCAAACAGCGTCAGTAACCCCTGAGGCCCGAGGTTTGAGCTGCTCGATCCTGTGTCCTATGTGCTTCTAATGGGCTTCGATGTCCAAGGTGGTTGAACCGGCCGTGCTTGATATGTGATCCACTGTCTGGGGATGGAGAAACTTGGTTCGCGGAACTCGGTCCTCGGTCCGTGGTTCTCGGAACTAGGTTCAGGCAAGGTTGCAGGTAAGGTTTTGATAGTTGACCAATACGCTGGTCCTGCTAAGATATTGATATTGCTGGAAACAGTCATTGAATGGTGCTTAGGAAAGGCTTCGAACCCAGCCCCTGGGCTCCACATCATGCCCATTAAAGTAACTGGTATTTCCTACACTATTACTATTTTGAATCAGTTGTTTACAACAGCTACACGCAACTGATGTAACTCTTCATCTTTCATAAGAGAAATAATTCTTTTTAAACTTCAGCCGTTAGTTTAACATAGTTGAAGTTTCCGGTTATTAGTAACTAACAGGGACTAGAGCAGGGTAGTGTGTACATAACGGAAGAAAATCGTCAAAAACTTATTAGTCCAACAAATTTGGATGACGCGACCAAAATACTAACCAATTTAGGTTCCCAAGCTCAAATTTTCGCGGGTGGCACCTGGATAATGCGTGCTCATGTCAGGGGTGAGTTCAACGATAAGGTTTTTGTATCGCTAGGAAACATTGAAGCTCTACACAACGTATCACTTGATAAAGACAGCTTTAGGATTGGGGCAATGGTGACGCATCATCGTATCGCTGTTGCTCTTAAAGAAGCGCCTGACCTTACCGGATTGATGCAAGCTGCGTCCGTATCAGCAAATCCGGCAGTTAGACGCATGGCAACAGTAGGCGGCAATGTTTGCTCAAGAGACTTTTCTTCTCCAGATCTACTTCCGGTGTTGATCGCAAGCGAGGCCACCTTGTTCCTCAAGTCAAATGCTGGCAATGCTGAGTTATCGATAGAGGAGTACCTCAAAACAAGATCCAGTCGACCCTCTGGAGAGCTGCTTATATCTATTCATGTCCCCCGCGGTTCATTCAGATCGACACACCAACGGATTTTGATGCGGCAAGCTGGGGAGTATCCGGTAGCAAATTTGAGTATGCGCTATGAAGTTAACACTGCAGGTCTTCTCGAAAATGTAAGAATTGCTGTTGGTTCTGTCGAAGATATTCCCAGGAGATGGTCGCAGCTTGAGCAAGGAATGACTGGCAAAGCACCTTCTGAACTAAATATCACAAAACTCGCTCAAGAACACATACAAGAATTTACAGGAAGGGACGGTCCTGATGCCCCAGGGTGGTATCGCACCCGCATTTTACCGCGCCTTGCATCGGACGCTTTCGATGCATCTAGCCAGCAAAAGCATTGAGAGAGATTATGGGGATCAGATTTAAAATAAATGATGAGTTTTTAGAGTTTCATGGCGACCCAAGAACATCATTGCTATTCGCTCTAAGAAACACTTTTAGACTGACCGGTAGTAAAGCTGCTTGCACTGAAGGGTTCTGTGGAAGCTGTACTGTGCTTATTGACGGCGAACCGGCTGTAGCTTGTCTAAAAGCAGTAGGGACACTTGAGGATAAAGAAATCGTGACTATTGAGGGGGTGGCAACGGCGGATCGATTGAGCCCTGTTCAAAAAGCCTTCGAAGACCATGACGTTGTCCAATGCGGAATGTGTTTTCCGGGCTTGGTGATGACAGTAACACACTTACTTGAACACAACCCAAAACCATCTCGTGGCGAAGTAAAATCCGCGTTAACTGGCAATCTTTGCCGTTGCACTGGTTATGAAAGGATCATAGACGCTGTGATGGCTATTCCAGCGGTTGGAGGACAGACGCCATGAAAAAGAATTTTAATCCAGAAGACATTGTCATGGACTTGCCTCGTCGGGATGCGAGAGACAAACTTCTTGGTCGTACAAAATACACAATTGATGCCGGTGGTAGTGATGTGCTGCACGCTGTCTTGCTTCGCGCAAACGTCCCAGCTGCAGAAATCAGGAACATCAATTTCGACAGAGCAAAATCAATGCCAGGTGTGAAAGCAATCGCAACCTATGATGATGCACCAGGTCTTCATGGGCTTGGAATTGCTGATACACCAATCTTTGTCAAAGACGTGATTCGTTATCATGGTGAGCCGATAGCTGCGATTGCAGCAACTACGTTTGAACAAGCTCTAGCTGCCACAAGGGCGGTGGAGATAGAGGTAGAAGAGCAAAAACCTCTAATCACAATGGGAGATGCTCTCGCAGACGACGCTAGATTGATTCACCCAAATTGGTCTGATTACCAAGTTCTTTTCGAAGGTGCCACCCGCAAAGGCAATATCGCGTGGGAAGCAACCGTTGTAAGGGGGGAAACGGATGAGGCCTTCGCTCGCGATGATGTTGAAATCATCGAAGGTTGTTATTCTGTTGGTCGTCAAAGCCACGTTTCCTTTGAACCAAGGGTTGCAGTTGCATCATATGAGGACGGTCGCTATCATATTCAAACATCAACACAAGTCCCCTGGACTGTTCGACATGTTGTGGCGACCGTGCTTGGTATCCCAGATAGTAAGGTGAGGGTCACGGTTCCCGCCGTCGGTGGTGGTTTTGGTTTGAAATTCGACTGTTCTTTGGAGCCTTATGCTGCCATTCTCGCAAAAAAGACTGGAAGGCCTGTATCAATTGCCAATACACGAAAAGAAGAGCAGATGACGTGCCTTTGTCGGGAGAACGCAGAAATCCGTATTCGATCAGCTGTCTCAAAAGATGGTGAGATTGTAGGTCGGGAAGCAACAGTGCTTATGGATGCCGGCGCATATGGTGGAGAACAAGTGTTTCTGTCTACCATGACCGCCCACACCCTGGGTGGAAATTACAAAGTTGGGGCGATAAAGCTCTCAAGTATCGTTGTCTATACCAATACACCTCCCAATGGCGCGTTTCGTGCTTGCAATGGGGTCTACAATACTTTCGTCCTGGAGAGACATACGGATGAGATCTGTCAAAAAATTGAGATGGATCCAGTCGAATTTCGAAAGAGAAATGTTATTGGAAAAGGTGATATTGGTGCAACCGGACAGGTCTTCGAAGGTGATGTCATTGGTCCCATGTTGGACAAAGTTATCGATAAATATGGTGCCCATGAAAAGAAGACATTGCCGGATGGTAGGCTTTACGGTCGCTCGACTACAGTCGGAACCTGGTTCATCTTTGTTGGACCATCTTCTGCTACCGTTAACCTGAATGCTGATGGCAGTGCGACCCTTGTTACATCCGGTGTTGAAATTGGGCAGGGCACAATGGTACAAGCACTACCTCAGATTGTAGCGGCCAGTCTTGGCATTCATCCTGACGCGGTGATAGTTAAAGCGGCAGACACCGATGCCTCCGGTAAAGACCTTGGCGTTGGTGGGGGTAGAACGACTGTCTCGATTGGCGCTGCAAGTGCCGCCGCCTGTGAGGAGGTCCGTGAAAAACTATTCAAAGTAGCAAGTGAGATGCTTCAGACTAAGTCTGAGGATCTGGTTTTGAAGAACGGTCGTGTTGAGATAGCGGGTAAGCCTGGGTCAGGAACAACAATTCAAACAGTAATCGCACAGTGTGAAGTTAAATTCGGACCAGTCTCAGGTTCGGGATCATTTACGAATCCTGGCACCCCATCATTTCCGGGCTGCGCAGCTGGTCACTTTATTGAAGCCATAGATATCCCCGTGCATGCAGTGCACGATTGCGAACTTGCAATTGATCCGGACACTGGGCACATCGAGATCCTGTCATACCGGGTTGTGCAGGACGTCGGTCGCGCACTGAACCCAAGAGCTATCCATAGCCAAATCCAGGGTGGTGTCGTTCAGGGACTTGGCTATGCACTGTATGAAGATATTACGTTCGACGATAAGGGTGCATTCAAACAACAAGGCTTCGAAACTTATCGTATCCCTGGTGCGTTGGATGTTATCCCAATTGAGTTCGAACTATATGAGGGAGCTCCATCATGTGGTCCGTTTGGCGTGAAAGGGGCAGGAGAGATACCCATTCTCAATGTAGGTGCTGCGGTTGCTTGTGCTGTTGCCAATGCTACGGGTAAACCAGTAAACCAACTTCCGCTAACACCACCAAGAGTGCTTGAAGTAATCGATGGGAAAGACGGTACTATGGACTTCCCACACATTGACACTGACTGGGCAGCAAACACTATTGGTTTTTGATTATGATAGTATTGAATGATGACATAATGGCTCATTCGACTATGGTTCGATATAGATCGCCCATTGAAATAGTTAAGGATAAGCTTTGATCCTAAAGTGCCGCTATGGAGACATTGTCTTTTGTTAGCATTCAAAATACCCCGTGTATGAGGTATTATTATACCGCATATTTATTGGGGTCAAAAGAGGGACATTACTTGGTTTAATATCAGGGTTGCGGGGGCAGGATTTGAACCTGCTGAATGTATATTTTGATTCACTTAACCACACAAATATTTGGCCCATTTCTCCATAATTTCTTTTCGCTGATTGAGAAAATCTGTCCGCTCATAAGCCCTAACCACTTTAGAGGCTGGACGATGGGCTAAAACCATTTCAGCCACTTCAAGACTTACGCTTTGTGTTTCTGCTATCCATGTCCTTAGCGTTGATCTGAAACCATGAGGCCTTGCATCTACCCCTGCCCTTTTCATGATGCTC
>Ga0181560_10005192_pt1 | contig 11690 bp, 9 predicted proteins | sample 011ome_20_FD_133751 | JGI IMG/M metagenome (GOLD analysis project Ga0181560, IMG submission 133751) | Coastal salt marsh microbial communities from the Groves Creek Marsh, Skidaway Island, Georgia - 011509CT metaG (megahit assembly) | ecosystem: Environmental > Aquatic > Marine > Intertidal zone...
CGCACATCATGCCGGCGATGACAAAGGCCGTCAGGCGGTAGCGATAGGTGGACACGCCGATGGACTGCACGCGCGTGTCGTTGGATTTCGCTGCCCGCATCACCGCGCCGAAGCGGGAGTTCACCATGCGCCAGCTGACGAACACGCTGGCCAGCAGGATCGCGAAGATCGTGTAGTACATGGTCAGCTTGTCGTTCAGGGAGAAGAAGCCGATCCCGAAATCGCTGCGGGTCAGAATATTCAGCCCGTCATCGCTGCCGTAGCGTTCGGCGCTGATCGACAGAAAGAAGATCATCTGCGCCAGCGCCAGGGTGATCATGATGAAATACACGCCCTTCGTGCGCAGGCTGATCGCGCCGAAAACAAGCGCGATCAGGCCGCTGAGAAGGATGCCCACCGGCCACTGGATCCAGGCGCTGGTGACGCCGTGAAACGCCAGGATACCGACCGTATAGCCACCGATTCCCAGATAGACCGCATGGCCGAAGCTGATCAGCCCCCCATAGCCCATGATCAGGTTCAGACTGACCGCCGCGATGGCCCAGATCATGATCCGGGCGAATACGGTCACATAAAAACTTTCCCCGATCAGGGGTGCGACGACCGGCGTCAGTGCGAAGATCAACAGCACCAGAGCGGTGAAGAGGTTGGCGGGATTTTTCAGCGCGCCCATCAACCCGCTCCCTTGGGCGGGAACAGCCCTTGCGGTCTGAAAAACAAAATCGCCGCCATCAGGATATAGATCAGCATGGACGAGACCGCCGGGCCTGCCGACTCCGCGGCATTGGCGGGCAGAAACAGCAGCAGCACCACATCCAGGAAGGACCGGCCCAGCGTGTCGATCACGCCGGTGACGATGGAGGCGATGAAGGCGCCCCGGATCGAGCCGATGCCACCGATCACGATCACCACGAAGGCCAGGATCAGCACATCCTCTCCCATGCCGATCTGGGCCTGGGTGATCGGCGTGATGATCAGCCCGGCCAGGCCCGCCAGCACCGCGCCAATCCCGAAGACCAGCGTGAAGAGCTTGGGAATATTGACGCCCAGCGCCCCCGCCATGGTGCGGTTCGATGCCCCGGCGCGGATCAGCATGCCGATCCTTGTCTTGCTCACCAGCAGGTAGAGCCCGAAGGCGACCAGCAGCCCGATCACGATGATGAAGATGCGATAGACGGGATAGGTGATGCCGAAGCCCAGCGAGACGATCCCGTCGAGCGATTCCGGCAGCGGCACAACCAGCCCTTCCGGCCCCCAGATCAGGCGGACGGCTTCGTTGAAAAACAGGATCAGCCCGAAGGTGGCGAGCACCTGATCGAGATGGTCACGCGGATAGAGCGTCCGCAGGGCCGTCACCTCCACAAGGATGCCGATCACCAGCATCGCCGGGATCATCAGCAGCAGCCCGATCACGAAGGAGCCGGTGAGCAGCGCCAGCGTCCCGCCGACAAAGGCCCCGATCATGAACAGCGAACCATGGGCTAGGTTCACCAGATCCATGATGCCAAAGACGAGCGTCAGCCCCGCCGCCATCAGGAACAGAATGATGCCGAGCTGAAACCCGTTCAGAAACTGTTCGGTGAGGAGGACGTAATCCATCAGTTGCTAGACCTGGACGTGTCCGACGAGAGCACCAGCCTGCATTTGGAATTTGCCAAGACCTGATGGTCGGGCAAGATAACCCTCTCCTCCCGGGAGGAGAGGGTGGCGCGCGAAGAAAGCCGGGTGAGGTGGGGTGGCCGTACGTCGAAGAGCACAGATCGCACGAAAACTCCGCCGTGAGATGACCGATGCGGAGCAGAGTCTATGGCGCGCCTTGAGAGAGGTGCGTCCCGAATTGAGAATTCGGCGCCAACACCCGGTCGGGCTCCATATCGTCGATTTCGCAATACCTGCATACAAAATCGCCATTGAGATAGACGGTGGCCAGCACGCCGAAAGTGCCGCAAAGGACGCCCACCAAACTCAGCGCCTCTCAGAATCCGGATATCACGTCATACGCTTCTGGAACAACGAGGTCACCGAAAACCTGGACGGAGTGATCTCCACAATTCTTTCTGAAATCGGGTGATCGCACCTCACCTCGACCCTCTCCTCCCCAAGGGAGGAGAGGAAGAGGTATTTAGATCAGCCAGGCATCTTGCACTGGCTGGCGTAGGGGTCCTGATGATCCGTCAGGACCGCGCGGCCGACCGCTGTCGTCCAGTTGCCGTCGGCATCCTCGACCACAGTGCGCTCGTAGAAGTTCTGGATCGGGAAGTTGTTGTTCCCCATCTTGAACGTCCCGCGCACGGAATCGAAGTTCGCGGCCTTGAGCGCAGCGCGCATGCCGTCCGTGTTGGAGACGTCTCCATCGACGGCCGCCACCGCCGCCGCGATGTAGTTGATCGCGTCATAGCTCTGGGCGGCATAGAAGGACGGATAGCGGCCGTATTTGGCCCGGAAATCCGCGACGAACTTCTTGTTGGCCGCATTGTCCAGATCGGGCGCCCAGAACTGCGCCATCTTGGTGCCCAGCACCGATTCCATCCCCGCCTTCTGGAACAGCGGCAGGCTGATCGAATCCAGCGTATAGACCGAATAGAGCGGTACTTCGCCGGCAAGACCCGCCTGCTGGTACTGCTTGATGAAGGCCGGGCCGGCCGGCCCCGGATAGAAGGTGAAGACACCATCGGGTTTCGCCGCCTTGACCTTGGTCAGTTCCGCAGACCAGTCACGCTGGGACGGCCACACCGTCATGTCCTTGCCGACGATCTCTCCCTTGAAGGTGCGCTCGACGCCCGCGACCATGTTCTGGCCGGCGGCGTAGTTCGGGGCCACCAGATAGAGCGACTTCACGCCCTGCTGGTTGAGCAGCTCGCCCAGCGCCATGGGCGTCTGGTCGTTCTGCCAGGCGATGTTGAAGAAGTTCGGATTGCACTGGGCACCGGCGAGCGGTGCCGGACCGGCATTGGCGCTGATCAGGATTTTCCCTTCACCAAGAACCACCGGCGCGGAAGCCATCAGCACGTTCGACCAGATATACCCGGCAACGATATCGACCTCGTCGCGCAGCACCAGTCGTTCGGTCGCCTGCTTGCCCTTCTGGGAATTGAATTCGTCATCGGCATAGACGATCTCGATGTCCTTGTCGCCGATCTTGCCACCCAGATGCTCGACCGCCAGATCGACCGCATCGCGCATATCCTTGCCAATGACAGCAGCGGGCGTCGTCAGCGTCGTGACAAAGCCGATCTTGACGCTGTCGGCAGCTGCGGGACTGGCCAGAAGCGCCAGGAACGCTGCTGAACTCATCATCTTCTTGAACATTATTTGCTCGCCTCCCTGAAAATTTTTTCCATCGGACCACAACCCCGCCCGGAAGAAAAGCGCAACGATTCTCAGACTTTGGTGGAAGGGGGATATCGCCCGGACACGCGGTTTCTTCACGGCATTCTCAATGGCGCCCCACTTCCCCCTCTCCTCCTGGGAGGAGAGGGCCGGGGTGAGGTGGGTTGGAACCCGGTCTTCCCAGGTTGTCGTTCGCGCCGCTCACAAGAGCCCACCTCACCCGGCTCGCTTCGCTCACCACCCTCTCCTCCCGGGAGGAGAGGGTTTCCGAGTCTTCCCCGCGCCCCGTCATTGCGAGGGGCGCAGCCCCGCGGCAATCCAGTGCGGACACGTCCGGCGTTGGCCTGGACTGCTTCACTGCGTTCGCAATGATCGCAAGGAAAAGTCGGCGCTGCCCGCTCACCACGGTTCGTCGTTCCCGCGCAGGAGGGAACCCACAAATTCAGGCGGCCGCCTGACGGCGCATCGGCGTTTATGGACCCCCGCCTTCGCGGGGGTGACGAGGCGTGTGGGGCGGCTTCGCCGTCACCACCGCGCTACCCGGTGAAGCTTCCGCCCTCTTCGGCCAGACGCGCCAGCAGCGCCGACGGCGCCCATTGCTTCCCGTGTTCGGCGTGGAAGGCGCACACCCGGTCGTGGATTTCGGCCAGCCCGATTTCGTCGGCGGTGTACATGATGCCACCTCTCCAGCGCGGATAGCCGAAGCCGTGGAGCCACATCACATCAATGTCCGAAGCCCGCGCGGCGATCCCCTCCTCGAGGATCTTCGCCCCCTCGTTGATGGCGGCGTAGAGGCAGCGTTCGCGGATTTCATCGTCGGAGATATCCCGGCGCGCCGTCCCCTGTTCCTTCGCCACCTCGATGGCGATGGCCTCGGTCTCCGGGTCCGGTGTCGGGCGGCGGCTGCCCTCTTCATAGGTGTACCAGCCCTTGCCGGCCTTGATCCCGAACCGCCCGAGCTCGCACATCCGGTCGGCGAGATGCATGTAGCGCACCTCGGGGTCGTGCTGGTCGGCCAGGGACAGGCGCATGCGCCAGCTGACATCCAGGCCCGAGAGATCACTCACAGCGAGCGGGCCCATGGGCATGCCGAGCCCCGTCAGCACCGCGTCGATCCGGGCCGGGGAGGCTCCCTCCTCCACTAGGAAGGTGGCTTCGCGCACCAGCGGCAGGCGCGAGCGATTGGCGATGAAACCGTGGCAGACCCGGGCCAGCACGCCGACCTTGCCGGTTTTCTTCGCCAACGCCATGCCGGTGGCGATCGCATCGGGTGCGGCCTTCGCCGGACGCACCACTTCCAGCAGGCGCATGGCGTTGGCCGGCACGAAATAGTGCAGCCCGATCACATCCCCGGGCCGCGAGGTGGCGGCCGCGATGGCATCGATGTCCATATAGGAGGTATTGGTGGCGAGCACCGCGCCGGGTTTGGCGACACCATCCAGCTTGGCAAAAATCTCCTTTTTCACGTTCAGGTCTTCAAAGGCCGCCTCGATCACCAGATCGGCATCGGCCAGGGCGTCGAAGCCGACCGCGCCGGTGATCCGCGCCATGCGCGCGTCCTTTTCCGCAGCGTCGATCCGTCCGCGCTGCACCATGGCGTCATAGGTCTTGCCGATCTCGGCCAGGCCCGTGTCGATCGCCTCCTGCGAGGTTTCAACCACCGTCACCGGAAACCCGGAATCGGCCAGGCTGACGACGATCCCGCGCCCCATGGTGCCGGCCCCGATCACGCCCGCCGATGCGATGTCGCGCGGTGCGACCTCCTTACCGATATCGGGAATCTTCGAAGCGTCCCGTTCCGCAAAGAAGGCATAGCGCAGCGCCTTCGACTGATCGCTGTTCTTGCAGGCCTCGAAGCGTTTGCGGTCCGCCGCCACGGCTTCGTCATAGGGCATCTTCAGCCCGTCGACCACGCTGTCGAGCGCCTGATGGGGCGAGTCCTGCCCCCGCATGCGGCGGTTGGCGAGGTCGCGGTACTTTTCGATGGTCTCCGCATGGTCTTCGGGCGTACCGATCCCCGCGCGCGGTTCGCTGGAAATCTTCCGGGGTGTGCCATCCGCCACAACTGTTGATGCGAAAGCGACCGCGCCGGCGCGCAGATCGCCCTCGATGATGCCATCGACGATCCCGTAATCCTTCGCCCTGGCTGCGTCGATCGGCTTGCCGAGGACAATCAGTTCCAGCGCATGATCCAGCCCGGCGACGCGCGGCAGACGCTGGGTGCCTGCCGCACCCGGGAAAATGCCCAGATTGACCTCGGGTGTGCCCATCCGCGCAGTCGGGGACGCCACCCGGAAATGGCAGCCGAGTGCCAGTTCCAGTCCGCCGCCCAGCGACGTGCCATGGATCGCGGCAACAATGGGTTTCTCTATCGTGTCGAGGTGATCGACCACCGCGATCAGATGCGGCTCGCGGGTCGGCTGATCGAACTCCCGGATATCGGCGCCTGCCGGGAAGGTCCGCCCGGCGCCGAGCAGGACGATGGCGTCCACATCCGCATCGGCCGCGGCCCGGTCCATCTGCGCCACGATACCCTCGCGCACGGCAATTCCCAGCGCGTTGACGGGCGGATTGTCGATGGTCAGGACCGCGATCCGGCCCTCTGTGTCATAGCCGACGGCATCACTCATGGTGTTCCCCTGTTTCCCGGCGCAGACTGTGGTAAATCTGGCCGACTATTCTTCTTGGGGCATGATGCGCAGCGCTGCCCTTCTGGTCAAACAGGCGGTCAAAACGGAGCGAAGACCTTGGCGAAATATCCGCATCCCGACGCATTTCTCGATCTCGTCGGCGAAGAAATCGTGGTGAGCGACTGGCACACCATCACCCAGGATCAGATCGACCGGTTCGCCGAGGCCACCGGCGATCACCAGTGGCTGCACGTGGACACCGCTCGCGCCGCCGAAGAAATGCTCGACGGCAAGACCATCGCCCATGGCTTTCTGGTGCTCTCCCTGATCCCCGACATGGCCGCGGATCTGAGCGATGTGGACAATCTGAACAACACCATCAACTACGGACTGAACAAGGTCCGGTTTACCGCGATGGTGCCGGTGAACGCCCGCGTCCGCCTGCGCCAGACGCTGAAATCCGCCGAGAAGCGCGCTGACGGCAGCGTGCATCTGGTCTTCGAGGGCACCATGGATCTCGACGGCAGCGACCGCCCGGCCATGGTAGCCGAAACCATCCGCCGCCTCTATCCGACGCCCGGATCCTGACATGAGCACCGCCGACCGTACCTTCTCGCGCACCGATCAGGTGGTGCCGGTGCTTGAGCAGCACCGCTTCGACACCGCGCCGCTGGTCGCCTGGATGGAGACCAATATCGACGATTTCACCGGCCCGCTCGAGATCGCGCAGTTCCAGGGCGGGATGTCGAACCCGACCTTCCTGCTGACCGATGCCAACAGCCGCCGCTATGTGCTCCGCAAGAAGCCGCCGGGCGAACTGCTGCCCTCGGCCCATGCCGTGGATCGCGAGCACCGGATCACCAGCGCGCTGGGCGGCACGCCGGTGCCCGTGGTGCGTACGCTCGCCCTGTGTGAAGACACGTTGATCGTGGGGACCGAGTTCTTCCTGATGGACCATGCCGATGGCCGGGTCTTCCACGACCCGTCCCTGCCGGACTCAACCCCCGGGGAGCGCAGCGCGGTCTATGCCTCAATGATCGAGACCCTGGCTGCGCTGCATCAGGTGGATTTCGAAGCGGTCGGGCTCGGCGACTATGGCCGGGTCGGCGGCTATATGGGCCGGCAGGTCGCGCGCTGGTCCAAGCCATACGAGGCCAGCAAGACCGACGAGCTGGCCGAGATGGACAAGCTCATGGCCTGGCTGCCGGACAACATACCCGATGACCGCGAAACCACCATCGTGCATGGGGATTTCCGGCTGGAGAACCTGATCGTCGCGCATGATGCGCCGGACGTGATCGCGGTGCTCGACTGGGAGCTTTCGACCCTGGGCCACCCGCTCTCGGACCTGGCCTATAACTGCCTGCCCTATCACTGGCCGGAGGAATCCTTCGGCGATATGCGCGGCCTCGATCCGACAACCCCCGGAATCCCAAGCGAAGAGGATTACGTGGCCGCCTATTGCCGTCATACCGGGCGGGACGAGATCGAGAACTGGACCTTCTATCTCGTGCTGTCCCTGTTCCGTCTCGCCGCGATCATCCAGGGTGTCTATTATCGCGGGCTGCAGGGCAACGCGTCGTCACCCGAAGCCCTGCTGCGACGAGACCTGACACGCCAGCTGTCACGGCGTGCCTGGGAGCTGGTCGAAAAAGACAGCTAAACGAACAAAAATGCAGGGGCTCAAAAGCGCCGCGCATTCGGGGGAAATCCATCATGTCCGATGAATTCGACTACATCGTGATCGGTGCCGGCTCGGCAGGCTGCGTGCTCGCCAACCGGCTCTCCGCCGGTGATGCCACCGTCTGTGTGCTGGAGGCGGGCGGACCGGACCGGCACCCGTTCATCCACATCCCGGCCGGATTCATGAAGACGCTGACCAGCCCGGCAGTGAACTGGCTCTACCAGACCGAGCCGAGTGACGGTACAGCGGGCCGCTCGATCCCGACCCCCCGCGGCAAGACGCTGGGCGGCTCGGGGTCGATCAACGGCCATGCCTACAACCGGGGTCAGAGCCTCGATTTCGATTCCTGGGCGCAAATGGGCAACCGCGGCTGGGGCTATGCGGATGTGTTGCCCTATTTCAAGCGCAGCGAACGCCGCATCGGCGGCAACGACGACGGGACCTATCACGGCACCGAGGGTGAGTTGGCCGTAACCGACATTGATGCCACCCACCCCCTGTGCGACGCCTTCGTCGAGGGCTGCGTGAACATGGGTATCCCGCGCAACCCGGACTACAATGGGGCAACCCATGAAGGCGTCGGTTACTTCCAGCGCACCATTCACAAGGGCCGCCGGGTCAGCACCGCACGGGCCTTTCTGCACCCGGTGATGAACCGCTCCAACCTCGACATACGCACCCGCGCGCAGGCTGAAAAAATCCTGTTCGAAGGCAAGCGCGCGGTCGGCGTGCGGTACCGGAAGGGCAGCAAGTCGATCGAGATTCGCGCGCGCCGCGAGGTCATTCTCGCGGGCGGGTCCATTGCATCGCCGCAGCTCCTGCAGGTCTCGGGCGTGGGCGCCGGCAGCCTTCTACAGAAGATCGGCGTGCCGGTGGTCCACGAACTGGCCGCCGTTGGCGAGAACCTTGCCGACCACTATCTCGTTCGCAATGCCTCGCGCGTGAAGAATGCGAGTTCGCTCAATGAGCGCGCACACGGAATCCCACTTGTCTCCGAAGTGCTTCGATACGCGTTCACCCGCAAGGGCTTGCTCGCCCTCTCGCCCTCTCTGGTTTACGTCTTCTGGAAATCGGACCCGGCGCTCGACAAGGGCGACCTGCAGTTCATCGTCACGCCTGCCAGCTACAAGGATGGCCGTCCGGCCGAGCTGGAGGACTACCCCGGCATCACCATCGCCAGCTGGCCCATGCGTCCCGAAAGCCGCGGTTTTGTCCGTGCGAAAACCGCCGACACCCGGGACAAGCCGATCATTCAGCCCAACTATCTCGATCATGAATATGATCAGCGACTGACGATTGCCGGGCTGCGGTTGGGGCGCGAAATGATCCGCTCACCGGAAATGGCAAAATATTTTGTCGAAGAGACAACGCCCGGTGATGAGGCACAGTCCGACGACGAACTGCTGCACTTTGCACGGACCTACGGCACCACAGTGTTCCATCTGATGGGCACCTGCCGGATGGGTCCGGCCAGCGATACAAACAGCGTCGTGGACGACGAACTGAAGGTCCACGGCACCGAGGGTCTGCGGGTGGTCGATGCCTCGGTCATCCCCGCCGCCCATTCGACCAACACCAACGCGGCAACCATCATGATCGCGGAGAAGGCCTCGGACATGATCCTCGGCAAGGAGCCATTGCCTGCGGTGAGCGTTCCTCCAACTCCAGAGTCGGATTCGACGGTTTCGGCCGCGTGACGAACGCGGCACTCAAGCCGCAACCATACCGCGCAGTCGCTCGCCGATCAGGTCGTCGGCTTCGGACATGATCCGGTCGATCAGCTCCTGACAGGTCGGAATGTCGTCGATCAGGCCCGCGACCATGCCGCAGGACCAGGCCCCGGCATCCATGTCACCCTCGATCATGATCCTGGGATAGACACCCGCCACCTCGTCGATGATGTCCTCGAAGGTGAGGTCGTCGCCCAGCGCCTTTTCCTTTTCCAGCAAACGCTCGACGGCATCGTTGGTCAGCACGCGTTCGGTATTGCGCAGGGGACGCATCACCAGCCGGGTGTCGAGTTCGCTCGCCGCGACAATCGCCTGCTTCACCTTCTCATGGACCGGCGCTTCCTGCGTGGCGATGAAACGCGTGCCCATGTTCATGCCTTCGGCACCCATGGCCAGCGAGGCCACCAGAGAACGGGCATCGGCCATGCCGCCGGACGACACAAAGGGAATCTCCAGCTCGTCCGCCGCGCGGGGCAGCAGGATCATGTTGGGAATATCGTCTTCGCCCGGATGGCCACCGCACTCAAACCCGTCCACGGACACCGCATCACAACCGATCGACTGGGCCTTCAGGGCGTGGCGCACCGAGGTGCATTTGTGGATCACCCTGATGCCTGCGTCCTTCAGATAGGGCAGCACCGGTTCGGGACTGCGCCCGGCGGTCTCCACGATCTTCACCCCGCCCTCGATGATCGCCTTCACATAGCCGGGATAGTCCGGCGAGGTGACCGTCGGCAGAAAGGTCAGGTTCACCGCGAAGGGCTTGTCAGTCATGTCCCTGCACTTTGCGATCTCGTTGGCAAGGTCAGCCGGGGTCTTCTGGGTCAGCCCGGTGATCGTGCCCAGCCCGCCCGCATTGGAGACGGCGGCGGCCAGTTCGGCAAAGCCCACATAGTGCATACCGCCCTGAATGATCGGGTGTTCGATGCCCAGCATTTCGGTGATTCGGGTTTTCATGATTGTCCTCTACTGTCCCCGCGCGCAGGCGCGTTCCTGTTCAAATTCCGATGAGAGACGCGGCGCGGCGTCCGTGGCCTGCATGGGCTCGTGGCATTCCGGGCAGACCATTTCCGGCATCACTGTGTGACCGCAGCTCTTGTGGACGATCTCGACCGGCGCGGGTTCGTGGTGGAACCACTTGTCGCCCCAGGCCTTCATGGACACGATCACCGGCCACAGATCGCGTCCCATTTCGGTCAGCCGGTATTCATGGCGGGGCGGGCGCTCGCTGTAGGTCTCGCGCTGCAACACGCCCACGCGTTCCAGACGCTTGAGGCGCTGACTCAAGGTGTGCGGTGAGGCGCCCGTCAACCGCTGTAGATCATCGAACCGACGCCCGCCGAGGAACATCTCCCGCAAAATCATCAGGGTCCAGGCGTCCCCGAACAGCTCGATGGCCCGGGCGACGGTGCAGACATTCTCGGCAAGTTGCGTGCGGCTCATGTTAATCACTTCATATTTTGAAGTTACTATAGACTATGTCGGGATGCGGTCAATCTCTGCGCGTCCACGCCAACCCCCTCCTATCCCGATGGAGAGGAGAGGGAGGGACAACAACCCTCTCCTCCCGGGAGGAGAGGGTGGCGAGTGTAAGCGAGCCGGGTGAGGTGGGCTTGAGGCTGGGCCGCCGCTCCGGTGGGGCGGCGCAAGCCAGCCGAAAGATGAACTTCGCCGCGACTTTTGCGGCGCTGAAAGTTTGCGCGAACCCCACCTCACCCCGTCCCTCTCCTCCCCCGACGGGGAGGAGAGGGAGAAACAATAGACGTCATTGCCAGGGCCTGCGGCGTTCGCAATGACGTGGTGGATTAGACACCGATATCGCCTCACCACCGCTCGTCACCCCCGCGAAGGCGGGGGTCCATTCACTCAGTCGCCAACTGGTTTGGCATCAGCATATATGGATGCCCGCCTGCGCGGGCATGACGCCGTAGAGATGGCAATCGGGTCAGCGTATCTCTGTAACGCCGTGTCGGGATCCCGATCAGCATTTTTTTTGGCAAGCTCCAGCAGAGCGCCGAGCAAGACCTGCCCTCCGGCCGTGGACCATTCCGGAGAAATTTCCTCGGACTCGTTGTGGCTGATGCCATCGACACAGGGAATGAAGATCATCGAGGCCGGTGCCACCGCCGCGATATAACAGGCATCGTGTCCGGCGCCCGATGTCATTTCCCGGGCGGGGAGGTTGCGCGTTGCCGCCGCGTCCCGCACCGCAGACACACAGCGTTCATCGAACACGATGGGCGCAATGTAGAAAATCTGTTCGAGCTCGGACTCGAGCCCGATCTCCGTCACGATCTGTTCCAGGCCTTCGCGGTA
>Ga0181560_10005195_pt1 | contig 11685 bp, 11 predicted proteins | sample 011ome_20_FD_133751 | JGI IMG/M metagenome (GOLD analysis project Ga0181560, IMG submission 133751) | Coastal salt marsh microbial communities from the Groves Creek Marsh, Skidaway Island, Georgia - 011509CT metaG (megahit assembly) | ecosystem: Environmental > Aquatic > Marine > Intertidal...
AGCTCCTGTATTGTCGGCTGTTACAGTAATTGCTGTTGATGATGAGGCAGCTACTAGAGCATTTTGATTTGATAGCAACGCCAAATTGGTGTCAAACGTTGTAAATTCACTTTTTACCTGGCCGAGGCTAGAGATTGATACATTTTTTTGTTCGACTTGCTCATTGATCTTGTTTTGCTTTGGCAAAACCTCGGCATTGACCAATGTGTCGACGATTTGGGTTGTGTTCAACCCACTGCCAGCATTTAATGCGCTAATATAGTCAACCCGCTGCGTAGGTGTTGTCGTAGCAGCTGTTGTTGTGGGCGTTGTGGCCATAAAACCCTCTTTAATTCGTAACTTTAGTTCGATGCAATTTCTATGCCGTATTGATCATTCATAAATCCTTGATCCAAATCAGATTTCGTGACTAAACTTTTAACTACTGCACGTTCAGCCATTCTTAGGTAATTCTATGGATATAATACGGCAGAAAAATCAACTATCTGATCAATGTAAAGATATGCTCTTTTCATTAGTGCTGAGTGCATTTTTTGGTGTGCTCGTTTCATTGGTAGCGAACTACTTCGTGATGACGGTAAGGTGGTTTGCGAGCCTAAGGTTAGAAAGCAATTCATTTTTTTGGATTAATGGATTTTCATTTGCTCCAATTTTGTGGTTATTTCTAGCTGTTTTTATTTTGCATTTTGTAAGGAGGCTGTTTGATATAGACCGTTGGCATGGCCCCGCTGATGCTGTTTATGCTTGCCATCGCACCGACAATGAGTTGGATTTAAAAAGAGGCGTTGGCTCTACTTTTGCAGCACTCGTCTCTCTTTGTGGCGGTGCGCCTGTTGGCCAATATGGTCCATTGGTCAATTTTGGTGCGACAATTGGGAGCTTTGCCTCGCAATTTTTGAAAGCTCGGCTTTTTACCCCAGAGATACTTATGGGTTGCGGCGTTGCTGCTGCCATTTCTGCCGGTTTTCATGCCCCTATAGCTGGCATCATATTTGCCCATGAGGCTGTCCTGAGGCATTTTTCGTTAAGGGCTTTGGTTCCAATTGCTGTGGCCAGCGCGACTTCAGTGGCGTTTGGTAATTGGGCATTTGGTGGCTCGGCTTTATTCTCTATAAATGTTGTTGCGCCCGAGCTTTTACCCCTAATGCCAGCACTGATTATCAGTGGTATTGCTTTTGGAGTAGCGGCTTTGGTTTATATGAAGTTGATTTTCTTTTTTGCGGCGATGCCCCCTAAATATAAAATTGGTTACTTGCCCTTTGCGTTGTTAGCGGCACTTATAACTGGAATTTTTGGGATGTACTTTCCTGAGGTATTGGGTTTGGGCGTTGATGTCATCCTAAGATTTATTACCGAAGATTTTGGCATATGGGCAATTTTAACTTTGCTCGGTCTTAAGATTGTTTTGACCTCCCTTTGTGTAGGTTTTGGCATATTTGGAGGAGTTTTCTCTCCCGCGTTATTTGTTGGCGCTGCCGTTGGTCAATTCATGTCTAGCCTTCTGGGTCATACTGCATTGTTAACTTCTGCATCAATACTATCAGTCAGTGGAATGGCTGCTGTTGCAGCATGCGTTGTTGGAGCTCCACTGGCAGTGATAATGATCATTCTTGAGCTTACGATGTCTTATGAATACTCCATCGCAGCCCTTGTATCGACAATGGTCGCGGTGATGATTAGTAATAGCCTTTATGGCCACTCGTTCTTTGACAAGCAGCTGGCACAGCGTGGTATAGATTTGTCTCAGGGGCGAGGCAACCTTGAATTAATGCTTAAAAAAATTGAAGAAATAGTATCTCAAGATTACCTTATTGTTTCTGCAAATGAGAAGGTATCATCTGTGATCAAAAAAATGTCAAAAAGTAACAATAGTGAAGCCTATTGTTTGGATAAGAATGGTAAATTTTTAGGTAAATGCAAACTTGTTGATATCGCCAGTGCGGTAAAGAGTAAGACTATCGCAGGCTTTCTTGAGAAAGAACCTGTTTCGATAAAGTTGGACGCTTCCATTCTCCAGGCGATTGAAGTGGCAAGTGCTTTTGTAGGGGAGAGCATCCCGGTTATATCAAGGTCAGACGGCAAGTTAGCTGGGATTGTAACTGAGGCCGATATTTTTCAGGCGTATATGTCTACACAAGTAAAAATAAATGACCTAGAACGGAGGTAATGCTCCATCATGAATGCATGTTCTTGTTGATGTTCGCTTCGGTAAAACTTTTGCCTATGTCATTTTTGGACATGTTAGATGCCTAGTTTATGATAACGATTTTTGATTATTAAGGATTGAGCTATCAAGCGCCACAGGCGCGCAAGAAGCCCTAAATGGGGCTAGACAACTCGAACCCTTACATGCGGATTATGATAAAACTGTTTTAATTTTTTCTGATTTGTAAGGGTGCCTTTCGGGCATACAAAACAGGTGCCTTTAAATAGTGTGTTATAGTTCAACGCCTGAAACTATGATGACCTTCACCAAACATTTAGGAATTTTCTCAAAGAGAATGAGCTGTTGATTTGCCGGATTGGGCGGCGCGATGTGGTTTATGTCAATCTGCAATATCAGCCAAACAGGGATCAGATAGAACAGGCCCGCCAGGCCGGCTTTCAAATTCTGGATATTCCGGAGATTGATAATTTCAGCGATATCGAAGGGCTGGCCGCTCTCATCAAGGCAACAGATCAGCTGGTAACTATTGATAATATGGCGGTGCATCTGGCCGGGGCGCTGGGAACAGCGACCCAATTGTGGCTGCCATCTGTGCCGGAATGGCGATGGGGCAATGTCAAAGAACCCTGCCGCTGGTATCGGTCTGTTGAACTAAAAATGATGGATTGTTGCGCCCCATATTTCTGGAATCCTTTGGCACAGGATTTGCATCCTTTGCGCCAGCGAAAGGGATAACGCCATGACAATATTGATAACAGGTGGATGTGGGTTTATAGGCTCCCATTTTGTCGATAGCTGGCTGCAACGGTCTGCAGAGCCCCTTATCAATCTGGACAAGCTCACCTATGCCGCTGATCTGGCGGTCGTTAATGTGCATAAGGAGCGCGGGATTTTGGTTGAGGGCAGCATCAATGACGCGGCCCTCGTCAATGATTTAATGGTCAAACACAAGCCTCGTGCGGTCATTAATTTTGCTGCTGAAACGCATGTTGACCGATCGATTTCCGCCCCTGCAGATTTTATCGAAACCAACATTAATGGTGTTCTCTGTCTATTGATGGCGGCGCGTGACTATTGGGCTGGTCTTGCAGGGCAAAGTGCAGACGGCTTTGTCTTTTTGCAAATATCAACCGATGAGGTTTATGGCTCGCTTGCACCAGAGGATGCGCCATCCATTGAATCAGCGCAAATTTTGCCGAACAGCCCCTATAGTGCCAGCAAGGCAAGCTCAGACCTGCTGGCAAGGGCATTTCACAAGACCTATGGGCTGCCTGTGATTATTTCGCGTTGCTCCAATAATTTCGGTCCAGGCCAAAATAGCGAAAAATTTATCCCTACCATAGTCAGATCGCTGGCCAATGCGCGCAAGGTGCCCATTTACGGGCATGGTCGGCAAAGCCGTGATTGGCTCTTTGTTGAAGATCATATAGAAGCCATCCACCAGATTCTCGAAAAGGGTAAAATTGGAGAGATTTATAATATTGGGGCGGGTAATGAACTCGAAAATATCAACCTTGTAAGACTGATATTCAAATCGATGCGCGCCAGTGACTTGATCCCGTCAAAGCAAGGTTTTGATGATCTGGTTGATTTTGTCTCAGACAGGCCAGGCCATGATCAGCGCTATGCCCTGAATTCAGAAAAATTATTTGCTGCTACAAGCTGGCAGCCGCGCCATGGTTTCAATCAGGCTCTGGCCAAGACAGTCCAATGGTATTGCGACCAGCAGAAATATTCAGCAAGCCAGTCTCGCTCAAATCATTTGCGGAGGGCGGGGTAATGCAATTTGATGTTTTGGACACGATAGACCCAGCTGCCATTCATCAATCCTCTGAACGGTTGAACGAGGGTTTGGTCATCAGTCTTGCCGAAAAGGTGGCACCGGTTGTCAGTCAGCTCTCACCAAAGCAATTTATTTTCCTGATGGGCAACCTTGCCAACCGGGGCAGTAATTTTGATCAAAATTTGGATTTGATTGATAAATATCTTGGGAATGTTGAAAACACAATTGTGCGGCTGAGGCTCGAAATGCTGCTTTATCAATTTTTTCTCAAGAACTATGAAACAGAGGATTATTATAATCGCTTCTTTAATGTGATGCAGAAGCATTTTGTGGTGTCCAAGCAGCCAAGAATTGTCCCTGCACGCACGGATCATTTGGTGTTTTTTACCCATGCCCCACGCTTTCTTGCTCATACCAATCCGATGTTTCGGATGCTGGAAAACAGGCAGGACAAAGATATCAAGATCACCGTTGCATCATTGATCGATAATTCTGATTTCGCTGCAAAATGCCGCGAAATAGATGTGAATTTTGAAGCATTGGCAGCTGACAATCTGATTGCAGCTTATGATCGGCTGATTGAACTTTCATGGGACAGTATGGCTTTGGTCTGGCAGTGTCTGCCAGTGAATTTGGCCTATATGTCCAGCCGGGCGGCCAATCTGGTTTGGTGGTCACATAAATTTCATCCAAATTTTGAAAATATCAGGCTCAGATTAGGCTCAGAGCCAAATCACAAGCCTGTATTTTCATATTTTGGCAAAGGCTGGCAGCATTTTGATGCAGGCTTTGATGTTGCCAATACAGGTAAGGATTCACTGCCCTGGAAAAAGAGGAAAGACAAATTTGGCAGCTTTTGCCGTGAGGATTTAATCAATAATCAAACGCATTGGCAGCAAGTCGCGGCCGTATTCAGTCAAAATGAAAGGCTAATTTACCATTATACTGGCAGGCGGCAAATCCATGAAAAATGGTGTGCAGAGTTGGGAATTAATCCTGAACGAGTCCATTTTCTGGGCTGGTTGCCAGACCCGGCCGAAAAAATGCGTGAGATGATGTTTTTGCTTGACGGGCCGTTTCTCGGGCAGGGGTTGATGGCTTTTGAGGCGGTGGCCGGAGGTGTCCCGGTCATCAGCCCATCAGCATGTCACGGGGCGTATCGCAATTTGATATCCCGGACAGATATGAAAACCCTGCAAGACAAAGAGCAACAAATGCTCAATGCAAGTTTTTTCGAAACCACAGAAGAGATTTGCCAGATCGCAGCCTTTTTCAGCAATGAAGCCGATAATCGCGAGGCAGGGCGTTTGCTGCGTTCAGTCTGGCAGGCTGAAAAATCAAGGTTTCAAGGCCTGGGTGATTTCATAGCCAAAATCAGAGGAAACATATCATGAATGCCATTGCACCTGCCCAGCCACATTACGGGATTTTTCCGCAATCAGAATCCGCGACCGAGACAGACCTGTTTTCAGAGGAAATATCGCGAAAGGGCTATGTTGTAAAAGAGCAGCTGCTTGATGTTGAAACATGCAAAAGGCTCTGCAAATGGTCTGAAGAACAAAATTCGCTAAGGAATAAAAAATATGGCAAAGAGCAGCTTGCCATGATTGGAGAAGAAAATCTTATTCGCTTGCCATTGCAGCAAAATGAGGCGTTTTTCAATTTCTTCATCAAACATCCCTGGCTGGAGAGCCTTTTATCAAAGCTGTTTGAAAAGACACAAAGCTTTTATCGTCTGAACCAGCAGAATATTGTTTTAAATGAAAGTGATAGTTCCCATGGCCAAGCGGCCTGGCATCGGGATTTGCCATATCATGCAGGTATCAACAGTGTAACAAATGCTTACAGCGTTTTGATAACATTGACTGACTTCACTTTGGAAAATGGCGCCACCCATATTGTCCCTGGCTCACATTTGCACGCAAAATTGCCAAGCTGGCATTATATCAATAAATATCAGGAGCAAGTCTGCTGTCCGATTGGCAGTGCTATCATTTTTGATTCCCTCTTGCTGCACAAAGCTGGAAAAAATCATTCAGGCCGCCCGAGAATAGCTGTGAATCATTTATTCACCCTGCCAACATTCCAGCAGCAAATTTCAATTCCAAGGGCTTTGCGCGCCGCTGAAAATAAGTGGCATCAAAAATTGCCTCTATCAGACCGGCGCGTGCTTGGCTTCGATACTGATATTTTTGAAGATGAGCAGATGCTTATAAACAAAAAGCTAAAAAATTATGTCAAACAAGCCTGACCCATCAGGCATCAAATTCTGGACCGGGATAAAGGGCGATGCATGATATGATTATCTTTGGCTGCACAGAGCAAGCAGAAATAGCCAATTATTATTTTTCCAAAGCGGGATATAAAATAAATTATCATTGTGTTGATGATGAGTATGCCAGCAGCGATCAATTCTGTGGTGTTCCGGTCATTGCTTCAAGTGAGGCGTCAAATAAAAGGCTGTGGGAAACCAACAAGCTTCATGTGGCGATCGGCTTTTCCAATCTGAACCGGGTGAGGCAGGCAATCTTTGAGAGGATGAAGCGGCAGGGTTATTCATTTTTATCCTATGTCAGCGACCGTGCTTGTGTCTATTCAAAGCATATCGGCGAAAATTGTTTCATTCTGGAAAATAATGTTATCCAACCCTTTGTCAGAATTGGTGACAATGCTGTGTTGTGGAGTGGCAATCATATTGGCCATCATACCAGCATCGAAGACCATGTATTCATATCCTCCCATGTCGTGGTGTCCGGATGTTGCAAAATCGGCGGAAACAGTTTCCTTGGCGTGAATGCAACCATATCCGATCAGGTCACGATTGGCAGGGATAATATTATCGGTGCCGGGTGTCTGATTAAAAAGGACACCAAGGACGCTCAGGTCTTTTCTGTGCCGGCAACGCCGCCGCGACAGATATCGAGCGACAGATTCTTGAAGAAAATCTAAATGAGATTTATCCGCAAGAAATGGATAGCAGCAGCCCGCCAGAAATATCCGCCTGCCTTTTCAACCCATATGGCAAATCCTGTTGCCTTTAATCTGGCAAATAATCAGGTCAGAATCTTTTTTTCCGGGCGCAATGAAGAAAAAAAATCCTCCATTGGTTATTTTGATATTTTGATTGACCAGACAATTTGTCAGGCAAGCGAGCTCCACACATTGGTTGATATCAAGGACCATAAAGACTCCTTTTTTGCTGACGGGATCAGTCTGGGAAATATTTTTGCCTGGGAAGGGCGGCATTTTTTAAGCTTTATGGGTTGGCAGAGGCTTGGGGAAAGCCGCTGGGCAGGCAGAATTGGGCTGATGGAACTCAACCCCTTCACACCAAGCATCCAATCAGTTCCAAATGAACCAATAATCGATATTTCCAAGACATATGGGGCCAGCTTATCCTATCCGGCGGTCAAAGTCATGAATGGCAGCCGCTTCTTTTGGTATGGCAGCACTATAAAACCAGATGCTGGCAATGGAGAGATGCTCCACAGTTTGCATTTGACGGTTATTGGCAAGACAGGCGAGCAAAGGCATTACGGCGAAATTATCAAACATGAGATCGGCACAGAACAAGCATTCTCACGCCCCTGTGTGATAGAAACAGATGGCGGCCTCTCAATGTTTTATTCAGTCAGGGGCAGTGCAGATACTTATCAAATCAAAAGTGCCACAAGCCTGAATGGAAAGAGTTGGCAAAAGGCAGATTTTGAACTTTTGGGGCCAGAATTCCCGGAAGAGACAGAAATGCAATGCTACCCCTATCTGTTTGGCCTCAAGGATGATCTGTTCATGCTCTATAATGGAAATGGCTTTGGCAAGTCTGGTATTGGCATTGCTGTCATGGAGCGATGAATTGAAAAAACTGGCAATCAGTCAATCGGACTATATTCCCTGGAAAGGCTATTTTGACCTCATCCGGCAGGTCGATATTTTCGTTTTGTTTGATTCAGTCCAATATACGCGCCGTGACTGGCGCAATCGAAACAAGATTGTTGAACCAAACGGAAATCTTATCTGGCTCTCGATACCTGTTCAAACGAAAGGCAAATATCTCGCCAACATCAATGAGATCGAAACTGTGGATCAGGGGTGGAGAAAACAACATTTTGAGACCATCCGAAATTGCTACAGACAGGCTCCATATTATCAAGCCATGATAGATATCTTTGAAGAATTGTATCTCTTGCGATCAGAGACCAGCCTCTCAGCCATAAACCGTCATTTTATTGAGAGGATTTGCGGTTTGCTCAATATCAAAACCAAAATTGAAATTGGGCAATCCTATCCAGAAGAGGCCGATGCAAATGATAAATTATTGATCGAATGCAAGCGATTTGGGGCCAACAGCTATATGTCCGGGCCCAGCGCGGCGGCTTATCTGGATAGAGATAAATTTAACCGGCAAGGCATTGATATTGAATGGATGTCTTATACAGGATACCCGGAATATAATCAAAGCCGGGTGCCATTTGAACATCAGGTCAGTATCGTTGATCTGTTATTCAATCACGGCCAGGACGCACAAAATTATCTTAACAAATTGTGATCTGGAACTGATGGCTTGGTTTGGTAGCATTACCCAAATGCCTTTGGCAGTCAGGATGCCCGAAATGCGCTTTTCAAACAGAATAACGATCAAGGATTACTGGCGGATGTTCAAAGAACATGGCGTTAGGCTTCCATTTGCCTATTTCATTGAAAATCATTTGTTTGATTTTGTGCATAATATTGACACCCATAGATGGCTTCCCAAGGATCAGGAAATTTTTGCCTCATCCAATCGGGACTCCGGGGTGCTCTATATGGCGAGTTGGCGATCGGTTATCCGGGAATCAACAAGGCGCGCATTCGCCCATTGCCCAAGAGTCAAAATCCAATTGGTGGATATTGGATGCGGCAAAGGCAAGGTTTTGTGTGTCTGGGAAAAAATGTTCAAAGGAAAAGGTGATCTAGAGATGATCGGCGTGGATTACAATCCCCAGCTGATCAAAATATGCAAGGCCAATCTAGAGAAAATAGAAGCAAAACATACGCGTATCTATTGCGAGGATATAACGAGGTTCGGCTCTGAAATATGGGAAGATGGGGCCATTTTTTTTCTCTATAATCCCTTTGACGAGCGTATTTTCAGAACTTTTCTGACGGGGCTAAAAAATAAAAATCTCACCATCATTTATGTGAATCCAATTTATTGTGACATTCTTTTGCAATTTGGTTTTCAGATTGTTCAAACCAAGCCATCATGGCATCCAACAGGCAGCTACAGTATTTTTCACAGGTCTTGAAACTTTCAGATTACAACTGACAACCCTGGTATCTTCTTGTCCCGGCAAATGCCGAACCGCTTTGTTAGCAAAAGATTTGGCACAAGGTTTGCAGGCTCATCGCAGAAGGAGCGAGGTAAATGAAGGGCATTATTCTGGCTGGCGGTCATGGGACACGCCTTTATCCAATAACAGATGTAGTGAACAAGCAATTATTGCCTGTCCATGACAAGCCGTTAATCTATTATCCGCTTACGACTTTGATTTCGAGCGGCATCAAGGATATTGCTATAATTTCCTCACCAGCTGAGATTATCCTGTTCAAAAATCTGTTGGGTGATGGAACAAATTTTGGTGTCAAAATCAAATATCTTGTCCAACTTGCCCCAAACGGCATTCCTGAGGCTTTCAGCATTGCCGCAGATTTTATCAACGGTGATGATGTAACCTTGATATTGGGCGATAATATCTTTGTAGATAGCGGCGAAATCAGCCAATTGGTGAGGGGCTTCAAATCCGGGGCTTCAGTTCTGGGCTATCAGGTGGCAGAGCCCCAGCATTTTGGTGTTATCGTCTTTGACCATCACAGAAAACCGATTGCCATTGAAGAAAAGCCAAAAAAGCCGCGCAGTAATGTAATCATTCCCGGCTTTTACATCTATGACAATTCTGTTGTTGCCATGTGTGAGAAATTGAAACCTTCGCCACGCGGTGAGCTGGAAATAACAGATTTGAACAATTTATTTCTTAAAAAACAATCATTGTCGCTAAAAAATCTCAGCCGCGGCAGTGTTTGGATCGATGCAGGCACGCCATCAGCCCTGTCGCGGGCCTCGCGCTATATTGCCGCGATCGAAGAAACCCACGGGCTTAAGATTGGCTGCCCGGAAGAGGCAGCTTTGGTGCGTGGTTTTATTTCAAAAAGAGCACTCTGCACCTATCTTGAGACCATGCCGGATTGTGAATACAGACATTATTTGAATTCGCTTATTGTCCCTGAATTCCAGTGGGCAAGCGCACCGAATATCATAAATCTGGAAGCCTCCTGACAGGGTTGGGCGTTAAGCAATGCAACAAATCCCTTTCGTGAAACCAACAATAGGCGGCGAGGAAACCCAGCATCTGGAAGCAAGCATCAAACTTGGCCAGCTCTGCGGGGGCGGGGATTATTCACTACGCTGCTCAGAACAGATTGCTGGCTTGACCGGTTGTCGATACAACCGGCTTGTATCATCATGTTCCTCTGGTCTTGATGCCATCTGCCTTGCGTTGGATTTGATGCCGGGGGATGAGGTGATTATGCCCTCTTTCACATTCCCATCCACGGCCAATGCTGTTGCATTGCGGGGAGGTGTGCCAGTCTTTGTCGATATCCGGCCAGATACAATGAATATTGATGAAGAGAAAATTGAAGCAGCCATCACAGGGCGAACCAAAGCGATCATTATTGTGCATTATGCGGGTGTTTCCTGTGCCATGGATCGCATCATTGAAATCGCCGGCAAATATAATCTTTATCTTATTGAAGATGCAGCTCAGGCGGTTGGCGCCTATTATAAAAATCGCCATTTGGGCACATTGGGTGATTTCGCTGCCTTTAGCTTTCATGCAACCAAGAATATCAATTGCGGGGAAGGCGGGGCGGTGCTGGTCAATCGGCCAGGCTATTTTCAAACCCTGTGCATGATTATTGAAAAAGGCACCAACAGAGAAGCCTTCAGGCAGAAACTGGTCAATAAATATCAATGGCAGTCTCTTGGATCCTCTTATGTTTTGAGTGAGCTTCAGGCATCCTTCTTATACAGCCAGCTTCTCAGGGCAGACGAATTGACAGCCCAAAGACTGCAAAAATGGGCCTATTATTATGACCGGCTTTATCCGTTCAACGGGCAAGGATTCAGGCTGGCCGAAATTCCCTCAGATTGCCAGCATAATGGCCATATCTTTTATGTGCATCTCGACAATCGCCAGGCGCGTTCAGAGGTCATGGCCTGTCTCAGCAGCCAAGGCATCCAGACAACAACTCATTTTGAGCCGTTACATCTCTCACCCGCAGGCAAGGAATATTGCCGTGCCAGTGCAGAACTAACCCAGACCAATGAGCTGGCGGCCAGCTTGCTGCGCTTGCCGCTTTGGAACGATATCAGCGAAAGCCAGCAAGATTATGTGGTTGAGCAGTTTCTATCGGCCATTCCATCCGGACAGGACAGGGTTTTGCCAAAAAATATCATTTCAAACTGACCTTCCCCCCTAAATTAGTGCCATGAATTTTGTTAAAACTCTCTTAAGGAGGAGCTAGAATGGCACGAAAGAGATACAATGACGAAGATATTTTGAGATTACTACGGGAGATTGAGGTTCATCTTCATGGAGGTATGGATGTTGTGAGTGCTTGCCGCACTGCGGGTATTTCTGACAAGACCTATTATGGATGGCGTAAGCGTTATGGCGGCATGGGGCGAGCGAAGTTA
>Ga0181560_10005200_pt1 | contig 11681 bp, 7 predicted proteins | sample 011ome_20_FD_133751 | JGI IMG/M metagenome (GOLD analysis project Ga0181560, IMG submission 133751) | Coastal salt marsh microbial communities from the Groves Creek Marsh, Skidaway Island, Georgia - 011509CT metaG (megahit assembly) | ecosystem: Environmental > Aquatic > Marine > Intertidal zone...
GACGCGGCGCGCGCGCTGTTACGTACGCGCGACGAAGTCTCGGGTCCGGACGCCGTCGCTCGCGCGCGCGCCGGTCGCGGCGGCGTCCTCGTCCGCGGTGGGCCCGCTTCGCCTCGCCTCGCCTCGCCGAGCCTCACCCGCACGAGGCTCGCGTCGGAGAAGGCGAGACGAATCGAGCGCGCCGCGCGCGCGTCGTTCGCGAAGGGAGTAGGGTCCGCTCGCGACGGCGGCGACTTTTCGCGCTTTTCGCCGACTGAGACTGCGCGTAGGAAGAAACCGAACCGCGTCGCGACGTCGTCGGACGAGCGCCGCGCCGGCGTGCTGGTGTTCGGGCCGGACGACGACGCGTTTTCGGACGACGCGCGTTTCGTCACGGCGCGCGGCGGCTACGCGGACGCGCGCGTCGACGACGACGACGACCACGACGGTGGCGTGCGGTCGGTCCACGAGGGGACGACGTTCGAAGGCGAAGACGACTTAAGACCGTCGTCTTCGTCTTCGTCGTCGGATGACGAGGCGAACGCCGTCGCGCTTTCGTTCGGCGACGCCTCGGCGTTTCGTTCGGCGCGCTTCGCGGCGCCCGGGAACCGACACCGGCGCGAGGCGCGTTCGCGCGCGCGCGTGGGCGAGGCGCGCGTCGCGGCGCTGGGCGCGCGCGGCGACGACAGCAAAGGCTTTGGCGCGCTCGGCGAGGCGGGCGTCGCCTTCGCCGAAAACCGCCCCGCCGGGCGCCGGAAACAAACGGAGACGAAGACGCCGTCGTTCGTTCGTTCAAACGAAGACACGTCTCTCGGCAACGGACCAGTGGCGATAGAATCAGACGTACCAGACGCTTCGCGCGAACCCGCGAAGAAACAGAGCGACGCGTCCCTCTCGAGAGAAAACGCGTTTTCGGACGACGACGACGACGCGTCTCGCGTTTTCCAAACGCGCGAGTCGTCCGACGTTCGCGCCCGACGTTCGCCCATCGACGACGGCTTCGGGCTCGCGCGGTGTCGCGGGTCCGGGCTTCGGCTCCCGCCGCCGCCGGCGTCGCTGCCTCGCGCGGCGGAGGCGCCTTCGCTCTCGCGCGTTATCCACGACCGCCGCGTCGCCGCCGCGCGCGCGCGCGGAGCGACGACGACCATCAGGGAGGCCAGGCGCGGGCTCGGCGAGAAGACCTGGCGGTGAGACACGGTTATCTGATAAAGACACGCGTTTAAACTTTGTTTGAACGATCGAGCGCGTTCCGGTGGTGTCGTCTGAGGGAGCGGTAGCGTAGGCAGCGGTAGCGTAGGGAGCGGTCGCGGTAGCGGACCGTAGCGGACTGTAGCGGCGCGTCGACTCGCGGCGACGCTAATTTTCTAAAATGTCGAAAAACCGTCACGCGCGCGGTTCGACGGTTCGAATCGAATCGCGGTGCGCGATACGGAATCGTGGACTCGAGTGGGCACCCGAGTTGTCGATCTTTTATGTCGGCTCGTATGCGCGATTACCCTGCCGACAAATATCGCGGATGATCTGGCAAAAAAGTCGAAAAAAATCGCGCGAAATGCCACTTTTTGCCTCTTTTTTTTTTCGATCTTTCGCGAGCATCGTTCGAAGGTCACACCTCCCCACGCGCAGGCCGGTCAACGTCGAGCGCCGCTCGCACGACCCGAACGCACGCACAACAGCGTCGAGCGCACTCGAGTCAAGGACGCGTCGCACCGCTCATACCGCGCATACGCAGAGCACCATGCCCCACGCGCTCGCCGCGACGAGTCGCCCCGCGATGACGGTACGCGCGTTTGAGATCGCGCCGGCACGAACGCGCGACACACCGCGTGGACTCTCATGGCGCGGCCGCGCGGGTTCACCGCGCGGCGCGTTCCCCGGCGTGCGCGCGCGCGTGACACGATGCGCGCCGAGCCTGTTTCGCGTACGCGCGCCCGAACGCCGCGGTCGCGCCTCGCGCGAACCCGCGTGCGCCGGACGCGGACGACCGACGCTTCGCGGCCCGAATCTTCGGCATCTTTTTTTAACCGCCGAACGCCGGCAACCGCCGCGGCCGGCCGGCTTCTCTCGGCGCTCCGGTTCTGACAGGGATCCCCCGAACGTCCAATACCGCAGGCGGTTCGTCCCGCGCGCTCGTCCGCGCCCGTCGCGGCGGCCCCCACGCGCGCTCGCGCGCTCGGAGGCGCGCGCTCCGGCTTCGCCTCCGGCGCATCAGGTGCGTAACAATCGTGTTCTGTTTCCCGCGGGACAATGGCGCGAACGCGTCGCGACGACCGAGGAGCGAACGCGGGGCGTATCCAGCCTGGACACCGGCTGTTACGACTCGAAGCGCTCACACCTCCACCCGAACCCACCGCGTACAGGCACCGCCGGCTTCGCTCGCGCTCGCACCGTCGTGAAGGTGCGTCCCGCCGGCAACAGGTCACTTCGCCGAGCTGACGCGTCACGCCTGCGCGCGGAAAAGCGCCACACCGCTTCCGTTCAAATTGGACCGCCGATGCAGAGGCGTTTCGAGCGGGTCGCGGTCGATCGCGGGATGACGTCAGACGGTCGCGCCGAGATTTTTCCCGAGAGACGCTTTTTTTTTCGCCGCCGCGCCGTCTCCTCTGACCCCATCGCGATCTTCAATACCCACACCCGTGACGAAACGATCGACAGGCTCGCGGCGCGCTCGTCGTGACCGCCGTGTTCGAGAAGTTCACCGAGCGCGCCATCAAGGCGGTGATGCTGGCGCAGCAGGAAGCCAAGGCGCTGCGTCGCCCGGAGGTTGGCCCGGAGCACATCCTGATGGGCCTCGTCGCCGAGGAGGCGAAGAAAGGGGGCTACCTCGGCTCGGGCATGACCATCGAGAGCGCTCGCGAGAAGGCGAGGGAGATCTCATCGTACGACGCCGCGTCCGCGGGCGCCGTACGCGCGAACAGGGGAGGCACGTCCGAGGTTCCCTTTTCGCGCGGCGCGAAGCGCGTGTTTGAGGCGGCGCTGCAGGAGTCGCAAAACGTCGGCATGAACTACATCGCGCCCGAGCACATCGCGGCGGCGGCGGCGGAGCTGGACGACGTCACGATGGTGGCGTTCTTCGAGGCAGTTGGGGTGGACCCCGAGGTTTTGAAGACGGAGGCGCGCCGCCGGCTGAAGGGCGAGCGCGAGCGCGAGCGCGGCGCCGCCAAGGGCGGCGCGGTGGGCGGCGCCAACCCCGCCGGCCTCGCGAAGCGCGCCTCGGCGCAGACGCCGCCGGCGAAGGAAGCCAAGTCTCCTTTGAAGGACTTCTGCGTGGATTTGACGCAGAAGGCACGCGACGGAAACGTCGACCCGGTGATCGGGCGCGAAGAAGAGGTTGAGCGCACGATCCAGATCCTCGCGCGTCGGTCCAAGAACAACCCGATTCTCTTAGGCGAGCCGGGCGTCGGCAAAACCGCCATCGCGGAAGGCCTCGCCATGCGCATCGTGCACGGCGACGTGCCGGCGTTCTTAGCGTCGAAAAAGGTGGTGTCCCTCGACGTGGGTTTGCTGATGGCGGGCGCGAAGGAACGCGGCGAGCTCGAGTCGCGCGTCACCGGTTTGATCGCCGAGATCAAGGAGCGCGGCGACGTCGTGCTGATGATTGACGAGGTGCACACGCTGGTGGGCGCCGGCGCCGTCGGCAAGAGCGGCGGCGGCGGGATGGACATCTCGAATTTGCTGAAGCCTCCTTTGGCGCGCGGCGAGCTGCAGTGCATCGGCGCCACGACCGTGGACGAACACCGCAAGTACATCGAGAAGGACGCCGCGCTCGAGCGCCGGTTCCAGCCCATCATCGTGGAGGAGCCGAGCGAGGAGGACGCGGTGGAGATTCTGCGCGGCCTTCGGTCGCGGTACGAGAAGTACCACCGCGTTTCCTACACGGACGCCGCGCTGGACGCCGCGGTGGCCATCTCGCACCGGTACATCGCCGACCGGTTCCTCCCGGACAAGGCCATCGACCTGATCGACGAGGCGGGGTCGAAGGCGCGCATCGACGCGTACATGGCAGCGAAGGAGAGCGAACTCGCGAGCGGCGCGGACATGGACGCGGCGTCCATGGAGCAGATGGACCAGTGGCGCCAGCTCAAAGAAGTGAGCTCGATGAAGGAGGAGCGCATTCGCGAGGGTCTGTTCGAAGAGGCGAGCTTACTGCGCGCGCGCGAGCTGGAAGTGAAGAAGTGCCTGGTGGACAACGGCGTGGACGCGTTCGACGTGGACGGTGTCGGGCCCCAGGTGGTGGACGTGGATGAGATTGAGCACGTCGCGGCGGCGTGGAGCGGCATCCCCGTGCAGCGCATGACCGCCGACGAGGCGGAGGTGCTGTCCAACATGGACGACGCGCTGCGGTCGTGCGTCATCGGGCAGGACGAGGCGGTGAACGCGGTGGCGCGGTCGATGCGCCGCGCGCGGTGCGGTCTGAAGGACCCGAACCGCCCGATCGCCTCGATGCTCTTCGCCGGGCCCACCGGCGTCGGTAAGACGGAGCTCACCAAGTGTCTCGCGGAGCGCTACTTCGGCAGCGCCGACACGATGGTGCGCCTGGACATGTCCGAGTACATGGAGCGGCACTCGGTGTCGAAGCTGGTGGGCGCGCCCCCTGGGTACGTCGGGTTCGGCCAGGGGGGTACCCTCACCGAGGCTGTGCGCCGCAAGCCGTTCACCATCCTGCTCTTCGACGAGATCGAGAAGGCGCACCCCGACGTGTTCAACATCTTGTTGCAGATGATGGAGGACGGGCGGTTGACGGATTCGCAGGGCCGCGTCGTGTCCTTCAAGAACACGCTCATCGTGCTCACCTCCAACGTGGGCGCGAAGATGATCGCCAAGGGCGGGAACACGCTCGGGTTCGACATCGACGTCGAGCCGGAAGACGGCGAGGAGACCGCCGCGTATAAGCGCATGCGCGACAAGGTGCTCGACGAGCTCAAGAACTTCTTCCGCCCCGAGATGCTCAACCGCCTGGACGAGATCGTGTGCTTCAAACAGCTGGAGGAGGATCACGTGGCGCGCATCGCGCAGCTCATGCTCCGCGAGACCGCCGAGCGCATGCGCACGAAGGGCATGGAGATGGCACTCACGCCCGCCGCCATGGCCAAGCTGCTGGAGATTGGGTTCGACAAGGAGTACGGCGCGCGGCCGCTCCGGCGCGCCATCACGTCGGTGGTGGACGATAACCTCTCGGAGGCGCTGCTCCGCGGCGCCATCGCGGAAGGGGACACCGCGGTGATCGACTACGACCCGGGGTACGCCGACGGCCCCGCCGCGGACCGCGGCGGGTTCGTGAGCCCGGTGTCGGCCATGACCACGAAGCCGGGGAGCGAGCAACCGGAAAACGTGTACCTCGGCGTCTCCGTGGTGGGCGTCGCCGGCGACCCCGCGAGCGCCGGGATCGAAACCGCGTTTTGCAGCTACGGCGCCGACTTCTCCGAGGCGGATGAGGAGATCTTCAAAACCGCGGTCCGGGGGAACGTCGTCGCGAGAGGCGGATCGAACGTCACCAACGACGTCACCGCGTGAAGGCGCGTGACGTCGTTGGTGACTAGTGGCCACATGAGACTGCCTGTGTGTGATGCGCGGTGTGTGGAGCCGAGTCGGAGCGCGGAGCGCGAACGGCGCGTTTGTTTCGGCGTTTTGTTTTAGGTTCGCGGCGAAGGCGCCGCGCGACTTTATGTTTGTAAACTAGTCCCCACTTTACTTCTCTCGGATCACACACGGCACAGCGCGCGCGTTCGCTACGACAAGGGTTCGGGCGCGAAGTGCGTCTCTTTCCAGTGCTTCACGTGTCGTCGCCGGTGCGTCGGCAGCTTGGTGCCCAGCACGGGCCAGACGAAATCGTCGTCGTCGCCTTTTTTCGATGCTTCGTCCCCCGCAGCCACTCTCGCCATGATCTTCGCCGTCTCCGAGGCGGCGACCGCGGAGGCTTCGACGTCGATTTGCTCCGCGCGAATCGACGCGGCGTGGGCGGACAAACGCGCGACGCCGATGCTCATCCTGGAAAAGGGGATGTCGAGGTCAGTCGGGTGGTGGTCACCAGGCGCGCGTGAGAGGGCGGGGACGGAAATGGAAACGAACGCGCCCCGAACGACGAGGGGCTCGAGACGGCACGCACTTCCGCTCGTGCGCCATGGATTCCTCGAGCTGCGCGAATTCGCGCGTCGTCGAGGGCATGTCGCGAGGCATGGTGGACGTCCAGACGCGTGAACGCTCCCGGGTGCGCGCTGACACGCGTGCGCGCTGAAACTATGATTCCCTGAGCACCCTTTTCCGCGTGTCGAAGTTAACTTCTTCGCCCGCTCGGATCTACAGTGGCGCGCGCACCACCTCGGCCAGCCGGCGGTCCGTCGGACCGGGGGCATCGGACATGTCCGCCGCCGCCGATGGTGTCGCGCCCGGTGACGCGAACGCCGACGGCGCCGCCGGACCGGCTCCGCCCGGCACCGCGATCGCGCCCCGCGCGCCCGAACCGCGAGATGACTCGGCGCGAAGACGCGCGCACCGAGGCGGGCTCGTGTCGTACGTCTCGCGGTGGCGACCGCTGAGGACCCCGCGGTTGACGCTGACGCTGCTCCTGTACATCTTCGGCTTGTTCGTAGCGTTCGGCGCGCGTCCCCCGGTGACGGTGACGGACGCGGCGCAGGAGCGGTACTGGCGCGAGATGGAGGCGGCGGACGCGTTCGACGCGGCGCCCAGGCTCGAGGCTGAGCGCGACCTGGCGCGCGCGGCGGCGGCGACGCGCCGCGCGAACGGCGCGCTGTGCTTCGCGAGCGCGGGGTGTCGCGCGAACGTCGCGCGATTGCGAACGCGCGAGCGCGCGCTTCTCGACGTCGCGAAGCGTCATCGCGACGCGCACGCGACGCGCGTACGGGACGCGAAGAAAAAACTCGGTTTGTGGAGCGCGCTCGGCGTCGCGGAGGCCAAGGCGCTTTTCAAACGCGCGTACGACTCCGGGAAGGTGTACGCGACTCGGACGAGTTACTACGACACGTTTTGGCTCATCTTAGCCGGCAGGAGCGACGACAGCTTGATCGAGTTGCTGTTGCGATGGGGACTCCAAGTGCTCGCGAACTTCACCGTGGGCATGACGACCGCGGTGCTTCGTTTCGCGTGGGCGTTGCCGTCGCTCATCGCGTCTTTCGGCGCCGGCGCTTTAAGCGCCGCCGCCTTTTACGGCGTCGCCGTCGTCTCCGCCGCCTCGGTCGCGTCGTCGCTGCTCCTGCTGCTGTTCGGGACGGCGGGCGGCGTGACGTACGGCGTCGTCGCGGCCGCGCCCGCGCTCGCGCGGCTCGAGCAGAGCCAGAGGCAGGCGGAGAGGCAGAGGATGCTGCGCGAGCGCGCGAGGAAAGGCCCGGGCGCGTATAGATATCAAGACGCGCACCTCGATTAACACGTCGCGCGTTGAGTGACGCGAGGGACCGTACCGCGGTATGAGTGATAACACACGTACATCATATACGTCTCTTCGTGCGTCTCCGCGTCTCTCAAACATACGTCTCTCGTGCGTCGCGTCTCTCGTGCGTTTCTTCTCGTCGTGCGCTTTCACCCTCGCGTCTTCCGCTTCTTCAGCGTCGGTAACGCCCCCAGCGCCTCCGCGGCAGCCGCCTGCTTGCACTCGGCGCACCGGCGCCGCAGTCTTCCGTGCTCGCACCCGGAGCACTCCTTGCAGTCGTACTTCAGCTTGCCGTGGGGACACGGGTGGCACGTCGCGCAGTGCTGTCGCCACTTGCCGTGCGGACAGGCCTGGCATTTCGGGCAGTGCGACTTCATCTTGCCGTGGGGGCACGGGCTGCACGCCGGGCAGTGGCCCTTCACCCTGCCGTGCGGGCAAGGATTGCACTGGACGCACTTGCGCCTCACCTTGCCATGCGGGCAGCCGGTGCACAAGGCGCAGTTGTTCCGCAGCTTGCCGTGTTCGCACCCGACGCACTTCACGCAGTTCTCCCTTCGCCGACCGTGCTGGCACTGCACGCGCTCCCACGCCATCGCGCGAGCGCGGTCTCGCCCCGCGCGTGACGCTCGGACGCGCCCCGGGGAATGGCACGTCGTGGCTTTCCACACCTGCTTCTCTCGGCAAATCTCTCGGAAAGTGAAACGACGCGACGCGGCGCTCCGTCTTCATCATGCGCCGAACTCGCCGCGAGGCACAACGCACCGGCACGCGTCGCTCGCGCGCGTGTTCGCGCATCGGAGCGGCTCGAACACCATGGTCGCCGCCAGCGGACCCCGCGTCGCGAAGGGGATCTTCGCCCTCCTGGCGATCGCCCTCGGCGCGGCTTCCGGGGAGACCCTCGCGCCCTTTCCCGGGACCGAGCCCGCCATCGCGTCGTGTCGAGCCGAGGCGCACAGGTCCGTGTTCGAACTCGAGGCGCAGGCTTCGTCCGGCGCACCCGGCACCGCACCGCCGTCCGTGTGCGCGCGCGTCGTGTCCAACCCGGGCCTGCGGTGCGTCATCGCGGCGGCTTCGACGCGGTGTCGCCTGGCGCGCGCCGAGGTACGCGCCAGAGGCGCGTGCGACGAAACGCGCGCCGACAAGTGCGAGGCGTGCGTGCTGCGCGCGCTCGCCGGCGCGGGAGTTTCAACTCCCTCTGCCTCGGGGCACGCGTACGTGACGCGCGAATCGACGCTTCCTCTCGAGAAGACGTTCGAGACGACTCTCGAAACGACACGCGTGAGAGGTCACTATACCATCCCCCCCGCGATGGAGTGGCAGGTGTACCTCGCCGAGCTCGACGCCGTCGCGCGCGAGTGCGCGCGCGCCGAGGACGCCTGGCGCGCCGACGCCGCCGCCGCCGCGCTCGCGCGCGTAATGGAGCAGGCGCGGGATTTCGAGCGCGCGGCCGAGACGCGCGATGCGGCGGCGCGGCAGACCGCCGCCGCCGTGCTCACGGAGGTGGAGGCGGCGCGTACCGCGGCGGCGGACGCGTCGCGTCGACTCGGCGTTCTCGAAACCCAGGTTGTTAACTCAGCGGCGTCGTTATCGGCGTGGCGCGACGACGCGGAGGCTTTCGCGAAGGCGCACGGCGAGACGATGCGGGTCATCGAAAAGCAATCCGATTTGATTCGGGGGTTTTCTAAAAGCGTTGGTTCACTAACTGCGTTCGCACAAACACACACACACGCGGTGTGGCGTGTCGTCGAGTTTATTAAACGGGACGCGCGCGCGACGCGCGAAGCGCTCGACGCGCTCGCCGCTTCGAAAAAAAAAAAGGATGCCTTTTTTTTTTCTCGAAAAGACGTCATCGTGGATGTATTCATTCGCGCGTTCGTCGTCGCGCCGTGGCGACTCGCGCGTCTCGCGGTGCGCTCGTCGTCGTTCGCGTGGCGCGTCGTGATGTTGATAAACCTTGTCCTCGCCCGGGTCGTGCCGGCGCGGTACCGGGTCGCGGCGGGTCTGGCGGCGGCGGTGGCCGCGCGACGCGCGTCGAGAGCGCGGCGCGACCGAAACGCGGCTTTTTTAAAAAACGCCTCCGGTCATTCGCGCGACGACGCCGAAGCGCGGCTCGGTTTGGACTGTTGCGCCGTGTTGCGTGAACTGCGCGCGTTGCGGCGCGAAACCGCCGAGCGCGCGCTGTTCGAGCCCGAGGCTCGCGCGAGGCTCCCGAGACGAAAAGGCGCCGCGCGCCGAGGGGCTCTCGAACACGAAACAGCCGCGGAGGAAAAGGAGGTTTGGAACGCGTCGGAACGCGTCGCCGAAGAAGAAGAAACAATCGGCGCGACGACGACGCGCGCGACCCGCGCGACGACGCGCGCGCGAAATAAAATACAACGAGGAGGGTGAAACGTAAACACGTACACGTACGGCGACTAGAGTGGCGATGTCTCTGTTGTGCGTACCGGGAAGGTAGACTATTATTTATCCGTCTCGTATCTGGGTCTGTGTTCAAGTCGCGTGTTCGATCGCGCGGACACGAGCAAAAGACGCGCGTTCGGTCTACGCCGTCCAGGTGGAGGTTTTGAACCGAAGAGAGGCTTTGAACGCCGCGCCTCACGCGGGCGCGGGCGCGGGCGCGAAATCGTCGTAGTCCACGTAGTCCGCCTGTAACAGCGAGCGGCGCCTCTTGCTGAGGTCCGGGTCGGCGACGGGCGGAAACGCCGCCGGTTCGGGCATCGACGTGTACTCTTCGACGTCGATCGCGTAGTCCGCCGGCGCCGGCGCCGGCGCCTCGACGATGTCCTCCATGTCGTAGGTCAACAGCGAACGGCGACGCGTCTCGTCCGCGTCGTCCTCCACGAAGGTCGCCTCGGGTGCTTCCGCGTCGACGTAGTCGTCCATGTCGCCAATCACGGACTCGGGCGCCGCCGCCTCCGTCGCCGCTTTTTTCAGCTCCTTGGCGATTTTCCTCTGCTCCTTCATGATTTCCTTCTCGAGGCGCGTCAGGACGGAGGTCTCGGACTGGAGCAGGGACCTGCGGCGCGCCTCGGGCGCGGGCGCGGGCGCCATGGAGGCCTCCATCTCCTCGGCGACGCGCGTCGCGACGTCCGCCACGGCCTGCGCGGTGGAGTCGGCGACGTCCGCGACCGCCTGCGAGATGGAGGCGACGCTCTCCGCGACGGTGTCTTGGACTTGGAAGAGCGCGCGTCGGGGGGTGGGGGTAGCGGAGGCGAGCGCGACGTGCGACGACGCCGCGAGCGCGGCGACGAGCGCGAGCGACGCGAGGCGCGGGCGGACGACGATACCGTTAGGCATGCTGAGGGTTGGTGGCGGTGGCGGGGGTGTCGTGGAGGCGCTGCGTGCGGGGAGAAGTGGCGCGCGACGACGCTGCGCGGTCCTCCCTTTCTCGAACCGTCGCCACGCGCTTCGGTTCGAGAAAAACACCGAGAAAGCGCGCGGTTTCCAGTCGGGGACCCCGAGAAGGTGCCTTCGAGTGGTCCGACGAGTCGCGGGAAACGAACGAAAGCGCGCGCGCGCCGCTCGTCAGCCGCGCGCGTCCCAGAACCGATCGCGGCGCGTCCGAGGAAACGAAGCGTACACGGAAACGGAACCGACACGTGTCTGAGATATATAAAGCACGAACGCGTTTTCGTCGTACAAAAAGTCTAATTGAGGCCTGTTCCGAGCGTCGTCACCCGCTGAGGAAGGGGTTCGCGCTCTTCACCGGAATCTCCGCGAGCCTCTCCGCCGGGATCGCGGCGGCGCGAGGCGACGCCGCAGGCGACGACGCCGGCGCGGACTTGGCGTCCACGCGAGGCGGCGGCGCGCCCCGCGGGGGCGTCGGCGGCGTCGTCGACTTCACCGGCGACCCCGTCACGGAGACGCCTCCGTGTTTGGAAGCCTCCGCGTTCGTGCGCTCGGAGACCAACCTCGAGACCACCGACGTGCCTGACGTGGAGAGCATCTGTAGCATCGCGTCCATCTGCGCCCTGAGTCCCTCCAGCTCCGTCCGCACCGCGTCGCCGCGCGCGGCGACTTCATTCCGGACGAGCCCGACGTCGCGCTCCAGCGCGTCGACGCGCGCTTCCATCTCCGCGTCGTCGCGTTTTTTTTTTGTCCGCGTCGCGTCTTCGCCGCCTCGAGTCGCTCGAGGCGTCCGCGGGCGTCCGTCGGAACCGAAAGGTCTCTCGTCGAAAGGTCTCTCGCCGCCGTTACGACCGCGCGAAGAAGAAGAACGCGGCGCGGTCGTCGTCGCTCTCGCGAGATGTTCCGTCGCGAGGCTTTTAGGTCGCGAGGAGGCTTTCCCGACAGACGCCGCCGTCGGCGCGAGGAACGA
>Ga0181560_10005201_pt1 | contig 11678 bp, 10 predicted proteins | sample 011ome_20_FD_133751 | JGI IMG/M metagenome (GOLD analysis project Ga0181560, IMG submission 133751) | Coastal salt marsh microbial communities from the Groves Creek Marsh, Skidaway Island, Georgia - 011509CT metaG (megahit assembly) | ecosystem: Environmental > Aquatic > Marine > Intertidal...
CGAACCGATGATCCGCGAGCGCACCGCAGCGGTGCTCGACGAGCTCCCCGAGGGCGAGGCCTTCGACTGGGTAGACACCGTTTCGATCGAACTCACCACCCTGATGCTCGCCACCCTGTTCGACTTCCCCATGGAGGATCGCCGAAAGCTGACCCGCTGGTCCGACATCGTGTTTGCCGTGCCGCAGCCGGGCGGTGTGGTCGAGACCCAGCAGCAAAAAATCGACGAACTGATGGAATGCGTGGCGTACTTCTCCGAATTATGGGATCAGCGCCGGGGCGGCGACGGCTTCGACCTCGTGACGATGCTCGCCAACGGTGAGGACACCAAGCACATGACTCCGATGGAACAGCTCGGCAACCTGTTGCTGTTGATCGTCGGCGGCAACGACACGACCCGCAACACCATGTCAGGCAGTGTGCACGGCCTGAACCTGTTCCCCGACCAGTGGCAGAAGCTGAAGAATGATCCCGGTTTGATGAGCGGCTTCGTGCCCGAGGTGATCCGTTGGGTCACGCCGCTGCCCTATATGCGTCGCACCGCAACCAGAGACACCGAGCTGCGAGGCAAGCAGATCAAGCAGTACGACCAGGTCCTGATGTGGTACCTGTCGGCCAACCACGACGAAGACGTCTTCGACAGTCCGTACGAACTCGACATCGAACGCCACAATGCCGATCGCCAGATGTCGTTCGGCTATGGCATTCACTTCTGTATGGGAAGCCGAGTGGCCGAGCTCCAACTCCGGGTGCTGTACGAGGAGATCCTGCAGCGCTTCGACAAGATCGAGGTGGTCGGCGAGCCCGAGCGAGTCTTCTCATCGTTTGTGCACGGCTACGCCAAGCTGCCGGTCGCGGTCACCAGGCGCTGACCCAACGAGCACTAGCGGCGGCGACTCCACGCAGCCACGACCTCGTCGACCGTGTTCGTCCGGATGACGCCGAGATCGTCGGTGAGCGCGTCGGTCAGCAGCCCGTTGGGCGCAAAGAGGTTGAAGACCACGACAGCTCCATCGGGGCCCCCTTGCTCCATGTGAATGTCGTCGTCATCGGTGTGGCTGTAGTCACCGATGCTGCGCACACGCCGATCGGTCTCGACGCCTGCCTCGTCGAAGTCGGTGACGTGGAGTTCGCCGGCAACAACCGTCGAGGTCGTCGCACAGAGGTGGCGATGGAAGTGACAGAAGCTGTTGGGCGCCCACCGATAGGCGAAATCGAGATGCCCATCGTCGCCGACGTGCAAAATCGCGCCCCAGTACTCGATCGGATAGTCGAACCTCGGTGAGCCCGAAAAGCGGCTCCAGTGAAGATCGGGGTCATGCAGCAAGTCCATCTCGGTGTCTCCTGTCAATGGGTGGCGGTCATTGTGTGCCCAGCGCGGTTCGGATCTCGAGCGCGAGTTCATCCTCGGGTCGAAGGGCCCGTTCGGTCGTGACGTCGAGGCGTCGGATGCGACCAGTGAATGCGAACGGGGCGACGTATGCCTCACTGACCCCGGTCGGATTCGTGCCGATGTCCATCCCGACCGAGCTGATCATCGCGGGCATGGCCTCCACAAACCCTTCGCCGACGAGGTCGTCGTCGATCCAGAGTCGGATGCGTGACGGGCCACGCGACACTCGCTGCTGTTCGACACCGAGCGCCACCGGCCCCTCGGGAACTGGTCGGGTCGACCGGATCACGGTGTGGGTGGTGAACGCGTTGTGGTCATAGACGAGCAGGTCGTCCTGGACATAGATCGACAGACCGTTGTTGACGGTGCCGACGGCCACGAGCACACCTTCGTGACGAGGGCCATTTCCATCGATCGAGGCGCGCAGGCGCCATGAGCGTGCGCCGAACGGTGGCGCGCTGTCGATCGGGATCCGGTCGAGCGGCGGGAAGTAGACGAAACGGTCCCTGGCGCGGGGCGTACCCGGCATGGGTCGCCCGGCGAACAGTCCGGTGTTCTGTGCCGTCTCGATCGGAAGCACTCCGAATCGTTCCGCTTCGCTCCAGAAGAGCTCGATCATCCGCTCGAGCCTGTCGGGTTCGGTCTGCGCCAGGTCGTGACACTCAGAGAAATCCTCGTCGAGGTGGTAGAGCTCCCATTCGTCCTGTTCGAGAGGCGTGCCGGGCCGATGGTGGGTGACGGCCTTCCAGCCATCAGCCCAGATGCCGCGATGTCCGAACATCTCGAAATACTGCGCCTGCTTGCGGGTCGGCACCATCACAGCGTCGTTCGCCTCGGGTGCGAAGGTGTACCGCATCGAGATTCCCTCGATCGGCTGCTGTTGCACCCCTTTGACGTGAGCGGGTGCGTCGTAGCCGCAGATGTCCAGGATCGTCGGGGCGATGTCGGTCATGTGGTGGAACTGACGGCGGATCTCACCGTTGGTGGCAGGATCGATGCCCGAGGGCCACGACACGATCAACGGGTCGCGGACGCCCCCACCGTGGGTGTTCTGCTTGTACCGCTTTGCCGGTGTGTTGCCGACCTGCGCCCATCCCCACGGATAGTTGGTGAAGCTTCGTCTCGTTCCGATGTCGTCGAGGCGCTCCATCACCGATGACATGTCCTCGGCGATGCCGTTGAAATGCCGGAACTCGTCGCGGACACCGGTGGCGTCACCTTCCTGGGAGGCTCCGTTGTCACTGGTGGCGAACACCAGCGTGTCGTCACCGATGCCGAACTCGTCGAGCGCATCGAGCAGCCGTCCGATCTGCCTGTCGGTGTGGTCGAGAAATGCTGCAAACGCCTCCTGCAGCCGGCAGGCAAAGGCCTGCTCTGTTTCGTCGAGTTCCTCCCAGGCCTGCACGCCGGGATTGCGCGGGGCAAGCTCGGTCCCTTCCGGAATGATGCCGAGTTCGAGCTGACGTTGGTGCACGCGGGCGCGCCACACATCCCAACCTTCGTCGAATCTGCCTCGGTACTTGGCCAGGTACTCGTCGGGAGCGTGATGGGGGGCGTGGGTTGCGCCAAAGGGCGCGTAGAGGAAGAAGGGGCGTTCCGGCACCAGTGAGACCTGGTTGCGGATCATCGAGATCGCCTGATCGACGAGATCCTCGCTCAGGTGGTACCCCTCCTCGGGTGTTGCCGGCGGTGCGATGAGGTGGTTGTCGGCGTAGAGCTCGGGGTGAAAGTGGTCGGTCTCGCCCTGCATGAAGCCGTAGAACCGGTCGAAGCCCCGCTGGAGGGGCCAGTCGCCATACGGACCAGCAGCCGACGCTTCGCGCATCGGGGCCAGGTGCCATTTGCCGACGCAGAAGGTGGCCCACCCCTTGTCTTGCAGCACCTCGGCCACGGTGGCGGCTGATGGCGCGATGCGGCCGCGCATGTTCGGGAAGCCGGTGTCGAAGTTCGACACTGCGCGCATGCCGACAGAGTGATGATTTCGGCCGGTGAGGAGACAGGCGCGCGAGGGGGAACACAGGGCGGTGGTGTGGAAGTTCGAGAACCGGAGTCCGCGACCGGCGAGGCGGTCGAGGTGGGGGGTGTCGATCATGGAACCGAAGCAGCCGAGGTGAGCGAACCCGGTGTCGTCGAGCAACAGAACGACCACGTTCGGTGTGGTGCTGGGCGGAAGCTCCGGTTCTGGCCACCAGGGCGTCGAATCGGCGACCTCTCGGGCGATGACACCCCCGAATGGCTGGGTCACAGGGTCTCCTCGATTTCGCGATCGTCTGGGACGAGGGATCGGGTGATCAGTTCGGCGTCTCGACGAAACGCTGTATCGCTGATCAGCAGGTGGGCCCAGCTCAGCAGCACCCCTCGGAAGCCGTACACGATCAGTTGCGCAACGGTTCGGGCTGCGCTGTCGTCGTCCAGCGACACCACGTTGCGCAGGCGTGGGAGCAGCAGTTGCTCGAGGCCGGACCCTCGATGCTCGGCGAAATCGAGTGGCCCGAGTTCGCGAAGAACGGCGCGCAGGGGGACGGGATCGTGAAGAGACTGTGTCACTGCGACCCGCACGACGTCGACCACTGCCTCGACTGGGTCGTTGTGCATGGGACGGGCTCCAAGCGCAGCATCGAGTCGCCCGACATACCCATCGAGCACTGCGGACAGCACCCGCTCGCGGGGACCGACAAGGTTGTAGACGGTGGCGACCGAGACATCTGCTGTCTCGGCGATGTCGGCAACGGTGATCTTGGCAGCGTCGCGTTCTCGCAGCAGCGCCAGCGTTGCGTCGGCGATGCGCTGGCGACGTTGCTCCGATGCAGGTGACGAGCTCGGCCGGGCACCCCCGTGTGGGGTGCTCATTGCGGTTCGATACCGAGTTGGCGGGCCGCTCGGCCCTCGATCCGTGCCCCCTGCGACGCAAGGTGCGGCCCGATTTCTCGCCACAGCGCCCTGAGCTTGTAGTGCGGGACACGGGGGAACAGGTGGTGCAACAGGTGGTAGTCGTGCCCGCGGATCAAAAACGTGCTTCCCGGGAAGGTGAACACGCGAGTGTCTCGGTAGCGCCCGACTTCACCGTGGGGATGGTGCGGAAGCCAGCCGAACACCAGTGACAGCCAGAACCGTCCGAGCCACGACGCCACATAGAACAGCAGCAGCAGCTCGACGCCGTAGCCCAGGGCTACTGCGATGGCGAACAGTGCGATGTGGCTCCACGCCACCAGCATGGTGCCGCGGCGAGCGGCGTCAGAACGAAACGCAGCGGCCTCCGCCAGTCGGGACCGCAGCGCCGGGGGCAGCACCCGCATTCCACCGGGGATCACGGCGAGCACGGGCACGATCGGGAACAGCACCGCTCCGAGCACCACACGGACAACGATGTCGCGGGGGGTGCCTTTTGCGTTCAGGACGTCGGGATCGCCAACGTCGTTGGTGTGGGTGTGGTGCAGGAGGTGAATGTGGCGATGTTCGACGAAGCTCGTGTAGAGCATCCACGCGCCAAACGATCCCACCGCCCGATCGATCCAGGACCACTGGTTCCGCCCGGCCGAGATGGTTCGGTGCACCGATTCGTGAACTGGCATGTAGAAGGCCTGCAACATGGCGGCGGCGACGACGATGCCGACGAGCATGGGCAACCGGTCGGTGACCACGGCCATCACCGTTGCGACCCACCCGACGAACGGCCAGGTCACATTGAACAGCGTGCGCCAACCGAACGAGGACGTGAAGGGCTCGACGGTCGATCGCTCGTAGTTGAGTCGCTCGACACCCGTCAGCGACGTTGGTTCGGCTGCAGTCATGACACCTCAGAGGGAACGATTTGGAAGTATTTCTAAATCAAGCCGAGTGTCGGTTCGTTGTCAAGTATTCCAATCCAATCGATACGCATCGGTGAGCCAGCGCTTTCCCATCTGCTCGACGATTGTGTGAAGACGTCAGGTCTGACGGTCGTTGGGGGATTAGCCAAGCGCGTCGAAGAGGTCCTCGGTCGCAATCCAGTCCGTGACGCCGACTGCGGCGCCGTCGTCGCTGATCCCGAAGATGATTTGTTGCGGCGCGCACAACGCCGGAAGCCCAGGCACCTGCGCGCCGTCACAGGTATACGGGTGACCCCAGAATGACGGTCGCATCTGCGACGACCGGGCGAGATCGACGAGCGCCTCGGTCGTCAGCCCGGGGCCTATGTCGAGCATGAGGGCATACAGATTCATCACGCCGCGAAAGCTCACCGTCCCTGCGCCGAATGCTGCTTCGCCGGCGTAGCGCTCGACCACTGCTTGATAGATCGATGCATCGGCAAGCACGCTGTCGAAGGACCCCTCTGCGTTGAAGAGCACACTCGACACGGCATCGCCCGCAGCCCCAAGCGACTGCACGTCGGCGCATGCGCCGGTCAGGTACAGCTGACGACCGGATTCTGAGGCAGCACGCATGAATGGGGCGCAGCTCGACGTCGCCGCCAGCACGATCACTGCGTCAGCATCGACCGCGCCGGCGGGATCGAATACGACGGCTGGGTCCTCGGCGAAGATCGGATACGGCAGCAACTCGACCGTGAGGCCGAGCATCTGCCCGACGGGTTGTCCGTAGTCTCGGGCTGCCACCTCGAACGACGGCACGCCTGCTCCGTAGGCGATGACCACCGTCGAGGCTCCCGTCTGCGATGCGTGGGCCAGAAACCCGGCGAGGGCGCCAACGTCGCCGCCGGAAAATGCGAAGACACGATCGCTGCGCTGCTCCGCCAAGTTGGCCGGCACGCCGCCGAACACGGCGAGTTGGGCAGCCTCGATTTCCGCGATCGATCTCTCGCTCGTGACGTCCACCCCACCGACGAAGGCCACAATTCCGGCGGCGAGCAACTCGAGCGCACACGCACGCGACTGGGCGGGATCGAACGATGTCACACACGACAGGAGTTCGAGCGGCCGGCCCTCGACACCGCCAAGTTCAGCGTTGATCCACGCAACGGCAGCCTCGGCTGCGACTCTGAGTTCTGGATAGCTACCGAGTGGCGTGTCTTCCTGATTGATCATCCCGAGCCGGATGGGTTCCAGGTCGGCATCAGCAGGCACAGGTTCGGCCGGTACACGGCCGAGGAACCATTCGGCACCGGCAAACGACTCGACCACTGACAACGGCACCGATTCGAGTTCGGCCACGGTCGTAGAGGTCGGGTCTGCGGCCACGACTGTGGTCGGTGCGTTCGTGACGGCCGGTGCTGTCGCCACAGTCAGCGGCGTCGGGGTCGCCGCACGCAGATCGGGGTCGCTACCGCAGGCAACAAGCACAAGGACGGACCCAACAATCCGTGCCACGTTCACCGTTCGGCTCGGCCCCAAGTCCGTCCTATCTCCGGTCCGCTCGAGTCCCAGAGTCGCGTATCACCGACGTCATGCGACCCTGCGATTCCTCGTCCACTGCGGGGTTCAGGAGACGATGCAGCGCTCCCTGCCCACCACCACTTTGAGTATGGGTTATCCCCAGGGAAGAAGCCAGCGATCCTGGTGCTCGGCGGGTTCATCTCGCAGGTCAGCAACGCCACCGTCGTCTTCGTCGCCCGACAGGGCCTGTGCGTTGCCGATTTCGTTGAATCGATCAAACGCCGGTCCACTCAGGAAGTCAGGAGACAGCGCCGGCATCTCGTGCCGTGGGACTTGCTCAACCAGATCGATGATAAGTTCCGCTTTTTCCATGATCCTCAACTTGCAGGACGGTGCTGCGCAGCTTGGCACAGCAACAACTGGATGATTCGTTCGGCCCAGCATACTGAGGTCTTCGGACTACAACAAGCACCCCCGAACGCATAACGTGCGTCGACGACCGCCGGCTGCGTCGGGAGGCGAATCCGTTACGGGTGCTGCCACTGCGTCCCTCCCGTCCACAATGACGCTGGACCGATGAAGTCGGATGGGATAAGCCAACGGTGAACGTGGCGCTACAACCGGACGGGGGGCCAACAGTGGAGATTCTGGCATCGCCAGTGCTCGTTGGGAGCGGGTCGCAGTGTGACTTGGTGATAGAGGATCCGTCTGTTTCCGCAGCGCATGCGGAGGTGGTTCGACGAGATGGGCAGGTGTACGTCCGTGATCTCGCCTCGAAAAACGGCACCACGATCAACGGTGAACGGGTAGACGGCGAGGCAATGCTCCAGCCAAGTGATTGGGTGATGTTCGGTGCCGTCCCTTTCGTTCTGGACGGCACACGGCTGATCGAGGCTGAGACACACGCCCACGCGCCGACACCCGACACCTCCGATGCGGGGAATCTCGGCGCCGTCTCACCGCAACCCTCCCCGTCTGAGGCAGCAGCTGCACCAGTCGAGCTCATCAGTGCAGATCTGGTCAGGTTGCTACTTCGCCTGCTCTGGGGCTACGTCGGGTTGCTTGGCGCGATGATGCTCACGACAATCCTGCTCTTTGCACGCTACGAGCAGACAGTGGCAGGCAACCGCGGCGCCACTGACTCGTGGCAGACCTGGGACACGATCTACGCAACGTTGTTCGTTGTTTCCGTGGTGCTGTCCATACCGATCTTCGCGCTCCTGGTGGCATGGTCCGATCAAACCCATCGCGCCACTGACTGGCTGCACCCGCTGGAACGGCAGTGGGTTCGGGGCTGGGCGATCGGTGCATGGTTCATCCCGCTGGCAAACCTGATCCTTGTGCCGCTGATCCTGGGCGAAATCAGAAAGATCGCCACCGCAACCCGCTCGAACGGCAAGGTCGGCTCCACCTGGCAACGAGAGGGTGAATCGTCGGCACTCCTGCTGTGGTTCGTCTTCTACGCACCAGGCCTCGTGTTCCTCTGGTACGGCGACGCCGCGCTCGACAAGGTCTTCGACGCCGAGCAGTACCGCAACGGACTCATGATGGTCCTGATCGGGCTCGGCCTCACCGGCGCAGGCGCCAGCCTGGCCGTGATGTTCATTCGCGACGTGTCCACGAAACTCGGTGTTGACTCCCGCGCCACTGCCTGACGGGGCGCGCAAGGTGCAGTGCCCACGGTCGCCGATGACCACACACCGCTGGTGATACACGCACGAGCCATGTACCCCTACTCGCTTGCGCCAACCCACACGCAGTGGGCAACAGAGCTTGGCCTCGAACCAGATCCAGTGTCGGAACCCTGCGCCAAAACGTAGAGGGGGTGCCGGCTCCGAAGAGCCAGCACCCCGTCACACACTCAGGTCACCGGCAAGCGCCAGTAACTGGGGATCGGGCGTCAGCAGGTGCTTGCGCCTGTTTCCACGTTGGTCGAACAATCGTAGAACCGGACCTGTGCCAAGCGCAGGCCGTTGTTGTCGTACTCCCAGTACTCGCCGTCCATGATGGAATCGAAGAGCGGCACACGAATCTGCACTCGCAGGACATTGTCGTCGACGTCCTCGTACTCCACGTCGAACACCACTGAGGTAAGTGCAGCCGTCACGTTTTCGAACGACGACTTCCCCTTATCTCGGTACAGAATGTCTGTCCCGACCTGCTCAATCGAGCACTCAGTTCCGTCAATCATTCCCTCACGGTTGAGGGTGCGAAGGAATTTACCAGGAAGGAGGTCCGCGAACGTGCTGTCAACGAGCTCGGCGCAGGTGGTGATTGTGGCCCAGCCTCCGGGCTTGCCAAGGGGACGGATGAACACCGAGTAGTTCGACTCGACGTCAGCATCACCGGGATCGCCAACGATATAGGCGTCGTAGCCGGGAGCTGGAAGCTGGAAGGTTGCCCCGTCCCTGTCGGTACCGTTGGCATCCAAAACGGCGTATGGGCCTTCCTCAAGGTGGATCGCCGTCTTACCGGAAAGGTTTACGAAAATGCGATGACCGTTGTTGCCATCCATATCAGCATTCTTCTCAGAGGTGCCGATGATGTTGAGCTGGTAGTCATGCGGACCCTGGGGTGCGCCGTTCCCGGCTGAGGCAATTGCACTGCCTGCAATCAATGTGGCCATTGCGAGAACAATGGCGAGTAGCGAACGCTTCATGGCGTGTGGTCCTCAATTCGTTGGTGGGTGATCTCTTACCCCGGGACCGAGACCCGATGGGAACCGAGAGGTTCCCGTGATGGGTCGTTTGGCTCCGGTAGCCGGCACCGTATGTCACTGTGCGTGAGCCAAGCAAGCACCATCAGCAGGTATCGCGTACAGCGTTTGGGGGACTACTCTACGTGGTCAAAACCCCGTGATTTGGGCCTTTTCTGTGCCTGAGAACAGAGACACTCGACGACGTCTTCATCGACACCAAGTGCCGTCTCTCCGTTCATTTCGCTAGGTCTATGGACTCACCGAAGTGCTCTCCCTCGGTTGGGAATTGGAAACTCGAGTCTGAAACGGGGTCGTCGCCTGGCTGATCGCTCAGGGCGTGACGACAGCCGAGGCAACCGCAGAGCGTGACATCCTCCGACGTCACACCACGCTGACGATCGCGGTCGACGACGGACACACCGCTCGGGTCGGTCAGCGCCACCGCCGCTGTCGAGCAGGACATGCTCGTGCACTGCGTCGCCGGGCCGGGCGGAACGGAAACCCATCGGCAACACGTCGTCGATGGATGCCTTCGCCAGACGATGACAACCGACGATCCGGGGCGGGCCGGCGTGCCGTACACCGGCCGGCCAGCCTGTCGATCTACCCGAAGCGGCGGTCGTGACGACTCGCAAGCGAGAAGCAGACCGCAAAGGCGAGACCCGCATAGATCACGAGAAACCACAGTGTTCCAATGAACCCGCGAAGGAGTCCGAGGTCACCGAAAAATTCTGCCGCAATGAGGCCGGCAACGACGAGTGCGAGCGCACCAAGCACGCCGCGGATCCATCCCGGCCAGCCCGTCCGCACCGCAGCGAGCGGGACGAGCAGCAGCAGCGGGAACGCAAACGCACCAGCAGCGCCGCCCAGCGGCAGCAGCGTGATCAGCGCAACCACTCGCAGCCTGACGAACCAGATCGCCTGTCGTTCGCTTCGGCGTGCGAGGTACACGCCGGCCTGCCCGACGACAGCACACGCAAACGCCCCGACCACAATGAGCGAACCAGCCCAGCTGAACTCGCTGTCCGTAGAGATGAACCGCATCCAGACGCGGGCAAACACCCCCCACGACAAGCCTGCGAAGAGCGCAACCAGCAGCACCGCGAACCACGACCGTTGCGCGACATTCAGACGCCGACGTCGGTTCCTCCGCTCGTCGGCGGCGCTGCTTCCCGCGATGTCACACTCGCAGATCCTCTCACAGGAAGCGGTGGTCCACCTCGCCTCAGGGTGCAGCAGCGACCGCTCGCTCCCCCGAGAGTGATGGGCCGATCAGCCGCCTTCAGCCATTCGCTTTGCGACGGCTGCTTTCATGTCGTTCACCGGCTGAATCGTTGCGGTCCCCGAGGAAACAATCGGAGCCAACCCGTCGACGAGTGCATCGTAATCGTCGGTTTCCACAACGAAAAAGAACTGGTGACCAGGCGGATCCACCCACGCCCCGAGAACGTCGACACCCTGTGCTTCGAGACTCGGCAGCACCGCGCCGAACGTCGACCCGACAGCCTCAGGAGTGTCGAACGGACACGTCGACTCGTCATGTGAGTGTTGAATATGAAAGATCATCGACCAAACATACCCGCAGAACGGACGTCGATGTGCAGCACTCGTTCGGCGCTGGATGCAACGTCTGGTTCTCCAGGGGCAGGTCGGCTCCCCCGGCGTACAGAACGTCGAGGGCGCTACCGGCGGTCGCCGTCAAACCACGGCGGCGGATCTTCACCGGTGCCGTCAGGTCGATCCGTTGAAGAGGGCGGTTGCGTTCCGGTGGATGCTTTCGGGCTGGGATCCACCGACGGATCACTGGGTGAACCAGCGCCCGGGACAGCGAACACACCACTCGTGAATGGTGCGAGCCGTTGCTCCAACGTGGGTTGAAGATCCTGCGTAGCCCGCTCGGCAAACGGGGGAATCATGCGCCCGAGTTCAGCCTCGAGCTCCTCCAGCGTTGGCTCGCGATCTGCGGGGTGGACCACCACGACTCGGGCCTCGAGCGAGCCGTCACCATCCGGTATCCCATTCGTTCCGAGAAGGATCAACTGCGAGAACGAACCTGCAGCATCCCCGTTCGCCGCCGCAGGCGAGCTCTGAATCGCATGCATTCCCGTAACTCGCAACGTGATACTTCTGAAGGGTCTCAGCAAGGGCGGCAGACGCCGAGACAACGTAAACACGTCGGCCGTCAAATCGATACCGGCTCGCTGTGACTGCAACGGTGTTGCTTGCGCCAACTGAACCGCATCTCCCAAGACTCGGCTCGGTCGTCGCCGATCCCC
>Ga0181560_10005213_pt1 | contig 11669 bp, 10 predicted proteins | sample 011ome_20_FD_133751 | JGI IMG/M metagenome (GOLD analysis project Ga0181560, IMG submission 133751) | Coastal salt marsh microbial communities from the Groves Creek Marsh, Skidaway Island, Georgia - 011509CT metaG (megahit assembly) | ecosystem: Environmental > Aquatic > Marine > Intertidal...
AACCTGCAATGCCGAATGAAGAGTTTCTGCCTTCTCGACTTTGGTCTGAAGCTGCATCAGAGACAAAACACCCTGCTGTCCCTGCACCATATGATACGAGAAATAGGCGAGCAAAAGCGCTCCAATAATTGGCCAGAGGGCCGATCGGGCGCGATAGCGGATTTCATCAATAACTGCCATGACCAAAAGGAATCACAGGCCGACTCGCCGGGTCAACCACGATTTATCGTTTGATTACAGAAGATTGTCCAAAACGCCAAAACTGTTGCAAAAGTGAGTCAGAGTTCTCGTTTTGGACTCATTTTTGAGAGACTAGGCCTTCAGGAATGACCGCCCCGCATACTGGGCGGCTGGCCCCAATGCCTCTTCAATGCGGATCAACTGGTTATATTTCGCCAATCGGTCCGAACGGCTCAACGAACCTGTTTTGATCTGTCCGCAATTCGTGGCGACGGCCAAATCGGCAATCGTCGAATCCTCGGTTTCCCCAGAGCGATGGGACATCACAGCCGTGTAAGACGCCTTATGTGCCGTCTCGACAGCTTCGAGAGTCTCCGAAAGTGTGCCGATCTGGTTCACCTTGATCAGAATGGAATTCGCCGCTCCCCGACTGATGCCGTCCCGCAGACGTGACGGGTTGGTGACGAAAAGATCATCGCCAACAAGCTGAACCCGGTCGCCAATGGCTTGCGTCAGCGCAACCCAGCCGTCCCAGTCATCCTCATCCATGCCGTCCTCAATCGAGACAATCGGATATCGGTCACACAGATCCACCAGGTACTGCACCATCTCATCCGACCCGAGGGAACGCCCTTCACCGGCCAGGTTATACTTTCCGTCGGCATAAAACTCCGACGATGCTGCGTCCAGCGCGAGCATCACATCATCGCCCGGCTTGTAGCCCGCCGTTTCGATGGATTTCATAATATAACCAATGGCTTCGTCAGAACTTTTCAAGCCCGGTGCGAACCCACCCTCATCACCGACATTGGTACCATGTCCGGCTTCTGAAAGTTGCCCCTTAAGTGTTTGAAAAATCTCAGATCCGATCCTGACGGCATCAGCAATTCCGTCCGCTCCGACGGGCATAATCATGAATTCCTGAATATCGATCGGATTGTCAGCATGTGCGCCGCCATTGACGATGTTCATCATCGGAACCGGAAGCGTGCGCGCATGGCTGCCCCCTACGTATCGGTACAACGGCAATGCAGCATCATCTGCCGCAGCTTTTGCCAGAGCCAGAGAGACCCCCAAAATGGCATTGGCCCCCAAACGTCCCTTGTTGTCGGTGCCATCAAGATCAAGCATCACCTGATCGAGATATTCCTGCTCATCGGCATCCATGCCCGACAAAGCTTCAAACAACTCGGTGTTGACGGCGTCAACGGCCCCAAGAACGCCCTTGCCCCCATAACGGCTCTTGTCGCCATCACGACGCTCAACAGCCTCATGCGCCCCCGTTGAGGCGCCAGATGGCACCGCAGCGCGGCCAAATGCGCCACTTTCAAGCGCGATATCGACTTCAACTGTAGGATTCCCGCGACTATCGAGAATTTCCCGACCGATAATATTGACGATGGCGCTCATCGTTCGTTCCGTTTCTGGTTTGGTGACTGACTATTGGATGGAAACCGGGTTCGCCTTGGCGATCCGGTCAATTTCGAGCAGGGTTTCGAGAACCCCGGGCATATCCTTCAAATGGATCATGTTTGGCCCGTCGCTGGGTGCGTTGTCAGGGTCCTCATGGGTTTCAATGAAGACGCCAGCAACCCCGACCGCAACGGCTGCGCGCGCGAGGATCGGAGCAAACTCCCGTTGACCGCCACTTGTGGCGCCCTGCCCGCCGGGTTGCTGCACTGAATGGGTCGCATCAAAGATCACAGGGCAACCGGTTTGCGCTGCCATGATTGGTAAGGACCGCATATCCGATACAAGCGTGTTATAGCCAAAACTCGCACCGCGCTCGCAAACGAGAACCTTATCGTTCCCCGCCTCGAAAGCCTTGCTCACAACGTTCTTCATGTCCCAGGGCGCCAGGAACTGCCCCTTCTTGATGTGGAGGGCCAGTCCGGTCTGCGCGGCAGCGACCACGAGGTCGGTTTGCCGGCACAGAAAAGCAGGTATCTGGAGCACATCCACAGCGCCGACGACGGCAGCACAATGCTCAGCTGCATGGACATCGGTAATGATAGGAAGGCCCGTTGTCTCGCGAATTTCCGCGAAAATTGGCAGGCTTTCAGCCAGCCCCAGACCGCGCGCGGTCTTGATCGACGTCCGATTGGCCTTGTCGAAGCTGGTCTTATAAATCAGCCCTATTCCAAGTTTATCGGTGATCTCTTTCAGCGCGATGCTCATTTCGAGGCCATGCGCTCTTGATTCAAGCTGACATGGTCCTGCAATGAGGGTCAAAGGCAGATCCCCGCCAATCTTCAGGCTACCCACCTCAACATGCCGGTATTCGGTCATTCTTAGACCAGTCGTGACTGGGCGAGTGCCGCAGCAATGAAAGATTCAAACAGCGGATGAGGTTCGAAAGGTTTGGACTTCAGTTCGGGGTGATACTGAACGCCGATGAACCAGGGATGATCTTCCAGTTCAACAGTCTCGGGCAAAATACCATCCGGTGAGGTTCCCGAGAATTTCAGGCCGGCACTTTCCAGTTGCTCACGATAATTGATATTGACCTCATAACGATGCCGATGCCGCTCGGCGATCTCGGTCATACCGTAAATCTCGGCAATATGCGTGCGTGGCGCCAGCAATGCCGGATAAGCGCCCAGACGCATGGTTCCGCCAAGATTGTCGCCTTCATCGCGGATTTCCTTGTCGTCACCGCGTTTCCACTCGGTCATCAATCCCACAACGGGATGTGCACAGGACCCAAATTCGGTAGAGCCGGCACCCTCCAGTCCCGCCAGATTCCGCGCGGCTTCTATCACGGCCATTTGCATTCCGAAGCATATGCCGAAATAGGGAATCTTGTGCTCGCGGGCAAAGCGCACCGCCTGAATTTTTCCCTCTGCCCCGCGCTCCCCAAATCCGCCCGGGACCAAAATTCCATGGACACCATTGAGGTGCTCGACAGCATCCTCTGTCTCGAAAATCTCCGAAGAAATCCAATCGAGATTAACCCGCGCATTGTTCGCGATACCGCCATGCACAAGGGCTTCGGACAGGGATTTATAGGCATCCGGCAGGTCGGTGTATTTGCCAACCACAGCAATATTGACCGAACCATCAGGACGACGAATCCGCTCAACGATATTGCTCCAGATCGTCAGGTCCGGCCGGGTCTCGGAATCTAGTTTGAAATGCTCAAGAACCTGCGTGTCGAACCCTTCATTGTGATACTCGATAGGCACCTGATAGATCGTGTCGATATCAATGCCCGGCACCACGGCCTCTGGACGAATATTACAGAAGAGCGCGATCTTGTTGCGCTCACCATCAGGGATTTTCCGATCACAACGGCACAGGATGACATGCGGGCGGATACCAACACGCTGCAATTCCATGACCGAGTGCTGGGTTGGCTTGGTTTTCAATTCGCCCGAGGCTGCGAGATAGGGCACCAGAGTGAGATGGACAAACATCGCCCGTTCCGCGCCGAGTTCATTGCCAAGCTGGCGAATGGCCTCAAGGAACGGCAGGCTTTCGATATCACCGACCGTGCCACCGATCTCGCATATGACGAAATCTTCACCGTGCAGGTCTGCTGTCACGAATTTCTTGATGGCGTCCGTCACATGCGGAATAACCTGAACCGTGCCGCCCAGATAATCTCCGCGTCGCTCACGCCCGAGCACATCTGAATAGATACGTCCCGTCGTCACATTGTCCGACTGGGTCGCTGCAACGCCGGTGAACCGCTCATAGTGTCCGAGATCAAGATCAGTTTCGGCACCGTCATCGGTGACAAAAACTTCGCCGTGCTCGAATGGACTCATCGTTCCCGGATCTACATTGAGATAGGGGTCCAACTTACGCACACGCACGCTGTATCCACGTGCCTGAAGCAACGCCCCCAAAGCGGCTGACGCGAGACCCTTACCCAGAGAGGAAACGACACCGCCAGTGATGAAAATAAAACGTGTCGCCATGCTCACTTTTACTCAATTTCCATCGTGTCCGCCAAATCGGAATAGTCCACAGCCTGCAAGCCGTTGAGATACCGATACTTGGCGTGAAAAAGGCGGCTCGAAAGGCCGCCTTCAAGGTCCGACTCGGAGAACGAGTTCATCTACTCCGTCGTCGGTACGGTTGGGGTTGTCGGCAAAGTCGGAACGGGTGTCATCCCGTCACTCTGCGGCGCACCCGGCGTCTCGTTCACAATCGAGCCACCACCACTGCTGTGCCCGCCGGCCAAAACAGCAAGCGACACGCTGGTCAGCATGAACAGTGCTGCCAAAACAGCCGTCGAACGCGTCAACAGGTTTGCGGTCTGACGATTGCCGAGCAAACCGCCCATGCCTCCTCCACCGCCGCCGCCACCGCCACCGCCGAGGCCACCAAGGCCGCCTTCAGAGCGCTGCAGAAGCACCACGCCGACGAGCGAAAGCCCAATCAGCAGGTGAACAACCAGAATAATGGTTTCCATATCTCAACCGTCTTTCGGAAATCGAGTAACGCACAAACTCTCATGCGTACCCAGTCAGCGCGTATTTAGTCCGTTGTGGCTCGCAATTCCAGCCCAAATCCACGTGCTGCAATTGCACGGCTCCGTGAGAACCCGCTTAAAGGCTGTTTCTCAGGTTGTTGCTGCGGCCGCTATAGCCAGAAAACTATCCGCCGAAAGGCTCGCACCGCCGATCAGGCCGCCATCAACATTCTCTATTGCCAGCAAGTCTCCGGCATTCTCCGGTTTCATCGATCCCCCATAGAGTATGCGAATGCCCGCTCCGGCCTCACCCACCTGCTTTTCAAGATGCGCGCGGATATGCGCATGCGCTTCTGCAACTTCTTCGAGAGTCGGCGTGCGACCGGTGCCGATCGCCCAGACGGGCTCATAGGCAATCACGGTGTTGGTTCCGTTGATGTCCCCGTCATCATCGCCCGAGGGCAAAGACCCGTCCAACTGGCGCGTCAGCACGTTCAGTGTCTCTCCCGCATCGCGCTCAGATTCGGTTTCGCCAATACAGACGATGGCCACAAGTCCCACACCATGAGCCGCGGTCGTCTTGGCTGCGACACGTGCATCGGTTTCGCCCAGACCGTGACGGCGCTCGGAATGACCAAGAATGACATGACTGCCACCAGCATCGCGGACCATGGACGCAGAAATATCACCCGTAAAAGCGCCGTTCTCGGCCTCGTGGCAATCCTGCGCCCCAACTGAAACCTCGCTTCCGCTCGCTGTTTCGGCAATCCAGGACACGAGCGTTGACGGCGGGCAAAGCAGGAGATCACACGCGGTGCTATCAGCTCCCTCGACGATGTCGCGCGCGAGCGCAGCACCATCGGCGTGGAGCATGTTCATTTTCCAATTACCTGCGATCAACTTCTTCAGCCGAGCCATGTCATCACCAAAATGTTGCTTTTCTCTGGAATTGCGGGTCGTTACACCACAATTATCGTGCTCTAACACACGTCTTCGGCTTGCGCCAATCTCCCCATTGGTAGACAAGACGCGGGGTGCTTGAGGCACCTGAAACCGATTACTATCATGCGCTGCCTTTGGTGCACTCTGGCCTCCAACCACGACGGTGAATTCGACATGTTGTCCGCACTTAGAAATGCCTCAAAAAGCTGGGTTATGAAGGGTATCCTTATCCTCCTGGCTGCGACATTCGTCGTATTCTTCGGTGGTGACATTGGAGGCGGCGGCGGCCATGGCGGCAGTGGCGGCGGCTCCTCCGTTCTCGAAGTCGGAGATCAGAACTTCACGATTCATCAAGTGGGTCGGGAATTCAACGAGGATGTCGCCCAGATCAGTGCCCGCACAGGCCAGCGGCTCGATACACAAACTGCGATCAATATCGGCATTCTCGATCAAACAATCGCAAGAATGGCTTCACAGGCCCTGTTTGATCAGGCAGCGCAAAACCTTGGCGTCACCGCCTCTCTTGCAGCCGCATCAGATGCCATTCGCAGCCTCCCGCAATTTCAGGACAGCACGGGTCGGTTTAATCGCACATTGTTCGAAACGTTTCTCGGGAACCAGGGACAGAGCGAAGCTGATTTCGTGAATCAGGTCCGGCTTGATCTTCTTCGCAGCCAGTATATCGGAACGATCCAGAACGCCGTCGCGACACCCGCAACACTGGGCGATACGATCTATAACCGCCGCGCCGAACGTCGCGTTGCCGATATTGTATCTGTGCCCTTGGGCAACATCGGGGCGATTGCCAACCCCGGCGAAACTGAACTCTCCGAGTTCTTTAACGAAAACAAGGATGGCTTCAGGACCCCGCAGTATCGCGGCGCGTCTCTGGCGACCCTCGAAATAGACGCCCTTGTCGACAGCATTGTCATCCCGGACGAGGAAATTGCCGAAGAATATGAATCCCGCCTGAATGATTTCCAAATTCCTGAAACACGCAATGTCGTGCAAGCCAGCCTGCTGACGCGCGAAGATGCGGATCAGGCACTGACACTTATCCGCGAGGGGAAAACCCTCGCCGAGGCCGCTGAAGAGGTCTCTGGTCTGCCTCCCGTCAATCTCGGTCAGGTTCGCCGCTCGGAGATTGCTCTCCCCGCATTGGCCGAGGCCGCCTTTACCATGGCGGCCAACAGTCTCAGCGACCCGATCGAAAGCATTCTGGGATGGCATCTGGTTGAAGTGTCCAACATCGTGCCGGGACGCACGACACCCCTGTCAGAAGCCAGCAGCTCCATTCGGGATGAACTCGCCCGTGAGCAATCCGTCGATCGGATCTTTGACGTTCTCAATGATGTCGAAGACGGTCTCGCCGGCGGCGCCACCCTTGAAGAGATCGCGCGTGACAGTAATCTTGAAACATCTAAAATCGATAGTGTCGCCCGCAACGGTCTGACACCAAGCGGCACGCCTCTCGACAATCCTGCGATCACCCCGGAAGTCCTGGCTCGCCTGTTCGGTCTCGAAGAGCCGGGAATTTCAGAAGTGATCGAAAACCGCTCCGGTGGATTCAGCGTCCTGCGTTTTGACCGTATCGACGAGCCTCGTATCCCCGAACTGAGTGAAGTCCGTGATCTGGCCATCGAGGCCTGGAAAGGCGAACAACTCCTTGTCGCTGCCGAAGAGACCGCCAGCAAAATTGCCGAACGTGCAAAGACGGGTGAGAGCCTCGAAACACTTGCCACTGAGTTCGCTGCGAAATTTGATCGCACCGCCGCCTTCGACAGATCCGGTGAAGGAGCAACGGTCGCCCTTCCGCTGGTGGGTGCAATCTTTGACGCTGAGGTCAGCGATATTGTCGAACAGACCTTCGCGGACGGCGTGGCCGTTGCAAAGCTTGTTGATATCGAAAGCGCCAATCTGAGCGACCCCGCACGCGAAGAACTTGCACGGTCTCTTTCAGGTCAGCTGGCCAACGACCTTGTGACCCAGTTGTCGCTTGCTCTGCAGGATGAGATTTCTGTGGATGTCGACAGTGCAGCGCTCGAAGCGGCGTTCTTGCCCCAGTGACCCAGCAGCCAGAAAATAGCGAAGACGGATTCGCGGCGCGCTATGAAAACGGCGAAGCGCAGCTGATCTGGACTGAACTGGTCGCAGACCTTGAGACACCGGTCTCGGCTTTGCTCAAGCTGGCCAGTGACGAGAGCCACAGCATCCTTCTTGAATCCGTCGAGGGCGGCGCTGTTCGCGGTCGTTACTCGATCCTCGCCTATGCCCCCGACCTGATCTGGCGCTGTCACGGCGCGAAATCCGAAATCAACCGCAACGCACAGCACGACCTCGAAAGCTTTGAACCAGTGCCCGGGGAAAGCCTCGATGCGCTGGCCGCTCTGCTCGCTGAATCCCGGATAGATATTCCGTCCGAACTGCCACCGATGGCTGCCGGTCTTTTTGGGTATTTCGGCTACGACATCGTGCGCCAGATCGAGACATTGCCCGACAACAATCCCGATCCCATCGGCATTCCGGATTCTGTCTTTATCCGACCTACGATCACCGCCGTTTTCGACAATGTTGCCGACAAAGTCACTCTTGTGACCCCGGTTTGGCCGCAGGCCGATGTCAGCGCTGAAGACGCGGCTGCCGCAGCAAAGGCACGTCTTGATGAGACTGTTGCCCGTTTTGATCGCGGTGTTCCGCGGACCGCCAGTGTTCCGGCGGGTTCGGAAGTCGAGCTTTCAATCACCTCAAACCGGAGCCAGAGCCAGTACCACGCCATGGTCGAGCAGGCGAAGGAGTACATCCGCGCTGGCGAAATCTTCCAGGTCGTGCCGTCCCAGCGCTTCACGGTTCCTTTTGATCTGCCGCCCACCGCGCTTTACCGCTCGTTGCGTCGCCTCAACCCCTCACCCTTCCTGTTCGTCCTGAATGTCGGAGATTTTGCGCTTGTCGGCTCAAGCCCTGAAATTCTGGTTCGCCTGCGCGATGACATGGTCACAATTCGTCCCATCGCAGGCACCCGTCCGCGCGGCGCGAACGAGGCCGAAGACGAGGCACTTGCCGAAGACCTGCTGTCTGACCCCAAGGAACTCGCCGAGCACCTGATGCTGCTTGATCTCGGACGCAACGATGTCGGCCGGGTGTCTGAGATCGGGTCCGTCGAAGTGACCGAAGAGTTCATGATCGAACGCTATAGTCATGTCATGCACATCGTTTCCAATGTGCAGGGTGAGGCCAAGCCCGGTATCGATGCCATCAAGGCGCTGTCTGCAGGATTCCCGGCGGGAACCGTATCGGGTGCCCCGAAAATCCGGGCGATGGAAATCATCGATGAACTGGAATCCGAACGTCGCAGTTTCTATGCCGGTGCAGTCGGCTATTTTGCGGCCGATGGCAGCATGGATACTTGCATCACCCTGCGTACGGCCCTGATCAAGGATGAGAAAATGTACATCCAGGCTGGCGGCGGCGTGGTCGCAGATTCGGACCCCGAAGCCGAATATCAGGAAAGCCAGAACAAGGCCCGCGCCCTGATCCGCGCCGCCGAACAGGCACACCGTTTCGTCAACTAGATGTTCTGCGGTCTCTGAGGCCATCTCAGCATCCTTCGAGACGGGCCTCCGGCCCTCCTCAGGATGAGGTTCGCAGCAGAAACGCACAGACCTCATCCTGAGGAGCGCGCATTGCGCGCGTCTCGAAGGATGCTGAGATACGCGTTCCGCTCAGACCTCGATCCCGAGCGTCTCGTCATAAACCTCGAAGGCGTTTTCCATACCGATAAGGACCCGGGTGATGTGGAAATAGGGCGTTGTGAACAGCTCGCTGTCCTTCAGCTCTTCCCACATGCAGTGATAGTCGAACATCACCTTGAAGCGACAGATAACGAAGTCCGAGCATTCCCCGCTGAACGCGTCGGCATCATTCCATGTCACACTGACATTCGGGTGCGCGCGGATGATGCCTAGCATCATCTGCCATTTCTCGGCGCGGATTTCACGGGACAGCTGCAGATAAGACGGCTCGACCTTCAGTTCGACAATGGCAACGCTGTCCGGAATTTCGATCTCGCTCATGGTCTCGTCTTCCGTTTGCTTGGTTCGGGCGGGTTTGAAACCCGCCCCTACATGTTGTTCTCGACGTGCAATGCGATGGTGCTCACAGGAACAATTGCAAACCCGCGCGCGCGGACATCCGGGAGCCATTCTGACAGAGCACCGATTGTCGCGTCCTTAGGATGGCCAATGGCAATCGCAAACCCCTGCCGTTGCGCGACCTTCTCCACCTGCAGCAGTGCCGCCCGCACCGCGATCGGTGATGGGTCATGATCGAGGAAAACATCACGGCGCAGGGCCGGAATTCCCGCTTTCACAGCTTCACTCTCGGCAATTGTCGTGCCCGCCGTGCGACTGTCGAGAAACAGCATACCCCGCTGCTTGAGCGCCGCCATTACTTCCGCCATGACCGTGCGGTCACTGGTCGCCTTGCTGCCCATATGGTTGTTGATGCCGACAAAGCCGGAAAACTGAGACAGATTCCATTCGATCCGGCGCGTCAGTTCTTCGGGCGTCAATGTCGTGAGCACGGCATTGGGTACAGGATCGGTGCTGGCGCTCCCCGGCTCCATCGGCACATGGACCAGAAGTTCATGGCCGACCAAACGCGCAGCCCCGGTCTGCTTGAGCAGATCATCGGCATAAGCAAGATAGGCCAGCGTCAACGGACCGGGTAGATCCACAGTCCGCTGGGACCGTGCCCGGTCGAGCCCCATATCATCGATCACCACGGCGATCATCGGCTGACCCGGCGCAACCGATGTCTGCACCGCGTTCTGAAGCCAGGTCGGTTTCAGCAAATCGGGAACATAGGCGACATCGGGCAAGGTTGGCAGCGGCACCGGCGGCGCGGATTCCCCTGCGGGCGCCTGCTGCGCTTCGACTTGTGGTTCTGGAGGAGGTGCCGGAACAACCGGCGGCACGGCGACCTTCGCGACAGTCGGTGTGGTCTGATCCTTTGATGGCGAAAACACGATCAGTCCCGCCACCAACAACGCCACCAGCACCAGCACCCCCATGGCAACCTTCGCCAACCGCGCATGGCCTGATGACGCCACAGGGGCGGCTTTGGTCCGCTTGCGTTTGGCCGGTGCCGCGCGCTTGCGGGGCTTGGAAGCCTTCTTTTTGGGTTTGCTGGCCATTGCTGGCAGAACATCCTTTCGAGGTGATCAGATCATCACCTGATCAGGGCGAATTCATGACAGAGTCGAACATCGCTACGTGGTCGTGCAACCATCGAACACAGACGCCTGCCGCCGCAATTTGTTTCCCGAAATTGGTTCGCCCGTCCTGATCACACATCTTTGCCGCCCCGAACTTCACTGTTATAAGTCACGCGCCTTATCGTGCGGGTCTGCGGGATATGGAATTCACCTCCGGAAAATCGGATAACCCACTGGTATGTTTCTGTTAATCGACAACTACGACAGCTTTACCTACAACCTCGTCCATTTCCTGGGTGAGCTGGGGGTGACGTGTGATGTGCGCCGCAACGACACGCTGACGGTTGATGAGGCGATCGCCCTCGCACCCGAAGCAATTGTGATCTCACCCGGCCCGTCCGATCCCGACCATGCCGGCATCTGCCTCGACCTTGTCAAAAAGGCCGCCGAGATCCGTATGCCGCTGTTTGGCGTGTGCCTCGGCCACCAGACCATCGGACAGGCGTTCGGCGCCAAAATCATCCGCGCACCCGAACCCATGCACGGCAAGGTCGACAGGGTCCGCCACACCAGCCAGGGGCCGTTTCGTGGACTATCCAATCCGCTCGAAGCGACCCGGTATCATTCACTGGCCATCGACCGGGACACCCTGCCCGATTGTTTCGAGGTGACCGCAAACACGTCTGACGATGTGATCATGGGCATCAGCCATAAAGAGCTGCCAATCCATGGGGTGCAGTTCCACCCCGAGAGCATCGCAACCGAGGCCGGGCATGAACTGCTCGCCAATTTTATAGAACTCGCGACCGGACAGGCCGTGAGCAGTTACGGCGACGACACCCGCGCCGGGGAGATGATGGCGCTATGAACGCCGATATGAACGATCTCAAACCCCTGCTGGCACGTGTCGCCGAT
>Ga0181560_10005215_pt1 | contig 11667 bp, 8 predicted proteins | sample 011ome_20_FD_133751 | JGI IMG/M metagenome (GOLD analysis project Ga0181560, IMG submission 133751) | Coastal salt marsh microbial communities from the Groves Creek Marsh, Skidaway Island, Georgia - 011509CT metaG (megahit assembly) | ecosystem: Environmental > Aquatic > Marine > Intertidal zone...
CGACGGTCAATGGGCTCGCCACCAGTGGCCGCCCGAACTCTGTCTCGGCCGCATATTCTTCATCAAAGTGGAGGGGGTGGGTGTTCATCGTCAGCAGGGTGAACCAAGCGTTGTCGTGCTGGCTGATCGTTCTGCCGGGCAGGTGATGGTAAATATCTCCCACGATGAAGTCTTCGAAATGACGACCTTTTTGATGCGCGTAGCGCGCGCGTGCGCTGGTTTTTGCCATGATGCGATACCTAAACGGGACAGAACGGGTTGTGGCTGGGTGAGATCTATCTAAAATGTCTGGACAAATAAAGTCTGGGGGGTTGGGGGCATTGATGCAAGCCGAACCGAGAAAAAACCGCGAGGCTAAGGGCGCGCTGCCGCATGACAATGGCAAGGCGCGTGGAACGTCCAACGGCAAAGAAGGCGCCATCAGGACGCCGCTCTATCGAAAAATTTCTGACACCTTGCTCGAGGGGATTCGCGGCGGTAAGTTCCCCGTGGGCAGTTTTCTGCCCGGCGAGCTCGAGTTAATCAACCGCTATGGCGCCAGCCGTCACACGATTCGAGAGGCGCTGAGGGTGCTCGAGGATATGGGGTTGGTCAAACGCCAGCGTGGTCGAGGCACCCTGGTGATTTCTACCGATGCAAACCCCGCTTTTGTCCAAATGGTGCAATCGCCGTCTGAGCTATTCAGCTACCCGGACAGTAGCCAGTTTCGACTCCTGTCCGACCATCGCATTCTTGCCGACAAGGCTTTGGCGCGGGATCTCAACTGTGTCGTAGGGGAGGAGTGGGTGCAGATTTCGGGCTTACGAACGCTGGGCAGTGATGGGTTGCCCATCTGCTGGGCAGACGTCTACGTGATTCCCGAGTATGGGTCGATTGCCCAGCGTCTGGGGGGCAGCACGCGGCCGGTTTATGAAATGATTGCCGAAACATTCAAGGAAGCGATCCAGAAGATTACCGTGCGAGTGACCGCCGGCACTATCGCTGAGCATAAGGCGCGGGCGCTGGGCGTTGAGCCCGGCTCGCCCTCTTTGAGCGTGTGGCGTTTTTATCAGGGCACGGGAGGTCGCGTGTTTGAGGTATCCATCTCCGAACACCCCGCCAGTAATTTCAGTTACACCTTTGAATTTACCCGTGGTTGGCAGACTGCCGATCATTGGTCCTAGAGTGACTGATGTGACCGCAGCCACGGCAACGCCTTTGCGAAGTTTTTTGTTCACCCCGGCGAACCACTCGCGGCGGGTTGAGAAGGTTTTTGAGATCGGGGCTGATGCCGTCATTCTGGATCTGGAGGACGCGGTCGCCATTAGTGAAAAGCCCGCGGCGCGGCAGTGCGTGGTCGACGCGTTCAGCGCCCGGCCGAATAGCAGCACCAAGCATTATGTGAGAGTGAATGGTGTCGACACCCCCTATTGTGAAGATGACCTTAAAGCAACGGTGGGTCCCTGGCTGGACGGGGTAGTGTTGCCCAAAGTCGAGTCGCGGGCCTGCCTTGACCGGCTCGAGCATTGGCTGGCGGCTGCCGAGGCAGCACAGGGGATGGCCGTGGGACAGCTCGATGTGATGCCAATCATCGAGACGGCGGCAGGGATTGAGTCGGCCAAGGAGATTGCAACAGAAGTCAGTCGTATCCGCCGATTGGCCTTTGGCGGTGGCGACTATACGCTGGACTTGAACTATGAGTGGTATGCAGACGAGTCTGTCTTGGCCTATGCGCGGGCCCGACTCTCACATGCGTCGCGCCTGGGAGATCTCGAGCCGCCCATCGATACCGTGGTGCTCCAAATTCGTGACGACGAGCGGTTTCTGCAGTCGGCCCGGCACGGCAAACAGTTCGGCTTTGGCGGCAAGCTGTGTATTCACCCCAGTCAGGTACCGCTCACCCATGGGGTGTTTTCGCCCTCAGAGTCTGAGATCGCTCATGCGCGCGCCGTGGTAGCGGCCTTTGAGACAGCGGAGGCAGCGGGGTCTGCCTCTATTCAGCTCGATGGCTACTTCATCGATTACCCTATTGTGTACAAAAGTCAGCGGATTCTCGCGCTGGCCGATAAGCTTAAAAATAGCTAACGCCATCACGCCGTGAACTAAGGCGGACGCGCCTCTCAGCCGGTCACGAGTTCACGAATGCTTCGGGGGGCGCCTCTGCCCTGATTGTCGGGGGTTAGGGTCGGCATTGGTTGGCCCTTTGTGTATCATGTCCGGACATTTGCGGAGCGCCCGATGCAGCCCTCTCCTCTCAAACACCAAGTAGCACCGTTGAGCCAGACCATCGCAGCGCGAGCCCTGTCGCTCGCGGTGGATGATGTGCCGCAAGATGTGTGGCGCTACTTGAAACTGTGTATCGCCGATGCGGTGGGTATCGCCTTCGCCTCACGACATTACGACTTTGCTACCAAGTCACTGCAGTCACTGGACGTGCTGGGTAGCGAGGGCGGTGCCAGCATTATCGGGCAGGGCCGCACGGTTGCTCTGCGCGATGCCGCTTTAATGAACGGCTTGCTCATTCACGGGCTCGACTACGATGACACCCACCTCGCCTCGGTTGTGCACTGTTCTGCCAGCGCCTTCCCGGCGGCGCTGGCGCTGGCCGAGCGAAACCGATCGGATGGTCAGAGTCTCTTGTTGGCGACGCTCATCGCCATTGAGATCGATGCATTGTTGGGCACTCAGGCAGGCGGTGTATTTCAGCAAGTGGGTTTTCACCCTACCGGCGTGGTGGGTATTTTTGGCGCGACGGTAGCGGCGGCCCGATTACTTGGTGGTGACGAGGCAGCCCTTGTCAGGAGCCAGGGCGTTGCGCTCAGTTTGAGCAGCGGCAGCATGGCGTTCCTTGACGACGGCAGTTGGACCAAGCGGTTACATCCGGGCTGGGCCGCTTCCGCCGCGTTGCAGGCCGCCTCTCTGGGGGTCAGTGGATTTGAGGGTCCGGGTGAAGCCTATGGTGGGCGCTATGGGTTTTATTCTCTCTACGCGCCAGGGACTGCCGTGGAAACAGAGACAATCTCGGCGCAGCTTTTCACGGATTGGGCGCTAAGAACGGTGGCCATCAAGCCCTACCCGATCTGTCACTTTAACCACGCACCGGTTGACGCGGCATTGTCGTTGCGCGAGCAATACGCGCTCACTTTGGAAGAGATTGAATCGGTCACGGTGCTGCTCGATGAGCGGCAGTTTGGCGTGGTGGTCGACCCCATTGAGGCGAAGCGCGCGCCGCAGAGTGAGTACGACGCTAAGTTCAGCGTGCCTTACGCCGTTGCAACGGCGCTGGTAAAGGGGCACTTTGGTTTGGAAGAGTTGGAGGATGCCGCGCGACTCAATAGTGACGTACTTGGGCTCGCGCAGCGTATTGACTGCGAACATGATGCTCGCTCGCAGTATCCAGATGCGTTTTCGGGGGGCGTTCGCATCAAGACCACCGACGGCCAGGTGCTGGAGCGTTTTGAGGCGGTCAACAGGGGTGCGGCAGGACAATTACTGGGCGCCGAACAGGTGTTTGAGAAGTTTATGGCGAACTGCGCGCTGGCGATAAGCAGTGAGCGTGCAGAGGCGCTATGGGAATGTTTGCAGCGATTAGATGAGCTTAATGACGTAACAGAGTTGATGGCGCTGCTACGCACCGAGCCAAACAGGGCGAGCTGAGCGCCCCAGGGAGTACCCAATGCTAATGAAAGCTGGCGGCCGCATCATGAGTGCAGCCGAGTACACAGAGAGCCTGCGAAGCTATAACCCCACGGTCTATGTCGACGGTGATCGCATTGAATCAGTGGCGGACGAGCCGCGTCTGCAGCCCGGTATTCGCGCTGTGGGGGTGACTTATGATTTTGCTCAGAAGCCAGAGTACGGCGGTCTGATGCTGGCTGAGCAAAGCACCTCTGGGAAAACCGTCAACCGGATGTTGCAGATAAACCGTCACTCCGAGGATCTCCTCTCCAAGCTAGAGGCGGTACGGCTATTGTGTCGAGAGAGTGGCTGCGCACAGCGCTACTTAACTCACGATGCCCTCAATGCCATTTATCAGGCGACCTGGCAGATGTCAGAGGAAACCGGTGGCGAGCAGCACGAGCGGTTTTTGTCTTATCTTCATCGCATCCAGGATGAAGATCTCACCCTTGGGGTAGCGATGACCGATGGCAAGGGCGATCGTAGCAAGCGCCCGGGTGACCAGACCGTTGCCGACAGTTACGTGCACATCACCCAGCGCACTGCCGAAGGCATAGTGATCTCGGGCGCCAAGGCCATTGTTACCGGAGGGCCCTACATGCACGAGTTGCTGGTGATGCCGTGCCGGACGATGCGCAAAGAGGATGCCGACTTTGCCGTGTGCTGCGCGGTGCCCATCGATGCCAAGGGGCTCACCATTATTTCACGGCCGGCGGGTCGCCCGGGTGAGGCAGAGGCACAGTTCAGCGCTAAATATGGTCAGAGCGTGGCGGTATGTCATTTTGATGAGGTATTTGTGCCATGGGATCAGGTCTTCTTTGCTGGTGAGACTGAGTACACCGAACACCTGGTCACGTCCTATGCCAACCACCATCGCCACAGCTGCATCGGCGCGCGCGCGGGCTTTGGCGATTTGCTGATTGGCGCCGGTTCTCTCATGACCGAAGCCAACGGACTCGATATGGAATCGGTGCCGCATCTGCGCGACAGCATGGCTGAGCTCATCAAGCTAGTAGAGGGCTTCTTTGCCTGTGGGGTCGCGGCTTCGGTTTATGGCGTTAAGGATGGCTGCGGTTCGTGGATGCCCGAGCCCGTTTTTTCCAACGTGGGTAAGTTATTGCTGGCGACACAGATTTATGACATGCATCGCATTGCCCACGAGGTATCAGGCGGGTTGATCGTCGCTTTGCCAGGGCCCGATGAAGATCACAATCCTGCGACATCGGGGGATCTCGCGACGCTGCTCGCGGGCCGGCCAGATATACCCTATGACCAGCGTGCACAAGTCGCTCGTTTTTTGGGCGATATTTCAGCGTCTTCAACCGGTGGCTGGTATTCGGTGATCAGCTTGCACGGGGGCGGTTCGCCGCAGGCCATGAAGCGCGAGATTTTCCGTCGCTATCCTATTGAGGAGCGTCGCGCGCTAGTTGAGCGATTGTTGGATCGTGGCGTTGCAGAAACCGGCTCCTCAGGCGCGCCTAACCGGCAAAAGCAGCCCGGACAGTGTTGCGCGACGGGCTGTCAGCCGCCTGGGATAGCGGAAGAGAACTAAGACCAGACTTTCTCACCTGCAGGACCAGCGGCCACTCAGAATCAGAGGCAACTTTAAATGCCGCATCAACCACTGACCCTGGCGGCTCAGAGGGGTTCTCTTGATTTCCCATAAGCGACTGGGGGGGAGGTTCGTGGCTCTGCCATCTGGCAGCTTCTGCCACGTTGCATTTATGCAACACCAAACTACAAATTTGTGTCACCAAATACAGTAGCAAGCTGCGTGGAAAATTGTATTGTTTCACGAGAGGTGATTGCGCTGCGTCATTAAGAAACGCGGTAAAAAAAAGAGTGCGATGGCGGGAGGCACGTGGTCTAGCGGGCCCCTGCCGGCACCACTCGGGCATTGTGAAGAGAGTACGTTCGGGGGAAGGTATGACGGGTTGGACTTATTTCGGAAGGCGTTCGAGTCAGGATAAAAAGGGCGCTGGATACGCTATCCTCCTGATAACAGTTTGGGCGCTGACAACTTTTGGCTCTGTCTTTGTAACGGCGCAGGAGGGTGTTCCGGAAGAAGCACCTCAGTCCGATATCAATAGCCAAACTGCCCCGCTGAACTCTGGCACCGCCGGTGACGGTGCAATAGAGCCGCAAATTGAGGAGGTTTTTGTCACTGGGTCTCTGGTTCCCAGAGGGGATTTTGTCTCCAATGCCCCAATCGCAACCATTAGCTCTACCCAATTCGAAATGTCGAATACCACCAATGTCGAAGCCCTTATTAACTCCATGCCGCAGGTCGTGGGGGGCGCCGACAGATCCTCCACGTTTGGTCAGGGTATTGCCACGGCCAATTTGCGGGGCTTGGGCGAAAATCGAACTTTGGTGCTGGTGAACAGTCGCCGCTTCGTCCCTACTTTCCCCGACGGGGGTACGGTGGACCTTAATTTTATACCGGTGGGTTTGATTGACAGGGTGGAAGTCCTCACTGGAGGCGCCTCAGCGGCGTATGGCTCCGATGCGTTGGCTGGAGTCATCAACTTTATCTTGAAGGAAGAGACTGACGGGTGGGAGGTCAATACCGGAATGGAAGTCACTGAGCGAGGCGACTCAGAGATTTTCAATTTCAATATTACAAACGGGGGTGAGTTTGCTGGAGGTAAAGGCAAGTATCTCATTCACGCTGACTACCTAGAGCGAAAGCCGACATTTTTTACGGACAGGTCTCTTACCACACGGAGCCTCGTAGATTTTGACGACGGCTCCGGCAATCTGTCATTGGGTCCCGGGCGGAACAGGTTCCCGGTAACGTTGAATGCCATCGCGTTGAATCCGGTGGCTGCAGGCTTTGACGACGGGTTTGGAACGCTGTTGTTCCAAAACGATGGTGGTGTGAGTGTGAATAGATTCATCACCGGCGACGCGGCCGCTGCCTTTGACCAGGCGGTACTGGATAACCCGATCAGCGACTTGAATGCTTATTCTTTTTTGCAGTTGCCTCAGGAAAGGCATTCCTTCAAAGGAAGGCTGTCCTATGACTTTGGTGGGATTGAGCCATACGTTGATGTCTATTACTCCAAGAGCGAAGTGCCTCAGACGTTTGCAGGCGCATTCATGGGGTTCCCCACGGCCTATGGTTACGAGGCTTCGATTGAGAACAGCCCATTTTTGACAGAGGAGGCCAAGCGTACGGTCTCGGACGCTTATTTTAATTGGAATTTATTTCAGCCGGGTGAAGTCCGTTACACAGACGCGAATCAAAATGGGATTGCGGATCAAGTGCGTTTTCCTGCTCTTTTCAGGCTGTTCACAGAATATGGACCGTGGGAGAACGATCGCAGTTTTGAGTCTCTTCAAGTGGAATTTGGCGTACGGGGAGACATCAGTCCGACTTGGGGATATGACGTTTTTGTCCAACTGGGAGAGGTGGAGAGCAGTACGGATATAAACCCCCTTCTTAACCCGCAGCGGATTCAGCAGGCATTGCTACTTGACGATGAGGGTAACTGTGTCGATCCGTCGAACGGTTGCGTTCCGCTTAATATTTGGGCAGATGACATTGGTGCAGAAGCGGCTGAGTTTATTCGATATCCTCAAGGCGCGGGGGAGTCTGTCACCAATAACAAGCAGAACGTGTTCATGGCTACCCTGTCTGGGAACACTGGAGGCTGGTTCTCGTTACCGGGCGATCCGGGGCCAATCGGGCTCGTAGTGGGCTACGAGTATCGCGAGCTGGATGCTCAAATATCGACTCCGGAATTTGTTGAGCAAGGCATTTGGGAAGGAGGGGGTGTTGCGCCCGTTCCCTGGAGTCTTGATGAGAGAGTAACCTTCAGCAATATCCTAGCGGAAGCAGCCGTGCCTTTGGTCAGCGGGCTGCCTGGCATTGACTTTATGGAGTTGGAGTTGGGAATGAGGTCTTCAGATCACTCTCGAACCGGCCGTGATAACACCTACAAGATCGCGCTCTCCTATTATCCTACCGCGGATATTCAGTTGCGCGCGTCCTACAATAAAGCGATTCGTTCCCCCGCGATCAACGAGTTGTTCTCTAATGATATTTCTTTAGGGTACATTTTTGATCCCTGCTTGGATGGAGGACCTCTAAAAGCCGCTGGAGATGGGTCGGGAACGGACTTTGCCTTTTTATCTGACAGCCCAGACCTCCGTGCAGCATGCATTGCTACCGGAGTGCCAGAGCAAGCTCTATTTGACCCTACGAACTATCTCTTCACGCCTCAAAGAAATTTGGGTGGCAATCCGGATCTTGAACCCGAAGATGCGACCACCTATAGCCTTGGTTTTGTGTGGACCCCCTATGATTTTGGCAATTTTTCGATCAGCTTAGATTACTTCAAGGTAGAGATTGAGGACTATATTGAACTCACACCAGTAAGTTCGGGCCAACTGATTCTAGGATGCTACGACTCTAGTCTTGGTGTTGGCGGGGCAGGTTCCGGGGCCTGTAATGCTCTGACTAGAAATAGCAATGGAAGTCTTGTTGGTATCTTTGGTGGCTATCAAAATCTCGGTCTGCATGAGGTAGACGGATTCGATCTCAACATCGAATACGGGCGAGACCTTTTTTCTGGCTACCTTGACATAAATTATTTTGCAACCAAGTTGTTAGACAGGACGATTCAGGATGATACCTACGGGGATGTGTTCTACAGCTGCATCGGAAAATTTAACAGCGATTGCGATAATTTGATCGACTATCCCGTTTTTGACTTTAAGCATCGACTGACGATGGGTTGGACAAAAGGTGACTTGGAGTTGCAACTGGTTTGGAAGTATCAGTCGGCTCTCGATGACGGTAACGACGCGGTGGAGTACTTCCGAGAGAAGTTAGATCCTTATTCTCTTTTCGATTTGTCAGGGCGCTACACGATCAATGAGAACTTATCCCTTACCGCGGGGGTTAAGAATATGTTTGACGAGAAGCCGCAGGCCATTGGTTCGAATTCTTGGGAGTGGTTGCGGGAAGATATCCCTACATTCAGTAATACCTACACTCAGTATTACGACGTATTTGGGCGAACCGTTTTCCTTCGGCTTTCCGCCTACTTCTGAGCGGCAGGACGAGCGGAACTAATTCAGAATGGACTGGCGAAAAGACCTGAGGCGGCGAGTGCGATTAAATTTGATTGGCAACTACGTTCTTTGCATTGTGGCGGCCTGCTTTGGTCCTTGGCTATCTGCTGATGAGACTCGACGATGGCGACATCCAAAGCGATTTGGGCTTTCAGCGGCACGAATTCTGTTGCTCTCCTTGTTAGTGTCTGGTTCCGGCTTTGTAATGGGCAGTGAAATTTTGGGCACAAACGTCGGTATTGTGACAACTGATGCTGGTACCGTGCAGGTAGCGTGTAACTTGATCGGTACCGGGCCGCTCAGATATCCACCGAAAGCGCGACGATACAAATATATCGGGCAGGTAATCGTAAAGTTTGGGGTGGATGAAAAGGGCAACGTGACAGACCCTTATGTCGTCGCAAGTGAGCCACCCGGTGTTTTTGAGAGGGCTGCCTTGTCGCACGTGAAGACCTACAAATATTTGCCACCCCTATTTGACAATGGCGCAGCTACCCATGTCGATGAGGTTGCCATTAAGCTCGTTTTTGATCCAAATAGGCGCTGAGGGCGATCACGGTGGAACTAAATGATTAAAGGAGGAGGCGAGCGGTAATGTCCATCAAGGCACGAATCATCCTGCTTTCTTTGTTTGGCAACATCGTCATAGGGGCAATTTTCTTCGCTCTTTACGAATATCAGGACGAGCAAAAAGAGGCGTCTTCGATCGAGTCCAGTGCCACGATCTACGGGCAAGCTTGGCGCACGGTCCTTAACGATACCTTCAGTTCTTCCCTTGGCTTGTTCCATCCGCAGTCCGGTGATCCCGCCAAATCTGCATTATGGACTGAGGCAGTTGATATTGATGGTGAGCTTTTTGAGCTGCCCAGCGCAGTTACCACAGAGTTGGGTAAGGAGACGATTCCGGCTTCGATGGATATCTTTCTTGAGGAGGCGTTCGTTTGGGGAGAACTCAGCTTTGCGATGGTCTTCGATGAAAAGGGCAACAGGCTTTATTGCGGAACAGCGGGTGAGGGGTATGGGGTTGACCCTTGCGAAGAGAGCGCAGCTCCAGATTTTATATCCACTACAACCGGGCGTTTGAAGGCAGGGCGGGCTGATGAGTTTTCGCTGGGCGCGGTGAGGAGCGTCAGCACTATTCGTGATGAAACCAAAGAGTTGGCCGCGGGCTTCTACCAGACCTTATTAATTGACCTGAATAATGCGCAAAAGAAAGTGGGCGCAGTATTACTGGGGAAGAATCTCGCCGAGGCGATAGAGATTTTTGAATATGACTTTTCCGTCAAAGCCATTCTGGGTTCGCGAGAGGGCACCGTTGACCTTAATGATTATTTTGAGGCGGAGGATTATGCCGAGTTGGGCGAAGTGGGGTCCGTCGTTGACCCGGTTGGAGCACTACTCGACGAAAATCTCTTGCCCATGCAAGAGAGGGGGTTCTGGGGTGAATTAAACCGTGAGCTGGGCGTCTCATACGTGGCGATCGCGCTCAGTGATTTTGCCAAAATTGAAGACGCTAAGTTGGTGGTAGTCGCCAATAAGCGAGAATCCGTATCCAAGCAGCTCGCCGCGGACAAGTATGCGTTCGGTGTCTTTGCTGCAGTATTTCTCGGCATCTTGGGGGCCATCACCTGGCTAACGAGCTACTCCTTTGGTGGCATCAGTAAAGCAATTGGCGTTTTGTCGGCCCTGACTCGCGGTGAGCTCGACGTGGCCATGCCTAAGCCCGGATTCATGCATTCTCAAAAAGATGAGGTCGGCCAACTCAACACGTCCCTAGAAACCTACAGAGGGCACCTGTTGGAAATGGAGTCGATCAGAGCGACGCAGTCCCAGAAGCGGCAACAGCGCGACAAGGTCGTATTGGACAAAATGGCCTCATTGTCCAGTCAGTTGCAGGGAGACGCGAAGAAGCTTTTGGAAGCTGATATCGACCGAATGAAGAGTCTTACGGAGACCGAGGACTTTGAGCAGGCTGAGGAAGCATCTGCTGAGCTGATGTCTATCGCCGTGTCGAGAATGTCCGATGAAGTGGTAGCGCTGATAGAGGCGCGCACAGGCGAGATTAAGTCCGCGCTGGATCGTAACGAGGAGCTGTTACTCAACATTCTGCCCAAGTCGATCGCAGATCGAAAACTGGCAGATGAGAAGGTCATTGCCGATGCGCACGAATCGTGCAGCATTCTATTTGGCGATATCGTCGGCTTCACCCAGCTTTCAAAAGACCTTGGCGCCGAGCGGTTGGTAGAGTTTCTGGATGAAGTGTTTACCAAATTTGATGACTTTAGTGATGAGTTGGGCTTGGAGAAGATCAAGACCATCGGCGATAACTATATGGTCGCTTGTGGTGTACCCCATTTTGATCCTGAACACCCCTACAAGATCGCGGAGATGGGTCAGAGAATGGTGCGTTATATTCAGAATATGGATCCAGTTCATGGCCATGTTCCCGCTATGCGAATCGGCATTCACTCCGGCCCGCTGGTTGCGGGTGTAATCGGTAAGCGCAAATTCATTTATGACTTGTGGGGCGAGGCGGTCAATACCGCCGCTCGCATGGAATCCCATGGTATCCCCAATAAAATTCATATGAGCGCTGAGACCGCCGGTATTATCAAAGATCGATTTGCCATCGAGAGCCGGGGAGTTATGGAGATCAAAGGCAAAGGCCCGATGGAAACCTTCCTGCTAAGCGCCTGATCTAACTTCCGAACCGGAAACTTGCGACCCTAATTTCCATTTTGGCACTTTGCACGACCCTAATGCGCTTATTTTAGTCTTTTGTTATCGTCAGCCCCGTGAATGAGGTCAGCGCTTAATATAGACAGGGGCGAGGGCCTGGGATCAGTCTCCGGTGAGGAGTGTCATGGAGAGTCTGAATATTAAAATAAAGGCTGAACCGCTCGTTATCGAGACGGTGGAGTACCTTGC